>Ga0070708_100000355_pt1 | contig 34767 bp, 33 predicted proteins | sample KBSK5503metaG_FD_65469 | JGI IMG/M metagenome (GOLD analysis project Ga0070708, IMG submission 65469) | Corn, switchgrass and miscanthus rhizosphere microbial communities from Kellogg Biological Station, Michigan, USA - KBS K5-50-3 metaG | ecosystem: Host-associated > Plants > Roots >... | reverse complement strand
GCTTCGTCGCCAATCTTGAGAATGGCGGAGCGCGACACCGACTCCTTGTAGTTCTCGATCTCGTTCTCTACGTACAGCTCGTACTCGTGCTTGAGAGAGCGAGGATTTTGTTGCGCCATGGCGTCGGGCAGAGGATTCGTGCTGTAGCCAGGTGTTTAAGGTAGACAGCCTGGCGCTGCCCGCAAGTCCGAGTTTGAGCAAGCTCTTCCGTTGTAACCACTTACAGGTTCGCGGGAATCAGTCCAACTCTCAGCGCGTATCGGACGAGACTGACCACGTCGTGCATGCCTAGCCTCTTCATCACCTCGCCGCGATGACTCTCGACCGTTTTCACGCTGAGCTTCAGGCGATCAGCGATGTCGCGCGTCCGATGCCCTTCGGCGACGAGACGCAATACCTCTACTTGTCTGCTGGTGAGTTTGGCGAGCGGAGTCCTTTTCTCGATCGCGCTCGAAATTGCTCCCGGAAGACGTTTCAAATTCTTTCTGATCACGATGTCCTCGACGCCCGCGCGCAGGCACGATACGGCGGCGAGACCAGTCACCGAATCCGCCACCACGATCACCGGCGTCTCCGGACTCTCGTAGCGCAGCACATCGATGGCTTCGCAGGCGCCGAAGCGATCCGGGGAGTACTCGGAAAGGACGGCGTCGGGTTGGATGTCGGCGAGAACGGTCTTGAACGAATCTCGGGAATCGGGGCTGGCAATTTCTACCTTCATGCCTGACGATGTCAGTTCACGACTGATAGCGTCGGCATCGATCCCGTTTTGGTAAAGCAGCAGAACGTTTGTTGGCTTGGTCATTTATGAGGAGAGGTCTACACTTGGCGCCGCATCCCGGCGTGACTGCGCTTTCGGTGCATTAGCGAGGCCTGCAGCGCGGGTTTCACCATCTGCTAGTGCCTCTCACGCAAACTAAATCCATGTTTATTCGCGGGCAATGTCGCCGGAAGTCGGGATAGATTACCGAATGAGCCGCCCCATCGACTGTGCCTGAGCTACCCGAGGTAGAAGCCGCCGCCCATGTGCTGGCGCGCGCCGCCCTCGGCAAAACGATCGCCGCCGTTCGAGCGATCCATCCAGCTCTCAGACGCAAGCTCACGCCGGCCAATTCGCGCCGCGCAAAGGGCAGGCGGATTCGCAGCATCGACCGAAGAGGGAAGCATCAGCTCCTCGGGCTCGATAGCGGTGACACGCTGGTGGTTCACTTCCGCATGAACGGCGATTGGGAGATCGGGACGACCAACGACGAGCTGGGTCGTTTTACCCGCGCGGTGATCGAGCTGGATGACGGGACGCGTATCTCATTGGTGGATCGGCGCGCGCTCTCTTCAATCACGCTTGACAAAGAGGGCAGCTCGTCGCTGCCAAAGCTTGGCAAGGAAGCGAGCGATCCCACACTCGACGCGGATTACTTCGTGGCAGTCCTGGCGCGGCGCAAAATCCCCGTCAAGCCAGCACTCATGGATCAATCGGTTCTCGCCGGGCTCGGCAACATCTACGCTGCGGAGGCGTTGTGGGAGGCGGAGCTCGATCCGAGATCACCGGCGTCGAAGATGTCGAAGGAGAAGCTGGAGCGACTAGTCGCTGCGATCAGACTGGTGCTCAGTCCCCGCCGGAGACGTCCGGGACGATACACTGATACCCGGGGGCGGGACCGCTTCGCGGTTTATGATCGAGAAGGCGAAATATGTCGGCGCTGCGGGGGGACGATTCAGAGAATCGTTCAGGCGGGTCGGTCTACTTATTTTTGTCCGGATTGCCAGCTAGGGTGAAACGGCAACTTACGACTACCGGCTAGGGGCCTTGAGCGGAGCGGCTCGGGGCTGCGAGCGGGCCCGGAGCCCCCCAGCTGCTCCGCCCATCGCTCCCAGCTGGTAGTCGTAAGTTGCCGTTAATCCATGACCTCGAGTAGCGCTCCCTTGATGTAACCAGTCTCCGGAATCGAGAGGACCTCCGGATGATCAAGTGGCTGCCCGGTGATCGCTCTGATCGCGACGCGTCGTCCGCTATCGCTCGCCGCATCCTGCAACATTTCCAGAAATAGCGGCTTCGTCAGGTGGAAGCTGCAGCTCGCTGTGTAAAGCAATCCACCGGGCGCGAGCAATCGAATCGCTCTCAGGTTGATGTCCTTGTAGCCTCGCAGCGCGCCGCCGAGTGCGTTTCGAGTCTTGGCGAAAGCAGGCGGATCGAGCACGATCGTGTCGAAGGTAATTCCCTCGCGTTCTTTCTCGCGCAGGTAGTCGAACGCATTTGCCTCGACGAAAGAAATGTTGGTGAGGGAGTTTCTCGCCGCATTTTCCGCGGCTCGCATTAGCGCCGGTCCGGATGCGTCGAGCGCCGTCACGTGCGCTGCTTTCCTGGCGAGATGCAGCGCAAACGAGCCGTGATAACTGAAGCAGTCCAGCGCGCGGCCACGCGCGACCGTCCCGACGAAGTGCCTGTTCTCGCGCTGGTCCAGAAACGCGCCTGTCTTCTGACCGGTCCACGGTGCAGCGAGGAACTTCACGCCGTATTCGTGTACTTCGATCTCGCGCGGGACGTCGCCGTAAAGGACGACTGTTTCCCGCGGCAGACCTTCCTTCGCTCGCAACGAGACATCGTTGCGCGCCAGAATTCCGCCCGGCTCGACGAGTGATCGCAGCGAAGCTAGGATTTCCTCCCTGAATCGCTCGAGTCCCGCGCTCATGAACTGCACGACGAGCCATTCGTCGTAGCGATCGCAGATGAGCGACGGACAGCCATCCGCCTCGCCGTGCACCAGTCGCAGCGCGTTGGTGTGATCCTCGAGCGGAACCCGGCGCGCGATCGCCGATGCGATGTGCTCGTCCCACCACGCCTGATCGATGACCGCATCGGGATTTCGATCGAGCAGGCGCAGAGAGATCTCGGAGAGTGGGCTCCACAGCGCCCAGCCGAGCGGCTTGCCACGCTGGTCGTGGACGAGGACGGCGCCCGCATCCATCATCGGGCGCTCGGTGACATCGGTGCGATAAATCCACGGATGCCCCGCCTGCCAGCGGCGCGCTCCCTTCGCATTGACCCGGGCTACGGTCATGCGTGAATGATGGTTACTGCGTCAAGCAGGCTGGCTATCAAGGTGGGCCGTTGATCTGGGCGCTCACTGGCATCCACAAAACTAAAGCAGGGGATGCCAGCTAGTTGTCGATGTCTCCGGCCCGCCTTGATATTCCTTCCCGTACATTTCTTGCGAACTCCAGAGCCATGCGAGACATCGTCCCGATTTCGGTTGGAGCTGCCGCGACAGGCCTCGTCCTCCGCGAGCATACGCTGCGCAGCCGTGCCGAACGTCTCAGCGCGGCGACGATGGAGACACTGCTCAATACGATCGATGCCAACGACGCCGTCACCGGTGATCACGTGCGGCGCGTTGCGGACTACGCACTAATCCTCGGCGAGGCGGCCGGTCTGGATGACAAAACGCTGCACAGCGTCGAGCGCGTAGCGCTGTTCCACGACATCGGCAAGCTGCACGGTGCACTAACGGACATCTTCCACGAGTCATCGAAGCTCACTCCCAAGGAACGCCGCGCCGTCATGACGCATCCGCTGCGTGGAGCGGGAGTGCTGGCACCGCTCAGCGCCTTTTATCCGGAGCTTGCAAAGGGCGTCGCCGCTCACCACGAGCGATGGGACGGAACCGGTTACCCGCGTGGTCTGAAGGCGAGGAAGATTCCGCTCGAGGCGCGTATTGTCTCGATCGCCGACAGTTTCGACGCGATAACGCATCGCCGGCGGTACAGTCACGCGCGCAGCCTCAGCGCTGCAGTGAAGGCAATCTCAGACGGAAAGGGGACTCAGTTCGATCCCGATCTGGTCGACCTGTTCCTGAGTCGTCGGGTGCTGGCCAGGATCGAGAGCGCGATGCGCCGTGCGCACTCGCCTCAGCGAAAGAGCGCGAACCGCCGACGCGGCGAGAAGAATGCCGCGCCGGACATCACTTTCCGATGGCGGCCGCGATCTCTCGAGTCGCAGTCTCGGGATCGTCAGCCCTGAAGATGGCGTTGATGACGGCGACGCCGACGGCGCCGTGCACGGTGATCTGCAGCGCCCGATCGGCGGTGATGCCGCCGACTGCAACGGCGGGATGCGATACCAGCGCAGCCAATCTCTCGAAGCCGTTGACCCCAATTGCGGTGCCGGCATCACTCTTTGAGTCCGAACTGAATACGGGCCCGATTCCGACGTAGTCTGCATCCTTCGCGTTCGGCAGCTCGGCATCGCTCCCCAACGACGCGCCGATGATGAAGCCCGACGGCGCGAAGCGTCGTATTGCCGCGGCTGGAAGATCTGCTTCCCCGACGTGCACTCCGGCTGCGCCGGCGGCGAGCGCGATGTCGGCGCGGTCGTTGACGATTACCGGAACGTCGACTCGGGCAATGATGGCTTTCGTTATCTCGACGACTTCGCGCGGAGCAGCGGTCTTGAGCCTCACCTGAACGCTGGTCGCCCCGCCGCGCACGGCGGCTGCTACACGATCGACCAGCGTCGATCGATGATCCTCGGCGTCGTCAGTGATGGCGACCAGACGCAGGATCTTTGGATCGAGCATTGATGGGTGCTACCGGCCGGTACTGGTGGTCCCGGATGTCCGCTTCTTGGTAGTGGTGCTCGTTTTCTTCGCTGTCGACTTCGCCGGGGTTTTGCCGCTCGTCTTCGCGGAGCTCGATTTGCTGGCGATCCTGCTGGTCGACTTGCTGGTTGTGCGCGACGACTTGCTGGTCGTGCGCGGCGGGGCCTTGGCGCTCGCAGACACCGATCTGGTTGCCGATGATGGCGTCGCCATGGCCAGCATGCGTGTGGGCGGTTTCCTCGGCGTCGCCGCCCTCACTTCTCTCACCGCGTCCGTGTGCTGCTCCAGAGTCATGCGGAATTCGTGGTGGCCGTCGCGGGTCGCCACGAAATACAGATATGGGACATTTGCCGGGTTTGCGGCGGCGGCGAGGCTGGCGACGCCGGGTGATGCCACGGGACCAGGCGGCAGACCTTTGTGGACGTAAGTGTTGTACGGCGAGTCGATGGTGAGATCCTTGTACAGCACGCGTCCAACATGGTGGCCAAGTGCGTACTGCACCGTCGGGTCCGCCTGCAGCAGCATGCCTCTCTTGAGCCGATTGTAGTAGACCGCGGCAATGACGGGCCTTTCTTCGGGGAGACGCGCTTCTCTCTCGACGATGGAAGCCATCGTCACCAGATCGTTGCGGTTGATCTTGAGATCGGCGAGACTCGAATCCCAGTCGGGTCTCCAGCGTCGCTCAAAGGCGTAAACCATTTCCCGCACGGCCTGTCGCGCAGTCGTGCCGACCGGGAACGCGTAGGTATCAGGGAAGAGATAGCCTTCCAGCGTTTTGTTGGGGACATCGAGCCGCGCCAACAGCGCGGTGTCGCTGACTGCCGTAGTCACGGAGTCCGCCGGAACCTTTAATGTCTTTGCCAGCAGCGGAGTGATCTGGGCGATGGTGTAGCCTTCCGGAATAGTAACCGTGTTCACCAATCCGTGGCCGCCGTTCAGTGCGCTGATGATGTCATTCCACGGCGTGCCGTGCTTGAGGAGATAGGTGCCCGGCTTGATGTTGCGGTCGCCGCCTGTGAGTCGCCCATACAGCCGGAACGTTTTCGGCCAGCCGACCAGCCCGCCGCTGGCGAGTGAGTCCGTCGCCTGTCCGAAGCTTGCTCCACGCGGAATTATGACGCGTGTCGGCGTGCCGTGTGGTTGACCAACGCACGCAGCGCTCACCACGCACATCGCAACCAGCGCGAGGCGCTTCCTAACTCTCAGCATTCAGGGCTTGCTGGAGCAGAATCGTCGCGGCGAGCGAATCGACATCGCCCTTTCTGCCGCGGGTTGATTCTCCCAACTCTTTGACTGTACGCAATGCTGCCGCCGTGGTAAACCGTTCATCATAAAAACGAACGGGCATGGCGGTACGTTTCGCGATTTCGGCGCCCAAAACACGCACTTCCGCCGTCCATTCGGTCTCGTTGCCCTCTCCGTCGAGCGGAAGGCCTATTAAGTACCCCCGAGCACCAAGCTCGGTCGCGCGCGCGATGATTTTTGTGATGGGGGGTCTCTTGCCTTCACGCCGCGCGATGAAGCCGGCCGGCGATGCGATCATGCCCGTGGGATCGCTGACGGCGAGGCCGATTCTCTTGCGGCCGTAGTCCACCGCGAGAAAGCGCGCCAGCGCCGGGTTTGCCAACCCTACCCCTGCGCCATCTGGGTGAAGAATTCCTTGTTGTTTTTCGACTTGGTCATCTGCCGCAGCAGGAACTCGATTGCTTCCGCTTCAGGCATGTCGGCCAGAAATTGCCGCAGCAGGATCACGCGATTGATCTCGGCCTGGCTTAGCAACAATTCCTCCTTGCGCGTGCCGGAGCGGAAGATGTCGATCGCGGGATATATGCGACGATCAGCGATCTTGCGATCGAGCACCAGCTCCATGTTGCCGGTTCCCTTGAACTCCTCGAAGATCACGTCGTCCATGCGCGAGCCGGTCTCCGTTAGCGCCGTGGCGATGATGGTGAGTGATCCACCTTCGTCGATGTTGCGCGCCGAGCCAAAGAATTTCTTCGGCTTGTGCAGCGCGGTGGCATCTACGCCGCCCGAAAGAATCTTGCCGGACTGCGGCGCGACCGTGTTGTGCGCGCGCGCGAATCGCGTCAGCGAGTCCAGCAGAATCACCACGTCCTTCCCGCTCTCGACCAGACGTTTCGCCTTCTCCAGCACCATGTCGGCGACCTGGACGTGGCGCGCAGCTCCCTCGTCGAACGTCGAGCTCACGACTTCGGCGCGTATCGTGCTGGCTATCATCTCCGTCACTTCCTCGGGCCGCTCGTCGATCAGCAACACGATGATCGTCACCTCGGGATGATTCTCGGCGATGGCGTTGGCGATCTTGTGCAGCAGAATCGTCTTGCCAGCGCGCGGCGGAGACACGATCAGGCCGCGTTGCCCCTTGCCGATTGGCGTCATGATGTCGACGACCCGCATGCTGAGGTCGCCGTCCTTGGACTCGAGACGCAGCCGCTCGTCGGGATACTGCGGTCGCAGGTTGTCGAATGGAATGCGATCCTTGGCCTTCTCCGGATCGTCGCCGTTGACGCTTTCGACCTTGAGCAGCGCGAGATACCGCTCCCACGGCTTCGGCGGACGAACCTGTCCGCGCACTTCGTCGCCCGTTCTCAGCCCGAAGCGCTTGATCTGCGACGGCGAGACGTAGATGTCGTCGGGACCAGGCAGGTAGCTCCAGTCCTGACTGCGCAGAAATCCGTATCCCTCGGGAAGAATCTCGAGGACACCGTCACCGTGCAACATGATGTCGGTGTCGAGCAGATTCTGCTCGATCTGAAAGATGAGATCCTGCTTCCGGAGACCGGACGAGCCGTCGATCTTGAGGCCGTCTGCCATCTCCTGAAGCTCAGTGACGGATTTTCGCTTTAACTCTGCGATATCCACGGACGCGGGAAGAAAAGTGGGGGACTACTGGAAGGAGGTACGAAGAAACGGGAGGGATCGCTGAGCGATACGCTCAGGGAAGCAGGTGCGTGCGGGAGTTAAGTCGGACGGAGAGAAAGAAGGAGGGAATTACCGCGTCAGCTCGGGCGCCGGATTACCCGAAAGTAGTGGCCGCGAAAAATGCGGTCAAGTCAGAATCTGATGTAGCGCATCGGGTTGTTCTTGATGTCGTTGATCAGTTCACGTAGAAGGATGTGCTGACGATCGAGCTGTCGGGCGAGCACGCTATCGGAATGCACCGCTGCGATCGTTCCGACCGGACTCTGAACCAATGCCCGCAACGTATCGATCTCTGCAAGCACGTGTTTCGCTTTCGTCACGAGTGTCGTGTCGCGCCGGAAGCGACCGATGCTCCCCTTCTTCGACGACGCCAGACTGCGAATGGAATCGGCCGCTGCCATCGTGCGCGACGCCCGCGCGAACAGGTTCGCTCGACTCAGGTCCGCCAGCGATCCATTTCCTCGCGTGGCTCTCGAATTCAAACTCGAGATACCAGCCTTGACGTCCGGGAAATCTTCGAAGCCATACGCCTTGGCATTTCCCAGTGTTCCTACCGGGCGATCGATTTTGTTGGCTAACTCGGTGGTTGCAGCGCCAAGTGATTGGAATTCGGGACCGAGCGATCCGATGTCTTCAGTGAGATCGCCGATTGCCGCCTTGGGTTTCGCGCGGATGGTGTCGCCCTCGCGCAAACCCGGCGATGCCGTAGTGCCTGGCGAGATGTACACCACCGGAGTGCCAATCAGATTGGCTCCCGGCCGGATCTGCGCGTAGGAATCCCGCCGCACGCTCGGCAGCGCCTCCTTCAGCAGCTCTGTCTTGATGAGAATTCGCTCGGAGTTGTCCACTGTTGGCGGACGGAAGGAGACATCCTTCACCAGCCCCTCGTGCTCTCCGGCGAGCCAAACCTCCGTGCCTGCCAGCACACCAGGCGCTTCGTCAGTTACGACGTACAAGGTCACTTTCTTGCCGTGAAGCGCGCCGACCCGCGCGAACACCAGAATGATGAGGGTCAACATGGCTATCGCGACGACAGCAATGATCCCGCCGGTGAGCTCTCTCCAATGGTGTTGGTGGGGCATTCCGCGAATATAAACACGGGCTATTATGAGCGCTTATCTTATGGCCCATACATGACCGGCCAGAGACCCAGCGCATGCTGATCGGGGTTCCGCGCGAGATCGCGAGTGGCGAACGACGAGTCGCACTCGTTCCTGAAGTCGTTCCACAGCTCACACGCGCCGGGCATCGCGTGACAATCGAGCGTGATGCCGGTCTGCGCGCCGGTTTCACCGACGATGCGTATCGCGCCGCCGGGTGCGAGCTCGTCGATTCCGCCGCCGACATCTACAGGGCCGCACAGATGGTTCTGAAAGTCCAGCGCCCCGGGCGAGAGGAAAGCAGCGGCGAAGCGGAGCTGGACATGCTGAAGGAGGGCACAGTTCTCATTGGCCTCCTGCAGCCGGCTGGTGATCCGTCACTCTTCCAGCAGCTTGCCGAGCGAAAGATCATCGCCTGCAGCATGGAGCTCGTTCCACGCACGACGCGGGCGCAAATGATGGACGCCCTGTCGTCTCAGAGCACCGTCGCCGGATACAAAGCGGTGCTGCTTGCGGCAAACGCGCTCCAGAAATTCTTCCCCATGCTCATGACTGCCGCCGGAACGGTGCGGCCAGCGCGGGTGCTGGTGATCGGCGCCGGCGTCGCCGGACTCCAGGCCATCGCCACCGCGCGTCGCATCGGCGCCGTCGTCGAAGCCTTCGACACGCGTCCCGTCGTCAAGGAGCAGGTGCAAAGCCTCGGCGCCACCTTCGTCGAGCTCGACGTGCATATCGAGGATGCGCAGGACGCCGGCGGCTACGCCAAGGAATTGAGCGAGCGGCACATCCGTCGCGAGAAGGAGCTGATTCACAACCGCGCGCTGCAGGCCGACGTGATCATCACCACTGCACTGGTACCGGGAAAGCCGGCGCCGATGCTGGTTAGCGCGGAGACGGTTCACGCAATGCGTCCCGGATCAGTGATCGTTGATCTCGCCGGAGAGCAGGGCGGCAACTGCGAGCTGACGGTGCCGGGCGAAACCGTCGTGCGTCACGACGTCACCATCATCGCGCCACTCCACATCTCGAGCGATCTCGCTTACCACGCCAGCCAGATGTACGCCAAAAACCTCGCCGCGTTCGTCACGCTCCTCGCGCCGAAGGGCGAGCTCAATCTCAACTTCGACGACGACATCATCAGCGCCGTTTGCGTCACCGCGGACGGTGAAATCCGGCACAGCCCGACCCGTCTGCGGCTCGGCATGTCGCCACTCCCAACCCAAACCGCGGGGTCAGCAAGGTGAGCCAGGAGCTGGTGCTCGGGATCTACGTCTTCATAATGGCGATCTTCGTCGGCTTCGAGGTCATCAGCAGAGTGCCTTCGGTTTTGCACACGCCGCTGATGTCGGGGACCAACGCGATTCACGGGATCGTGATACTCGGCGCGTTCCTGGTGGCGGGGTCGGCGGATTCGCCGCTACTGCATGCACTCGGCTTCATCGCCGTGGTGTTCGGCGCCGCGAACGTCTTTGGAGGCTTCGTCGTGACGGACCGCATGCTCGAGATGTTCAGGAAGCGGGAGCCTGCCGCGAGCGAGAAGAAGGATGCTTGACGCCCGTGGCTCCGCCATTGCCGTCAGTTACATAATCGCAGCGGTTCTTTTCATCTTCGGGCTCAAGCAACTGAGCTCGCCCTCGACTGCGCGCGCCGGAAATCGTACGGCAGCAATCGGCATGGCACTCGCGCTCGCCGCCACACTTCTTGACCGGCAAATCGTTTCGTTCTGGACGATTGCGATTGGCACTCTCATCGGCGCCGCGATTGGTGTGTATTTCGGCCGAACGGTGCAGATGACGGCGATGCCGCAGATGGTCGCCCTCTTCAATGGCATGGGCGGAGCCACCGCGGCGCTCGTCTCCGTCGCCGAGTTTCTGCGACTGACACGGGTCGGAGATATTATCGGCGCGGGAGAGTCGATATCGATCGTACTGGGCACCGCCATCGGCGCGATCTCTTTTACGGGAAGTATCATCGCGTTCGGAAAGCTCCAGGAGATTCTGCCGGGGAGACCCTTGCAGTTTCCGCTGCAGCGGTTCGTCAACGGGCTGATTCTCGTTGGAGTCGTCGCACTTGGCGCGATGGTCGTCATGGGCGGTGGCACTGGGTTTCTTTGGGCGCTCTTCGCCGCCGCGCTCCTCCTCGGCGCGATGTTCGTGTTGCCGATCGGGGGCGGCGACATGCCGGTGGTAATCTCGATTCTGAACTCCCTCACCGGACTCGCTGCTGCGCTAACGGGCTTCGTGCTGCACAACCAGATGCTGGTGGTGGCGGGTGTTCTCGTCGGTGCGTCCGGTACGTTGCTCACCCTGCTAATGAGCACGGCGATGAACCGCTCGGTGGCGAACGTGTTGTTCGGTGCGTTTGGCGCCACGAACAACGATGTCGCGGCCAGCGCGTCCGCCGTCGGTCACACGGTGCGACAGACGACGCCCGAGGACACGGCAATTGCGCTGGCGTACGCGCGCAGCGTCGTGATCGTTCCCGGATATGGTCTGGCAGTCGCCGAGGCGCAGCACACGGTCCGCGAGCTGGCGACGGATCTGGAGGGCCGCGGTGTCGACGTGAAATACGCGATTCATCCCGTCGCCGGCCGCATGCCCGGTCACATGAACGTGCTGCTCGCCGAAGCGAACGTTCCCTACGATCAGCTGCTGGAGATGGACCAGGTCAATGGCCAATTTCCTCAGACCGACGTCGTGCTCGTCGTCGGCGCGAACGATGTTGTGAACCCCGCCGCTCGCGACGACCCCTCGAGTCCGATCTACGGAATGCCCATTCTCGACGTCGACCGCGCGCGCAACATCATCGTCCTCAAGCGCAGCATGGGCCACGGCTTCGCTGGCATCGACAACGCGCTGTTCTATCACGAAAAAACGCGCATGCTTTTCGGCGACGCGCGTCAATCGCTTACCCAGATAGGTCAGGCGCTCAAGTCCGCGTAGTTTCCAGGCGCGCGCGTTGCCTACATATCTCGGCTTGGGTCGAGTCGAGGGGCATTCTCTGAAAAAAACTCGCCCGCCACCTCGGCGAAGGCCGTGCGAGTGGCGATTAAGCCGGGGCGGGCTGCGGATTTTTTCAGAGAACGCCCCTCGCCTCTCCTTCCCAGGATGTGTAACCGCGCGCCCCTCTTCAGAATCGCGCGCGCACCGCACCGACTGACCGGCACCGCGATCTAGAACAGCGAGTGCGCGCGGCGGGACTCGAACCCACGACCTTCGGCTCCGGAGGCCGACGCTCTATCCAACTGAGCTACGCGCGCAAAAACAACTTCCCAGAGGGATTAAATTCCTCTGATGACACCAGCAAAACGAAAGATAACCGTACTACCCGGTGATGGAATCGGCCCGGAAGTCGTCGATTCCGCCATCGCCATCATAAATGCAACCGGCGTCGCCGTCGAGTTTGAGAAGTGCGAAGCAGGCGCCCGCGCGTTCCAGAAGGGTATCGTCACCGGTATCCCGAAGGAGACGATTCAATCGATCGAGCGGACCCAGGTCGTGCTCAAGGGTCCACTCGAGACGCCGATCGGTTACGGCAATCGGAGCGCGAACGTAACGCTGCGTACGCTCTTTGAGACTTACGGCAACATCCGCCCGGTTCGCGAGCTGCCCGGTGTACAAACCGCTTTCACGGGTCGCGGTCTCGACATCGTCATCGTACGTGAGAACATCGAAGACCTGTACGCCGGGATCGAGTACATGCAGACGCCCGGTGTCGCGGAGAGCCTCAAGCTGATCTCGCGCGAAGGCTGCGAAAAAATCGTCAAGCTCGCGTTTGCGTTTGCTATTGCCGAGGGGCGAAAGGCAGTTCACTGCGCCACGAAGTCCAACATCCTGAAGCTCACCGAAGGACTTCTCCAGCACACCTTCGAGGAGCTCGCGCTCCAGTATCCGTCGATCACTTCGAAGCATATCCTGATCGACAACGCCGCGCACCAGCTGGCGATGCGACCGGAGCAGTTCGATGTCATCGTCACCACCAACATGAACGGCGACATCCTCAGCGATCTCACTTCCGGCCTCACCGGCGGACTTGGTTTCGCGCCATCTGCGAACATCGGGAATGATGTCTCCATCTTCGAAGCCGTCCACGGCTCCGCTCCCGACATCGCGGGCAAGAACAAAGCAAATCCGACCGCGCTCGTACTGAGTGCCGCGATGATGCTCCGCCACATCGAGGAGGGCAAAGCGGCGAATGATGTCGAGCAGGCGGTGCTCGTCACTCTCGAGAGCGGACTCCGCACCAGCGACATGATCGGTGCCGAGAAACCGGCATCGACGACCGAGTTCACCCGGGCGGTGATCTCGAATCTCGGCAAGACATCGAAGCTGAGTCCGCCGAAGAAGTACACCAAGGTAGAGCTGCCACCGCCACAGCTCGGCGTGAACGTCGTGCCCGCCGCTAGCAGGAAACTCGCCGGACTCGACGTCTACATCGAGTCAGACCTCGAGGCGAAAACACTGGCCACTGACTTGGAAAAAATCGCCGCGTCCTCGCCGCTCGTGCTGCAGATGATCACCAACCGAGGGGCGATGGTTTTTCCCGGCAACGGTCACCGCGTATCTCTCGTCGACCACTATCGCTGCCGGTTTGTACAGCGCGATGGCGCTGCTAAAATCGGTGACGCGGAGATCCTGTCGCTACTCGGCGCCGTCGGCGCCAGGCACCGCTGGATGCACATCGAGAAGCTGCAGGATTTCGACGGGGAGCCGGCATACTCGAAATCGCAAGTCTAATCCTTCAAATTGCGGTGAGAAAAACAGAGCAATACCGTGCCTACGAGTAACGCGTTGCGGGGTACGAGTAGCACCGTTCCCGGTTGCCGGTAAACTACGGTGCGAACCTTTCTGCCCGCCGTGTATGGGAAAAGCAACTGCAGTTGCCTTTGCCATCATGCGAGTAGAACGGTCTTGCGGTAGTCACCGGGAACCGGGAACGGTGCTACCGGTACCCCGCAACCCGTTACGGTTAGGTGCGAATTGAAGCTTCCTCTTTCTGAAGAGGCACTGATGTCCATTCAGGTCGACCGCCGTTCCTTCATGACCTACTTCGCCGGAGCAGGCCTCTCGACAACCCTCTTCCCGGGGGTCCTCTGGGCCAAGCTCTCCGCTGGCGCCGACATCACCGTCGAGACGATCGCCAGCGCCGAGGAAGTCGCCGGTCTCCATTTCGATCAGGCCGAGCGCGAGCTGATGCTCGACGGGTTGAAGCAGCAGGAGCAGCGGATCGAGGCACTCCACAAAGTCCCACTCGAAAATTCCGTCAGCCCGGCGATCGTTTTCCATCCGCTTCCCCCGGGAAAGAAAATTTCTTCGGAACCGCGTCGACCGATGGTGCGCAGCAAGGTTGCGCACCGCGCCGTCCCAGCCGACATCGACGAGCTCGCGTTTCTCCCCGTGACCGAGCTCTCCGAGCTGGTGAGACGCCGGCGGGTCACTTCGTTGGAGCTGACGCAGATGTACCTGGCGCGGCTCAAAAGGTACGATCCCGTCCTGCGGTGCGTGATCTCACTCACCGAAGATCGGGCATTCAAACAGGCACATGCTGCCGATCAAGAGATCAGACGCGGCCGCTATCGCGGACCGTTGCACGGAATTCCGTGGGGCGCCAAGGATCTTCTTGCTGTTCGCGGCTACAAGACCACATGGGGCGCAGGTCCCTACAAGGATCAGGTGATCGATACCGATGCCACGGTTGTCCAGCGACTGGACCAGGCGGGTGCCATCCTCGTCGCCAAGCTCACACTGGGCGAGCTGGCGCAGGGTGATATCTGGTTTGGCGCGACGACCAAGAATCCGTGGAAAGTCGATCAGGGATCGAGCGGGTCTTCAGCCGGTCCCGCATCAGCGACCGCTGCCGGTCTCGTCGGTTTTTCGATCGGCAGCGAGACACTGGGCTCGATATCGTCGCCATCGACCCGCTGCGGCACGACCGGACTCCGAACGACGTTCGGCAGAGTACCTCGCACCGGCGCGATGGCGCTGTCCTGGACGATGGACAAGCTCGGCCCGATCTGTCGCAGCGTCGAAGACTGCGCCATCGTGCTCGACGCGATCTACGGGCCAGATGGCCAGGACAACAGCGTCATCGACGCTCCCTATCATTGGAACGCGAAGCTGTCGCCCAGGAAAATGCGGATTGGCTACGTCAAATCGGCGTTCGATCTTCCACAAATCGATCCCGCCGATCCGAAGCGAACTTTGCACGCGACCAAAAAGTTTGACGATGCTGCGCTCGATGTCTTCAAGTCGATGGGCATCAACCTGATTCCGGTCGACCTTCCCGATGCTCCCTACGATCCGATGCGGATCATCCTCAGTGCCGAAGCCGCCGCCGCGTTCGATGAGCTGACCCGCTCCGATCGCGACAAGGAGCTCGTACAGCAGGGGAAATTCGACTGGCCAAACTCATTCCGTACCTCGCGCTTCATCCCCGCCGTCGACTACGTGAACGCCAATCGCGCTCGCTCCATTGCGATCCAGAAGTGGGATGAGTTGATGAAAACCGTCGATGTGATCGTGACTCCGACCGGTGCATCCAACCTGTCGCAGCTCGTCGCCACCAATCTCACCGGACATCCAGCGGTGATTCTGCCGAACGGCTTCCGCGACGATGGCACTCCGGTCTCGCTGACCTTCCTCGGCGGGCTCTTCGAGGAGGCAAAAGTGCTGGCGGTCGCGCGCGCTTATCAGGAAGCAACCGGCTTTCATCTCAAGCATCCGGTCGTTCCTCTCACGCCACCAACGCCGACCCCGACGCCGCCGCCGGGCAGTTGAGTGGCGAGGGCTGCATAAAAGAGAAGGGGTGTTGCTTCGGAAAGCACACCCCCTTTCTGAACCGAAAGCTACCGGGACCAGGTTAGGGCGAGAGAGAGAACTCGAGCTTGAGGTAAGCTGCGTTGTCTCTGCTCGCGAAGGCGGAGCCACCAACGGTCTTGTAGCCGACGACGCCCGTCGTTCTAAACTGGGGAGTCCAGGCCCACTCGAGCGTGGGTCCGACCTGGAAAGAGTTAGTGGTTATGCTGTTCTTGCCGCCGCCCTGACCGACGACTTCCAAACCCAGGCGTGCGGGATGTCGGGCGGAGTAGCCGAACGGCTTTGATGCCCTTCCGCGCGCCCATACGTAATGGCTGCCGAAGTTGTAGTTGGCGAGGAGCTGGGTGTGCATCGCCCGTCTGCCGTACCCGTTAGCGTAAGCGCCGAAGCTGGCCGTCGCCCCGTTGGTGCCGCCCCCCTCAGCCCCGGGCGCGGCCGGATCGGGGTTATGAACCCAGGTGTAACCGCCGCCAAAAGATACTCCGCTGTTGCGGCCTGCATACGCCAGTCCGAGCGTCGGCGATATGGCGGACATCGTCGAGGTAACGGTGCTGTTTTGGTTCGGCCGAAAGTGCAGCGCCCAAGCGCTGGCATTGAAATACGGCGACCACCCAAGGCCTCCCACACCGACGTACATGCCGAGCAGGGCGAACTGGCTGTGTCGACTATCGGCCTCGCCGGAGCCATAGAATGAAGGGTGCAGCGTCGGTATCTGGGCGTTGCACGCGTGGGAGAGGGTTATCATCCCTGTCGCGAGCAGTAGCGTCAGAACCACGTTCCGATGTGCATTTAGTCGCATAGTCCGTCCTTCAGTTTGTTATTTCCAGGGCCCATCACTTCGCGATGGAGAAATTTTCACTTAGACGATCGAAAAAATGACTCGACACCTCAGCAGGAAACAGTTCCAGGCGTGCAGGGCTTTGGCAGCGGTCGCGTTGACGTCGCGATTCTGGGCAACCGCGATGAATCAGGGCCATTTTCGCTAGCTTTGGCCGTGCGTTGTCGCCTGCCACTTACTTCCGCGATCTCCTTTTTCGCCGTGCTCCTCTGCGCCACGATGACTAATGCGCAGCAGCCGGTAACCATTGCCATCGTCAACGGGGCGGTGTGGACGGGCGACCTGACCAAACCCTGGGCGCAGGCGGTCGCGCTCAGCGGCGAACGCATCGTCGCGGTCGGCACGACTGGAGAGATTCGCCGTCGGGTCTCGTCGCAAACGCGAATCATCGACGCCAAAGGCGGAATGGTCGTGCCCGGGTTCATCGACTCGCACGTTCACTTTCTCGCCGGCGGATTGAATCTCGCCTCCGTGCAGCTGCGCGATGCGAAGACTCCCGCGGAGTTCATCGCACGCATCAAAGCTTTCGCGACGACAATCCCTGCTGGAACGTGGATCACCGGCGGCGACTGGGATCACCAGAACTGGGGAGGCGAGTTACCACAGCGATCGTGGATCGATTCTGTCACGCCGAGCGATCCGGTCTGGATCAATCGACTCGACGGCCACATGGGGCTCGCCAACACCGCCGCGATGCGCGCCGCGAAAGTTCCGATGTCGGGCGGCGACGTCGCCGGCGGCACCATCACGCGTGACGCATCGGGGGCGCCCACCGGAATCTTCAAAGACAACGCGCAGTCGCTGATCGATCCCGCAGTACCCGATCCGGCACCGGCGATGCTCGATCGTGCCCTCGAGGCGGCGATGACCTACGCCAACGAGCGAGGAGTCACGTCGGTCGATCACATGGGAACGTGGGCAGATCTCGCCGTGTTCGAGCGCGCGCACCACGCCGGGACTTTGCGGACGCGCATCTACGCGTCGGTTCCACTCGCTACCTGGGCTAGACTCCGCGACACCGTCGCCGCCCGCGGCCGGGGAGACTCCTGGCTCCGCATTGGCGGGCTCAAGGGCTTCGTCGATGGATCGCTCGGCTCGCACACCGCGGCGATGCTGCAGCCCTTCACAGACGCTCCGGCAGATACGGGACTTCTCGTCAACACCCCGGAAGATCTCTACACGTGGACCTCCAACGCCGACAAGTCGAACCTTCACGTCATCGTTCACGCGATTGGCGACCGGGCCATCAACCTCCAGCTCAACATCTTCGAGCAGGTCGAGCGCGAAGATGGAAAGAAAGACAGGCGCTTTCGCATCGAGCACGCTCAACACATCGCCCCGGCCGACATTCCGCGATTTGGCCAACTCGGTGTGATCCCGAGCATGCAACCGTACCACGCCATCGACGATGGGAGGTGGGCGGAAAAAGTCATTGGGCCTGAGCGGGCGAAAACGACCTACGCTTTTCGATCTCTGGAAGACACCCACGCCCGCCTCGCCTTTGGCAGCGACTGGCCGGTAGCGCCAGCGACTCCGCTCGAGGGGATTTACGCCGCGGTCACGCGAAGAACGCTCGACGACAAACATCCCGGCGGCTGGGTGCCGGAACAGAAAATCACCGTCGAAGACGCGCTGCGCGCATATACGACTGGTGCAGCATACGCCACGTTCGAGGAGAACGAGAAGGGATCGTTGACGCCGGGGAAACTCGCTGATGTGGTGGTCATCGATCGCGACCTGACCAAAATTCGTCCCGAGACTATCCGGGATGCGAAAATCGAATACACGATCGTCGGCGGTCGAGTAGTCTACGGCCGCGACGCAAAGCGCTAGGCGCAAAGACAAGGGAGCAGTAATGGCCGCGAAGAATGGCGTGAGCTTTTTCCGCTGGGACTCCATGAAAAAAGAGCGTGTGTCCGACATGCTCGAGCGTCGCCTCATTACCGGCGATCGCATGATGCTCGCTCATGTTTATCTCAAGAAAGGGTGCATCGTCCCCAAACACTCTCACGAAAACGAGCAGCTCACCTACATCCTCGAGGGCGCTCTGAAGTTCTGGATCGGCGACGACAGCGCCGAGGAGGTCACGGTCAGCGCGGGTGAGGTGCTGCTGATTCCATCTAACGTTCCGCACAAGGCGGAAGCGCTCGAGGAGACTCTCGACGTCGACGTCTTCAGTCCGCCTCGCCAGGACTGGCTAGAGAAAAAAGACGATTACCTGAGACGCTGAGTGGATCTCGGAATTCGGGGCAAGATCGCGCTCGTCGCGGCGAGCAGCAAAGGGCTCGGCCGCGCCATTGCCGAGGAGCTGGCGGCGGAAGGTGCAAACCTCGTGATGTGTGCGCGCGGTGAAGAGGCATTGCGACAGGCAGCGGACTCGATCAGAAAGAATTCGAGCGTTACCGTTGTCGAAGTCGCGGCGGATGTGTCACAGCAGTCTGGTCTCGATCGCGTCGCCAAAACCGCGCTGGAGAAGTTCGGTAGAGTCGACATCCTCGTCGCCAACTCCGGCGGACCTCCCAGCGGAGCGTTCGAGAGCTTCGGTCCTGAAGCGTGGGAATTGGCGACCCGCCTGCTGCTCACGAGCGCCGTCGGACTGGCGCGAGCCGTACTGCCGGGGATGAAGGAACGGCGGTGGGGGAGAATCCTCAACGTCACTTCGATCGCCGTGAAGCAGCCGATCGATGGCCTGATGCTCTCGAACAGCCTGCGTGCTGCAGTTACTGGTTTCGCGCGCACGCTCGCCAACGAAGTGGCGCGCTACAACATCACTGTCAACAACATGATGCCCGGCTTCACACGGACCGATCGCATGGAAGAGCTGGCTCGTCAGACGAGCGAAAAAAACGGAACAACGTTGACTGACGCGATGGCCAAGTGGGAGCGCGAAATTCCCATGGGCCGGCTTGCCGAGCCTCGTGAGTTCGCTGCCCTCGCTGCCTTCCTTGCCTCGGAGCGCGCCAGCTACATCACCGGTAGCTCGATCGCTGTCGATGGAGGATGGATCCGGTCGCTTCTCTGACTGAGCGGCATTTGGGGGTTCTCGCTCGCGGCCCCAAGCCGCTCCGCCCACGGCTCCTAGCCGGTAGTCTTAAGTGGCCGTTCCACGACTGTCCCTACTCCATTACCAGCTGATCGACGTAGCACCACTTCCAATCCTCACCCGGCTCGAAGCTCTTGATGATCGGATGCTTTGTGCCGTGAAAGTGTGCGGTCGCATGCTTGCCGATCGAGTTGTCGCAACAGCCGACGTGCCCGCAAGTGAGGCAGAGCCGGAGGTGAACCCAGCGCATCCCCGTCTTGAGACACTCTTCGCATCCCTTTGGAGTTCTCGGTTTGACGTCCCTGATCTGCGAAAGATGGGAGCAAGTGGTCGCGGTCGTCGTCGTCATATGTGCCTCGTTCGGTAAACGGTGCTGCAAGTGGTGACATCATCTACTTGGAGAACTATGGAGATATCGCTTGTCAGCGTGCGCGGGTGCAATGCCCACCCAACCGTATATTAGCCTGTCGATGAGACGTCGTGGTTTCCGCAGAAGGCAAAGGAACGGCGCTGAAGACGGCGCGGCCGTTGTGTACCGCGACCGCTCGTCGTGGGCACTCGATGCGCAGCTGGCTTCGCGGGCGTCGTCGGGTGACGATGCCGCGTTCACCACGCTGGTGACGCGCTTCCAGCCCGCCGTATTCCGCTGGGCTCTCATCTTCGCCCGCGATCCCGATGAAGCAGAGGACATCGCCCAGGAAGTTTTCGTCCGCACACATCGGCAGATCGGTAATTATCGCTCGGACGGTCCTCTCGAGGCGTGGCTGTACAAAATCACCAGACGCGCCGCGACCCAAATGCGTCGGACACGCAAGAGACGTGGCCGTCTGGCGCTGACACCAGCGGCGCGTCCGCTGCGCGATGTCTACACAACGGATCCCGGCGGCCGTGTCGATCGTGAGCGGGCGGCGACCGTCATTCGCGAGCTCTTCGCCGAATTGCCCCAGAGACAGCGCGAGATCTTCGACCTCGTCGATCTGCAGGGTCTCTCGCCCGGCGAAGTAGCGGAACGAACCGGAATGAAGCCGGTTTCTGTGCGGGCCAATCTTTTCAAGGCGCGCAAGTCGATCCGCGATGGCTTGCTGGCCACGCACCCGGCTTACGGAGAGCTATCGCGATGACGTGTCAGGAATGTCTCTCCGAGTTGGCGACGGGGTCGTTGCGGGATCTCACGCCCGACTCCGACGTGATGCGTCACTGCTCGAGCTGTACCGACTGCGGGCCGCTGGCAACGATGCTTCGTGAGCGCGAGTACAACGCGGCCACGATCCTCAACAGCCTGCCGCCAATGAGCAATCCGATCGCCGTGGCCGAGACGGCTGCGCTGGTGGCCAAACGTCGTCGGGTTGGGAAGGTGGTGGTTTTTCTCACCGGTGCCGCGCTGGTGGCGACGATCTGGATAAGTCTTTTCGTGACCCGGATCGGGAGAGACATGATCACCGGTGATCGCCCGAATAGAGCTCTCATCACCGAGACGTTTACGCTCTCGTGCCTCTCACCCCAGCAGGCGGGCGACATCATCAATCCCTACGTTCGTTCGCGGGGCAGCACCTATTACCTTTCGACCTCGGGTCTCTCGGCGATTACGGTGCGCGGTACGCCCGACGAGCTCACGAAGTCACGGCGCTTGATTCGGCAGTTCGAGAGCGATCCTCAAGCGGCGTGTCGTCATTCGCCGTTTGAAAAGGTCGACGAGATTCAAAAGCGCTCCGGGGCCCCGCCCGAGCCCAACGCATCACCTGCATTGGCGCCCTCGCCCGACGCGGCTCCGCCGGCGAAAAAGCAGTAACTCAGCCGCTGCACATGAAGGGAGCCGTCACCACCCAACCTTTCCAACCGTAAAGCTGTCTAAATCTGGCAGTGGCGACAGGAGTCACCGCCACTGGCAATCGTTCCGTTCCCTCGCCCGCCCTTCGCCATCCGTCTGCATGACTCTGGTTCGTTGTTCTTCTTGCCTCACGGCTCTCGCTATGATCGCGGGGTCAACTTCGCTGGCCCAAAATCCAACCTATCCAGGGCAACCGACAGCCGCCCCGGCGAGCGCTCCGCCGACGAATGCCGCTGCGACCGGAGCTGTTCGATCGATGCGGGCCTCGCGCGTCACGGGCGCCATCAACATCGATGGGAAGCTAGACGAACCAGCCTGGGCTGCCGCGACGCCGTCGTCCGATTTCACTCAGAGCTATCCGAAGGTCGGAGCGAAGCCAGTCGATCCGACCGAAGTGCGAGTGCTCTATGACGACGACGCGCTTTACGTCGGCGTGCGGATGTTCGACGCGCACCCCGATTCGATAGCCGCACAACTCGCTCGTCGTGACGCCACCGGCATTTACTCGGACTGGCTGCACGTGATCGTGGATTCCTATCACGATCGCCGCACCGCATTTCGGTTCTCCGTCAATCCGCGCGGCGTGCAGAAGGACGTGCTCGAGTTCGACGATCGCAACGAGGATATCAACTGGGACGCTGTCTGGCAGGTTGCGACCAGAATCGACTCACTCGGCTGGACTGCCGAATATCGGATCCCATTCTCTCAACTCCGTTTTGGTGGCGCGCAGAAGGGCGCCGAGCGTGTATGGGGTTTCCACGTCATGCGCGACGTGGCCCGCCGCAACGAGCGCGACAGCTGGTCTCCGTGGAAAACGACCGATCCCGGTTTCGTGTCCTTCGAGGGAGACCTGACCGGACTCGTCGACATTCCGCAGCCAAGCCGGCTCGAGATTCTGCCGTACGTAAGCACCAAGCTGACGCGCGCGCCAGGCGATCCCGCCAATCCGTTCTACAAAGCCAATGATACCAAGCCATCGGCTGGCGCGGACCTGAAGTACGGTTTGCCGGGCGGACTGACTCTGACGGCGACAGTGAACCCGGATTTCGGCCAGGTTGAAGTCGACCCCGCCGTAGTAAATCTGTCGGCGTACGAGACGTTCTTCCCGGAGAAGCGCCCGTTTTTCGTCGAGGGAGCCAACATCTTCAACATCGGGTCGATCAACGGGGGGCCTTCATACGGCTATCAGCAGATCTTCTATTCGCGGCGCATCGGCCGTCCACCGCAGCGTTTCGTGAACGGCCAGTTCGTCGATGCGCCCAACGCCACCACCATTATTGGCGCTGGTAAAGTCACGGGCAAAGTCGGTGGGTGGACTGTCGGGTTGCTAAACGCGCTGACGGCAGAAGAAAAAGCACGAGTAGTGGACGCATCGAACGTGCAATCGACTACCCCGGTCGAGCCGCTCACCAATTATTTCGCTGGTCGCATTCGTCGCGATTTCCGCGAAGGCAATACCATCATCGGCATTGGTGGAACCGCTGTGAACCGGGACCTCAGCGACGACGTGTTCAAGAATCTGCTGCGATCGAACGCCGATGTCGGCAGCCTCGACTTCGAGCACCGTTGGGCAAACCGCCAGTGGTCCCTTACCGGTGCGTTCGCGAAATCTCTCATTCAGGGTTCGCGCGCCGTCATCCAAAACGCCCAGCGGGCGAGCGCGAGATACTACCAGCGACCAGACGCGGATTACCTGAGAGTCGATACGACGGCGAATTCACTCGACGGATACTCCGCCAGGCTCGGATTGAACAAGTCGGGGACCTGGCAGCTCGCCGCAACCGCGAAGGCGATCAATCCCGGTTACGAGGTCAACGATCTCGGCTTCATGGGTCGCGTCGACTACCGCAACATTGGCATGAGCGGATCCTACAACAATCTCGACGCAGGCAAGCTGTTACGCGGCTACCAGCTCTACTTCGGCAACAACCACGCGTGGAACTACGGCGGTGACAAGATCTGGACAAGCTTCTTCAATCAGGTCACGCTCAACTTCACGAATCTTTGGAACGTCTACGCGGGCGGTGAATACGATCCGAGCGCTATCGACGATCGTCTCACCCGCGGCGGACCACTCGGCCGGCAGCCGACGCAGTGGGGCGGCTGGACCGTGATTAACACCGATCAGCGCAAGACCCTTTCTTACTCAATCAACGCGTTTTACTACGGAGACGAGAAGCGCGGCTACTCCAAGGACTTCAGTCCCGGCGTCACCATAAGGCCGAGCTCTTCGGTCCTGGTGACGATCACTCCCGACGTGAATTTCCTTCATAACACGATTCAGTTCGTCGGTGGATCGAACGATGCGCTGGCGACGTCGACTTACGGCCGCCGCTACGTGTTTGGCGACATTTTCCAGACGACGGTTTCTGCGACGACACGCGTCGATTGGACTTTGACGCCGCTGCTTTCGTTCCAGCTTTACGCGCAGCCGTTCGCTTCGACCGGACGCTTCAGGGGATTCAAGGAGCTGGCGAAGCCGGGCACGCAGGGGTACCTGATCTACGGACGGGACAACGGCAGCACGATCAATCCAGTCAGCGATCCGAGCACGGGCAACACGCAATCGTACACGATCGATCCTGACGGACCGGGCGCCGCCCCTTCATTCTCGATCAACAACCCCGACTTCCGGACGCACTCGCTGCGGGGAAATGCGGTGGTGAGGTGGGAGTATCGGCCGGGGTCAGCGCTCTACTTCGTCTGGCAGCAGTCCCGCAGCGATTTCCTGCCGTTCGAGGGAGACTTCCGGCCCCGCCGTGAGACCATGGCGATCTTCGGCAGACCGAGCAACGTCTTCCTGGTGAAAGCGACCTACTGGTTTGCTCGCTAAGGGTACGGAATCGACGCATGCTGCGCGGCTGACGCGTGGACATTGCGGAATTCAGAACAGGGTGAATTATATGTTCACCCCCCGTTTTGTCCGGTGCGTCTCTGCGAGGTCCTCACCATGCGATGTCTCGTCCCGCTCTCCGTCCTCTTCTGCGCCGCAGCGATTACAGCCTGCGACGACAATCAATCCAGCCACCCGACTGCTCCCAATGCGGTGCGAGTGGCGCAGCTTGCTTCGTCCGGAGCGACGGTTGTCGATATCGGCAACGACACCACCGCCCAGAATGAAACTCCGATCGCTGTAAATCCCACGAATCCCCAGAATTTTGTCGTGGGTGCCAACGATTGGAACTTCAACGATGGCTGCGCCGTAAACGCCACGTTCGATGGCGGAAAGACGTGGACGCCCACCGTTCCCGACGGCTTCATACCCGGGGTGACCAGGTTCACAAACGACCCCACTGTCGCCGGCACTGGCACCGGTGATTTCGGAGGCGATCCTGCCGTTGCGTTCGATAAAAATGGGATTGCCTACTTCGCCTGCTACTCATACAGAGTCTCGGGCTTCGGTAGCATCCGAGCCCAGTTGCTGCTCAGCACCTCGAGCGACGGCGGCAAAACCTGGCGCAAGGGCGGAAGCCAGGAACCGCTGACGGTGGTGGCGCAATTTGACGCGACGGGCATCACCAAAGGATCGACCGGCCAGTTTCAGGATCACGAATCGATATGGATCGATCCGACTGACGGCAGGATCTACATTGCCTGGGCTCAGTTCCACGGCAACGGGTCGAACTCACCCATCTTTGTAGCAGTGTCCTCCGACGGTGGTCAGACTTTTTCGACGCCCGCCCAGATCACCGCCAGCACGGTTCGCAGCAATCAGGACGCGCGAATTGTCACCAGCGGCGATGGAAGTCACGCATACCTCGTCTTCGATAATGGAGTGCAAGGGGGTAAGGGTGCGGTGATGTACGTAAGCGAGTCTTCCGATCGCGGTGCGACCTGGAGCGCGCCGGTTCAGTTTGCCTCGTTCAATAATCCGGTCTGCCTGTTCCCCCCATTTTGCTTCAATGTGTCGGGCAATCCTTTTAGAGGACCCGGGTCGTATCCGGTGCCCGCGTTTGATCCAGTGGGGAAACGTCTTTATGTCGCTTATGCCGATATTGTCGGCGGCCTCGCCCAACTATTTCTCGCTTCGGCACCGGAGGGCAGCATCACCGACGCGACCAAATGGAAGATCATCCCAATGGCTCCCGGCAACAGCGGCGACCGACTGAACGTTGAGATGAGCATCGATCGAGCGAGTGGCCGCATCGACTTCATCTCAGAAGACCGCAGCTACAGCAACAACTCGCTGGTCGACATTGCGTACGGCAAGAGCTTCGATCAGGGTACCAGCTTCGCGACGCAGCGTGTCACGCGCGCGGGGTACGATCCCGCGCTGTATGGTGTGCCGAGCGGATCGGGGTTCAGGCCTTTCATCGGCGACTATAATGGAATTGTGTCGCTTCCGACGAAGGCGGCTTTTGCCTGGACGGGAGTGGGAAAGAGTTTCGGCCCTCCTCCGATCAACCTTGATATTTTCTTCGGCGCCGTGACTCCGTAAAGCCGCCGAACTTATCGACGTAGCCCGGCGTCGTCAGACGCCGGGCTTTCTTTATGGAATCCGTACGAAATTCGCCCTGCTTCAGCTGTATATTTTCGATAAGGCAACGTGAGATACCGAATGCCGACTGACGAGAAGCCGAGCAAGAACGAAGACGAGTACTTCGCCAAGCAGAATCTCGAGATAATTCACGAGATGCGGGTGAAGCTCGACGCCGAGCGCAAAAAGGCGGAGCGGAAAGCCCACCACAACAAATGCCCGCGTTGCGGCGCTGACCTGGAAGAAAGGCACGCCGATCAAGTCAAAATCGATGAGTGCGGCGAATGCGGCGGTATCTGGCTCGACAAAGGGGAACTGGAGCAGCTTAGCCGCGTGAACCGTGCGCGCGGTGTTTCGGGCGGAGTACTCGGCTCGATCTTCAAGCGCCGCTAATTCACCGCCTCGGCCGCCGTCACAGAAATGATGGCGGCCGATCCCTCGGGGCAGCCGCCAATCGGACCACCCTTGCGGCTAATCGGTTTGCCTCTATTGTGGGAGCGACCAGAAACAGGAGCTGACATGCTTCGTCGCTTCACTCCCGCTCTGTTATTCGCGGCTGCGAGCCTCTCCGCCCAGAGCACGGTAAAGCTCTACCACGACCTCGGCACCTACCACAAAGACATCGGAACGAAAGTCCCCGCGGCGCAGGAATATTTCGATCAAGGGCTGCGCCTCGTCTACGGCTTCAACCACGCCGAAGCGATCAGATCGTTCGCGCGGGCAGCGGAGCTCGACCCGACGTGCGCGATGTGCTACTGGGGGATCGCCTACGCCTACGGTCCGCATGTGAACGCAGGAATGGATTCAGCAAGTGGAGTCAGGGCGTACGAAGCGGTACAGAAGGCGCGCGCACTAAGAGCCAGGGTGCCGGCCTGGCAGCAAGCATACATCGACGCGGTCACCGCGCGTTACGCCGCTGTTCCACCTTCGGCTCGCGCTTCCCTAGACTCAGCGTACTCGCGCGCGATGTGGGACGCGTCCAGAAAGTATCCGAATGATCTCGATGCAGCAGCGCTGGCGGCGGAGTCAAGTATGGATCTGCGTCCTTGGAACTACTGGACGTCGGATCTCAAGCCGTATCCCGGTACTGCGGAGCTTGTGAAAAAGCTCGAGAGTGTGATTGCGCGGAATCCGAATCATCCGGGCGCCTGCCACTTCTACATCCACGCGGTTGAGGCGGCGAACCCCGAGCTAGCGGTGCCGTGCGCAGAACGTCTCGCCAGACTGATGCCGGGCGAAGGGCACATGGTGCACATGCCGGCACACATCTACGTCCGCGTCGGCAGGTACAGGGACGCCGCGATGAGCAATGTGCACGCGATCCACGAGGACGAAATGTTCATCGAAGGCCAGCCGCAGCCGACGGTGTATTCCCTCGCCTACTATCCGCACAACATCCACTTCCTCGCTTTTGTTTCGAGCATGGCAGGCCGAAGCACGCAGGCAATCGACGCCGCCAGGACGCTGAAGTCAAAGGTGAACATGGATGCGGCCAAGAACGTTGGCATGCTGCAGGAGATGGTGCCGTACTACGTCCTGACGCTGACGACGTTTGGCCACTGGGACGACGTGCTCGCTGAGCCGCTGCCGCCCGCCGAGATGAGATTTCCAACCGCGATGGCCCGTTACGCACGTGGCGTCGCTTACGCCGCGAAGGGTGATTTCGCCAAAGCGCAGGTCGAGCTCGATTCAGTGGTAGCCATCAACAACGCGATGCCCGACGACGCCGAGCACAAAGCTCCGACTGCCATCGCGATGCACGCTTTGATGGGCGAGATCGCAGCGCGCAGTGGGAAACCCGAGACGGCGATACCGCATTTCCAGGAAGCGCTCGCCATCGAGAGCAAAGGCCTCTACTTCGAACCGCCGAAGTGGTACTACCCGGTTCGTCAATCGCTCGGTGCTGCGCTCCTCAAAGCCGGTAGGAACGCCGAAGCGGAGCAGGTTTACCGCGACGACCTGAAGCGGTTCCCCGAGAACGGCTGGTCGTTGTACGGACTCGCTGCCGCGCTGCGCGCCCAGGGCAAGACTGCCGAGGCAGCCGCGGTTGAAAAGCGGTTTACAAAGGCGTGGGCGGATGCAGACGTGAGACTCACCGCATCGCGCTTCTGAGAACGACGGAATCTCGCGCCCGTTGATCTGAAACAGCGCCGCCGCTCTCATCAAGAACGCCCCGACGATTGAGCGCCGGGGCGTTTTTGATTGTCATGGGGAAATTTCGGTGCCAGACCGTATGACGATTTCGTCATTTAGAAATCACTTTTTTGTTACCCTGGAATTACGGCTAGGCCCGCGAGCGATCTGCGGCACGAATCTTCAACGCGTAACTCTCTTTTTTCACTTTTTTCCTGTTGCCGCACCCAGAATTGCCGCGTCATCTGATTGAAGCGTGTGCTCGAAGAAATCGCGAAAAGGCGAGCGAGGTGTGCCGAGAAACGGTCGAGCACTGAAACCCTCCGATAGAGCCACTGCCACTGCTCCGAGACTATCGGCGGTGCATCTCGATTAACCAAGACACCGGACTCTCAAATGAAGACCAACAAGAAAGGTTTTACGCTCATTGAGCTCCTCATCGTGGTTGTGATCATCGGTATCCTTGCCGCGATCGCAATCCCGAAATTTGCCAACACCAAGGACAAGGCGTACGTCGCTGCGATGAAGTCTGACCTTCGCAACCTGGCGACCTACGAAGAGCAGTATGCGGCCGACAACAACGGCGCGTACTTCGCCGGCACGGCGACGAGCGCTACGCCGCTCCAGGGTTTCACTCCGTCGCAGAACGTAACGATTACTGCGACGGTCGTCGCTGGACCCCCGCAGACGTGGTCGGCGACTGCGCAGCACTCGCAGTCTGCCAAGACCTGCGATAACTCCACCGGTTCGATCGTCTGCACCTGATGGACGTCGCTGTACCTCCAAGAGAGCCCCGCTCTAACGAGCGGGGCTTTTTTTTTCTGCTGCCCGATAACGCATATTTCCCGCGATGTCGGATCGCGTAATCAAAATGGCCATCCAGGCGGGGGTGATACTCGCCGTAATCGTCGCCCTTCCGTACAGGGTCTTCGAGCTGGATCGCTACTTCGTGCCAAAAGAGCTGGTGCTGCATGTCGCGGCTCTGATCGTCGCTGTTGCGCTTTTTGCGCGGCGACGCTCGCTCTCCTTCGACGTCGTCGATGGACTGCTGGCGCTGTTTCTCCTTTGGAGCGTGGGCGCGTCTCTTTTTGCCACCAACTATTGGCTTGCCCAGCGCTCGGTGGGCGTCAGCATCTCGGCTGCGATCATCTTCTGGGGCGCGCGTTCGGTGGCACCCGGTTCCTACCGAGCGATTCTGTTAGCTGCGGCCATTGCCGCTGCGTGCGCGGCGGTGTTCTCCCTAGGCCAGGCGTACGGTCTCGATAGCGAGTATTTCAGCACCAACCGCGCTCCCGGCGGCACCTTCGGCAATCGCAACTTCGTCGCGCACATTGTCGTGATCGGACTGCCGGCGCTGGTCTGGTCCACGGTTACCGCGCGTCACCAATTCGGTGCGCTCCTTGGCTCAATCGGTGGTGCGCTACTCGCGGCGGCACTGGTGTTGTCGCGTTCGAGAGCAGCGTGGCTCGCCGTCGGCGCTTCGCTGGTAGTCCTCCTCGTGCCGATGATTGCGTCGAGAAAATACTGGCGCGGAGGACACGTGGGAGGCCGCTTCGCCCGTCTCAGCCTTGCGGCGGCGATCGGCGGCGCGGTGGCGATCGTTCTGCCAAACTCGCTCAACTGGAACAGCGAATCGCCCTACCTCGATTCAGCCCGCGGAATGATCGACTACAAGAAGGGAAGCGGACGCGGCCGCCTGGCGCAGTACAAGAATTCCTTGCACATGGCGGCGTCGAATCCTGTCTTCGGCGTCGGCCCGGGTAACTGGCCAGTCGAGTACGTGCGATTTGCCCCCTCGGGTGATCGCTCACTCACCGATGATGGTATGACCGCCAACCCTTGGCCGAGCAGCGATTGGGTGGCATTCATTTCCGAGCGCGGCGTCGTTCCCACGATTGCGCTGCTTGGTGTTTTCGTAATCCTGTTTTTCACCTCTCTCAGGCGATGGGGCGACCTCGGCAACCCCGAGGCAGTTCTCGCTCAGTGCGTGCTGGCGGGAACGGTTGTCGCGACGATGGTGGTGAGCGCCTTTGACGTCGTGCTGGTGCTGGCGGCGCCGGCCTTTCTCGTGTGGAGCATTCTGGGAGCGACGAGCGGCATCCGCCGCAGTCTGCGCGAAGTCAGCATATCACCGGTGTGGCTCGGCGCAGCGGCTGCGGCTCTGATCCTGGCCTCTCTTATTTCCACGGCGCGCAGCGTCACCCAAACGATCGCCATGACGTCGGTCGGACAGGGGGGACTAACCGCGGGCTGGGTGACCGGCGCAATGTGGGATCCCGGTAGCTATCGCATTAACCTGCGGGTCGCGGAGCTCTATTCGAGACGCGGACGTTGCTCGGCTGCCCGCGGCTACGCGCGTCAGGCTGTCTCGTTATTTCCGCATTCGCCGGAGGCGAAACGCGTCGCTCGCAACTGCGATTAGTCAGTTTTCGCCGGAGATCACAATTGATATGGCGCCTCTCGCGTCCAGCCAGACACGAGTTGGCGTGCGCGCCACTCTAAGGACGACTCCGTCGCAGGCGGGGCAGCGCACTACCATCCCCATGCCGTGCGAGTAGACGTGGAGGGCGCCGATGCTTCGGGTCGTCCCGCAGCCGGCACACTTCGCGCGACCCGCGGTCAGGTCGGGAACGAAGATTTCGCTTAGCATTCCCGCCGCGGCGTTTCCGTCGAGACGTAGCGAGTCCACCGGTCGATCCCCAGCGACGGAGCGCTTCCTCGATTGATTAGTTGCTTTCTTCATTTCTGAGTCCTCGCTAAACGGGAACCGTTGTCAGGTCGGCCCTCCAGTCGGACCGAACCTTTCCGTCTTCACCAGCGCCGGCTGGTGACCAAGATCGACAAGTGTGCCGGCGACTGCTTCGACGAGCGGAGTCGGGCCGCACACGAATACCCGCGGAGTGTCGCTAGCCGGCCAGGCAACCTGGTCGAGCATGCCTCGGTCGATGCGGCGATGAAAGCCGGTCCAGCCGTCTGGCGGATTTCGCGTCAGTGTGTGGACGACTTCGAGCGTCGGATCCTTGTCGACTAACGCCGCCAGCTCGGCGCGATAAATCACTTCATCCCAGCCGCGCGACGAGTAGAGCAGGCGCGTCGGCAATTTCTTCCGCGCCTCGCGATCGCCGGCTGCGAGAGATGAATTCCGGTGACGTATCATCGCCATTAGCGGGACGATCCCGGAGCCGCCGGCGACCAGAAATAGCGGGCCTCCGGTCGGAACATCCCACACGAAGTAGCCGCCGATGGGACCGCGCAGCTCGAGCTTGTCGCCGGCGCGCAGCTCCTCGGTGAGGTACGGCGAGACCTCACCATCATCAAGCCGCTCGACGGTGAGCGCGAGCTTGTCGTCCTCCGGCGCCGAGGCGATCGAGTAGCTGCGCTCGGCTTGATAACCGTCCTCAGCCGTGAGTCGTACATCTACGTGCTGTCCCGCGCGGTGACCCGGCCAGCCGGGCACTTCCAGACGAAGCGTGCGCGTGCTGGGCGTTTCCGGTACGACGTCGACGACGGTAGTGAGACGCCACTCGATCCGCGTGGCGGGAGCACGAGCAGTCACTCGTCTCCGGCGTACCGCTGCTCTCGCCAGGGATCGCCGTAGTTGTGATATCCGAGCGATTCCCAAAAACCGGGCGTGTCATTCTCCATAAAGCGCAGCTCACGCACCCATTTGGCGCTCTTCCAGAAATAGAGGTGGGGAACGAGCAGGCGCGCCGGCCCACCATGCTCGGGTGGAAGCGGAGCGTCACCGTAATTGAATGCGATCCACGCTTTGCCGTTGGTGAGATCCGCCAGCGGAACGTTGGTCGTATAGCCCCCGTCAGAGCGGGCCATCACATAGGAAGCTGTTTTGACTCCTCGCGCTGCTGCCGCGGAGATCAGTGTGTCGATGGCAACGCCTTCCCAACTCGTCCCGAACTTTGACCACTTGGTAACGCAATGGATGTCGACGGTGATTTTCTCACGAGGCAGCGCGACGAACTCATCCCACGTCCATCGCGCTGATTGTCCATCGGTACTGCGGAGGGTGAAATCCCATACCGACAGTGGAGTGCGTGGCGTCGGGCCCGCTGACAGCACCGGAAAATCACGCGTCTCGTATTGACCCGGAGGGAGCCGAGCTGCGGCGCCCTCCGGTTGTCGACGCCCACGAAAACCGCGCGAAATGGGTGTCATCGGTCGATCACATTCTGGCCTCAGGCCTGTCCTGCTCCACACGCATCGGAGTGGGTGCGAACGCTGCCTGCACTTCGTCGGCTGTAACCTGATAGTGCGAGTTCTCGAGCGCCCAGCTTAGCGCGAAGTCAGCGACCTGCTCCCAACCCGCCTGTCCAACCGTGTTGTGAGTCCGTCCCGGGAATTCGCGATACGCGGTCACGGCGTTTGATTTGGCGTATTTCCGCACATTGGCTTTGTTGACCGACGCCGGCACCAGGTGATCGCTGCCACCAGCAATGAAAAGGAGCGGAGCTCTGTCGTTCCTGCCGTAGTTCACCCTCGACGATGCCCTCGGGTTGAGGAGTGAAAACGCTCCATCCCAGAGAATGCGCGCCGAGCCCGGGATCGCCAGACGGTCATAGACTTTTCTCGACTCGACCGGGTCCAGCTCGTTGGTGAACGCGTAGTTGAATTGGGAAGGAGTAAGTGAGACCGCCTTGTTGAACGTGAATGGATTGCCCAACACGCTGAGGGTAGCGCGGACGGTCGAGAACGGCAGGACAGGCACGCCGGCCGATTGCGCCGAGTCGATCACCACACCCGCCTCGCCGAGGCCGCGGTCCACGAGCAGCTGCACTATGAGGCCGCCGAAGGAATGGCCCATCAGAATCACCGGCGTGTCGAGCTTGCGAATGATCCGCTCGTAGTGGTCGACGACGGTCGTCAGCCGCAGTCCTTTGAGCGCGGATGGATCGCGGCGTATTGCTTCGACTTCTCCCTCGAGTCCGGGCCAGGGCGGCGCCAGCACTTTGTACCCAGCTTTCTGGTACCGATCGATCCAGCCTTCCCAGCTCCTGGGTGTCAGCCACAGTCCGTGAATGAGGACGATGGTCGGATTGATCGTGCTGCGCGCACTCGTGCTCATGAGACGCCTCCGTCAAAGATTCGTCGGCTCGCGGCGAAGAAATCAGTAAGCCTTATACATACGTCGCACGCCGTCCAACGCTAGGAGTGCGTCGAATTTGTTACGGCTGAATCTGGGATCCATCCAGACAAAAACCCCACCACTTACGTGATGGGGTTTGTAAGGTTTTTCAGTCGGGGCGACTGGATTTGAACCAGCGACCTCCTGCTCCCGAAGCAGGCGCGCTACCGGGCTACGCTACGCCCCGAAAATGACTTTCTGCGCTCAAAACGAGCGAGCCAGACACATCATAACACGCCCAGGTGGCTTCCGGCAGCCCAAAATTTCGGTCGTGATTGCAGCATGCAACGGCGTTTGCAGATCGCCAAAAAGTCAGTCAAAATGGCATATTTGTGATATAATTAACACCTTGTCCGTCAAGGACTTAGGCTAGGTCCCTTTACTCAAATGTATCGCGCGAAATCGGGTTGCCGAAAGCCTTGGCATTGCGTCTTATCGGTAGGAAAGGACAGCCATTTTTTTTTCCGACCGCGAGCTGTCGATCACCCGCAACTCTTGGAGCAGAATTAGATGACCGCGACCCGTTTCATTCTGGCCGCAATGGTGCTTGGATCAGCCATCAGCGTTAACCAGGCAAGCGCGCAGTGCAGTGGCAACGCTGGTAGCTGCAACACGACCAACACCGCTTCAGTCTCTGTGAATGCGCTGGTCAAGCTCGGCATGAGCTCCGCTACTACGACCCTTACTTCGCCCACAGCAGACCAGGTCGAAGTCGGCGCCAGTATCGCCGATGCCGGCCCAAGCTTCACAGTCAAAGCGAACCGTAGCTGGACGCTCAACATCAAGACCACCAACGCTTCGAACTGGACCTACGTCGGATCGAACGGCGGTACGAAGCCGATCAGCGATCTGACATGGTCGAGCGCAGTAGCCGGCACTTACGTCGGCATGAGCTCGACAGACGCGCTCTTCCTGTCCGGTGCGAGCGCGACGAACGGCGCGGCCGCGCAGGCTTTCTTCAAGACTGTTTGGGCCGCCGGCTTTACCCAGCCGAGCAACGCTCCTGGTACCTATAGCTTGCCCGTTGTCTTCACCCTGTCGGCGCCGTAAAACCGACACCGCTTATTTCCAACCGTTTTCCATTCAAAGGACCCACTCATGATGCGCAACAAGAAGGGCTTTACACTGATCGAGCTTCTGATCGTTGTCGTGATCATTGGTATTCTGGCCGCGATCGCGATTCCGAAGTTCGCGAATACTAAAGACAAGGCGTACGTTGCCGCGATGAAGTCTGACCTTCGCAACCTGGCGACCTACGAAGAGCAGTATGCCGCTGACAACAACGGTGCCTACTTTGCTGGAACCGCCACGAGCGCGTCGCCTCTGCAGGGTTTCACTCCGTCGCAGAACGTGACCATCGTCGCAACCGTCGTCGCTGGTCCGCCGCAGAGCTGGAGCGCCACGGCGACCCACTCACAGTCGGCTAAGACTTGCAGCAACACGACTGGCGTAATTGTCTGCACCTGATGTGGTTGGCTTAAAGAACATGAAACGGGGTCGGCTTCGCGCCGATCCCGTTTTTTTTTCGGCAAATTGCAGTTGGCGTGGCAATTTGCAATGGCGTCGCGCCTTACACGACCTTAGCTGACCACCGTAAGTCTATATGTAAGCACGAGTTACGGCCGAGAGACAGTCTAGACCATTCCCTGCATTACCATATGGTTGCGGTAATGGAAAACACCGAGTCTCTAATGTGTGACGGCAGTGTCTCGCCGTCGCCAACCGCAAAGGAGATACTAATGTCACGCACTAGAAAGGGTTTTACCCTCATTGAGCTTCTGATCGTGGTCGTCATCATCGGCATTCTTGCCGCGATCGCGATCCCGAAGTTTGCAAATACGAAGGACAAGGCGTA
>Ga0070708_100000354_pt1 | contig 34774 bp, 25 predicted proteins | sample KBSK5503metaG_FD_65469 | JGI IMG/M metagenome (GOLD analysis project Ga0070708, IMG submission 65469) | Corn, switchgrass and miscanthus rhizosphere microbial communities from Kellogg Biological Station, Michigan, USA - KBS K5-50-3 metaG | ecosystem: Host-associated > Plants > Roots >... | reverse complement strand
AGGAATGCGCAGGCGTATCGACCCGGTCGCTACGGCTCCCGGTTCTGACTTTGTGAAGTGATTTGTTGTAGCTCATTCGCGTTTTGACACAGGCTCATAGCCGTCGCCTCACAGCGGGTGGCAAAGCCGTGAGATCGAGGTAAGTTCTATGAAAGGGGAAATGTTTCTTACCTGTACACGAAACTCTCTTGGGCGAGATGGAAGACTACGCAAAGACTTCGTCAAGCAAACGCAAAGTATTGCAAAGCAGCCTGCTCTCAGTCTCATTTGGCTTTACAAAAGTCAACGCGCATTTAAGATAGGGAACGTCGCACGGGATCGACCGACAAACGGTTCCGCTAAAAGAGAGTCGAATGATGCAACAGGTTCTGGTAATAGACGACGACATTGAACTCTGCGAGTTGGTGGCGGAGTACCTGGAACCTGACGGCTACCAGGTCGAAGCAGTTCACGACGGTGAGGCAGGCCTTGAGCGAGCGCTTTCCGGAGAGCACGCCCTGGTGGTGCTTGATTACATGCTACCGAGCATGAACGGCTTCGAGGTCTTGCGTCAGATCCGGGTTCGATCTCGTTTGCCAATCGTGATGCTTACTGCGCGGGGCGACGATGTGAATCGGATCATTGGCCTTCAAATTGGTGCTGACGACTATCTGCCGAAGCCTTTTAACCCGTTGGAATTGGTGGCCAGGATCAATGCCGTTCTCAGACGTACGCAGACTGCTTCAGAGCACAAGGAAGATCGCGAGGCCCTGATTGTTGGCGATATCGAGATGGACAGCCGCACCCGAACCGTGCGTCGCGCGGGAGAGATAGTCGAACTTACTGTGGTCGAATACTCTTTACTGGACCGACTCATCAATGCACCAGGCCGCATTCTTGAGCGTGAAGAGCTAGTCAAAGAAGTTCTTCATCGAAACCTCTCTCCCTTTGATCGCAGTCTCGACACTCATGTGAGCAACTTGCGCAAGAAACTGGGCCACCAGGTGAATGGCGTTGAGCGCATCAAGACTGTTCGTAGCGTGGGTTATATTTATGCCCTGCCCGAGCAAATGGAAGTTAAATAACTAAGGTCCATGCGTAGTCTTTTTCTCAAAATCTTTTTGTGGTTTGGTTTGGCCATGGTGGTCATAAACGTCGCTTCGTTCGTGACCGGGATAGTGACTGAGCGCCGCTCTCAACCACGGCACAGTCCGATGGCCCAGACGTTTGGTGTTTTTGCTCAGACAGCCGCTGAGATTTTTGCAAGAGACGGCCAGCCAGCACTGGCCTCGTATCTGGATCGCGTTGAGGCTGCATCGCATATTCATGCGGTCCTGTTTGACGAGCATGGCAATGAAGTGTCGGGTAGAACTTTGCCTAACGGGGCAAAGGAGTTGGCCCACCGTGCTGGTCAGCAGGCGGGTTTTTCATTTCTTTTCCCCGATCAAAAGCAGAACCCTCTAGGTGCATTAGCCATTCGAGGGGCAGACGGCGCCTCGACTTATGTGATGGTTGGAGAGTTACCGAGACCGGACTTTCCCTGGCCACCGAGACTCGGGGAGCGAGGTTCATTGCTGTTTGGACTGCGGATGGTAGGACGGACCCTCTTACCGTTGCTACTGGTTGGCGCTATCTTCTGTTACTGGCTAGCAAAGTATCTATCGGGGCCTATTGTGCAGTTGCGCAACGCGACGCGTCAGTTGTCTGACGGCAATCTAACGGCCCGTGTTAATGAGAACCTGCTAAAGCGGCGCGATGAAATCACCTATCTCGGTCGTGACTTCAATCTGATGGCCGCCCGGATCGAATCTCTTGTCGAGGCCCAACGACGACTCCTTGCCGACATCTCTCACGAGTTGCGCTCACCGCTCGCTCGACAAGGTGTTGCGGTTGGTCTGGCTCGTCGCAGAGGTGGACCTGAAGTTACCTCTGCGCTTGATCGCATCGGTCGAGAATCTGATCGCATGAACGTAATGATAGGGCAACTACTTGCTCTTTCCCGCAGCGAAAGCGGCACCGACGGGTTGGAGAGGGTGAAGGTCGATCTAGTCGCCCTCCTGCAGGAGATCACTGACGATGCTGATTTTGAGGCACGTGACCGCGACCGGTCAGTGAGAGTCGTCAGGTTGGAACCGTCTGTTACGGTCGGCGAGCTCGAACTCATCCGAAGCGCCATTGAGAATGTTGTGCGCAATGCCGTGCGTTACACGGCACCCGGAACTCAGATCGAGGTTTCGCTCACATCTGAGGCAACTAACGGTCATCGATATGCTGTTGTGAGAGTGAGAGACCGTGGAAAAGGCGTGCCGCACGCGGCGATTGACGAGATCTTTCGACCTTTCTATCGAGTGGAAGATGCCCGCGATCGAAAGTCCGGAGGGACCGGGCTCGGCCTCGCCATCGCCGCGCGCGCGGTACGTTTACATGATGGCACGATCACCGCTGAAAACGCGCCTGATGGCGGGTTGATTGTTGAGATCAGATTCCCCGTTAAGGAGTACGCTCCTGCGCAGCAGAATTTAAACGGGCACGACGCACCAGTTAATGACACTGGTTCACTTTGAGGTTGTCATGAGTACGCCCGCTCCTCGAATAGCATCGTTCTTGAGAGCAATGAGCGCTTCGTTGGCCTGATCGAAAGCAAAAGTTTGCGTATGCGTCCGCACGGGAATGCTGGCTGCTTCCAAAAGAAACTGGCGTCCGTCAGATCGCGTGTTATTGGCAACGCTCCGTACTACGCGCTCACCATAGATAAGATCGTAGTCGAAGGTTGGTATTGCACTCATGTGGATCCCCCCTAGCACAAGCGTTCCACCTTTCGTAAGCGCCTTGAGTGCAATGGGAACAAGTTCGCCTGCGGGCGCAAAGATGATTGCCGCGTCAAGGTTAACGGGCGGCTCAGCCTTCGCATCGCCCACCCATGTCGCGCCCAATTCGTTGGCCAATGCCTGGTGCTTTTCTCGATCGCGAGTGCAGACGTAAACTTCTGCCCCACGAGAGCGCGCCACTTGAATACACACATGCCCCGCCGCGCCAAAGCCATACAGCCCTAGCCGCACACCCTGCCATTCACTTTCACTGATTCCCGTCAGGCGCAGAGAGCGGTAACCAATGATGCCCGCGCAGAGAAGCGGAGCGGCCTGGATATCAGAAAAACTGTCCGGCATGGGATAAGTGTAAGCCGCGGGCGCCACTGCGTACTCTGCGTAGCCACCATCTACTGTCCAGCCCGTAAACGCGGCCCGCTCGCACAGGTTCTCTCGTTGGCTGATGCAGAACCTGCAAACTCCACACGTGCGGTTAAGCCAGGCCACCCCGACGCGATCTCCGATGGCCACACCTTCAACACGCGATCCGAGAGAGGTCACGTGCCCGACAATTTGATGACCGGGGATTAAAGGCGTACGACGCATGGGCAACTCGCCTTCAACAATGTGCAAGTCTGTTCTGCAGATGCCGCAGGCGTGCACACGTAGCAATAGTTCGTCCTCCGCTGGCGTCGGTACTGGCATCTCGACGGCCGTGAGCGGACGCTCCTTAACAGATGCAGGCGTGTTCAGTATCCATGCTTTCATTCGACAGCTTTTCCTCGCTTCATTCTCGGTTTGGTAGTGGGGTATTAGTGTGTTGCTAAGAACGCTCCTTAATTGCGGCAATGGCGGCAAGGGTCACATATACCAAAAGGCCGTAAGCCGTCACATTGCAGAAAATGAGAAAGAAAAAGAGGAACGGATCGAATGTGTCATAGAAACTCGGTGAATTAGGATTAGGCGGGAAAGCCTGAAGGTAAATCAGTCTAGGCCATGAGATGGGTAGTTGTAGTGCTTTACGAGCCGAGGGAGGAGCATAGCCCTCCACAAGTGCCGAGATGAAAAAGTAGCCTGCGGTTAGAATGACACCACTGGCGAGAGACCATATGCTGCGTTTCATTACGTCGTGAGCAAGTCTTCAAGCGTCCAAACGCTCTTGGTTATACCCGCTTCCATTGCTGGAGTACAGCGAATTGAGGAATGGATTCTGCAAAAATTGTAGTACGCGAAATGCAGAGCATAGGCGGCCTTTACGTTCTCCCATTTCTCGGTTGGAAGGCTGGCAATAGCAACACACTATGGCTCCATTATCGGCTTTGCTTAATCCCAATCCGACTTCCAAACTGATAGTGTCTTGATTTTGCGAAAGTGAACCTCCGGATAATGTCACTCAACCGCAGAACAGGAAGCGGTAGCGACCTGGCCGGTTCGCAACACTCAACTACTTGATGATCCGGTAAAGGGTTGCGAAACGGCCAGGTCGCTACCGCTTCCTGTTCTGCGGTTGAGTGACACTTCAATAGATGATTCATAGTCCCGCCTCTAAAACAGAACTCAACGCTTTATGGCCAGGTTGAACGTGAGTTGATCGTCCGCGTTTTCTTTGCCGGCTCGATCGTGATGTTTTTGAACGAAACGGAGCCGACGTTCTGCAGTACTTCAGACGCCTCCACTCCGCGGAACGTACAGTCGACAAAGCGCACGTTATCGATCACAGAGCCGGGAAAACTCACCACCCACATCACTCTCGGGCTGCCGCTGCTTTCAACTTTCTCCAACAGAACGTTGCGCACGACCGGTTTGTATGGACCCGCTGCGCCGGTTTCGTAAAGAAAATCAATGGTCAATACGGCTTCAGCCACGCGTCCGATTTGAACGTTCCGTACGAAGATGTTCTCAACCACGCCCCCGCGCAAGGCGTTAGACTTAAAACGGATTGCGCGGTCCAGGTTGGGACTGTCCATCCGGCAATTCTCAACAAAGACGTTGCGGCAGTCGCCGGAAATTTCGCTGCCGATTACTACGCCGCCATGGCCATCCTTCATCGTACAGTTGCGGATAATAATATTTTCCGAGGGTGCATGAAGACGACGGCCATCGCTGTTACGGCCCGATTTGATGGCAATACAATCGTCTCCAGTATCGAAGACGCAGTCTTCAATCAAAACGTCGTGGCTTGATTCGGGATCGCAGCCGTCATTGTTTGGACCATGGCTGGATATTTTTACACCGCGAACCGTTACGTTCGTGCTTAACACCGGGTGGATCTCCCACATGGGGGAGTTCCGAAGGCTGATACCTTCAATCAGGACGTTGCGGCAGCGATAAGGCTGGATAAAGTTGGGGCGGAGCTGATGCCCTGGCCCAAAAACTCGCTGCTCGACAGGAATGGACCGTTCGCCTAATTCGAGCAAGCGCCGGATGTCGCGTCTCGCAGAAGAGTCGGTGTCGTCTGACCCTCGTCTCGCCCAGGCCCACCAATTCTCCGTTGACGCCGAACCATCGAGCACGCCGGTTCCGGTAATGGCGATATTCTCTTGTTCGAAAGCATAAATCAGCGGCGAGAAGTTCAGGCATTCGATTCCCTCGAAGCGCGTAAAGACGACCGGCAGGTATTTCTTCGGATCGGTAGCAAACTTCAGTGTCGCTCCTTCTGAGATGTGAAGGTTGACATTGCTTTGCAAATGAATTGCGCCAGTAAGAAATATTCCGGCTGGAACAACCACGCGTCCGCCCGAGGCACCATTGCAGGCTGCGATTGCCCTTTGAAAAGCCTCCGTGCAATCTTTTGTTCCATCGCCGACTGCGCCAAAATCTGTAACTGTGAAGTCGCGTTTCGGAAATACAGGAGGCTTTATTCGTGCCAGGATCTTAGGAACCTGCGACCATGGATCGTCTGCGGGCTGATCATAGGACAGCGCTACGTTAATGAGGTCAAATCCTTGCAGTGGTAATTGACCGATGAGAGAGCGAGTTGTTAACAGCGCGCCGGCGCCTGCAAGCAGCGTCTTAACAAATCGACGACGATCGGTCATTTTGTTTTCCTTGTCTGACAAAAGTTATGTCCGATATGCTTTATTAGCTTGTCGCTGACTCCCGCAGAAGTCTCCCTTGCACGAAACGACAAGCTGAAGCATATCGGACATTCAACTCATTCGATGAATTCGCGCGGCCCAACCACCGCCGCCGGCCATCTTGATCTTCAGCTTAGTCGTCTTGCTTACGACGCTTGTGACCTTCTTGTAATCACTACCATAGCGATCGGCATTCGCACCATCCTGATAGGCTTCCATCTGGTAGTTGCCCGGTGGCAGAAATGAAAGATCAATCTCCATATCACGCGCGCTCCAGTCGGTCATGGCGCCCACATACCAGTCGCTTCCGTGTTTGCGTGCGATCGCTACGTAGTCGCCTATCTTTGCATCGAGCACTTTGGTTTCATCCCACACAGTGGGGACAGGCCCGAGAAACGCCATTATTTCCGGCTCCCGCAAATAATGAGAAGGGCTGTCAGCCAGCATTTGCAGCGGGCTTTCATAGACGACGTACATCGCAAGTTGGTGACAACGAGTGCCAAGACTCATCGGCCGTTCGAAGATTGCCGCAAAATTCTTCTCGCTGCCGCTGTTCACCATAGCGCCGGGTGTGTAGTCCAGCGGGCCCAGGAACATTCTTGTGAACGGCAGCGTCACATCGTGTTCTGGATTCGAATACTTGCTCCACTTGTTTTGCTCGAGACCACGAACCCCTTCCGTGTTGATCAAGTTCGGCCAGGTACGGGTCATAGTTGCTGGTCTGATCGCGCCGTGGTAGTCGACCAGCATTTTACGTTTCGCTGCTTCGCGACAAACCTTGTGATAGAAATTGATCACTGGCTGATCATCGCGTTGCATGAAGTCGATCTTTAGACCTTTAACTCCCCACTTCTCAAACTGATTGAAAGCTGGTTCAAATTGATCGTCCAGTGTTTTCCAAACCATCCAGAGAATGATGCCGACGTTCTTTTGTTTCCCATAAGCAACGAGTTCTTCAATGTTCATCGCGGGCACGACGTCGAGCACATCGCCGAGTTTGTACCAACCTTCGTCAAGGATGATGTATTCAATGCCGTATTTTGAAGCAAAGTCGATGTAGTATTTGTAGGTTTGCGTGTCGATGCCCGATTTGAAATCTACGCCGTAAATATTGTTCGCGTTGTACCAGTCCCAGGCCACTTTGCCCGGCCTGATCCATGATGTGTCCTGCACCTCTGATGGTTTTGCCAGGAGGTAGACCATTTGATTTGTGATCAGATCGCCATCTTTTTCGGCAATGCCGAAGATGCGCCAGGGAAACGTACGTGTACCCTTCGTTACTGCTATGTAGTCGGCAGGCTGTGTGATCCTGAAGTCGCGATCCTTGCTTAGCTCTTCCTTCAGCGGATAAGGAGGGAAGACTGCGGACAGACTGTTGTTGCTATTCCCATGGAGCCAGAGACCAGGATAGTCGTCAACATCTGATTCGCCGATGACAAGCTTAATGGCGTCTTTTGTATCGACCACTGCGGGCAGACTTGCGATGGACGTTTGCGGAATATCTTTCAGCGGCAGGTAAAGAAACTCTCGTTCGTTGTGAGAAAAGAAACTGTCTTCTTTTGGATAGTAGACATTGTAGTCACCTGCGAAGTTAAGTGACATCTCCTCGCTGTAGACCTTTAGTTCGCGCTGAGGCAACGCGGTCTCAAGCCGGTACGCAATTCCCTCGTTGTAGGCGCGGAAGACGATTGCATAATTGCCTGCCATCTCCAGCCGCAGCTCTTTGTAGTTTTCGCGGACCTTGGCGAACTTCTGCCGCACGACGGGTTCAATCTCTCGGTCGATCGCGCTGGACTTTGCAGCCTTAACTCTTGGATTTAGCCCGAGCGTTTTGCGATCGATATCGATCGAGAGAGTGCAGTTGCGAAGCACCGTCTTGTCGTTAACAAGAACGTCATAAGTGAGGTGTTCGCCTGTTTGAATTCGGATTTGAATCCTACCATTTGGCGATTGCAGGTCATAACCTGATGATTGTGCTGCCGACGAACGGATCACGCCAAGATTAATGGCAAGCAGTAAACAAGCAAAGGTTACGAGAGTCAGTCTGTTACTCATCTATCGTTCTCCGAACTCAAACTTGATGCCACGGCCTTGCGCCGTGGAGGCTCACGTTTATTCTGAGCTCAGGAGTTCATTACCAAAGGCCTCAACGTAAAACTCCACGGGGCAAGCCCATGGCATCCTAGAGAGAGTTGTGCATTCTTCTTTATAGCCGCGAGCGTGAATCTCCACGGCGCAGGGCCGTGGCCTCAGTTTGCGTACTCACACTGTCTCTTCCGTTGGTGAGATTTTTGCTTTCATAAGCTGTATTCCGGGATTTCTCACTTCAATTCGTTCACAAACTGCTGGTACTGCGCCTCGATCTGATCCGGTGTGGTTGGACCGGAAAGGATCAAGAGACGATAGCGGAACGTCACCGACTGTTTTGATTCCAACGTGAAATTGAGCTTCTCCTTGCCGTTGCTGAAAACTTCCTGGCCGAGTGGATTCGCAGAGAATAAACCGTAACCACGAGCATGCCAGTAAGTTGGAAAACCGACGTTCTTCGGATTGTCCAGCACTGCCAGTGTTACGTCTTCCCGCTCCACCCTACCTGTCAACATGGTCCAACGCCCGCGCGTGCCCCAGACAGCGTCTCCAGTTTTTCCTTCACTGCTACGATACAAACCACTGACTCCAGTGTTATCCAACACTTTTACGGCGGTTGGCCGGCCGCTCGAGTCTGTAAACACCAGCGGCTCATTGGAAGGCTGTTCGAGTTCGCGACGCACGCGCAATCCCAGCATCCCTTCCTTGTCGTCATGAAGAACCACGCGCTTATCTAAGGCGCTCAATGTGGTGATGCGATCCACCGCGCGCAGGTTTGGTCCTGCGTGAAAGACGAAGGTAGTGCTTTCATGCAGAATCGTTTGACCGTCTGGCATCACCCAGTCCAGCTCCACTTGAAGTTCACCGCGATCTTTGCCACCTTTCGCCTGCACTACCTTGCGATGCACGATCGTTCCCATTTTGCGTTGCTGCTCAGGTGGCAGGAAGGTCGAACTGTTCCAGAAATCGACGCCGTTAACGTTGCCATAGTTCAACCAGAATCCGGCGTGATGGGGGTGGTCGATGCGCTCGCCAGGCCGAGGTTCCAAAGGAAAGCCGCGCGTGACAACCGTGCCTTTGGCGGTGCGCAGCGGATAAAGCACAGGCGTCTTGAGCGTTTTGGGCCAGACATATGAAGTGAAGAGCTGGCCATCAACAAAAACGTCTACACGGTGTGAGGCTTCGTTACTGGCGACGCGGACGCCATGCTCTTTTTGCTGTGCCAGTGCAGCGGGCATGGAGAACAGTATTAGCAGCATCCCAAATAGAAAGCAGGCCAGGGCGAGCAGACAAAGAGGACGAACAAAACGCGTCATTAGTCTTCCTCCAAATTGGTAGGGGGTAAGCCAGATTTCGGTGTCCGATATGCTTTAAGCTTGTCGCTGACTCTCGCAGAAATCTTCGCTGCACGAAACGACAAGCTAATAAAGCATATCAGACACCGAAAAAACCTAGCCGGTGACGACTTCTTGTTTCGCTTCGTCAAACGTGACGCGCCTGCCGGTTTGGAACGCTGCAATGGTCATGCAAATTGCAACGGAGTGATTATAGGCGGCGTGAACGTCAGCATTGGGCGCCTTCCGAGAACGCACACACTCCATCCAGTTACGCATGTGGGCGAGCGTGGAATGATCTACACCAGTGTTGGCCGCACTCTCGACTTTCGGGGCACTCGAATTTCCGGGCTCCAACAGTGACGACTCTGCAAGTCGAAACGGCTTCATCTTCATTGCATCTGCATACTTCGCTTCCAGTCCGCCGGCAGGAGTGATTCTGTTAGTATCCAGATCAATCATTCCGCCATTGGAGTAATAAAGCTCCTTCGTACCCCCGGCACTGTTGGTCTGGCGCGACGAATACGTGACCTGGAACCCCTTGCCGCCGTTGCTGGCGTCGCCATAATCGAACACCGCCGTCATGGTGTCGAAGTTGGTGCGCCCATCCTTCCATAGGTAGATCCCGCCGTTGGCGACCACGCTGGTCGGATGGTTATAACCTGAGAACCAATGCACTGTATCGATCTGGTGAGACATCCACTGGCAAGGGATGCCGGATGAGTAAGGCCAGAACAGTCGAAACTCGACATACTTTCGCGCGTCGAAGGGCTCAAGCGGGCGGTTGATGAGAAAACGCTTCCAATCAACGTCTTGCTCCCGAAGTAGTGGAACCAGATTGGGTCGTCGCCAACGACCGGGTTGGTTGACATTCCAGGTCATCTCAACCATGACGACGTCGCCAAACTTTCCTGACCTGATGAACTCGTTAGCGCGCATGTAGCTTGGTGTCGACCGGCGTTGGCTGCCGACCTGGACAATCCGGTCGGAGCCAGTAACAAGCTTGAGAGCGTCGCGAGCATCGGCCATGGTGTTTGCGAAAGGCTTCTCAACATAAACGTCGCGGCCTGCTCGCACTGCCTCCATGCAGTGGTAGGCGTGCTGAAAATCTGCGGTCGCGATAATGACCGCATCGACGTCTTTCATTGCATAGAGTTCGTCATTGTTGCGAGCCTGCGCCACGTCCTTACCGATCCTTTCCTTGATCTTCGCAGCGGCCGCGTCGCGACGAAGTTTCCAAAGATCGGAAATCGCGACAAGTTCAAAGTTGAGCTCGTCTGCTAATCTCAGGAAGGACGGTATCAGAGCATCGCTGGCGCGGTCGCCGGGTCCGACGACTGCAACTCTTACGCGATCATTAGCGCCGAGAATTTTGGTGTAGCTCGATGCGCGAGTACCGATCATGACTGCGGCAGTACCGAGCGTCGCCGTCTTGATGAAGTCTCTACGTGAGTTCTTGAACATAATGTTTTCTCCCTTAAATGCACGCAATGTTTGACCAATGACCGACGAATGGTAGTTCGTCGGCGCGTATTACAGAACCGGGAGCGGTAGCGACCGCACTCAACAAGCGCTTATCGACGACTAATACTAAGCCAGCCACACGATCCAATATCCGTCGAGAATTACAGAACCGGGAGCAGTAGCGACCGCACCCAACAAGCGCTTATCGACGACTAATACTAAGCCCGCCACACGATCCAATATCCGTCGAGAATTACAGAACCGGGAGCGGTAGCGACCGCACTCAACAAGCGCTTATCGACGACTAATACTAAGCCAGCCACACGATCCAATATCCGTCGAGAATTACAGAACCGGGAGCGGTAGCGACCGCACTCAACAAGCGCTTATCGAACGGCTAAGCGGCCGAGCCTCGTAAATTCATGGGGTCAATCACCGGGTTGAGTGCGGTCGCTACCGCTCTCGGTTCTGTAATACACGACGACAAGCTAAAAAAGCGTATCGAACATCAAAGCGCGCCTGCGCGACGCAATAGTTCCTTCATTCCCGCCATGCTTTGACGAGTGGATTCTTCAGGCGTGCCCGCGCCACGCCAGTGCGTTTCCAGGCTCACAACCCCTCGGTAACCGTCATTCCTTAGCGCCCGATATTGGGCGACATAGTCGATGATACCGCCGCCCATCTTCATCCACTCATACTTGCCTGCCGCCGCCCGTACTACATCCTTGCAGTGCATGTATCCAATGCGTGTCTTTGGTAGGTGGGAATAACCATCGGGGTAGGCTATCTCTCCAACACTGGCAGCGTTGCCTGGGTCCCAATTTAGTTTGAAGTATGGTGAACGAACAGCTGCGAGCGTGCGCGCCGCCTCTGCTCCGGTGGCACTGTTGCAACTGGGTTCATTCTCCAGCAGCAGGGTAATCCCGTGCCTGGCAGCTTTCTCAGCGGCGGCGATCAATTTCTCATCCATCGCGGCGCGGTATGGCGTCGGATCGTCGAGCCGCCAGAAATCAAAGATCCGTATGCGATCCACATGGAAAACGCGGGCCAGTTCAAGGCCACGCGCTAACAATTCATCTTGTTGCGCAAACGTGAAGTCAGCGCCGAATTGATCGCGTTTAGGACTAAACTTTGAGAGCGGAGCGCCAGACCAGTCGACTTTGAAGATCGGCGAGGCAATTGAAGAAACCCGCAGCTTATGCTTTTCAAGGACCTTCCGCGCTTCGGCGATCTCTTTCGCGTCCAGCCGCATGATGTTCTTGCCCCAGAGGGCCCGTATCTCGATGTAGTGAAGGCCAAACTCTTGCGAGGCGACCTCGGCGGCACGCCCGAAGTCCTGGGTGATCTCGTCGTTAATGACTGATAGTTTGAAAGGTGGCATACTAAGGTTGAGAAATCATCGGTCAAAGCTCAGCCGAACTTTGGACTTGGTTCTTTGTACTTTGTTCTTTTGCGCACAGATTCTCAGAGATGGCAAAAGGGACGGCTATTTAAGGACAAAGAACAAAGTACAAAGCACTAAGAACAAAAACTCAAACCAGCACTCATGGCCTCTCGAGTTAAATCTTCATCCCCAACTTCTCTTCCAAATATTTCTTGCTAATCAGCGCCGACTCTTTCGGTCCTCTCGACCGATCGGTCACGCTGTCCAACTCTATCACTGCCCAGCCACGAAACCTCACATCCTTGATTGCAGCGAAGACGCCCGGAAGATCAACTTTGCCGCGACCAAGTTCAACGAAGCGGTATCCACGCCCTCGCTCGTCAGGGCTCGCGAGGCCTTCGACATCCTTGATGTGAAGGAAGAGCAATCGGTCGCCGTATTGTCTTATTGCCTTTGCGGGATCGCCTCCACCCTGCTGGTAGTGAGCGATGTCGAGTTCAAGTTTTACGTAACGCTGATCAGATTCCGACATAATTGCATCCACTTCGGCAGGTGATTCACCGAGTGAACTCATGTGATTGTGATAACCGAGTGGGATCCCCAGGTCCGTTGTGCGCTTTCCGATCTCAGTTAGCATTTTACCCAACTGTTTGAAATCTGCCGCTTCTGGCTGACGATTCCTGGGTCGAGCTGAATCAGTCACCTGCAGGTAACGCCCGCCAACATCATGAACGAATTTTGCATTAGTAACATGTTTGGCAATCTCACCGGTTTCAGCGCCACCGTTAGTGACAACTCCACCACTCGAGAGGGCGACCATTTCCAGATGGTGCTGGTCTAACAAGTCGCGCAGGGCTTTCGGCCGGTCGCCGTATTCTTTCAGGATGTTGTTGCGAAGTTGTATCCCGCGAAATCCGATCTCGGAAATATCCTTGATCGCTTGCTCGTCATTCCCATTCCAGGTGATGGCAGCGTAACCAAAGCGAATATCCGCGGGCGCGGATGTCAGGGGTCGATCGAAGTACGAAAGATCAACCGGCGGATAAAGAGATGGCTGCGGCATGCCGGCCAGGGCATTAACAGGAAGCGCAGAGGCGGCTGCCGCTGCTCCAAGACTTGCAATGAAGTGACGACGAGATATTGATGCTGACATGTATTGGCTCCGATCAATTTTACCGTTGCAGGTCGCCGTTCTCGGCCTTGCGTGGTTCGTCGAGTAACTGGATGCAAGAAGCGGGTCCGAGATCCGGGTCAACCCATTCTCGCAGTGCCCAGACATCAGTTAACAAGACAACACCAAGCTAATACCGATCATTCCGAGTAGCAATGCTGGCAGTTTCATGATTCGTTCTTTCATGCGCGACAACACAAAGTCAGAACCGGGAGCGGTAGCGACCGGGTCGAAAGGCATGCGCCATCGGTTCGTTCTCGCCAATTTCGCGCTCGCCAATAAGGCCATGTTGTAATAACGGGCGTAGTCGAGCATCTCGTAACCGACCCGGTCGCTACCGCTCCCGGTTCTGACTTTATGTAACCACCGGGCTAAAGCCGCGGTGTGAATGAGAAGTCAAACCTCTTTCTTTCACGACTAAAACGTTTCACCCAGCAACTTAGTGACTTTCTCTTGGTACGCCGACACCGCTGGCGCCAACCAGGAAATCCAGATCTGCGCCGCGATCTGCCTGCATGACGTGATCGTAATAAAGCTTGTAATAGCCTCGATTTGACGAAGGTTCTGGCGCCTTCCAGGCGGCGCGCCGGCGTGCGATTTCAGCGTCATTAAGATCCAGGTGAAGCCGGCGCGCACTTACATCCAACTCGATCATGTCACCATTCTGGACCAGAGCGAGCGGGCCTCCAGCGGCGGCTTCCGGAGCTACGTGCAGCACAACTGTGCCATAAGCTGTTCCGCTCATTCGAGCATCGGAGATGCGAACCATGTCTGTAACACCTCTTTGCAGGAGCTTGGCCGGCAAAGGCAGATTTCCCACTTCAGGCATTCCAGGATAACCGCGTGGTCCACAATTCTTGAGAACCATAACGCACGTTTCATCAACTTCAAGAGCAGGATCGTCAATACGCGCGTGAAACTCCTCGATGCTCTCGAAAACAACTGCTCGGCCGCGATGTTTCATCAATGCCGGTGTTGCTGCAGAAGGCTTGATCACTGCCCCGTTCGGTGAGAGGTTGCCACGCAGGACCGCAATGCCGCCGTCAGCCGTGAGCGGATCGCTCAGCGGTCTGATTACGTCTAGATTGTGGCACTCTGCGTTGTTAACGTTTTCACCAATGCACTTCCCGTTCACAGTCAAAGCCTCACGATGGACCATATCGCCTAACTCCCTGATGACCACGGGCAGACCGCCGGCGTAATAAAAGTCTTCCATCAGGTACTTGCCCGAGGGCATAAGGTTGACGAGGCAGGGAACTCCGCGTCCGAGACGATCCCAATCGTCCAGGGTGAGATCCACACCAATTCGCCCGGCAATTGCCAGCAGATGGATCACGGCGTTGGTTGAACCACCGATAGCGCCTACCAGACGGATCGCATTCTCGAAGGCCTCGCGCGTTAGAATCTTCGACATGCGCAGGTCTTCATGCACCATTCCAACGATACGACTGCCGGCCAAATGCGCCAGTGTGTAACGACGCGAATCGACAGCCGGAATGGCTGCGTTTGTCGGCAAACCCATCCCCAGCGCTTCAACAATACTCGCCATGGTCGAGGCGGTGCCCATGGTCATGCAGTGTCCCGCTGAACGATTCATGCAGGTCTCTGCTTCCACAAACTCGCATTCACTCATCGCACCGCGGCGCACGTCTTCGCTGAATCTCCAAACGTCGGTGCCCGAACCGATGTCCTGTCCGCGAAACTTTCCGTTGAGCATCGGACCACCTGACACCATGAGTGCGGGCAGGTCACAACTGGCTGCGCCCATCAACAGTGCGGGCGTCGTTTTGTCGCAGCCGGCCAATAATACAACACCATCGATCGGGTTCGCGCGGATAGATTCTTCGACATCCATGCTTACCAGATTGCGGAAGAGCATTGTGGTCGGGCGCATCAAAGTCTCGCCCAGCGACATGACGGGAAACTCAAGTGGGAACCCACCGGCTTCATACACCCCACGCTTCACATAATCTGCAAGCTTGCGAAAGTGTGCATTGCACGGCGTCAACTCGGACCAGGTGTTGCAAATGCCGATTACCGGACGGCCATCAAACAGATGATCCGGTAGCCCCTGGTTCTTCATCCAGCTGCGGTGGATGAACCCATCACGATCTTTCGAACCAAACCATGCCGAACTGCGAAATTTCATAGCAGGCCCGCCCAATATCCAATTAATGTCCGATCTGCTTTATTACCTTGTCGCTTACTCTCGCAGAAGTCCTGTGCAAACGAAAAGCTAAGTAAAGCATATCGGACATCGAAGTCTTTGTTGCGCGAAACGACAAGCTGAGGCATATCGGACACCATTCAGAGTCGCAGTTTGTCCACCCTGGTGGCGTGAAGTGAGAGTACAAGACACGCGGCTGCCAGGGCCGAGCCCGAGAGATAAAGCACGCTGGCAAAGTATGAATCACCCGTTTTCAGATAGCCAACAACATACGGGCCAACAAAGCCACCGAGGTTTCCCACTGAATTGATCAAGCCGATTGAAGCCGCCGCTGTTGTCCCAGACAGAAAGCTTGTTGGCAAAGACCAGAAGCCTGGTAGGTACCCATAGAGTCCGACCGCAGCGAAACAAAACATTGCAATGGATAATGCGAGATGGTCTTTTGCTGTCACAGCAAGAAATAGTCCAACGCTGGCTATTATCATAGATACGGCCGCGTGCCAACGGCGCTCCTTCATTCTATCGGAGGACCAGCCGACTACTAGTATCGCAACAATCCCAGTAGCAAAGACGGGCGCGGAAAGAAGACTCACTACCAGATCGGATGACCCGGAATACTTCTTGATTATCTGAGGAAGCCAGAACGTAAAACCATAAACCGTACCATTTATGCAGATGTAAGCCAGGGTCAAGAGGATCACCTCTCGCCGCCTGAAAGCTTGCAGGATGCCCAAAGAATGCGCTTGCTTCGCTTGTTTTTCTCGTTCCAGTTCGGATGTTAGCCACTTCTGTTCGTCATTAGGGAGCCATCGCGCCTGGTGCGGCCAATCCGTGAGATAGAAGATGGTCACGACGCCAAAGACGATCGCAGGCATTCCTTCAACGATGAATAGCCATCGCCATCCCGGCACCCCGAACCAGTTCACATGCAAGAGCAAACCGGAAATCGGTGAACCAATAAAAAGGGAGACTGGTTGTGCTGCCATAAACAGTGCAAGAACTTTGGCCCGGTCCTGGTAACGAAACCAGTGGCTGAGGTAGACGATAATACCCGGAAAGAATCCCGCTTCTGCCGCGCCCAGGAGGAAACGCAATAGATAAAACTGATTCTTTGTTTGGATGAAGCCCATTAAGATTGCAACTATGCCCCATGAAATCATGATGCGGGCAATCCAACCGCGCGCAGTCCATTTCTCAACAAGAATGCTGCCGGGAATCTCAAGGATAAAGTAGCCGATGAAAAAGACGCCCGCGCCAAAGCCGAAGACAGCATCGGTAAAGCCAAGCGCTCCTTTCATCTGTAAATTGGCATAACCGACGTTTGCTCGATCTAGATAAGCGATGATGTAGAGAAGGAATAAATAAGGCATCAGGCGCCGTACGACTCGTCGTCGACAGCGCGCCACAATTGGTGTGTCGTCAATGGTCAAGCTTGCAATCAAGGTGTCCTCATTTGTAGGCAACGGGTTGCGCTTCCGCCGTATCATGAGCCTTCGGCACGTTTGACCCGGTCGCTACCGAAGCTGTGAAAAAATTATTGGACCGGAATATTACAAGTTACGGAAATTCGCAGGTTGGGAAGGGGGCAGTCGAGAGGTTCAAGGTGCGATAGATTCAACGCGCCCCCGCCTCAAGTTTCAGCGGCTTCCTCCTCGAATCAACCGTTCAAGGGCAGTTAACGGCAGAGGCTCGAGTGACACGCATAGGCCCTGGCATTCAAAGTTAAGGCGGGGGCGCGTTAAATTTATCGCACCTTGAACCTCTCGACTGCCCCCTTCCCAACCTGCAAATTTTCTTAGCTTGTGTCATATCCGGGATCGATCTAATTTTTCACAGCTGCTACCGCTCCTCGGTTCCGACGTTGATCAGCACTTGTCCTTCCTGCTTCTTCCGCCAACTTGACGCAGAATGGATCTGAGACCCGCAAGGAATGCTTTTTCCGTTTCGTCCGCTGTAAGCACCTTAGCGGGTAGCGACCTTTCATGAAGGGCTTCACGCCAGGTTTCCGCAATCGCTTCATTTCCGCTAATCACAACAGGAATGTTCTCAACCAGAATCCCCCGAGCGACTAGCGCATCGAGATCAGCTGCGACGAAAGCACCCACAAGAAAAGAGAAGCGATCTTGCGCTGTCCCTTTCCCCGTAAGCTCCAGGAGTCGCACGCAGAAGAGGGCCCGTGGCAGACCCGAACGTCGCTGCTCCTTCATTCCTTCTTCCATCCATCGCGTCGATATCTTTGCGGGCCGTTCTTTTGACACCGAACTTGCCAGTACAGTTTGTATTTGGGACGCATGGATAAGTTCGCCGGAAAGGGAAGTGACACTTGATTGAATCCTGCCGTCCTTAGCAAGTTCGATCGCTTTCCAATGCGAGCCGAGGTTCAGAACTACAGCCGGTGGTCTAACTAGTCCCAACTCAGTTAGGCCGATACAAAGCGTTTCTTCGCCGCGCATAACATCAACGTCAGCGAGCGAATCAGAGGCAATGCCGCTTGGTCCAGAACAGACACCGGGTACGACCAAGAAAGGCAGATCCGTAATCTCAGGAAAATGAAACCACCGTGACGCATCCGCAATCTCCCGCAAACCGGCAGGTGCCGAGACATGTGGGACCTCCGCAAGTCCCAGCGAGGAGCCGATCATTCCCGCGGCAGCTATATAGCGAGGCAGGTTTTGCGATGAAGCATTGTCTATTTGGGTTTGCACGTCTTTGATCAGTTTTTTCAGAGCGCTCTGAATTCTGGTCGTCGAACCATCTCGCGCCGTATCGCCCACACCAACCGCCTTGCTACTACGGGCAAGAATCTCGTGCCCACGTATCAGCCAAACACGAGAGTTGGTCGTCCCAATATCAACGAAGATCGCGCAAACCTCTTCGGTTAATGTCACGCTATTCATGGAAACACTGATGTGTTTTTAACGAGTCCACCTGACACTCACCGACGGGACCGCGGACCATACCTTAGAATGCGACAGCAGCCGACCCTGGCAGACGCCACGCAATGCAGAACCAGCAGCTGTAGCGACTGCATTCAAGTTACGCGACGATCGAGAAGAAGGTCACCGTATTCGCTCACGACTTAACGACGAAATCGGGCGCATTTGTTTGGGTTGGTAGCGTACTCGTTCTCGTAGTTGAGTGCGGTCGCTACCGCTCCCGGTTCTGTATATCGTATCAGGCAATGTGTGCGCCCTGAGTTTCGACGTAGACGGCATACAGCGATTGACTGGCTGTGATGAACAAACGATTTCGCTTCGGCCCACCGAAACATATGTTGCTGACAGTTTCAGGCAAAACGATCTGTCCGATGCGTTGTCCATCGGGAGCGAAGATGTGCACACCGTCAAAGCCCTCGCCGCCCCAGCCGGCGCTGGCCCAGATATTGCCGTCAAGATCCGCGCGCAAGCCATCAGTGCCGCCAACCAACTCCCGATCCTTCGTCTTCAGACTCATCGCAGCGAATTGCTTTGCGCCTTGAAGTCTCTTTCCATCTACTACATCCCAGACCGTGATCGTTCCTGGGTGGCCGGTGTCGACAACGTAAAGCTTCTTGTAGTCTGGGGAAAAACAGATCCCGTTGGGTTTCTTAAGCTCGTCAGTAACCAGGTCTAGCTTTGCGGTCTTTGCGTCGAGGCGATAGACCGCCTCCTTAATAAGGAGTTCGCCTTTGTTTCCTTCGTAATTGACCATGCTGCCGTAGCCTGGATCGGTAAACCATATACCGCCATCAGGGTGAACAACCAGGTCATTCGGAGCATTGAATGGCTTGCCTTGCCATTTGTCCGCAAGAGTTGTGACCGTCCCGTTGTGTTCAAAGCGCACCACTCGACGAGTACCATGCTCACACGAAATCTGGCGGCCTTCCCAGTCAAACGTGTTGCCGTTGCTGTTATTCGACGGGCTACGGAACACGCTTACGTGACCATCTTCGGCGAGCCATCTATGTTGGACGTTGTTGGGAATGTCGCTCCACACCAGGAAACGACCCACGCCGTTCCAGGCCGGACCCTCGGCCCACAACATTCCTGTGTACAGGCGTTGGATAGCAGCGTTGCCGAGTTTGTATTTCGCGAAACGGGGATCCAGAACAATGATGTCTCGATCCGGATAGCGAACAGGAGGAGCGCCCTGCCCGTAATCTCGTGTCTGAGCAAGCGCCGTTGCAGCTAACGTAGCAGCCACTGTTCCTCCGAGGAAACTGCGACGCCCTATTGTGGTTGTTTGCTCGAGGAGTTTAGCGTTTTCAGCTCTCAACTTTTTGCTCTCCAGCGGTTGGTAAAGGCTACAACATCGCCTAATCCAGGGAAAGATTCAAGAAGAATGACGCTTACGTACATTCGGGGCGCCGTCCGCGCGGAAGGCGCCCCGAATCGTTCTGCGTTGTCTGGCAAACAGAACTTAGAAGATGAACTTCATCGCAATTTGCCCAATCCTGGGATCGGTAGCCGTCCGAAGTGTCGCGAAGTTCCCATTGCTAAACGTAGAGGCGTTGTTCACGGTACCCTCATCGCTCAGGAAGTTTACCTGATTGAAGATGTTGAAGAACTCACCGCGCAACTGCACCTTGTAACGTTCAGTTATTGAGAAGGTCTTCGAGATTCCCATATCCCAACTGTAAAAGCCTGGGAAACGCAAGCTGCCCTTTCCGACGTTGCCGAACGTGTTCTTTATACTCGGGTCGGAGGTCGATTTGAAAGCACCCACGTTCAGAAAAACTTTACACGGCGCGGCAGTAGCGCAAGGGCCTGAACTGTATGGGTTAGCACCGGTGAAGGTCCCGCGGTCTTGCCCAATTCCAGTTCCCGAAATATCGGATCCTTGCGCGATGGTGATGGGCCGGCCAGTTTGCGCTTGCATGAGGCCGCTAAGTTGCCAGTCACCCAAGAAACCGCGGACCACGCCGTTTTGCCTCTTGAGGCTTGGCATTTGCCAGACCCAGGAGGCAACGAAACGATGCTTGTGATCGAATTCCGACGGACCGTAGTCGAACTGGTGACGACGCGCATCGTCCCAGGGCAAGGCTGATGAGGTATCAAAACCCGTGACCCCGGCGCGAGGTGGAAGGTCATCGAGACTCTTGGCCCAGGTGTAATTCGCAAGAATCATGAGTCCTCGAGACATCCGTTTCTCACCGGATATCTGTAGTGAGTGGTAGCTTGCATTAATGTCCTGCAGATCCTGCTGCACGGTGCTGAACAGGGGACTGCCGGCGATGGCGTTGAGTCGAGTAGGAGTAGAGGAAGTTGTGCCGACAGGCCTCGGATTCAAGTTCAGCGTTTCTGTAAGATGACTGCTATGAGATCCCACATATGCGGCACGCACGAGAATGTTCTCAGGCAATTGATGTTCGATTGAAAGGTTCCAGTTGTTTACCGTTGGAGGCTGGTACTTGTTAACCGGATCCCAACTCAAGACGAACGTGCCTAGGCCAAAGGCGATGTTCCTGGCTGGTGGATAAGTGAATGGGAACGGATAGGCCGCAGCTTGATTCGTACAATTCTGAAGTGTTTGTGTGGCTGCCAGTGTGCACAGCGGATCAGCGAATGTACCCGGGTTAACTACGCCCGTGTTGAGCACGAACTGTGGGCTGAAAGGTGTCAAGTCAGCGAACCGGTTATTGATGATCCCCGGTATGCGGGTATCGTAGAAAATACCGAACCCACCCCGGATGCTCGTCTTGCTATTACCGAACACGTCATAGGCAAAGCCAACGCGCGGCGCAAAACTCATGTAGTTGGGCCGGACACCGTCTTTTGGAACGCCTGCATCACCGGGGAAGAAGGTTCCTGGAGGTGCGTTCGGAAACTGAGTGGAACGGACGCCTGCTATGAGATCCGCAAGTCGAAACTGCTCCTGACGTCCCTTGATTTCCTGCCAGGGCAGCGCGGGCTCCCATCGCAGACCGACGTTCAACATTAGTCGGCGATTGACGCGGAAGTTATCCTGCACGTAGAGACCAATGAAGTTATTGCGATTCTCTTTGATTTCTCCCGCGCCCTGACGAAAGGCCAGGTTGCCACTATAGTCACCGAGCTTCCCGGCGAGGAAGGCTGCCATCGAAGGAAAGCTAAACTCAGCAGGCTGGAAGAACTGATTCAGGAGATCCACCTTGCTACGCTCAATCACACCACCGAAATGAACGTCGTGCTTTCCCGCGACCCAGCTGACATCGTTGGCCCAGGTAAAATTGTTCCGAATAAAACTCGCCTGTGGGTTATCGCCAAAGCTGAAACCTCCGTTGATCCTTATTTGCTGAATTGCTTTCTGACCCGGCTGAAAGGGAAGCCTGACCCCAAGGTCCACGACGCTAAGGGCCGTGGGAGCTGGACCGCGGGTGGCATTTTCCGGCGCATAACTGAATCGGAAATCGTTTATTAGGCTCGTAGTAAAGATGTGCGTCCAGTGGCCCAGAAAGTTCTGGGACTTAATCGTTGAACCGTCTGAGTAGGTAAGAAAATTGTTGGGCTCAAAGACCGCGTTTCGTTTGAAGTGATCGTAGAAATAGCGGAACGTCACCTGGTTCTTCTGCGAAAACGAATGGTCCAACCTGAAGGTAAACTCCTGGAAATCCTGCTGGTCTGGTCTGGTGAAGCTCGCGCGGTTGTTCGCATCACCAACTGGGATATGCTTCAGCAACTCAATAACCGCCGGGTCAGTAGCGCTTGCTCTTTGCGATGCGTTCGGAACAGTCGCCGAGTTTCCCTGTAAGATATTCCGTTGGATTGTTTTTTGATAGCCGCCAAAGAAGAAGGTCTTATTGCGACCGTTGTAAAAGGCAGGGCCTCCTTCGCCGAATCTCGGCAAAAAGAGAGGACCGCCGAATGTCCCGCCAAATTGATTACGCTTCAGCGAGTCTTTCTTGGCCGCATGCCAGGGCCTCGCATTAAATACGCTGTTGCGCAAGAACTCAAATCCGTTCCCATGAAATTGATTGGTTCCCGATTTGGTGATGACATTCACCACGCCACCGGCATTCTGACCGTATTGCGCGCTGTAGTTGCTCGTCTGTACGCTAAATTCCTGGAGTGCGTCTGGCATAGGGAACGGCTGGTTAACATTGGTGTACTCGTCAACGTTGTTGCCGCCATCAAGCTGGTAGCTGACCTGGTTCTGACGCGATCCATTAGTCACTATCGCTACGGCGCCCGGAAACGTCTTGGTCGCACCCTGCAAGGCGCCGCCGCCAAATGTTCCTGTTGGGTTCGCAGGATTGGTTGGATAGCTGACAGTGCCGGCAACAAGTAAGCTAAGTTCCGCGGCATTCCGGCCGTTCAAAGGCAGTTCAGTGATGCTTCGCTGTTCAATCACTTGCTTCAACGTCGAAGTTGTTGTGTCGACTTGCTCTCCGGCGGTGTTCACTGAAACCGACTCCGACACTGCACCAACTTGCATGTTCACATTCGCCGTCAGAGTTTGGTCCGCCAGCAACGTCACGCCTTTTTGATCGAAGGTGTGAAACCCTGTTGCTTCCACGGTCAGGTTATATTGTGACGGCCGCAATGAGTCCAAAACGTAGTATCCACTCGAGTCTGTAGTGGCAGTGCGCGAGAATCCCTTGCCGGCTTCCGTCGCCGTGATTTTCGCGTCCGGGATTACAGCGCCAGAAGGGTCGATCACATTTCCGACGATTTTCCCGAAGCCTTGCGCCTGAACGCTTCCGGAGAAAGCCAGCATACAGACAAGCATCGAACCAAGCAGCGTCCAATTGAATCTCCGGTTAGTTTGTTCGGGCTTGTTTCTCAGCGCTAGATGGCCGTTCAATCGCGCGCCGGTGCGGCTGACAAAAAGACGAGAAAGAGTTTTCTCGTCGTGATAGTCCTTCCTTGAACGCATGGCTTCGTCCTCCTTCTTTCAGGGACCCGCTATTGGCTTAGTTTGGGGTTGCGGGTCTTGAGATCCATTGTGGCCATTGCCAAAGAATCAGTTTTATCCGCTCTGTTGGTTCCCGTGATCCGACGCGGAAGCCACCATAGGAAGCAATCATTCCAGATGTTGTTGACCTGACTCACGTGTAGGGAAGCCTTTCCAACACCCACCCTTTTGGGTTGCGGCTGAGTCTGGATTTTCCCAAATGCCTGCCGTCTGTTCTAGCTAAGTGGTCTGACCAAATGAAGAATGGGCATCTTTTAGCACGGGTCGCTTATCAAGGTCAAGACTTTTGTTCGACAAACAAACAAGAACTCTTGCCTCTCGGTTTTGGCTTTGTCGTCCCTCCATTCATTACTTTCTTGACAGCCGCGGCTCGGCAATGGTACACGTGCCCAGTCCGCCGTTTAGCCTAACCCGAAAGAACAGTGGTATGACCTCTATTAAAATAGCAAGGTTTCAACGCGTCAGAGCCCCCCGCGGTGGCTTGATGACAGAACAGGTCGTGAATCAAGTTCGGGTCATGATTCAGGACGGCAAACTGCGGCCCGGCGATCGACTTCCGGCCGAGCGCGAGTTGGCCAGACAGTTAGGGATAAGCAGGGCAAGTCTGCGCGCGGGTTTACGTTTTCTTGCAGCCATTGGTGTCCTTACTTCGCGTCACGGATCCGGTACTTATATTGCTGATGGTCCACCCGCGCTAGCAAGTGAACCGCTTAACATGCTCGCTGCGCTCCACGGATTTACAACCGAGAAAATGTTTGAGGCCAGGCGTCTTGTGGAGGTCGCGGTGGCTGGTTTAGCCGCGGAGCACGCGACCTATGATCAAATGAGGATAATGGCAGAAGAGGTCACGGAAACTTATGCTGCGCTCGACAATCCGCAAGAATACCTCTTGCATGACTTCGGTTTTCACCGCGCAGTTGCGACGGCCTCCGGCAATCCGATCCTGGCCACGCTTGTGGAAATGGTCGCTGACATCCTCTATCAACGACGGTGCAAGACAATCGACCGATCTCGCGATCTGAGAGAATCAGTGGAAATGCATCGCAAGATCTATCGAGCTATCCGTGCGAGAAATCCTGAAGCGGCGCAGGCCGCTATGAGTGAGCACCTGATTCTTGCAGAGCGCGCATTAGCGTCAGAAGAGGTTGTTAATGACACCACCGAAAAAAAGGAAGCTTCTTTGAGCGAGGAAAATCTTGCCGGCGTTGGGTAATCAGCTCTTAAAGGATCTCATGAATCTGGCCCAGGGAAAATTGCGATGAAAATTAAAAAACAGTTTACCGTGATTCTGGCAACTGTAGCGACGGGGTTCCTGATAGTCTCTGCGAGCTTACCTCCGGTGCGAGGCGTTTATGCTCAGCGGTCTGTTCTGCAAACGGGCACGAAAGCAACCGGTGGCTTCGAGGTGACGGCGTTTGGTGCTAAAGGCGATGGCAAGTCGCTCGACACTCCAGCTATTAACAAGGCGATCGATGCCGCAGCCGCGGCGGGTGGCGGCACCGTTTATCTCTCCGCAGGCACTTATCGTTGTTTCTCTATTCGCCTGAAGAGCAACGTTGCGTTATACCTGGACCAGGGTGCAACCATACTCGCCGCCGATCCGTCAGAGAAAGACGGCCAATATGATGCGCCGGAACCGAATCAGTGGGATCAATATCAGGACTTTGGCCACAGTCACTGGCATAACAGCCTGATTTGGGGCGAGAACCTCGAAAACATTTCAATTCTTGGTCCAGGTCGGATTTGGGGCAAGGGTCTGGTGCGCAGTGGCGCTCAATCGCGCACGAAGCAACAGAACGAAGCGCTCGGTAATGCTGCTTCTGATCCCGGAGCTGGACCCTTTGGTTATCCGAACCCGCGCGACGCGGTTGAGTCAGGCTGGGGCAACAAATCGATCAGTCTAAAACTTTGCCACAACGTCATCATTCGCGACATCTCGATCCTGCACGGCGGCCATTTTGCAATTCTCGCAACTGGCGTTGACAACCTAACGATCGATAATCTGAAGATCGATACCAATCGCGATGGCATCGACGTTGACGCCTGCAAGAACGTGCGCATCTCGAATTGCAGCGTCAACTCGCCTTTTGACGACGGCATCTGCCCGAAAAGCTCCTTCGCCCTTGGATACGCGCGTTCCACTGAGCACGTCACGATCACCAACTGCCAGGTTAGCGGCTACGATGAAGGTACTCTATTGAATGGCACCTACAAACGCGACTTCCGGAATCAGAACGGCAGTTTCAGTCCGACTGGCCGAATCAAGTTTGGTACGGAGTCCAACGGCGGGTTCAAAAACATAACGGTTTCAAATTGCGTTTTTGATTATTGCCGCGGGCTCGCGCTCGAGGCTGTTGATGGCGCGCTGTTGGAAGACGTGACCATTTCCAACATCACGATGCGTGACATCAGCACCTCGCCATTGTTCCTCCGGCTCGGTTTCCGCGGACGGGGGCCAAAGGAGACAACTACAGTTGGCGCCCTGCGGCGAATCATTCTTAGTAACATTGTCGTCTACAACGCCGATCCGAAGTACGCTTCGATCATCAGCGGCATCCCGGGGCATTCGATCGAAGATGTGCGCCTTAGTAACGTCCGGATTTATTATCGGGGCGGTGGCACAAAAGAACAGGCAGCGCTCGACCCGCCCGAGAAAGAAGACACGTACCCGGAACCGACGATGTTCGGAGAACTACCCGCTTACGGATTTTTTATCAGGCACGTGAAAGGACTGGAAATGCGAGATGTGGAAGTCAGTTATCTGAGGGAAGATGCGAGACCGCCATTCTGGTTGAACGATGTGATTGGTGTTGACTTTCAACATGTCAAAACCCAGCGGAGCGAAGGGATGCCAACGTTTGTGTTGAAGAATGTCGCAGATTTCAACACTCATCAGTGCTGGCCATTGCCCGATACCAGGTTGGACCGTGTAGACGCAAAGAAGCTTTGAAGCCGGATCCTGTACTCTCCTAGAGTTTGTCTGATAGTACAAGACAAACTGGCGTGGGAATTTCGGCAATGTGGCCTGTCGGTTTCAGTTTTCCTGAGGTCGCATCGATCCGAAAACTGACTACATTGTCCGACTTCTGATTTGCAGCAAGGAGAAAAGCACCACTCGGATCGATGGTGAAGTTGCGCGGTGTTTTGCCGCCGGTGGCAACATGCTCCAGGAATGTGAGTTTGCCTGTGCCTGGATTTATTGAAAAGGCGACGATGCTGTCGTGTCCCCGGTTTGACCCATAAAGAAACTTCCCGGAGGGTGAGACATGCACGTCCGCACAGGAGTTCTCGCCGGAAAAACCCGCTGGCAGAGTCGACACTGTTTGCATTTCCTTCAAGCTTCCGGGGCCACTCTCATAAGTAAACGCAGTGAAGGTCGAATCGAGCTCATCTATTACGTAGGCCCAACGACCGTTCGGATGAAATGTGAAGTGTCGCGGACCCGCGCCGGGTTTAAGCTTGACCCACGGTGCTCCGTTGGGCGTAAGTTTGCCGTTGCGATCATCGAACCGATAAATCATGATCTTGTCCAGACCAAGATCGGTGACAAAGGCATGGCGATTGGTTTTGTCCAAAATAACGTTGTGAGCGTGCGGCCCTTTTTGCCGTTCAGGATTAACACTGGAACCACCGTGTTGGACCATGTCAACGGGCGTACCCAAACCGCTATCGTTTATCGGCAAGACCGCCGCGTTCCCACCTCCGTAGTTTGCCACCAGTACGAAGTTGCCGATCTTGTCGACCGTAACATGACAAGGAGCCCCGCCCAAGGAAGGTTGTTGATTTAGAAACTGTAGATTGCCGGTTTGCGAATCCACTTTGAAAGCGCTCACCGCTCCACCAGGTTTTCCTGCAAACTCATCAATTTCGTTCACAGCATAGAGACGCTGCCGTCGCGGGTCGATGGCTATAAACGAAGGATTGACTATCCCTTTCGCGGTGGCCAGGTGTCTGAATTCACCCGACGAAAGATCCAACTTGTAAACATAGATACCCTCACTTTTGCCTGAAGTATATGTGCCTACATAAAGAAGGAGCTCTTTGGGGGGCGCAAGCAATCCGCCGGCGTAAAGACGAGCACTGGAAGAAAGCCCAACCATTCCGAGTGTGGTGAGCCCTATGAATTTCCGGCGAGGTAGCTTTGCTTTCATTTGCTGAACGCTGTGGGACGATCAACTTCAGAACGTAAAGCGCAACGCCAACTGCACCTGCCGTGGATCCCCAACACCCTGACGCAGAAACCCGTCGAAATTGAACAGGGCAGCCGTGCTGAGTGGGTTGATGTTGTTCTTGTTGTTGAAAGTATTGAACATCTCAATTGTTGGGATCAGGGCGTAGCGCTCGCCAAATTTGAATGGCCGTTGGATGCGCCAGTCAAAGGAGAAATACTTGTTGTCCTTTCGCAGCGAATTACGGTTTGTTGCGGTGCGAACGGCCGGGGTTATCGGTTGCGCCGACCGTGCCTGGATCCGGAAGTTAGCCTCCAGACCCCACCATGGCAACTCAGCAAATGTGAAGAAGTTGAACTTGTGCCGGATATCGCGATCCGAGAGCGCATAGTCCAATTGGAGGTTATTGAGATCAAAGGAACGATCCGTGAAAGGATCACGCTCATTTGAATCGTCGTCTTTGTCTTTTGAGAGCACGTAGTTCAACTCGAATTGGTATCGCCGGCTGAAGCGCTTCCTCATGCCAACCGTAAAGCCGTTGTAATTTGATTTGCCAAGAGCGGAGGTGACAAACACGTCGCCGAGTCTGATAGCAAAAATACCGGTGCGCCCCAGATTCAGGAAGCGTGTGAGATGTACGCCTTGTGAATGAGTGAAATCGAAAAACATCGTGAGGTCCGTTGCGATCTCCTGCTCAAAGGCGACATTGGTTGTGTAAATTCGCGGGTTAGCGTAATCCTTACTGAAAACACGCACGCCGCTAAAGCACGGAAATGGGTTTCCCAGACATGAGCTGGCTGTTGGTGTTACCAAGCCAGGCCAGGTCGGACGCACGGTTGGATTGGCAAACAATCCGCCTGCTATGGTCTGTTGCTGCACGCCATTGGTCGTAATCGATCCTACCTGCGACAACATATTCTGCCGTGCATAGTAAATGCCATAGCTGGCCCTCAGCACGGACTTACCCTTCTTGGATAGATCCCATGCAAAACCAACGCGCGGCTGGAATTCTTTCTTCGGACTGTGCAATGTACCATCAGAAGGAAAGCGCGGATCGCCCAAGGCAAATCCGTAGGCCGTTTGGGCCGGGGCAACGGTTGGCTTAGGAAAGATCTGAGCTTCCCAGCGCAAACCATAGTTGAACGTAAAGTTTGGTCTCATCTGCCATTTGTCTTGTGCAAAGAGTGCATAGTCCTCGTTCTTAATGCTGGACGCTCCGGCAGCATCGGTAGCTGGTCCATTCGGTCCAGCTCCCTGTAAGAAAAGCAGTAGCGGCGTACTCGCATCGCCGCATGGTGGTGCTCCCAGAGTGAGATCCGTCCATGTTCCATTGCTGCACTGGCCTGCGTTTGGGCCGAAACCGGGACCAAGTGCTGCCGGTGACGCATACCGTAGAAAACCGGCGACGGTATTGAAAAGATAACGGCCAGTGAAGAAACCACGGAACACCTGGCTGTTGAGCGTGTGTATCCACTCGCCTCCCAGCTTAACTGTATGGTTGCCATGAACGATCGAGAAGTTGTCCTTTACATCGGTGCGCCAAATCAGCTCATCAACAGTCGGTTGCAAAAAGAAGGGATTGCCAAATCGGAAAGAAGGGTCGGACGCATTGAATCCGCCGCCGGCGCCGGTATCAGCAGGAATGTTGGATGAGATAGCTGCGCGAGGTCGCAACTCACGCGTGTATGAGAAGTGGGCCTCGTTCAATTTCGTCGCCGAAACAGTGGTGAACAGGTTAACGTTGACGTTGTTGATTTTCGACGGACCTTCAATGCCGTTGGCTGAATCACCGTAGGTTGCGACGTCGAACGTCTGATTGGTGTTTTTGGAGTAGTCGAAGTTATACGAGACCGCCAGCTTGTTCGCATTATTGAGGTCCCAATCAGTTTTACCTAAGAACGCATAGTTTCGAATTGGATGTTTGACCGGAGCCCCTTCTACCTGGTTTCTGCTGTTCTGCATAAAATTGATTAGCGCCAGTCGCTGACAGTCAAAGTTAGTGTTGATGATGGCCTCGTTTGCCAGAATCGTCGGCGCTGAGACGGGGCAGGGAGTTGTTCCGATTTGCTCACTAAGATTTGCGCGCGTCAAGTTTTCGTTAATACCTTCGAAAGCAAAGAAGTAAAAGGCTTTGTTCTTTTTGATGGGCCCGCCGATCGTTCCCCCAAACTGCTCCCGGCGGAAATCCTTGAGAGGCTTACCGTCGGAAGTGTGTGCGGCGAGCGCTTCAAGTCGCTGAAAATGAAAAAGACTGCCGTGCACATCGTTGGTTCCTGACTTCGTGATTACATTAATAACGCCACCCGCCGTGCGACCAAACTCCGCGCTAGCGCCAGTGGCCACAACCTGAAACTCTTTCACTGCCTCGAGTGTGATATCGATCGCGGCGCGTTGGCCGCCGAGCTGCTCGCCAAAGAAGCCGTTGTTATAGTCGCCACCATCGAGGCTGACGTTGTTGAAGACTCCACGCTGACCCGCAAAAGTAATCTCATCGCCATCTGGACCTTGTACCACGCTGACTCCGGGCGTGAGACTCAACAAATCTTCAAACTTCCTTCCGAGTATTGGGGTCGTACTCACTGTGGTCTCGTTCAATGTTGTGCTTGACTCCGTCTTAACAGTGTCAACAGTGGGCGTGGAAGTGATTGTCACTGTCTCCTGCACCTGCGAAACCTTCATTGAGAGCGGAAGATTGATAGCTTGACCGACAGTCAGATCAACCTTTTCGACCAGGAGCGTCGCGAACCCTGGTTTCGACACAGTTACTGTGTAATGACCGGAAGGTAACTGTAGAACAACAAAGCGTCCGTCCTCGTTAGTGGTTCGATTCGTCGTCGAGTTTGTGTCGAGGTTCTTAATGTCAACGCTGGCGCCCGGAACAGCTGCGCCATTAGCGTCTTCGACCGTTCCCTGGATAGTTCCCGAGGTTATTTGCGTTTGCGCTCGCACTCCTGTGGAGAGGGCGACGATAGCGAGGAGACAGATTCCCAACACGCTGCCCCGCAAGGCAAACGAGGAAAGCAATACATTTCGCATGATTTTCTCCAGTAGTTTCGAGATCGAGGTTGTGAATCAGAACATTAAAAGTAACCTTCTATCGGTTGTGCAGCCTGACAACAGTCGGGCCTAAGAAGTGCGAAGGTGGCCCATCTTAGTTAAGCATCTCAAGCGTGTCAATAATTTGTAATTTGTTCGGCGATTGAACTAACTCCATCAAGAGCTGAACAGCCGCTTGCCGGTTGCGGCGCCTATCCCGCAAAATACTATATGAATTTTTGATATTCGCTCGACTTCACTGAGAGTAATGAAACTGGTCTTTCTCTACGGTTTACCCGGCGTAGGAAAATTGACTGTTGCCCGAGAACTGTCGAAGCTCTGCGGCTGCCGGATTTTCCACAACCACCTCGTGGTCGATCTCGTAAATTCTGTTTTTGAATTTGGTAGTGAACCGTTTGTTGAGTTGCGAGAAGCCATCTGGCTGGCGGTTTTTTCAAAAGCGGTTGCGGCTGAATTGGAGTGTTTGATCTTTACATTTGCAATCGACCGTACCGTCCAGAAAAGCTTTATTGGAAATGTGCAGAGCGTGATCGAGGGGAATAGTCACGGCGAAGTCTTGTTTGTGGAGTTGACCTGCTCACCTGAAGAGCTTGAAAGGCGCATCGCAGATCCTTCACGTAGAAAATTCGCCAAGCTAAACTCTGTCACGCAATTTCGTGAGTTGCAAGAGTCCGGTGCGTTTGTCGATCCTGGAATTCCGGCCGCGCAACTCGTGGTGGATACAACCGACCTTCCCGCAGTCGAGGCGGCGAAGTTAATAACCAGCAAGCTGGGATTGGAAAGTTGTGAGAGTTAACGACTGCACTTAGTCTTAGGAAGCACCATGAGCGTCAAAGAGGCATATTCGGAATGGTCGGCTACCTATGACGTGGATCGAAATCTTACCCGCGACCTGGACAGACAGGTAACCAGACAGTCTCTGGAGCATCTCCATTGCAAGTCGATCGTTGAGATTGGTTGCGGCACTGGCAAGAACACTCCGCTACTCGCAAAAATTGCAGAGAAGGTCCTGGCAATCGACTTTTCCCAGGCCATGACCGACAAAGCCAAAGAAAAGATACAAGCAGACAACGTAACTTTCTCCGTGGCTGATGTCACAGGAGAGTGGCCCTGTGCGGATCAGTCAGCCGATCTGATTGTCTGCAATCTGGTGCTCGAGCACGTAGCGGACCTCTCTTTTATTTTCTCGGAGGCGTTTCGTTGTTTGGTTGATGGAGGACGCTTCTTCATTTGTGAACTTCATCCTTTCAGGCAGTACCAGGGCACGAAAGCAAACTTCCAGCGCAAAGGCCAGACAACTGAGATTCAAGCCTTCGCGCATCACATATCAGATTTTACAGAGGCTGCAAAAAAGAATGGGTTAACTCTGGATGTCTTTCGCGAGTGGTGGCACCAGGAGGATCAGGGTAAACCACCGAGACTTGTCTCGTTCAGCTTCTACAAGTGAACTTATTCCTCACCCGCCAATTGGCGGATCCGCTACGACGGCAGGCTGGGTAGCATTCACATGAATCGTATTTGTATCCGAGTCGACGTAAAAATGATTTTTGCCGGTGGCTCCGACTCCTTCCGACACCTGCGGATCTGCATTCACCGTGTATGCGGCCTGTTGATTGGTTGATTTGGGAATCACCTTCATCGTAAAGATGTAGCCTTCAACTACGGGCGTAGTAGAGTCAAAGCGCCCGTCCAACAAATTCTCTTTCCGCATTTCCTCAAAGGTTCCAAACGTGCTGCGTTGGTGACCGTTGAAATAAAGCATCTGCTGCTCCGCAATTGTGCGCAACGTTTTGATCGCGGCTGCCTCATTAGCGGACTTCATTGCCGCCTTATATCCAGTCACACCGACGGCTATCAATATGCCGATGATGGCGATAACGATCATCAATTCGATCAGTGAGAATCCGCGCTGGCTTTTGTGGGTGTTATTGAGGGTTTTCATAAGTCTCCTTACACGTCTTACACGATGCTGGTCGAATACGGTTCCTGATTTTCCTGCTCCCGACCACAAAACAAGACAAATTTAGTCTACTACAGGAACAGTACGAGGTCACTCGGCGGCGAGTATTGAGTCACCGGAAATTGGATAATACCGACCCTGCCATCGGTCTAAAAGAGACCGTATGAAAACGCGAATAGGCTAGGATAAGGTACTGCGGGGCGACACAAAGTCAGAACCGGGAGCGGTAGCGACCGGGTAGAAACTTGGCGATTGAGTAGGAATTATTCGGTTGCTGTCGCCACCCAATACGGTACCGCGAGCGAAGCGACCGGATGCCGGCACTCGATAATCACAAGAACTTTTAAAACGCTGGTTGAGTGCCGGCATCCGGTCGCTTCGCTCGCGGTACTGTATTGAGTTGCGATCATGTTGGTGTCTTTCCTCACTCGACTGACTTTTCACACAGCAGCGGTAGCGACCGGGTCGAAACGCATCTACAATCGTCTCGTTTTTCCCAAGAGGGCCAGATTCTGTAATGACCGGCGTAGTCGAGCATCTCGGAAACGACCCGGTCGCTTCCGCTCCCGGTTCTGACTTTGTGTAGCGAACAAAGCTCCCGCGGACGTCGCTGGTTTGAGAGGGTAACATTGGTCATAATTCTCTTAGCATGTAGAATGCAGCGAGCATAGAGACTACTCGAGTTAAATGAGCAGCTTGGAAACAATCAATGGGGAACGCGCGACACTTGCCGCCGCGGTCGAGAAGGTAGAGCGGTTGCAGGCCGCCGTCGAGACAGTCATAAGAGGCAAGCCCGAAGCAGTCCGACTGGCGATTATCACGTTGATTGCTGGTGGACACTTGTTGGTGGAAGATGTTCCGGGCGTGGGCAAGACGACGCTCGCACACGCGTTGGCGCGCGCGCTTGATTGCAGTTTCCAGCGGATTCAGTTTACTTCTGATCTCCTGCCTTCCGACGTCATCGGGCTCTCTGTTTACAATCAGCACGGCGGTGTCTTTGAGTGGAAGCCTGGGCCGGTTTTTGCCAACGTGGTGCTGGCCGATGAGATTAACCGCACGACTCCCAAGACCCAATCGGCACTGCTCGAAGCAATGGCTGAACGTCACGTAACGGTCGAAGGCGTGACTCACGCACTGCCGGCGCCCTTCATCGTTCTGGCCACACAGAACCCCATCGAACACCACGGCACCTACCCCTTGCCCGAATCTCAACTTGATCGGTTCATGTTGCGTTTACGAATTGGTTATCCGGCGCCAGCTGACGAGCAGCGGATCTTGCGCGACCGGGAGTATACCGATCCGCTCAACAAACTCGGACCTGTCATGAGTAGTCATGAGGTGATTGAACTACAACATGCGGTTGCGGGCGTGTCCGTTGACGATTCGCTGGTCCAGTACCTGATGCGGATTGTCGCTGCGACCCGCGATTCGGAGATGCTTGATTTGGGAGTGAGCCCGCGCGCTACGCTCTCCCTCTTCCGTGCGGCGCAGGCATTAGCACTGGGCGAGGAGCGCTCCTATTGCATCCCGGACGACATCAAACGTTTGGTGGTTCCAGTCTTTGCTCACCGGATCGTAGTTAGCTCCCGCTTTTCGTCTTCACTTCGGCGCAGCGAAGAGGCGGAGGCTGTCTTAAATGAAATCCTCAAAACCGTCAGCGTCCCTCTCTGAGTAAGCGTGAGGGATGAAGGATGAAGAGTAAGACGAAAGATCGTACCCAGGGTTCTTCATCCCGAATCTCTCGTCCTTCATCATGGACGCGCGCGGTCCTGGCTACGCTGCTGGTTTTAGCAGGCATTGCGGCAGCCTTGGTAACCGTGTTGGCTCGTCGTGAGAATGAAAGTGGCTTGGCCGCTGCCGCTGCTGTGTTGTCGCTGATAATCGCCGCACTCTTAACAATCTTCATCGTTCCGCCATTGGCACGTTCGGCTCGTCTTGAGATTGCAGGTCTGGACTTTCCGGTCGAACCCACCAGTGGCGGAGGTGTCTTCCTCGTCATCATTGTAGTGGTGGGCTTCGCGGCCTGGAACACCGGGAACAATCTGTTGTTCCTGGTGTTCTCGCTCCTTTGTTCCACTCTCTTTGTGGGCTGGGTCGCAGCGCGGGCCTCGCTGCGAGACCTAAACGTGTCGGCGCGCTTTCCGGATCACATTTTTGCCGGCGAAGCGGCACCCGTGATTGTCATACTGCGAAATACAAAACGACTGTTGCCCTCTTTTTCCATCCTGGTCGAGGCACGCGGACC
>Ga0070708_100000353_pt1 | contig 34792 bp, 28 predicted proteins | sample KBSK5503metaG_FD_65469 | JGI IMG/M metagenome (GOLD analysis project Ga0070708, IMG submission 65469) | Corn, switchgrass and miscanthus rhizosphere microbial communities from Kellogg Biological Station, Michigan, USA - KBS K5-50-3 metaG | ecosystem: Host-associated > Plants > Roots >... | reverse complement strand
CGGCAGGTCCTGCGGCTCGGCGCAAGCTGGTCGTCGGGGGCGGCCGCCTGATGGGGCCGCGATCCTGCCCTTGACCGACCGCCGGCCCGCGCCGGGCCCCTGATGGCGTCCGCGGAAAGCCCCTCACGCGGCCGGGTCGCCTACCTGACATACGGTTCCGGCCTGTTCGACGCCCGCACCTATCGCATGGCGCGCTCCGCGATCGAGGCCGGGTACGTGGTCACCGTCTACGCCCGCTGGGAGCCGGGCCTCCCGCTCGTCGAGACGCTCGATGGCTACCGGCTCGTGCGGGCGCCCTGGGCGTGGCAGGGGGCAGTGCCGGGCCTGGCGCGGCTCGCGCGGCCACGGGACCTCGCGGGTCCGCGGACGGGTGCCGGGCCCCTTCCCGAGGCACGCGAGCGACCCGGCGCGAGCGTGCCCGGGGTGCTTCGACCACTGCGGGCGGGCCGGCAGGCGGTGAACCTCCTCCGGAAGTACCCGGGGCGGCCGCTCGGATGGGCGCGCGCGCTGGAGAGCGTCGCCGAGCCCGCGGACATCTGGCACGGATCGTGGGCCGGCACGCTGCCCGCGATGGACCGGCTGCGGCGCCGTTTCGGCGGACGCGCGATCTACGACAGCCGCGACATCTACATGGAGTCCCGCAAGCTGGCCACGGCACCGCCCCTCCTCCGCGCCGTGCTCGGCCGCCTCGAGCGCCGCTGGGCACGGCGCATGGACCGCGTCGTCACGGTCAACGATTCGTATGCCGCCGTCCTCGCTCGCCGCTTCGGCATCCCGACCCCCTTGATCGTCTTGAACTGTCCGGATGCATGGACGCCGCCGGATCCGCCGCCGGACCTGATCCGGGAGGCCCTGGGGTTGCCGGCGAGCACCCGGATCGTCCTGTACCAGGGCCAGCTGATCTCCGACCGCGGCATCGAGCAGTCCATGGACGCGATCCTCGAGGTGCCGGGGTCTGCGCTCGTCCTCCTCGGCTACGGCGAGCTGGAGGCCCGACTCCGCGCCGCGGCGTCGGCGCCCCCGTATGCCGGACGGGTCTTCGTCCTGCCGGCAGTCCATCCGCGCGATCTCCTGTCCTGGACCGCGTCGGCGGACGCCGTGCTCATGGCCATCCAGCCGACCTCGCTCAATCACCGGTTCACGACGCCGCAGAAGCTATTCGAGGCGATCGCCGCGGGCGTCCCGGTGGTCGCATCGGACCTGCCGGGCATGGCGGCCATCGTGCGCGAGATCGATGCCGGGCTGCTGTGCGACCCGACCTCGCCGGCGTCGATCGCGACCGCAGTGCGGGAGCTCCTCGCCGAGGGCCCGCCGGCTCGCGCGGCGAGGCGCGCGCGTATCCTCGCCGCCGCGCACGACCGCTACAACTGGGCGGCGCAGGTTGCGGTCCTGCACGGGCTGTACCGGGAGCTGCTCGCCGACCCGGCCCCCGGGGCCGCCAGGTGACGCCACGGCTGGAGCCTCGGCTGGTAGGCTCCCGGCCATGAAAGGCCTCGTCCTGGCCGGCGGGACGGCGACCCGGCTCTTTCCCCTGACGATCGTCACCAACAAGCATCTGCTGCCGATCTACGACCGGCCGATGCTCTATTACCCGCTCGAGACCCTCGCCGGCATGGGGATCCGGGAGGTCATGATCATCGTCGGCGGGAAGAGCGTCGGCGACATCGTGGAGCTCCTTGGCGACGGGTCGCACTTCGGCCTCGACCTGACCTATCGCTATCAGCGCGGCGCGCTCGGCATCGCACACGCGATCGGGCTCGCCCGCGACTTCGTCGGTGCCGATTCCTTCTGCACCGTGCTGGGCGACAACATCCTGCGTGGACCCGCGCTTGCGGACGTCGCCGAGTCGTTCGATGCCGGCGAGTGGGGCGCCGGGACCCTCCTGTACCGGGTCCCGGATCCCGAGCGCTTCGGCGTCGCCGAGCTGGACGCCGCCGGCCGCGTCGTGGGCTTCGAGGAGAAGCCGAGCGTGCCGAAGAGCGACCTGATCCCGATCGGCGTGTACTTCCTCCGGCCCGACGCGTTCGACATCATCGAGCACCTGACACCCTCGGGGCGCGGCGAGCTCGAGATCACCGACGTGCTGAATCACTACATCCCCGACGGCAGGCTCTTCACTCGGGTGTATGAGGGCCATTGGACGGACGCCGGGACCGTGCCCTCGCTCCTCCGCGCGGCCGAGATCGCCGCGGAGGACCACGCCACCGGCCGGCTGACCCCGCCGGTCGAGCGCCCGACGGCATGACCGGCGCGCCTCCGAACCCCTCCCGCCTGCTCGTCACCGGCGGCGCAGGCTTCATCGGCTCGGCCTATGTTCGCGAGGTCCTGGGGCGGCGTGACGGGACACGCATCACGGTCCTCGACAAGCTGACCTACGCGGGCAACCGCGCGAACCTCGAGGCTGTCCACGCCGACCCGGAGATGGACGCACGGTTGCAGTTCGTGCGCGGTGACATCGCGGACGCGGAGGTCGTGGATCCGCTCGTCGCCGACTCCGACGCGGTCGTGAACTTCGCCGCCGAGTCGCACGTCGATCGATCGATCCTCGATCCCGAAGCCTTCCTGCGGACGGGAGTGCTCGGCGTCCACGTCCTCGCGGAGGCACTCCGGCGCGAGACCGAGCGGGCCGGGCGCGACCAGCGGGCGAGGCCGCGGATGGTCCAGGTGTCGACGGACGAGGTCTACGGCTCGATCGACGAGGGGCACGCGACCGAGGATGCAGCCCTCGCCCCACGATCGCCGTACGCGGCCGCCAAGGCGGCCGGCGAGCTCCTCGTCAGGGCCTACGTCATCACCCACGGGCTCGACATCCTCGTCACCCGCGGAGCGAACACGTACGGTCCGTTCCAGCATCCCGAGAAGCTCATCCCGCTGTTCCTGACCAACGCCCTGGACGACCAGCCGTTGCCGCTGTACGGCGATGGCCTCCAGCGCCGTGACTGGCTGTACGTGACCGATCACGCTGCGGCCGTCGACCATGTGCTCCGTCATGGCGTGCCGGGTCTCGCCTACAACATCACGGGCGCGGCAGAGCACACCAACCTCGCGGTCGTCGAGGCGCTGCTCGAGGCGCTCGACAAGCCGAGGTCGCTCATCCGCCACGTGGAGGACCGTCCAGGTCACGACCGTCGGTATGCGATGGCCGGCGATCGGCTCGCCGCGCTCGGCTGGTCCAATCGCGTGACGTTCGAGGACGGGCTCCGCCGAACGGTCGACTGGTTCATGGCCAACGCAGATTGGTGGCGCGCCATCCGCTCCGGCGAGTTCGACGCCTACTACGAACGTCAGTACGGCCAGCGCCTGGCTCGAGCCCCTGGCTGATGCGGGTCGCGATCACCGGGTCGTCCGGGCGGCTCGGGCACGCGCTCGTGGACCTCGCGGCCGAGTCCCGCGACATCGTTGCGCTGCCGTGGACCCGCGCCGATCTCGATCTCGATGCCCCGACCGGGGCTGCCGACAGCCTGGACCGCGATGGGCCGGACGTGGTGATCCACTGCGCCGCCTGGACGGACGTCGACGGCAACGCGCGCGAGCCCGCGGTCGCCGAGCAGCGGAACGGCCGCGCGACTGGTGTGCTCGCACAGGCCTGCAGGGAGCGCGGCGTCGGGCTCGTCGTCATCTCGACGAACGAGGTGTTCGACGGCCGGCGCACCGACGGGCGACCATACCGACCTTCCGATCGGACCTCGCCCGCGAACGCGTACGGGCGGGCGAAGCTCCTGGGCGAGCAGCTCGCGGCAGAGGCGTTCGAGGGCACCGCCGCGCCCCTGGGGATCGTCCGGACCGCCTGGCTGTTCGGCCCGCCCGGGGCCGACTTCCCGAGCAAGATCGTCGCCGCGGCGCGGTCGGCACAGGCGAGCGGGTCCCCGCTCCGACTGGTCGCGGACGAGGCGGGCTCGCCGACCTACGGCCGCGATCTCGCGGCGGGACTGCTGGACCTGGTCAGCAACGGGGCCACGGCCGGCGTTCACCACGTGGTGAACGGCGGATTCGCCACTCGCGCCACGTGGGCGCGGCGCGTCCTCCGCGAGCTCGAGATCGAGGTCGAGACGGAGGACGTGTCGATCGACACGTGGCCTCGACCGTCGACGCCGCCGCGGTGGGGCGTGCTCGAGCCCACCCCGCTTCCCACGCTCGGCTCGCTGCGTCCCTGGGAGGAGGCGCTGGCCGCAGACCTCGACCGGCGACGCGGCGCGATGGAGCTGCCGGCGGCAGCGCGCGGCTGAACGATGGCCGATCTTCCGGGCGTCACCTGGGGGACGCTCGTCAGGCATGCGGATGACCGGGGATCGTTCCGCGAGCTCTGGCGGGCGCAGGGTTTCGACTCGCTCGATCCGGCGTTCGCCGGCCTCGCGCCGGGAAGCCCGGTCCGGTTCGTGCAGAGCAACCTCTCCGTGTCAGGCCAGGGCGTCCTGCGCGGCCTGCACCTCCACCTGCGCCAGCTCGACCACTGGGTCGTGACCTCCGGTCGCGCGTATGTGGCGCTCGTCGACGTCAGGCCGATGATCGGCGGGGCGGACCGCCCGCTCCTGGATTGCCGCGAGCTCGGGGCGGACGGCTGGGTGTCGATCCCGACCGGCGTCGCCCATGGCTTCCTCGCGCTCGAGCCACTGGAGCTCGTGTACTACGTGACCAACGAATACGACGGCTCCGACGAGCTCGGGTTTGCCTGGGACGACCCGAGCGCGGCCGTACCGTGGCCGAGGGTCGCCGGGACGCCCGCTGGCCGTCCGATCCTGTCCGAGCGCGATCTGGCCAATCCCGCGCTTCGGGACCTCGTGGCGCAGATCCGGGAGCGGGGTCCGGGGCGCTAGGTTCGAGCGGGCTCGACCAGCTCCGACGCCGCCTGCCCGAGGCCCACGTAGTCCAGGCCTGCGGCGCGAACGGCGCCCGCGTCGACGATGCGGCGCGTGTCGTAAATGAGGCGGCCGCGCATGACGCGAGCGAGCGCGGGCCAGTCGAGGTCGCGGAACTCCGCCCACTCCGTGACGACGACCGCGGCGTCGGCGCCCTTCGCCGCGTCGACGGCTGTCTGGGCCGTCTCGAGATCGCGGGCGCTCGAGGGCAGCTCGGCGACCGGGTCGTAGCCGACGACACTGGCGCCCAACGACCGCAGCTCCCGGGCGAGTGCGAGCGCCGGGGAGTTCCGGACGTCACCCGTGTTGGCCTTGAAGGCCAGGCCCAGGAGCGCGACACGGGGGCTGTCGTCGGGCAGGCGCGCTGCGACCGTTCTCGCAATCTCGGCCTGGTGGACCTCGTTCGCCAGCGCGATGCTGCTCATGAGCGGGGTTTTCAGGCTGCGCGTCGCGGCTTCGACGCTGATCGCCTGGGCCTGCTCCGGGAGGCACGAGCCGCCGAAGCCCGGACCCGCCTCGAGGAACGAGCGCCCGATTCGGGGATCGAGTCCGAGCCCATCGGCAACCGTCGAGACATTGGCCCCGATCGCATCGCTGATCCGGGCCAGCTCGTTGGCGAACGCGATCTTGGCGGCGAGGAACACGTTGGACGTGAGCTTCAGCAGGACGACCGAGCGCGCGTCGGCGACGAGCTTCGGTGCACCGAGCGGTGCGTAGAGGTCGGCGAGGCGCTCGGCCTGCGGTTGATGCTCCGGCCGTAGCCAGCCGATGACCACGCGCGATGGCCTGCCCGCGTCGGCAAGTGCGCTGCCCTCGCGCATGAACTCGGGGTTGATGAGAAGGGCCGGCCCGCCGGCGTCGGCGTAGGCCTCGAGTCGCTCGGGCCCGTCCAGGGGCAGCGTGGATCGCACGGCGATGGTTCGATCTGGCGGGAGCCGGCGGCGCAGGCCCACGATCACGGACTCGACCGCGGAGATGTCGAGCAGGCCATCGGGCGCCGTGGGCGTTGGCACGCAGACGAGGGCGACGTCGGTCGAGTCCGGCGCTGCGGGGTCGGCGGTGAAGCGGAGGCTGTCATTCGCGAGCCCTGCTCGCACGGCTTCCTCGACGCCAGGCTCGAAGATCGGTGAGCGTCCGGCATTGAGCGTTTCGATCCGGCGCTCGTCCACGTCGTGCACCACCACCGTGTGGCCGAGACGCGCGAAGACGGCCGCGGTGGTGAGGCCCACGTATCCGGCTCCCACGACGAACAGGTTCACGCGCGCTCCGAGGCGGGTGGGGGACGCGGCCGGGCGGCCGGCGGCCAATGTAGAGTACCAACGCCCAATGAGACCGCTCTCGCCCGCCCCCGTGGACGAGGCTCCCGACCCTTCCGGATCCGCGTGGACGCAGACGTTCGCGCCGCTCCGTCGAGCCGCGAAGCGCGTTCGTCGCACGATTCGACGGGTCCGCCGCAGCCTGAGCGGACCGGCGATGGACGGTCGCCCGACCTCGAGATCAACCCGACCGAAGCCTGGGCAGCGGGCGATGCCCGGGGCCGCCCCGGAGCCGCCGGTCCTCCCCGTCGCCGAGATCGAGATCGAAGCCGGGGCTGGCGGAACGCCGCGGCTGGTCATCCTCGTCCCGAGCCTCGAGCTCAGCCAGCTCACCGGCGGCCCGAACACGGCACTCCACCTGGGCGCGCGCGTCGCCGCGCGGGGCGTCCCCGTTCGGTTCGTTGCGACCCATGGCGGTGTCGAGGCGCTCGACGGGGCGCTCGCGGGCCACGTATCGCGGCTCGTCGGCGGGGCCGATCGAGCGCTGCCCATCTCGTATGAGTCAGTCCTGGGGCCCGGGCGACCCCTACGGCTCGCGCGTGGCGACGTCCTCGTTGCGACATGGTGGCCGACCGCCTACCTCGCCGCCGCCGCGATCGAGCAGACCGGCGCAGCCGACTTCATCTACCTCATCCAGGACTTCGAGCCCGGGTTCTACCCGTGGTCGACGAACTACGCGCTGGCCGAGGCGACCTACTCGATGCCGATGCGGGCGATCTTCAACGATCGACTCGTCGAAGCGCACTTCGTGGCCGGCGGGATCGGGCGCTTCAGGGACGCTGCCGCGTCCGCGACGTCGATCACGTTCGAGCCGGCCGTCGATGCGACCCTCTTCCGGCCACGACCGCGGACCGGGCCCCGCCGCCTGCTGTTCTATGCGCGGCCAAGCAAGCCGCGGAATCTCTATCCGCTGGGGCTTCAAGCGCTCCGGAGCGCCGCTGCCGGCGGGACGTTCCAGGGCTGGGACCTGCAGTCGATCGGCGAGCGCATCGGGAGACAGGCCCTGGGTGACGACGCCGTCCTCGAGCCCACGCCGTGGCTCGACGTGCAGGGCTATGCGGAGCTGCTCGGGACGTCGGACGTCCTGCTCTCGCTGATGCTCTCACCCCACCCGAGCTATCCGCCGCTCGAGATGGCGGCCTCCGGCGGCATCGTCATCACGAACACGTTCGGCGTGAAAACCGCAGCGGCGCTGGCAACTGTCTCGCCGCGCATCCGGGCCGTCGAGCCCGAGGTTGGCGCGCTCGCCGCGGCGCTGCGAGCGGCCGTCGCCGGCCCGCGCGAGGAAGCCCCCGGCCAGACCGGCGTGCCCCACTCATGGGACCGCGCGCTCGAGCCGGTGGTCGACTGGATCCTGAGCGGACTCGGTCGGAGCGACTAGCCGACCGGCACGACCTCGGCGGCAACGTCGTCGTGCGTCGGGTTGCCAGCCAACGATGCGGGCCCGCCCCGCGACGCTGTGCCTGAGGCTCGGTCGCGGAGCAGCGCGTTCGCAGCTTCGACGATGCGGGCGGTGCGATGCCCGAAGGTGTGGCGCTCCAGCACCGCGCGCCGGCCGATGTCGGCGAGACGCCTCCGCTCGTCCGGGTCGGCGAGGTAGCGCTCGACCAGGTCTCGGAGGTGGTCCGCATTCCGGTACGTGACGACGCCGCGATCGAACTCCTCGGCGATCCCGGGGACGTCGTCGGAGATGACAAATGCTGCACACGCGAGGGCGTCGTACAGGCGGTTCGAGAAGAAGCCCTCGTCGCGCATGTCGTCCCAGTGGTCGTTGAGCACGATGTCCGCCGAGCTGTAGTACCGGTTGAGCTGGTCGTTCGGAATGTGCTCGCCGCGGACATAGCTCGGATCGATGAGGTTGCGCGCCCAGTTCGCGCCGTAGACGGCGAAATCACGCGTCGTCCCGGCGAGGTCGTCGACGATCCTTCGCCGCGTCTTCCTCGAGTTCGCGACCAGCAGGAGCTCGTGGTGCGGACCCGTCGGGTCCGGACGAAAACGCTCGGGGTCGGTCGCCTGGTGGAGCGCTTCGACCGGGACGCGCGACACGGAGGCCATGCGCGCCGCGAAAGCGTCAGAGGCAACGAAGACAGAGTCGTACCGGTCGTACAGCTGCGGCGTCGCCTGGTCGGGATGGCTGATCTGCCAGAGGATGTTGACCTGGCCGCGCCGCGTCGGCGCCTCCTTCCGGCCGAAGAGATGCACCGCCACGTCCTCCCGCGCGCCCACCGGCTCGAACCAGTCAGGGAGGATGTGGAGCCGGGTGGGATGGCCGGCCCGTTCCAGCGCTCGCTGGAGGGCTCGCCCGAAGTGGTAGTCGCCCCATTGCTGCTGGACCTCCACGCTCGGCACGCCGATCCGGATGCCGTAGCGCACCGCCGTTGCCCATTCCCGGAACGCGTCCCGTACCCGGACCGCTCGCGCGGCGTAGGTATGCGACGCGAGAACGGCCGTGCGATAGCGGGTCGCGAGGCGTCGGGCCGGCTTCGGGTCCGCGAGGATGGCGCGAACGACGCTCACGAGGCTGTCGCCGTCCGTCCAGGTCGGAAACTCCCCGTCGAATAGCGCGTCCACGCCGAGCCGGCCGTTCGTAGCCACGATCGCGCCGGCGCCGAGCGCATCGAACACCCGTGAGTTGACCGATCCGTAGGCGAGTGTCGGCAGGGCGGCATCGTCGACGACGACCCCCGCGGAGGCGTACGCCGCCGGGATGTCGTCGTAGGCCAGAAATCCGCGATGGAGGTCGGCGAAGGCCGGCAGCTTGTCCCACCCTCGCCCGTAGACGTCCACTCGGAGGCCGCTCTGGGCGAGTGCCGGCAGGGCCTCGGCGATGTGCCGGTGCTGGCCCCAGAAGTTGCCGACAAAGAGGACGTCGCATGCTCGAGCCGGGTCGGGCTCGGAGGGGGCAAATCTGTCCGGATTGGTCGCGAGCGGCAAGAGGCTGGCGACCTTCGACGACCCCTCGCGAACGCGTTCGACGATCCGATCGCTGGATCCGAAGACGATGTCGAAGTCGTCGAACCACTCCCGTTCGAGCCACTTGTCCGGGCCCGCGCGCACCCACGCCGCGGTCACGACCCTGCGCGGGACCCGTCGCACGTCGAAGCTGTCGTGGAGCACGATCACCGCATCGACCGCGGGATCGACGCCGTACCACGAATCGGCCTCGCGAGCGATGTACTCGACGCGCCAGCCAAGGGCGGCGAGCGCGTCGCCGAGCTCGTGTGCGGTGAACCAGTCCCCGAACCCGGTCGACGGGTCGTGACTGGACACCGTGAGCGCGACGTGGAACGGTGCGTCCGAGAGCCGCGAAGTCCCATCGACGGCGTCGATGAACGCCTCCCGGAACAACCGGACGCCCCACGAGTCGACGAAGACCGCGCGGTTCCGCTCGACGCGCGCCGCGTAGCGTTGGCGATCCGCGGCGCGGGTGGCCGATTCGTAGTGCCACAGCGCGGCGCGACCGTCGTACGTCAGCCGCTTGCCGGCGAGCCCGAGCCGAAGGCAGAGGTCCGTGTCCTCGAGGCCGTAGTCGTAGTCGTGGGAGAAGCCGCCCACCGCGTCGAAGGCCTCGCGCCGAATGAGAAGGCAGGCGGCGGTCAACGCCGGACGGTCGATCACGGCCGCCGCTGCCGGGCCGATCGGACTCTCGCCCGCGCCGATCGGTCTCGGGAGCGGGACGGCGCCCGATCGGTCGAATTCCACGCCGCCGTGCTGGAGTCGCAGATCGGCGATATGGCCACCCGCGCGCTGCGTCCCGCGATGGCTCGGATAGATCAGGCGCGCGCCCACGGCATCGCTGCCCCGCTCGGTCAGGGTCTCGACCATGGAGCCGAGCCAGTCGTCCGTGATCGGCTCGATGTCGTTGTTGAGGAAGCAGATCAGCCCACCCTGCGCCGCGGCGACACCCTGGCCATTCGCCTCGGAGAAGGATCGGTTCTCGGTGTTGCGCACGACCTGCACCTGGAACGCGAGTTGCATCTCCTCGGCGAGCCGGTCCGAGCCATCGGTCGAGCCGTTGTCGACGACGATCACCTCGATATCGCGATATGTCGTCCGGGCCAACCCTGCCAGACAGCGCCCGAGGTGATCCCGGCCGTTTCGATTGAGGATCACGATCGAGACGAGGGGGCCGCCGCGCACCGAGACCGGCGGCAGCTCGGCGAGCACCGCCGCGGCGAGCGCGGCCTCCTGGCGGTCGGTGGCCCGCAGCCCTCGGCGCTCGACGCCGCGGCGGACGAGCCTGACCGGGCGCAGCACCCTCCGCACGACCGGGCGGGGGAGGCGCAGCACCCCGATTGCCGTGGCGATGACCCGGTCGAGGCGGCGGGAGATCGCGAGCGCGACTCGGACGACGGGCCGTCGGCGCTGGCCCTTCAGCCGCTGGAGCTGCGCACTCAGGTCGGCGTTTCGAGCTGTTGCCTGGCGCACCATCTCGCGCGCGAGATCGAGCTCATGGCGCAGGCTCTGGATCCTGTCGTCGAGCTCCTTGACCGACGCTGCCGGTGGCTCGTCGTCTCGAGCTGCGTCCGGCATCACCTCGCCGCCGCTGGCTTGGATGGCCGACCCGGCCGGGACCGTGGGAGCGTCGTCAGGAGGTGCGTCCGCAAGGTCGTGTCCGTCGTGGGCGGCGGCGTGGGGTGATGCCCCGGCCTGGACAGCTCACCCGCCGAGTCTACCGGCTCGGCGCCCGGGCAGGGTTTGCCGGTCGTTGGTTCGCGATCGGCGCCCGACGATCAGCGCCCCACGCTCGCCAGTGCGACCTCGACGACCTCGTCGACGAACCGAGCCGTGGCGCGGCCATCGGCGACGTCGAAGCTCTCCGCGGCGAACCGGTGCACCCGGTCCAGGTCGAACTGCCCGGCCCGGAGGTAGGCAGCGAGCTCCATCGACGTCGTGAAGACCGGCCCCGGCAGGTCCTCGGGATAGTCCAGGTAGAAGCCACGTTCCGCCTCGTAGGCCGCGTGGTCGGGTGCCAGGAACGCCATCGGCCGGCCGAGGAGCGCGAATTCGAACATCGCGCTGCTGTAGTCGGTGACCAGGATGTCGGCGACGAGCATCAGGTCGTTGATCTCCGGGTAGTCCGAGACGTCCACGGCGAAGTCGGTCAGCGACGGGTCGAGGTTCAGCCGGCTGTGGACGAACGGATGCGACCTGAGGAGCACGACGTGATCCTCGCCGAGTCGCTCGCGCAGGGTGTCGAGATCGAGGCCCGCCGGATCGCGGGCGACGGTGATCCGCTCCCCTCGGAACGTAGGCGCGTACAGGATGACCCGGCGGCCCTCCGGGATCGCGTACCGCCGGCGGACCTCGGCCTCGGTCCGGGCCCGCCGCGCTTCGTCGAAGAAGAGATCCGTGCGCGGGATGCCGAGGCGGGCCGTGAACCGAACCAGGGGGAGGCGAAACGCCTCGGCGTAGAACGGCGCGAAACGGGCCGCCGAGACCAGGCACACGTCGTAGTTGCCGTGGATGCCGATCGAGACGGCCTTCGCTTCGTCTGCCCCGAACTCGCGATCGAGGACGCTGTAGCCGAACTTCTTGAACGCTCCGCAGGCATGCCACGTCTGGACGAATGTCGTCTCGGGACGCGGCCGGATCACGTACATCGGGAAGTAGTAGTCGTCGACGACGAACAGCCGGGCGGTCGCGAGATGGAAGCCCGCTCGGAGCGCATCGAGCGCTGCTCGGGCGAGCTGCCGCCAGCCGGTGCCGGGCCACAGGGCGAGCTCGACGACGTCGATGTCCGGGCGCGACGAGCGAAGGTAATCGTTGATCCAGGCCAGGTTCCCGGCGATTCGCGCGGCGTGCCCGGTTGCGAGCACGACCCGCGACCGAACGGGCAGGAGTCGGCCGGCGAGGAAGCCGAGCCGGACGAGCGTCGCGCGCAACGCGACGAGTGGGTTCACGAGTCGTGCATATCCGCGGGCCGATGATACGGGGCGGGCATGCCCGCCCGGCTATCCTCTCGGGTCATGCGGGTCCACGCCCTCGTGCTTGCCGGCGGTTCGGGCGATCGCTTCGGCGCCGAGATGCCAAAGCAGTTCGTGCGCCTGGCGGGCGAGCCCATCCTCCTGCGCAGCATCCGCGCCATCGCCGCTGCCGGGGTCGACCAGCTCGTGGTCGTCACCCACCCCAGCTGGCTGGAGGAGACACGCGCGCTCGTCGCCGAGGCCGGACTCGTGGACGAGCCGCGGATCGTCACCGGCGGGACGACCCGCAACGAGAGCACCCGCAACGGCCTCGCCGCCCTGACCGGCGCCGACGACGAGGACATCGTCGTGATCCACGACGCGGTTCGGCCGCTGGTGCCGGCCGAGGTGGTCCTTCGGTCGATCGAGCCGATCATGTCCGGCCGCGCCGACGCCACGGACACGGTGATCCCGAGCGCCGACACCCTGGTCGTCGTCGAGGGCGACCTCGTCGCGGAGATCCCGGAGCGTGCCCGCTACCGCCGCGGCCAGACCCCCCAGAGCTTCCGGAAGCGGATCATCGACGAGGCCTACCGGGCCGCGGCGGCCGTCGGCGACCTCGCCGCGACCGACGACTGCAGCCTCGTCCTCCGGCACGTGCCCGGCGCGCGCATCGTGGCCGTCCCCGGTGACGAGGTGAACCTGAAGATCACGACGCGCACGGACATGGTCCTGGCCGACCGGATGATCCAAATGCGGACCTTGTCGGCCGTGGCGGATCCGAAGCCGACGCGCTCGCTTCGCGGCGCCCGGGTGTACGTCGTCGGCGGGACGAACGGCATCGGGCAGGCCATCGCGGAGCTCGCCGAGGCCGAGGGCGCGCGGGTCGCCGTGGACGGGAGGCGAACCGGGCTCGACGTCCGGGACTACGACTCGGTGGCGGCGCACCTCTCACTGACCGTCGATCTCCTCGGCGGACTCGACCACGTGATCTGCACCGCAGGCATCCTGCGTGTCGGGCGGGCGACCGAGCTCAGCCCCGCGGAGCTCGCCGAGGTCATCGACGTGAACGTCGGCGGCAGCCTGAACGTGGCTCGCGCAGCGCACGCGGCGCTGCGGGAGAGCCGCGGCTCGTTGACGCTGTTCGCGTCGAGCTCATTCACGCTCGGCCGGCCCAACTACGTCGCCTACTCCGCGAGCAAGGCGGCCGTGGTGAACCTCGCGCAGGGCCTCGCGGAGGAATGGGCCGGGGACGGCATCCGGGTCAACGCCATGAGCCCCGAGCGGACCGACACACCGATGCGGCGCGCGGCGTTCCCGGACGAGTCGGCGATCGGGCTGCTGCCGGCGGGCGACGTGGCGATCGCGACGCTGCGCCTCATCCGGTCGGACCTCACCGGTCAGGTCCTCGACGTGCGCCGGCACGACGCCCTCGGTCAGGCCGCGTCCGCGTCGACGCCCATCGGCCAGGCGTGACCCGGCTCGAGTACCTCCTCTCCGCTGCGGTCCTCCGCGTCTTCGGCCTCCTCTTCTCGCTGCTGCCGGTCCGCCGCGACCGCGTCACCCTCGCCACCGCGCGCACGAACGCCCTCGACGGCAACCTGCTCCACATCCACGACGCGCTCCTCCGGCTCCGCCCCGACGTGCACGTCCGGCTGCTCCTCGAGCCGTACAGCTACGGACTGCTCGGCAAGCTGGCGTACTCGGCCCGCCTCCTGCGCGGGATGTACCTCCTCCGGACCTCGCGCCTCGTGGTCCTGGACAACGCCTACCTCCCCGTCCACGTGGCGCGTCATCGATCCGGGACGACCGTCGTCCAGGTCTGGCACGCCGAGGGCGCGCTCAAGCGCTTCGGCCTCGACGCGGTCCATCCGCTCCGCGAGCCGGAGCGAACGTTCCTGCATCGCCACTACGACTGGGTGGTCACGTCCGGTGACGCCTCCCGCCCGGCTTGGTCGCGCGCGCTCCGGACGCCGCTGGAGCGCGTCGTCGCGCTGGGCTCGCCGCGGACGGACCTGTTCTTCGACCCCGCGGCGATGGCGGACGCGCGGGCCCGCGTGCTGGCCGCCTATCCCCAGCTGGCGGGCCGTCGAGTCCTGCTCTTCGCGCCCACCTTTCGGGGCCGCGGCCGGGGCAAGCGACCGAGTCGTGGGCTCGACCTCCCGCGCCTTCGCGCGGCGCTGCCGCCCGCCGACGCCCTGGTCCTCAAGGCGCATCCCAATCTCGATCGGCGGCTCGTGTCGACCGAGGGGTTCGACGCCGTCGTCGACCAGCGCTTCGACCTCAACGACCTGTTGATCGCGACCGACGTCCTGATCACCGACTACTCGTCCTCGATCTTCGACGCCGCCCTCCTGCGGCTGCGCCTGTTGCTGCTGGTCGACGACCTCGAGGAGTACGAGCGCGACCCGGGCCTGTACCTCGACTACCGGACCGAGATGATCGGGACCCAGGTCGTCGATACCGACGGGGCGATCGATGCGCTGCTCCACGACCGCTTCGATGTCACCGGGTACGAGCCGTTCCTCGCACGCCACCTCGGCGCCTCCGATGGGACCGCGAGCGTCCGCTTCGTCGAACACTTCCTGACCGACGGCGTCGGGTCTCGGCTGACGCCGTGACCGGAGCGGCTCGACCCGTCGTCTCCGTGCTCATCCCGTGCTGGAACGCCGCCGCTTCGATCGAGCGTGCCCTCGGCAGCGTGCTGGGGGAACAGGGCGTTCCGCTCGAGTGCGTCGTCGTCGACGACGGCTCCACCGACGGCACCCTCGACCTGGTGCGCGCCGTCGCCGCGCGCGACCCGCGCGTCAGCGTGCTCGCGCTGCCCACGAACCAGGGCGTCTCGAATGCCCGCAACCGCGGCCTCGAACTCGTCCGGGGTGAGTGGCTCACGCTCCTGGACGCAGACGACCGGTTCCTGCCCGGAGGGCTGGGAACGCTCGCCGCCGCGGCCCTGGCCGGCGATGCGGCCGCGATCATCGGCCAGCAGGTCTGGTGGGACGGCCGGCGGCGCTGGCGGACGCCCATGTACGACGTGCGGGACATCCGCGAGCCCGGGCGCAAGTCATTGGCCACGCATCCCGGCCTGCTCTACTTCGTCTCGCCGCACGCCAAGCTCCTCCATCGGGATTGCTGGGGGGGCCTGGAGTTTCACGGACGCGTCCTCGGCGACCAACCGTGGATCATTCGCGCGCTGCTCCGCGCCGGGGATCGGATCGAGGTCCTCGGCGACACCGTGTACGAGTGGTACCGACCTGCCGCGAGCGTGCCGAGCACGTCGATCACCGCGACGACGCGCTCCTCGGTGCAGCGGGGTGTCGAGGCGGTCGGCGTCGCTGCCGAGGCGCTGGCCAGCGTTCGCGAGGAGGCGGCGCACCACCTCGATGCATTGGCCAGCGAGCGCGTCGCGGCGAGCTACGCCGGGCGCCTGCTCTCCTCGGACCTCGCGGCGCACGTGGGGCGGGCCCTCGACCGTGCCGACCCGGAGATCGGCCTGCTGTTCGACGCGATCGGCGAGTTCGTGGCCGGCCTGGCGGCGGCGGGCACGGCTGCCTCCGACGCGCTTGCCCGCAACATCGTCGAGCCGCCGCTCCGGCGCTGGCACCGGATCGGCCCGGCGGGGCGGTCTGGCTACTGGCGCCTGTTCGACGTGGTCAACGGGACCGATCGCGACCTCGCGCGCCACGGTGCAAATCCGTTCGACCGCCTCGGGCTTCGAGTGGCGATCTCCGGCCGGTCCGGCGTGCGCCTGGCAGCGGCGCGGGTGCTCCTGCTCGCCGGCCGCTCCGTGACCCTTGGGGGCAGAGCCTGGCGCACGGCTTTGCGGGCTGCCCGAGGCTGATCACGAAGGGCCTCTGCTACCCTGCCCGCTGATGTCCTCGGGCAACGCTGCCGCCACGATCCGGCAGTCCCCCGCCGGCCCCTCCTCCCTCGAGCTGCTGCGGCAGGGCATCACCGACATCTTTTCGCGCTTCCGCCTGATTCGGTACCTCACCGCGGCGGACATGAAGAAGCGCGGGTCGGACACGATCCTCGGGAACCTGTGGTGGATCCTGGACCCGCTGCTGCAGCTCGTCGTGTACGTGATCTTCGTGTCGGTGATCGCCAACAAGGCCGCACCCGACTATCCACTGTTCATCTTCGCCGCGATCGTGCCCTGGAAGTGGTTCTCGGCGGTCGTCGGCGATGCGAGCACCTCCGTGGTTTCCCAGGGCCAGCTGATCAAGCAGATCGCGTTCCCCAAGATCGTGCTCCCGCTCTCGACCGCGAGCGCCGGCGTGGTCGGGTTCCTGTGGGGCCTGGTGCCGCTCGGCGCCCTGATGCTCCTGTTCCCGGATCGGATCAGCCTCATGCTCATCTGGTTCCCGGTCGTCGCCATCGTGCAGTTCGTGTTCACGCTCGCCGTCGCGGTCCTGGTGTCGGCGGCGAACGTGTTCTTCCGCGACCTCGGCAACGCGCTCGGCCACGCCCTGCGACTGTGGTGGTTCCTGTCGCCGGGGCTGTTCAGCCTGCAGGGCCTCGAGAAGACGGGCTTCGTCCAGCACCACCCGATCGTCGCGACGCTGGCGGGGATGAACCCGTTCGCGATCCTGTTCGAGGCGTACCGCGCCGTGATCTACGGCACGCCTGACGGCCGGGTAGGGACGACGCACCCGCCGGATCTCGTCGCGCTGGGCTACCTGCTCCTGTTCAGTCTCGCGTTCCTGGCGCTGTGCATCACCTTCTTCAAGCGCGTCGAGCCCGAGTTCGCCAAGGTGCTGTGAGCGGCACATCCGCCTACGCCATCAAGGCGGTCGATCTCGGGGTCAGGTACACGCTCCGGGTCCGCCGCAAGACGACGGTCAGGACGTCCGTCGCCAACTTCGTGCTGCGCCGCCCGCCGGAGCGCTTCTGGGCCCTTCGACACGTCTCGGTCGAGCTCAGCCACGGCGAATCGCTCGGGGTCATCGGGCCGAACGGTGCCGGCAAGAGCACCCTGCTCCAGGTCCTCGCCGGGATCATGCGCCCCTCGGAGGGCACGGTCGACGTGCGCGGCCAGGTGTCCGGGCTCCTCGGCCTCGGCGTCGGCTTCGACCCCGAGCTCTCCGGGGTCGAGAACATCCTGCTCGGCGGCGCCTTCCTGGGTATCGACGACGGGAAGGTGCACGAGCTCCTGCCCTCCATCGTCGAGTTCGCGGACCTCGGTGACTTCATCGAGGCGCCACTCAGGACCTACTCGTCCGGCATGCGCGCCCGCCTCGGCTTCGCGATCGCCACCGCAGTGGACCCCGACATCCTGCTCCTCGACGAGGTCCTCGCCACGGGCGACGCGAATTTCCGGGCGAAGTCCAAGGCGCGCGTCATCGAGCTCGTTCGCGCGGCCAAAGGCGTGGTCCTCGTGACCCACGACATGGAATGGGTGCAGGAGTACTGCAATCGCGCGCTGCTGCTCGAGAAGGGCCGGATCATCCTGGAGGGAGCCCCGGACGCTGTCGTCCGGCTGCACCTCGAGCGGACTGCGGAAGCGGCCGAGGCTCGGCAGGCGGCGGCCATCGCGGCGGGCCTCGACCCGGCGGCGCTGGCCGGTGGCCGAGGTGGCGGTCGTCACTAGGGCGGGCAGGGCGCCCGCCGGCGCGACCTCGCTAGCTGTCTCCTCCTCCGCCGGATGATCGGCGGCGCAGCAACCCCATGATGAGCCCGGCGACCGCGCCGAACGCCACGGCGCCGCGCCAGTCGAGCAGGACCCGGACGTCGCCGGCGACCCGCCGGGCGACGAGGAACACGATCGCGGTCCGCTCGGCCTTGACGTCCGCTGCGACGACGACGCGGGCGGCAGAGCTCTCGAGCTGGACCTGCCGGGCGACGATGGTGCGGGCATAGCCGCGACTGATCTCGACCCGATCGGCGAGCGCGGCACCGATGGCGCCCTGTTCGACCGTGACCGTGTCGGCGCGGGCGGCCCCGAGCGCGCCCTGCGAGAACGAGACATCGGTCGCGTCGACCATGCCGATGGCGCTCAGGCGAAGCTCGACATGCTCGCCGTCGAGCGAGGTCCCGTCATCGTCGGCCGCCGACAGCATCGCCATCTCGGGCGCCTCGGCCGGCGCGACGGCCGTCATCACCGGCGGTGCCGGGGGCGCCTCCGCTTCGGGCCCGAGCGCCTGATCGGCCGCCCGGAGACGAACGGCTCGGACCGTCCGCGGTCGCGCCGCGGCGGCCGCCTGCTCCGCGGCCATCTGCTCGGGCGGCGGGTAGATGTGCTTGCGTTGCCGGCGCGGGGGCCGGTGCCCGTTCGTGGCCACGTTGTCCTCGGCCATCGACCGTCCTCCCGATCGTTGTCCTGGTATTTCGAGCGCGTGTCGTGCAGCCTAGCGCGTGCCGCGCGGATGAGCCTGTATCCTGCCCGGGCGCCCGAGGGCAATGGTGCGCGCAGGAGGCAAGTTGGCTGATTCGATCCCCCCGGCACGGACCTCGCTGCGGCGCGGGTTGATTGCCGTGATCGGCGTCGCGATCGCAGTGCTCGGCATCCAGGTCGCCCTCCGGATCGGCACCCTCGGGGGCGGCCCGGTCGCAGCCGCGACCAGCCCACCCGGGCCGTCATCGACCACCTCGCCCTCGAACACCGTGGCAACCCCGAGCGCGCCGACCGCTTCCCCGACCGCGGCGCCGCCCAGCCCCAGCCCAACCCAGCAGCTCGTGCCCGCGCCGCTGACGGGCCTGATGGTCACGCCGGACGCGGCGCAGCGCCACCCGATCGCGGTGATGATCGACGACCAGGCCGACGCTCGGCCCCAGTCTGGCTTCAACAGCGCCTCGATCGTCTGGCACGCCCCGGCCGAGGGCGGCATCCCGCGCTACATGCTCATCTTCCAGGACACCGTGCCACAGGGCGTCGGGCCGGTGCGGAGCTCGCGCGAGTACTACGTGGAGTGGGCGTCCGAGTGGCGAGCGATGTACGTCCACGCGGGTGGCTCGCCACAGGCGCTTGCGACGCTCGCGGCCAAGGGCCACGGCCAGTGGGTCTACAACGCCGACGAGTTCCGGTGGGGCGGCCGCTATCTGTGGCGGGCCACCGATCGGTTCGCGCCCCACAACGTCTACACCGACGGCCAGAATCTCCAGGCGCTCGCCAAGCGCCTGGCGGCGCTGGATGGCCCGATCGAGCCGGTGTGGACGTTCGCGCCCGACGCGCCGCGCGACCAGCGTCCGCGCGGCGGGACCATCCGGGTCGACTATCCGTACGAGACGATCACCTATCGCTACGACAACACGACCAACACCTACGTTCGCTTCCTCAACGGCTCGAAGAAGCCGCAGCGCGACCGGGTCGGTGGCGAGGTCGTCGCGCCGAAGAACGTGGTCATCCTGCGGATGTCGTTCGGACCCCTGAACGACGGTCACCCCCGGAAGCATCGCCTCGAGGCCCAGAACGTCGGCAAGGGCGTCGCGTACATCGCGACGAACGGCCACACCGTCAAGGGCCAGTGGCGGAAGGCCTCGGCGACCGCGCCGACGTTGCTGTTCTGGCCGGACGGGACACCGTTCACGCTGACGGCAGGCCAGACCTATGTGCAGGTCATCGCGCTGAACTACACCTTCGCGATCCACGACGGCGAGCCGCCGTACTGGATCCCGCCCCCGCACCGGGACGACGTCTAGCGCGGGTTCCTCGACCGACGCTCGGTCAGCGCGGGCGCCGGCGCAATCGCCGCGCGCGGAGCTCGTCCCAGCGCAGCCGGAGGACGACGAGCAGCGCCTCGACGATGATCCCGCGCGACATCTTGGAGTGCCCGACGCGACGATCGCGGAACGTGATCGGCACCTCGACGATGCGAGCGCCGGCCCGGCTGGCCCGGAGTGTCATCTCGATCTGGAACACATATCCGCCCGCGTGCACGCCATCGAATGGGATGGCGGCCAGCGTCGAGCCGCGCCACGCCTTGAAGCCGCCGGTCAGGTCGTTCGGCCGGAGGCCGAGGACCGTCCCTGCGAACAGGCTCCCGAGGCGCGAGATCAGCCGCCTGCCGATGCCCCAGTCGAGCACGCGGCCACCCCGGACGTAGCGGCTGCCGATCACAAGGTCGGCTCGATCGCCGGCGATCGGCTCTAGGAGCGACGGCAGCACTGCCGGGTCGTGCGACCAGTCCGCGTCCATCTGGATGACCGACGTCGCGCCGCCGTCGAGCGCGACCCGGAAACCGTCGAGGTACGCGCGGCCCAGGCCCTCCTTGGCCGCGCGATGGCGGACACGGATGCGCGGCTGCTCGCGCGCAAGATCCTCCGCGAGCTGGCCTGTGCCGTCCGGGGACGAGTCGTCGACCACGAGCAGTGTTGCAGTCGGCAGGATCTCCAGGATCGCCGCCGCGATGCCGGGGAGGTTCTCCGCCTCCTCGTAGGTCGGCAGGACGACCCACGTGCCGGCGCCGTCCCAGGGTGCCTCGTTCATGGCGTGGGAGTGTAGAGGCCGAGCCCCACGCTCCCGCGACCCTCGGCTACCGCAGGATCTCGAACGCGTCCATGTCCACGCGCGGATGCCCCGCGATCCCCAGCACGACGATCCTGACCGTGTGCGTGCCGGTGCCCGTCCATGCGCGACCCCAGACGATGGAGCGAATCGAATACGAGCTTGCGTGCGTGTCGATCGTCGCCACGAGCACCCCGTCGACATAGACGCGGGCCGATCCGCGGTCGGGGCCGCGTGTCGTGACCCAGGCGATCCCGCGACCCGTGAACGTGTACCTCACGGCCGCACCGACGCTCGTCGAGGAGCGTACGCGCCCGCCGGCGTACCCGGCGTTGGCGCCGCCAAGCCACGTCCCCAGGTAGCGCATCGGCGTGGCGTCCTCCTGGACGAGGGCCACACGGGTGCCCGAGCCGCTGGCCCAGGCGCCCACGTTCCCGGCTCGATCGCGCGCCCGAACCTCGAAGCGGTAGGCATGGCCAGGGGCGAGGGAGATCGCGAGGCTCGCGGTCGGATTCGCGAACGCGACGTCGGTGAACGCGCCGCCATCGCGGCTCATGCGGATGTCGAAGCTCGCGATGCCCGCGCCCCCTCGATCCTGCCCCGACCACGCCAGGCTCGCGGGCAACCCGGCGGATGCCGAGGATGTCCCGAGGCTGGCGCCGGTCTGCAGCGTCAGCCGGAGCGACGCCGTTGTCGGTGCGGTGCGGTCGATTCGGACCGCCGGCAGGCTCACGCGCTCCTCGGGGCCCCGGTTGGCGACCGCGTCGGCGACCGCGTTCGCGCGCAGCCAGAGGGCCAGCGAGCCCTGGCTGCAGCCCGAGACGGTCACCTTCCACGTGGCGCCGGCGCCAGTCGGGTGTCCGACGTGACAGCCGGTGGCTGTGCCGCCGCGGATGAAGTCGTCGGCCGCGAGCGAGGCCACCGGCCCGCCGAAGCTCATCGAATAGGTCACCGAGCCAGCCCGAGTCGGCGAGGCGGGAGACGTGGTCGCCGAGACGATCGCCGTCGGCGCCGTCCGGCCCACGACCACGCCCCACCGCCCGAGCTGGACCGTGCTCACCGGTGCTGCCGATGGCGCGCTGTAGGTAACCGCGCCGGCGGTCCCCTGCACCTGGACGACATAAGCGCCGCTCGGTACGAGCCGCCCGTCGAGCCCGCCGTCCCAGAGGAAGGCGTGGGCGCCCGCCGCGAGCTTGCCGGCTCCGAGGGCGCGCGTGCCCACCAGGGCGCCATTCGCTCGGAAGATGCGCAGGACGATGCTGTCCATGGCACGCTGGTTCGTCCAGGTGATGCGGAGGCCATCGTTGGCGCCATCGCCGTTGGGCGTCAACACCCGCGTGCCGCCGTCGTTGAGGCGCAACCCGGTGATCCCGGCGTCGACCCGCGTGGCGTAGACCGGGCTCCGGGGAGCGACGTTCGTCTCGCCGTTCCCGAAGGCGGCCACCCAGCCACCTACCTGGAGCGGGTCGACCGGGCGCCATTGCCGGACGGGACCGGCAACCTGGAACCACGTGTAGCCATCGCCGGTGCGCGGGCCGCCAATCACCTGCAGCGCATCGCCCGCGTGGAGCCGGGTCATGACGGCGGCATTCGTCGATGGCGCGGCCCGGAGCCGCAGGCCATCGGTGACCACGCTGGCGAACCTGCCCACGACGATCGACGCCGGCGTGCCGGGCAAGCCGGGTGGCAGCGAGGTCCAGGTCGAGACATTGCCGTGCACATCGGTCCCTCGCACGCGGAATGCGTACCGGTGACCGTCGGCGCCGAGGAAGATCGCGCTCGAGCTCGTCGTCGCGGTGAGCCATGCCCTCCACGCGCCGCCATCAGCCGACACCTGCACGTCGTACCCGCGGATCGAGCTGTCGTCGTATGACGTCCAGGCGACGCGAAAGCCCTCGTCACGCTGCCTTGGCGCGAGCGTGGCGATCCCGGTCACGGGCGGGGTCCGGTCGCTGAGGAACTTCGTCGCGAGTGCCGCGCGAAGCTCCGGGCGGGCGCCGTCGAAGCCGAGCGCCCAGATCCCGACACCCCGGAGCTCCGCCCGGTTCACGAGGTCGTAGCGGAGCTTGAGCGACGCCGCGTCGTCGACATACAGCTCGCGCCATGACGTGACGCAACCGAAGCGCGGCGCGCACTTCTGCCTGCGATACGAGGTCCACGGCGACTGCTCGACGGCATCCCAGTGCCGTCCGTACGCCGCGAGCAGATCCGCGGCCTGCGCGTAGGTGGGCTCGGCGACGCCCGGGTACCTGCCGCCGGAGATGTTCTTCGCGTGCGGATCGTTGGTCGGCGTCGACCAGGCGCGGCCGTACCAGGGGACGCCCAGGATGACCTTCGACGGCGAGACGAGCTTCGTGTACGCCTTGACGGTGTCGTACAGGTCGTAGGCGGGTCCGGTCAGTGGCGAGATGGAACCGGCGACGTTCGAGTTCGCCGTCCGGTAGTCATACGCCATCACGAGGACCGCGTCCGCACCGCCCGGCGCGGTCGCCGCGGCGATCGGCTGGTTGCCGACCGAGCCGACGGCGTCGAACGTGAGCTGGTAGCCCCGGGCGACGGCACTGAGCTCGGCGCGGATCGTACGCACGAGTCGCGTGAACTCATCGCCGTAGCCCGCGACGATGGGCTCGAAGTCGAGGTTCACGCCGTCGGCGCCACGATCTCGCACGGCCGCCGCGATCTGCCTCGCCAGCCGCGCCCGCGCCGCGCCGCTGCCGAGCAGCGCGGCCTGGGCGGTTGCTCCGGCGGCGCTCCACGCGAAGCACGAGACCGTCAGCACCACCCGCGTGTGGTGCTGGTGTGCTGACTGGATGACCGAGGTCATCCTCGAGCTCGTCCAACCCGCCCAACCGGTCGTTACGGAGCCGTCCGGGTTCCGCTTGAGCAGGTTCCCGTTGCTCATGCAGCCGACGCCGAAGTAGGCGACGGTCGACAGCGTTCGCCAGTCGAGGACGATGCTGTCATCCGCCAGCTCCCAGTACGGCAGGAAGCCGAACACCTCGCGCCGCAGTCCCGTTGGCGACACCGGGGCGGCATCGACGGTGGAGATGCCGGGCCCGCGGGTCACGCTGGCCAGGGTCACGAGGCCCCCTCGGGCTGGCGATGTGTCGACACTCGCGTCGTCCGGGCCCTGCAGGCGCCGCTCGTTGGCGACGCGCCAAGCCCCCGCGATATCCGCCTGGCTCCCGGGAGCCGACGCGGGGCTTTCCGGCGAGGCACGCAGCTGCTGCCCGCTGGCATTCCCGGCGGGCAGTGCGAGAGGCGCGGCGCCGTCGACGTCCCAGGCATCGGCCGAGTCGGGCACGAACGGGACCGTGACCCGCGCGCCGGGCCGGAACGCGATGGGATCACGCGCGTGCTCCTCGGCCCCCCGGTAGTTCGCGGACGGCCCGAGGGCGGTTGGATCCCCCAACTGAGCGGGGCCTGCCGCCTCGGTGGGCCCGTCACGCGGACGGCGTGGCGCGTCCGCTCCGAGGCCGCCGTCGCCACTGACCGCCGCGGGCCACGCGGGTGGCGCGGCGCTGCCGGCTGTGGTCGGGCCGAGCCCGGACGGCGCGGCGATCAGGGCAGCCAGGACGAGCGCGATCGCAGCCCGGCGAGGCACGTGACCCGAGCGCGATCCGGGCAGGCTCATCGACCTCCTCGTTGCAACGGCCGTCGGGATCGAGCGCGAGCTGAGCGGGGACCCTGGCCGGAGGCTGCCGACGGTAGGCGCGCGGGCCCCCCTGGGGCAGCCGTACGGAAGTACCCGTGCGGGGTGGTACCGAGTGGTGTGGTGGGGTCTTGTGTGGTCGCTCCGGGGGCCTCGAGCGGCCGGTGGTTAGCCCAGCAGGGCGAAGGCGTCCAGGTCGATCCGGCCGCTCAGGACGACGATCTTGATCGTGTGGCTCGCATAGCTCGACCAGCTCCGGGCGTACGCCACGAACCGCTCGGCCGTGGTCTCCGCGGAGGTGTCCACCGTGGCAACGAGCAGCCCATCGATGTAGACCTGGGCCTGGCCGCCGTCCGGGCGCCTCGTCGTGACCCAGCCGATCGATCGGCCCTTGAACGCGAGGCTCACGCTCGCGCCGGCGTCGGTGGCGAAGCGGACGCTGCCCGCACTGAAGGCGCTGCCCGCCTGACCCGTCCACGTGCCCGTGGCGTGCACCGCTGCGCTCGACTGCTGGGTGAGGCTCGTGTACCAGGTCGATGGGCCGATCCAGGAGCCCACGTTGCCCGCCTTATCGCGAGCGCGGACCTTGAACCGGTAGCTGTGGCCCGGCGTCATCGTCGCGGCGAGCGAGCTCGAGCTGATGTGGCTTGCGATGTACACGAACGAACCGCCGTCCACGCTGCGCTTGACGTCGTAGCTCGCGATCCCCGAGCCACCATCGCTGCCGGTCCAGAACAGCGTCATCGGCAGCGGCTGCGTCGGGGAGCTGCCACCGAGCTGAAGGCCCGTCCGCAGCGCGACGCGCGGCGTCGTGACGGTGGGAGCGGTCCGGTCGATGACGACGCGATCGGCGGCGATCGTGCCGGCCGGTCCGGTCGCCGCGAGGGCGTCCGTCACGCTGTTCGGGGCGAGGCTGAGGTTCACGGTGCCGGTCGAGCAGCCGGTGACCACGATGGCGTATGCGGTCGGCCCACCGGTGGGCGCGCCCACCGTGCACGATGCCGCTGTCCCCTGGCGCAGGAAGTCCGATGTGGTGAGGCCGGTCACCGCGCCCGCGAAGGTCACCCCGTAGGTGATCGTCGACGAGGTCGTCACGGTCTTCGCCGGCTTGAACGACAGCACGCCGGTATCGGGGACCGGCTCCTCGGCCAGGGTGAACGTGCCGCTCTCGTCGAGCTCGGGGTTGCCGGCTGCGTCGTGGGCGTGGAGGTGCCACGAATACTCGCCCGCCGATGCCGGCGCGCCGTCGACGAGCGCGTCCCAGTCAATGAATGCCTGGTGACCCGCACCGCTCTGCGAACGAACGACGGCGTTGCTGCCATCCAGGATCGTTGCGCTCCAGCTCGCCGACTCGGAGAACCGGGCAACGAGCGCAAGCCGGTCGGCCAGGCCGTCGAAGTTCGGCGAGATGGCGGTCGGGCCGTCGACAGACCACAGCTCGGGACCCGTCGTGTCGGGGCTGCCGCCGGTGGTCGGCACGCCGGCTCCGGCGAGGACATCCGTCGTGCGCATGTCGAAGTTGCCGACGATCGAGCGGTAGAAGCCGGACGTCCAGGTGTTCGGGTCCATGCCCGCCTCGTACGCGGGGTTGCGCGTCGGCGTGAAGAACATCTGGTGGCCGTGGTTGCTCGGCGCGGTCTTCCACATGTCGCCGATCGACTGGTCGGTGGTGAAGATGCTCCGGATGTACGACACGACCGCGCTGTTCCAGGTGTCGGCGATGACCGTTCGGGCGCCGGCGCGCAGGAAGCCCGACGCGAAGTTGTCGAGCCGCGCGCGGGCCACCGGGTAGGTGGGCTCCGGGTTGCCGGACTCGGAGTTGCCCGACGCGTAGCACAGGTGGCTCAGGATCACGACGGCGTTCTTGGCGAGGCGGATCTGGCCGGCGACGTAGTTCTCGCCGTAGTACCGGGCGACATAGTCGCTGGGGTCGGTTGCCTTGTTCAGGCCCATCCCGTCATGGTTGTTTGGGTCGAAGACGGAAGCGCTGGTCTTGGGGTAGCCGGACCCATGGCCGAGGTAGAGCAGGATCGAGGCGCCCTGGGCCGCAGCCTTGACCTTCGACCAGGTCGCGTTGGGGCTGTAGACCTTGACGACATTGGGCGTGTACTTGATGGCCTCTGCGTAGGCGAGGTCCGCGTACGTTCGGTAGCTCGCGGTCGCCTCGTGCGTGGCGCCCACGACGATGACGACCTTTGGGGCGGTCGCGACCGCGTCTGTCGCTGCGGTTGCGCTCGACGGGGCGACCGAGGCCGCGAGCGCGGGCAGGCCGAGGGCCGGGGCGGCCGCGAGGACCGCCGCGAATGCTGCGGCGAGCAGGGCGCGATGACGCATGGCTGGGACCAGGACTCCCGTGAGCGATGAGTGCTCGCCAAGCGTCCCTGCGGCCGCGCCGCGACTCAATGAACAATCAGTCCCGGATGCCGCGCGACGATCGTCGGATCGAGGTAAACATGGGTGCGGTCCCGGTGGATTAGCGCCAGTTGCGGGGCGCCAACGGGCGCCGCGCGCGTGTCAGCGTGGCTTGTTCGTCGCCCCCGGGGCATCCGATGCACAGGGCTGGTCGGCGTCGGGCAGTGTGCCGCCGGACGTCTCGTCGCACGGCACGCCTGTCTCGAGCGGCCCGGTGATGCCGCCCTCGTAGTCGGTGATGACCAGCAGGTACTCGAGCCGGTCGAGCGGCGAGGCGGGTTCGAGGAAGACCGTCTGGACGACCTCGTTCGGGTCCCGGGTGACGTCCACCACGCGCCCGATCAGCAGGCCCTTCGGATACGGCGAGCGGATCCCCCCGGAGAGCTCGATGCCCGCGGTGAAGACCTCCTCGCCGATGGTGACCTCGGCCGCGGCGTCGACGTCGAGCATGACGAGGGCGCCGCCGAGCTGGCCCATGACCTTGCCCCGCGCGGCGCTCCCGAGCAGCTGGCCGATCACGGTCGAGGTCGAGTCGCTGATGAGCACGACGTGCGCGAAGTTCGGGCCCACCTCGACGATCCGACCGGCGAGCGCGCCGCCCGCCGAGATCACGACCTGGCCGACCGCCAGCCCGTCATCCGAGCCCCGGTCGATGACGAGGGCGCGCCGCGCCTCGCTGGATTCGCGGGCGATCACCGAGACTGCAACCGTGTGGTAGTCGAGGCCATTCCGGAGCTGGAGGAGGCCGGTGAGCTGCTCGTTCTCGCGCTTCAGCTCCGCCGCCGCGCGGCTCTCCGCCTCCAGCCGGTCGTTGTCCGCGCGCAGCTCGGCATTCTCCTGGCGCAGCTGGTCGATCTCCGCGATCGTGCCCGCGATCGAGCGGACGTCACCGGCGACGCCGTCGACCGCCTCCTGGAACGGCCTGAACGCGAAGGCCACGCCGTGCTGGAGGTCGCGCACCAGCGGATTCGAGGAGATCGTGATCAAAACGAGGGACGCGCCGAGCAGCGCGACGTAGGCGACCGCGCGGCGGCGCAGCGTCTTGTTGGCGATCAGTGCGTCCACGGGGCGATTGTGGCGCTGCGGCCTGGATCCGGCGATGCCCCTTAGCGCAGGGGCCGGGAGTACGTCTCGGTCACGAGGACGCGGCTCATGGCATCGAGGTCCTGGAGGACCTCGCCGGTCCCGCGGACCACGCAGGTTAGCGGGTCGTCCGCGACGTGCACCGGCATCTGTGTCGCCTCGGCGACGCGCTTGTCGAGGCCGGCGAGGAGCGCGCCGCCGCCGGCGAGCACGATGCCCTGGTCCATGATGTCGGCGACGAGCTCCGGGGGGGTCTCCTCGATCGTGTCGCGGATCGTGTCGACGATCTGCTGGACGGACGGCTCGATCGCCTCGCGGATCTGGTCCGCGCCAACCTCGACGCTCCGGGGAAGGCCGGTCAGGAGGTCGCGCCCGCGCAGGTTGACGCGCCCCGCGTCCCACTCGCCCGGCGCGGCCGACCCGATCGCGATCTTGATGTCCTCCGCGGTGCGCTCGCCGAGGTACAGGTTGTACTCGCGCCGGGCGAAGTTGACGATGTCGACGTCCATCTCGTCACCGCCGATGCGGATGCTCCGACTCACGACGATGCCGCCGAGGCTGATCACGGCGACCTCGGTGGTACCGCCGCCGATATCGACGATCAGGCTGCCGGAGGGCTCGCTCACCGGCAGCCCCGCCCCGATCGCGGCCGCCATCGGCTCCTCGATGAGCCGCGCCCAGCGGGCGCCGGCGTTGAGCGCGGCGTCGAGCACGGCCCGCTTCTCGACCTCGGTGACCCCCGATGGGATGCCCACGATCATCCGCGGCCGGGGGAGCAGCCCGATCCGGTCGTGCACCTTGTCGACGAAGTACCGAATCATCTGCTCGGTCACGTCGAAGTCGCTGATGACACCGTCGCGCAGGGGCCGGATGGCGATGATGTTCGCGGGCGTGCGGCCCACCATCCGCTTCGCCTCGGCGCCGATGGCGAGCACGCGCTTCGTTCGGGCCTCGATGGCGACGACCGACGGCTCGCTGATCACGATGCCGCGGTCCTTGACGTGGACCAGGGTGTTCGCGGTCCCGAGGTCGATCCCGATGTCGCGGGAGAAGAGGCCGAGGATTCGGTCGAGCATGCCCAGGGCGGATGTCCTCGTTCATGGGGCCGGATGGGTCGTGCAGGGCTCCGCGCGGGATTGTGCGCGGGAAACGGCAGTATAGCCGCGCGTCGTGGACCTCCCTTCGCTTGACTATCTATCTACGGCGACCGCGCGCATACTCCCCGCCCGACACGAGGCATGCCAATCCCTCACCTGCCGGTTCTGGCTGGGAGGCCCTGCATGTTCGTGGTTCGACCGATGCTCGCCGCTGCGCTCGCGATCGCCCTCGTCGGCTGCGGCCGAGGGGCCGGCACGTCGTCGCAACCCGCACCAACAGCCACCGCCGCGTTGGCGCCGCTGGGTTCGCTCACCCTCCAGGCGACCGTCGGGGACTTCAGCGGGCCCGCAGCAGTGGTCGCGACGAGCGACGCGGTCTGGGTGCTTTCGCACAGCACCGCAACGCTCGTCCGCATCGACCCGGCGACGAACACCGCCTCGACCAGGATCCCTCTCGAAACGGGATACGCAAACGGCCTCGGCCTCGCCGGGGGCCGTCTCTGGACATTCCAGCAGAGCGTGGGGGAGGTCATTGGGGTGGATCCGGCCACCAGGACCATCGTGGCGACGGTCAAGATGGGTCAGGACGGGGACCTCTTCTGGGTCGGCGACGACGCGGCCTGGCTCGTCTCGGGCGGCAACCTTGTCCGGATCGATGCCACGACGTCGAAGACGAAGACGTACCCGCTGGATCCTTCGTGTGAGGCTGCCGGCGGCGCGGCCGGCGGCGGCTTCGTGTGGCTTGCCGATCCCGGCGGCGGCATCTGCAAGGTCGACGCCCAGACCGGGGCTGTCGTGGCCCACGGGACCGGGGCCGGCAGAGGCAACGGCATGACGCTCGTCGGCGGGACGCCATGGCTCGCGTCCGGCGACAACGGTTTGTCCGTCATCGATCCGACCGACCTGACTGTCGCGACGGCCCTTGCGCCGCCCGCCCCCGGCAGCTTCAACGGTTCGACCTGGTCGATCGGCCAGGCCGGTGGCGACAGCACGGTCGTGGTCGGCAACGCCGACGGAACGAGCGGCTGGATCCGGTTCACCGGTGCGACCATCGGGCGTGTGAGCCTGACGGGGACCCCCGGAATCCGCCTCTTTGCCGGACTGCCAGCCGATCTCCTCGCGGGTGGCGTCGTCGAGGCCTTCGGTTCGCTCTGGGTCACGAACTTCGGCGCAGGGACGACCGAGCGCTACGAGCTGCCCACCCCATAGCAGCCGCTCAGGCGGCCGTCGGCGGCCGTCCGCCGCGGTCGAACGACACGCCGCGATCGCGCAGCGAGACATAGGCATCGTGGCCGATCACGAGGTGGTCGAGGACCTCGATGTCGAGCAGCCTGCCGGCGGCGAGCGCCTCTGCTGTGAGGTGGAGGTCGTCCGGCGAGGGCGTCGGGTCGCCCGACGGATGGTTGTGCACGAGGATCAACCCGGCGGCGTCGAGGCGGACGGCATCCCGGAACAGCTCGCCGACGCGAACCAATGACGCGCTGACGTTGCCCTGGTAGGCCGTCACGACGCGCAGCACGGCGTTCTTCGTGTTCAGGATCACGACCCGCAGCTCCTCGCGCTCCAGCCGGCCCATCTGGAGGACGAGCCGATCGGCGACGTCGCGCGGTGACCGGATCGACCAGCGGCCAGCGGGCCAATCGGCGAGCAACCGGCGGCCGAGCTCGAACGCGGCCTGCAACTGCGCCGCGCGCGCCGCTCCAACGCCGGGCACTGCCTCGAGCTCCGGCCCGCTGGCGCGAGCGAGCCCGGACAGCCCGTCGAAGCGCGCGATCGCCTCCGAGGCGAGGTCGACCGCCGAGTGCCCGGCCGTGCCGGAGCCCCACAGCAGCGCGATGAGCTCGGCAGCCGTCAGACCCGCGGCGCCCCGAAGCTGCAAGCGCTCGCGGGGCCGCTCGCTCGAGGGCAGCTCGCGGATGCGGCGGCCGCGCGCCGCCGCGAGCGCGAAGGGAATCGGCGCGTTCGGGCTGGCCATTCGAGGTCGCACGCTCCAGGCGCGGCGGCCGGTCCGTCGACGAGCTGCGCCGCCACGATCGAGCGGCGCCCTCGGACCCGGACGACGGAGGCCCGCCGATTCCCCCCGCCATCCGGACCCGAGGACGACCCGGAGGTTAGGGGGCGGCGCTCACCGCTCGATCACCTGCGTCTCACCCGCGGATCATCCGGTGCCGGAGCGCGCAGCGATCTCCGCGATGACGATGAGGATCCCGTTGAATGCCCCGTGCAGGCCGATCGGGCCCCAGATTGAGCCCGTCCGGGCGAACAGCCAGCCGAGCGCCAACGCGACCGGGATCCGAACGACACCCGCGACCGCGGCCGCACGCACGGTATCCCCGAAGGTGTCGCCGGACACGAAGAGGACATGCGCGAGCACGAAGACGATCGACGCTCGGACGATGGCAGCCCGAACCCCGACGAGCTGCCGCCACGCCGTGAGCGCGAAGCCTCGGAACAGGAGCTCCTCCGCGACGGGGGCGATGACGGCGCCGGCGAGCAGGTGCAGGACGAGTCCGGAGGCGGTCCCGGTCGGCGGCAGTGGGCTCGGCGGCGTCGCCCCGCCCAAGGTGACCGCGGCGTCGGCCAGGACCGCCGTGACGAGGATGACCGGGCCGGCGAACACCGCACCACCGGCGAGAGCCCGGAGCGCCGTCGCGCGGTCGCCGATCCAGCCCATCTCCCGCCAGCCCAGGACGCCGGGACCGACGATCGTGAGCCGGACGACGCCAAAGAACACGACCGCTTGCAGCACGACGCCGAGCAGGTCGCCGAGCTCGACGGGGATGCGGTCCGCGATGGGCAGGAGCGCAATGCCGACGAGGAAGCCGAGGAGACGCGTCGCCACGAAGACCGCGAGGAGCACGAGCAGCGGCGATGGGCCCGGGTAGGCAGCCCATGCCGCGCGCCGCTCGATCGTCTGCGATCCCGAGAGCAGGATCAGCCCGATCGACAGGCCGAGCAGCGAGGCAAGCGACAGGACGGCACCGGGCACGCCCGGCACGCCGAACGCCACGGTCGCGGTGAGCGCGACGCCCACGAGCGTGGCCAGCCAGCCAACGACGAACAGCGCCGGGGCCCGGCGGCCCTCGAGGCTGAAGGTGGTCAGGCCGAGATAGCGAGCGGGCGCAGGAGTGGGTGCCCCGTCGGGCGAGTCAGGTGGCGCGGGAGGCGCTGGTTCCTCCGGGTCGGAGGCGCCGGTCAACGCTCCGCGGCTTGGTCGGAGGCGACCCGGGCGGCGCGCACCGAGGCGCGGACGCGGTCGCTCACCGTGTCGAGCTCACCGGCCGGCAGCGCCTCGCGCGTCGGCAGGCTGACGATCGGGGCCGAGCCGGCCGCGAGCTGGTCGTGGCGCTCGAACTCGCGGCCGCACCACGCGCACAGCGTCCAGTCGAGCCCGACGAGGCGGGTGCAGTTCGGGCAGACGCGATTGAGCCGCGTCCGGCAGGTCGGACAGATGATCCAGGCCGCATCGACACGTCGGTCGCAGGTCGGGCAATGCGGGATCGCCTCGATCTCCGCGAGCATCGCCTCCTCGGCGAGATTGCGCTCGTACACCTCGCCGATGCGCTCCTGCGGCCGGATGACCCGGTAGGTGAACACGGCGAGCGGGAAGAGGAGCGGGGTGAAGATGATCACGAACGCGGCGGCGAGATAGGGCGCGAGCGGGTTGTCGCTGCGGGACTGCATGTCCCGGAACGCCCAGTAGGAGGCCGCGAGCCAGAGCAGGATCCAATAGATGACGGTGAGCTGGATGCCCAGCTTGACGACGGGGTTGTCGAAGATAGAGCTGATCGCGTCGCCGATCGCGGTGAAGATCTGGTCCATTCGGCGACTCGGGGCCTCCGTCGTGTGGGGTCAGGTCGCGGGTGGCCGCGAACGGCGGGCAGTGTAACAGGGGCCGATTTGGCCCCAGCGTGACGCATCCGACGCGGGGCGCGTCGTTTGCGTGACGGACCTCGGCGCGCCGACTCGCCTGCGGCGTCGGTCAGGAGACCGGCGACCCACCTGCCACGGCTGCCTCCCGCACCTCGGGCGCTTCACGGATGTGTGCCGTCTCCAGGGTCCATACCGTCGCGCGCCACGCCAGCGCGGCGCCGAGCAGGGCGAGTCCGAGCACCCAGACCGACGCGAGCAGGAGGATGGCGGCAGCGAGCGTTGTGGGATCGATGGCCAGGATGAGGTCGTCCCGCAGTCGATCGACGGCGCGCCCGACGACGACGATCAGCAGCACGGCGATCGCGAGGACGGCCGTGTTCGTCAGGAGGAGGGTCGCGAGCCCGCGCGTCGCGACGAGCTCCCGGATCGCCCGCCGGATCGCCCGGACGGTCGTGTCTCCGTCGACGTAGCCCCGCACCGCAAGCCCGCCGATCGCCTCGCCGATGAGCCAGGTGATGGTCACGGCGGCGACGGCGTCCGGAGCCCGGGCGATCACGCGCACGACGATCGGCACGGCGGGATCGCCCGGCGAGAGCAGCTCCTGGTACGTGACGATGACGATGCGCACGATCGCGTAGGCGAGCGCGATGAAGGTCGGGAGGTGGGCGGCAAGCCGGAGACCCAAGGATCTCCACGCCGAGGTCGGCCGGCTCGGCGGCACGCCCTCGAGCTCTTCGGCCTCGGCGGCGTCGCCAATGAGCGCCAGGTCGAGCCAGGACCCGACATAGCCGGCGAGGCCGAGCACCGCAACGACCACGGCGATGCCGATCGTCCCGAGGAACATGCCCTGGAGCGATTGGCGGCTCAGGGCAACCGCCTCGATCGACGGCGCGAACGTCGTCGCCAACGCTGACGCCGACGGGGGGCTGACCAGGGGGACGAGGATCAGCAGGAAGCCGCCACGGACGAGGAATGCGGCGAGGGCCATGATCCACCACCCGGGCCGGGCGACGGTCGCCGCGAGGGCCGCCTGCATCGAGGCCGCCCATGTCCCGCTCACGTCGCGGAGCATAGCCGCGCATCCCGCGGGGTCAGCGCCGGGACGAACCTAGCGCCGGCGCAGGCCCTCGATCGCCCGCCGGAACGATGTCAGCACCTCCGAAGCGAGTTCGTTCGGGCGGAGGGTCGCGGCTCGTGCCGGTTCCCAGCGGAAGCCGGCCCGAATGACTGCCGGGCAGCGCCACGGCCGCTCCGCGTCCTCCGGCGGGATCACGAGCCCGAGCCGGATCTGGAGCCGGCCCGCATCCTCGAGGATCAGCCCGGACAACCCACCCGCGATCGCCGGACCGAGCTTGGCCAGCGGCGGATCGGTCGGCGGTCCGGCGGCCGGCGCGAGCTCGACGAAGGTGGCGAGGCCATCGTCGTCGGCGACCCACAGGATCGCCGTCCACCAGTCCTCGATCGGCGTCGAGGGTCGGCTCATGCCGACCAGGAAGCGACGGTCGCCGGCGCGGAGCTCCTGCTCGCGAAGGAACGAGGGACCCGGCGCCGGAAGGCGGAGCGTCAGCTGGGAGTCGCCTCCGCGGCGTCATCGGGCGGGAGATCGCGGTTCGCTGCCGCCTGTGTCGCCTTCGCCTCCAGCTCTGCGTCGATCGCGGCCAGCTCCAGGCGCAGCATCTCGCGTTTCACCTCGTCGGACAGCGGCTCGATCTTGCCGCCCGCCTCGTCCTCCTCGGCCGGTCCCTCTCCCGTCAGCCAGGCGGTGATCCGCCGCGGCTTGATGCGCTTGACGCGCGCGACCGCGGACGGGTCGATCTGGGTCACGCCCAGGACGTCACCCTCCGCCGCCTCGCGCAGCTGGGCACCGCACGACGGGCACGTGGCCGCCTCGATCGGGACGGTCGCGGAGCACCACGGACAGGTGGTCGTCTCGCCAGTGGGTTTCTTCCGTGCTGGGCTCACGTGTCGCTACTCCCACTCGATCGTGGCGGGTGGCTTCGAGGAGATGTCATATACCACGCGGTTGACTCCCGCAACCTCGTTGACGATGCGGCTGCTGATCTTCGCCAGGACCTCGTACGGCAGCTTCGCCCAGTCGGCGGTCATGCCGTCGTCGGACGTGACTGCCCGAATTGCTACCACGTTCGCATACGT
>Ga0070708_100000352_pt1 | contig 34792 bp, 25 predicted proteins | sample KBSK5503metaG_FD_65469 | JGI IMG/M metagenome (GOLD analysis project Ga0070708, IMG submission 65469) | Corn, switchgrass and miscanthus rhizosphere microbial communities from Kellogg Biological Station, Michigan, USA - KBS K5-50-3 metaG | ecosystem: Host-associated > Plants > Roots >... | reverse complement strand
GAGCTCGAGCGGGTGGAGGATCTGGTCAACGGCTGGATCCGCGACAATGCCGCCGCCGAGACGCGGGTGATGCCTCTGGAGGAGGCGAGGAAATCGGGGGCGGTGGCGCTCTTCGGCGAAAAGTACGGCGACCGCGTCCGGGTGGTCAGCGTTCACCCCGAGTCGACGGAGCTCTGCGGCGGGACCCATGTGAGGCGAACCGGCGACATCGGGCTTTTCAAGATCATTTCCGATGGGTCGATCGCCTCGGGCATCCGGAGAATCGTGGCCCTCACCGGCGCCGGAGCGTTCGCCTACCTTCGGGAGATCGAGGACCAGATCCGCAAGGCCTCCGAGATCCTCAAGACCTCGCCCAAGGAACTGGTGAAGCGGGTGGAGGCCAATCAGAAGCGGATCAAGGAGCTGGAGCGGAAGGCCGAAGAGGCCACCGTTCGCGCGAGCTCCGGATCGCCGACCGATATCCTGGCGCAGACCCGCGAGGTGAACGGGATCAAGGTGCTCGCCACCCGGGTGGATCCGGCGGACGCGAAGGTCTTTCGCGGCATGGCGGACCAGCTGCGGGACCGACTCCGCTCGGGGGTGGTGGCGATCGGAGGTGGAAAGGACGGCAAGGCCCTCCTGCTCGTCGCAGTGACCTCCGACCTCGCCGCCAAGGGGGTGAGCGCGGTGGATCTGGTCCGGGAGATGGCAAAGGAGATCGGCGGCTCGGGCGGCGGCAAGGCGGACCTGGCGCAAGCCGGCGGCAGCGACCCTTCGCGCATTCCCGCCGCGCTCGAAAAGCTCTACGCGCTGCTGAAGGCCTGACCGGGCGCGCTGTCCCCCGCTTTGCCAATTTAGTAAATTTCCCCGATGCCAAGGCAGCGTCGCGACCGGAATGAGGCCGAGCGGCGCGGCGCCGCTCAAGGCGGGAACCGATCGAGGAGCCTCACCGGATCCGGGTCCTTGCGCCACTGCTCGAGCACCGCTTCGGCCGGGGAACGGCCTTCCTGCGCGACCTGGCGCAAAGGCTCGAGCAGCGGGGCGTCCAGCGGATCGAGGCGCTTGAGGCCCGACTGGGCGATCTCGAGCAGGGACTGGGCGACCTCGGTGAACCGGACGCCCGAGAAGGAGCCGCGCAGCCCCTGAGTGCGCGCCGCGGCCGCGAACTTCAAGTGTTGCTCGTAGGAAAATCTCGGCACCAGCCGCTCCGCCTGGGAAAGCGCGGTGGCGTCGTAGAGGATCCCGCGCCAGAGCGCCGCCAGCCCGCCGGTCAGCTCCGCGGTGACGCAATCCGCGCCGCGCACCTCGATCACTTTCTTGAGTCGGACCTCGGGAAAGAGCGTGGACAGGTGGTCGACCCAGTCCGAGAACCGCGCCGGCTGCCCTTCGAATCCCTCGCTCAAGAGCTGCCGAAACGTCAGCTTGGGCAAGCGGTACTGCTCTCTCCTGCGCAGGAACAGCAAGGGGGCATCGAGCGCCCACTCGACGTAGGCGCGGTAGGAGAAGCTCCCGTCGAACATCGATGTCAGGAAACCGCAGCGAGCCGGGTCCACGTCCGTCCAGACGTGGCTCCGATAGGACATCATCCCCGAAGGGCGGCCGTTGACCAGGGGACTGTTCGCATACAGCGCGACCATCAAAGGCGAGAGGCGAGCCACCGCCACCGCCTTGCGGACGCAGTCGGCTTCATCCTTCCAGTCCAGCGAAACCTGGCCGGTGGCGGTCATCAACATCATGTCCAGCGCGAGCTTTCCCCGGGCAGAGAGGGACTGGCGCATCGCGGCGTATCGGGTCTTCGGCATCCAGGGCATTTCGGCCGTCGTCCCGAATGGCCGATAGCCCAGGGCGACGAGCCGCAGCCCAAGCTCCGCGCAGCTTTGCTTGACCTGGGCGAGGTGACGCAGGTTTTCCCCGTGAACGGTGCGCGCGTCCCGGGCGGGGTTGCCGGAAAGCTCGAACTGTCCTCCCGGCTCGAGGGAGATCGTCGTCTTGCCGTGGGTCAGCGCTATTACCGGAAGCTCGGGCGACTCGCGAAAGGCCTCGTAGCCGCGGCGCTCCAAATTCGCGAGCAGCGCGCCAATCCCCGAAGGTCCTTCATAGGGAACGGGCTTTACGGACCCCACCGGATAGACGAACTTCTCGTGCTCCAGGCCCACCTGATGCTCCGCCGCGGGACGCTCGGCGGCCCGAAAGTAGGCGATCAGATCCTCGACGGTAGAAACCGGCTGAGCCTCGGGCTGCTCGCGATCAAGTGACATGGGAAGAGCTCACTATAACGATCGGCTTCGACGATGGCCCGCGGCTCGGCGGCGCTTCGCACCCGGCCGAAGACCCCTCGCGCGGTGCGATTTCTGCTTCTTGCTCTTCGCGCCGCAGTTTTGGCGTCAATGTCAAGCGCGCGGCAGGTCTTTCGAAAGCGCTAACACGCCCTTTCCCCGGGAGAGCTGCCCTTCTTGAAAGCGAGGCACTCAGGCGGGGGTATTCCGCTTGATGGGCTTGTAAGTGGTGGTTAATCTTGCTGCAATGTTGCAGATCCAACGGCCTGCGACAGTTCGACCAGTTGATTTTCAGGAGCCCTCTCGCGGAACCAACAATCCGCCGCGCGCACAGAGCACACATGCCCCGATTTTTTCGCCGCTTCTTCGCAATTGTTCTTCTCCTTGGTGCTTGGGCGTTCGCGGGCAGTGATCGCGCTCCCCGACCTCTGACGTTGGGCGATTCGGCCGCAAGGCCCGCGCCGCGATCGGATTCCGAAGGCCGCAGCTCGGACAAACCGGCGCATGACCTCAGCAGTCTGCGCGTCTTCACCAAGGTGATCCTCTACGTCAAGGACAATTACGTCGATCCGAAGCGCGTCAAGCCCAAGGAGATGATGATCGCCGCGCTCGAGTACGTGGAAAAGACGGTGCCCGATGTCATCGTCGAGGGCAACGCCGACGCGGGCAAGCTCAAGCTGACGGTGAACGGCAAGGCGCGCGACTTCGACATCAGCCACGTGGACTCGCTTTGGAAGATGTCGTTCACGATGAAAGACGTCTTCGACTACATCGGGCGGAACATGCGTCCGATCGAGGACACCCGGGACGTCGAGTATGCCGCGGTGAACGGGATGCTCTCCACCCTGGATCCCCACTCGGTGCTGCTCAAGCCCGAGATGTACCGGGAGATGAAGCTGCAGACCAAGGGGGAGTTCGGCGGGCTCGGCTTCGTGATCCAGATGAAGGAGGGCAACCTCACCGTGGTCCGGGTGTTGCCCAAGACGCCAGCGGCCAAAGCCGGAATCCGCAAGGACGATACGATCCAGAAGATCGCCGAAGAATCCACCGTGAACATGGACCTCAACGAGGCGGTGTCCAAGCTCCGCGGGCCGGTGGACTCGAAGGTGGTGATCACCGTGGACCGCAAGAGCTGGGAGAAGCCTCAAGTGATGTCCCTCGTCCGGGCGACGATCAGCATCGACTCGGTCCAGTCGAAGCTGCTCGCCCAGAACGTGGGTTACATCCGGCTGATCAATTTTCAGGGGAACACCACCCGGGATCTCCAGTCGACGCTCAACCAGCTGGCCAAGGAGGCCGAGCCCAGCGGCGGGATGAAGGGGGTGGTGCTCGATCTCCGCGGCAATCCCGGCGGCCTGCTCGAGCAGGCGATCCAGGTCTCGGACATGTTTCTCTCCCAGGGAACGATCGTGGCGACGGTCGGGCTCTCCGATAAGCTCCGCGAGGAGAAGCGCGCCCATCCCGACGAGGGCGACAACCTCTATCCGGTGGTGGTCCTGGTGAACGCGGGCTCCGCATCCGCCTCGGAGATCGTCGCCGGCGCCCTGAAGAATCTGAATCGCGCGGTGATCGTGGGCCGCCAGACCTTCGGCAAAGGATCGGTCCAGGTCCTGTACGAGATGGATGACATGGCCCTCAAGCTGACCATCGCCAAGTACCTCACCCCCGGCGACGTCTCGATCCAGGAGACCGGCATCGTCCCCGACATCACGCTCGTCCCCACCCGGGTGACCAAGGAGCGGCTGGACGTGTTCGCCCCGCGAAAGTCCCTCGGGGAGGCGGATCTCGAGCACCACTTCGGCAATCCTACGCAGCAGGCGGTGGCCAAGAAGCGCGAAGAGGTCCTCAACCGTCAAAAGTCGCTCGACGAGGTGAAGTACCTCAAGGAGGACGTGAAGCAGAAGGACGCCTCCGCCAAGCAGCAGCTGATCGAAGAAGGGCGCTCTCCCAAGCTCTCCAAGAGCGACAAGCCGGGCAAGGCCAAGGAGAAGGATCCGACCCTGGACGGCGAGCTACCGGGCACCGATCACGAGCTGGATGATCAGCTGGACGCGGAATCGCAGTACGAGGTGAAGGAGGATTTCGAAGTCCTCTTCGCCCGCGACTACATCCTCGCCGCGCCGTTCGTCGACCGCGAACGGATGCTGCGCGAAGCACGGCAATTCGTCGAGCAGAAGAAGCGCCAGGAGGAAGAGCGAATCGACGCCGCCATCGGCGCCCTGGGCATCGATTGGAGCCCCGGCCCGACGCCCAAGACGCCTCAGCTCGCCGCGACGGTGAAGCCCGGCCCGACGCAGAAGATCGCCGCGGGCGAAGACACCGATCTCGAGCTGACCGTGGAAAACCGCGGCAACGAGCCCCTGAGCCGGCTGCGCGCCTGGACCGATTCGGACAATCCCTTCCTCGATCGGCGCGAGTTCGTCTTCGGCGCCGTCAAGCCCGGCGAGAAGAAGAGCTGGAAGGTCCAGCTGAAAATGCCGAAGGACATCATCTCGCGCCGGGACAGCGTGAAGGTTCGATTCTTCGACGACCATGGGGCGCTGCCGGAGACGGTCGATGCCGATCTCAATTTCATCGAGATCCCGCGTCCGGCGTTCGCCTTCGACTGGCAGGTGATCGACGACTGCACCCAGTGCAACGGCGATGGAATGGTTCAACGCGGCGAGCGTGTCACGCTGCTGCTCGATGTGAAGAACCTGGGGTCGGGCAAGGCGTTCGACACCTTTGCTCAGATCAAGAACGCGGCCGACCAGAACATTTTCATTGAAAAAGGGCGCTTCAAGCTGGGCGAGATCGCTCCCGGCGAGACGAAGACCGCGAAATTCCAGCTCGAGGTGAAGAAGGCCTACAAGGGCGATTCGTTCCCGCTCAAGCTGGCGATCGTCGACGAGCCGCTGGAGGAGTTCGCCACCGAGAAGCTGAAGATCCGGGTGATGGATTCGGGCACCGAGGTCGAGCAGAAGAAGATGGTGGTGCGGCTCTCCGAGAAGGGCGAGCTGTTCGAGTCTCCGGACAAGGACGCCCGCCCGATCGCGCTGCTCCCCCACGGAGGCCTCCTCGCCGTGGAAGGAAAGGTGGCGTCCTCCTATAAGGTGGATTTCGAGAAGGGCCGCTTCGCCTTCGTCCATGCCGCGGACGTGAAGGAGGTCAAAGGCGGCAAGGCCTCGCCGCTCAAGGATGTCGAGCACCTCACCTTCCGCGAGCCGCCGCAGATCACGCTCAACGTAGATTCGGGGCAGGGTGGAATCGTCGTCGAAGGCGACAAGTTCAATCTCTCCGGCGTGGTCAGCAACACCAAGGAGCTCCTGGACATGTACGTCCTGGTCAACGACCAGAAGGTATTCTTCAAGAGCGCGAGCAACGCCGAGGGCGATGCCCTGCGGATGAAGTTCAGCACCGACTTTCCGCTCAAGGAAGGCAACAACAACGTGCTGATCGTCGCCCGCGAGGGCCCCGAGTTCGCCAGCCGCAAGTCCCTCGTCATCCGGCGGCGGCCCCCGTCGGTCGCTCAAAAGTTGGCCAATCCCTAGCCGTCGCGATACGGTACTCGCCCGATTGGCGCGCGCAAGCGGCGCGCCGCGCTCGCTCCTCGCCGGAGGTTTTCGGGAATGAAGAAGCCGGGGCGAATTGTCCCTCTCGCGTTGCTCCTGAGCGTCACTGCTGCTCACGCTGGCGCCTACGACTTCCGATTGTACCGGTTGGGCAATCCGACGCCCGGGATGGGCTACGATCCTTCGGCGAACGCGAACTTCCGGATTTTCGCCCGGGAGCTAGGGGCGGCGCTGACCTCGATCACCCTGATGCCCCCGTCCACGCTGGGCTATGACGGGTTCGCCATCGGCACCGAGCTGTCGATCCTGAATCTGAAAACGAGCCAGTTTCTTTTTCCCACCGAGGGCGGGTTCTCAGGGCCGTTGCTCATCCCATCCCTGCACCTGCGCAAGGGGTTGCCGTTCTCCTTCGAATTGGGGGCGCGGGCCGGTTGGATCCAGAAGAGCGCGATGGCGGTCGCCACCCTCGAGCTGAAATGGGCGATCAACGAAGGCTTCGCCAACTGGCCCGACCTGGGGATCCGGGGGCACCTCACCCGCCTGTTCAACGCGCGCGACTTCGATCTCTACGCCGGCGGCGTGGACGTAGGCATCGGGAAGAGATTTACGATCGCGGGGACGATGACGATCACCCCCTACGGCGGCTGGAACCCGGTCTGGGTCGCCGCGTTCTCCAAGACGGTGGACTTCAATCCGGGCCGCTCCTACGAGGAGTCGGTGAGCACGCCGATCTCGCAGCTGCGCGACACCGCCGTTTTCGATGACGTGGCGGCCGGATCCAACCTGCACCATCGGTTCTACCTAGGCTTTCAATTCGCCCTCGGCATATTGCAGGTGGGGGCGGAAGCGTCTTACTCGACCCTCGGGCAGATCCGGGATCAGGGGACGGGAACCGACCGATCGCTTCCGTCCCTGCTCGCCTTCAACGCCAACATCGGGGTCGGCTTCTAGGCGGTGCGCTCCGGCCGCAGCGCACCGCGCAAAAACCCGGGCCGGTTGGTGATGCAGTAGGACACCCCGCTCTCTCGCAGTGCGCGCGCCGCGGCGACGTCGTCCACCGTCCAGCAGGCGACGCGAAGGCCGAGCTTGAGCCAGGCCTTGACCCGCTCGGCGGTGCAGAAGCGCAGCGGCGGATGAATCGAGTGGTTCGAGAGCAGCGGGCCGAGGATGCCGCTCTGCCAGACCAGGCTCTTGTCCGGATCGATCAGAAACCCGCGCCGGATCGAACGGTCCAGCTGAGCGGTACGCCAGAGGCAAAGCGGATTGAAGCTGGAGACGATCACCCGCTCGGCGATTCCGAGGCGGCCGATCAGCTCGACGACGCCGGCGGAGAGCCCATGATCGTCGGCGGTCTCGCACTTCAGCTCGACGTTGATGAGAAGGTGGTCGGGCAGCACTTCCACCACTTCCTCCAGGAGCGGAATCTTGGACGGCGGAAATCCGAGCGAGGTCCCGACCTCCGCCCGTTGCAGCTTGCGCCAAGGGGTGCGCCGCACCTCCCAATCCAGGTGGGCCAGCCGGTTCAGCCGCTCGTCGTGACAGACGACGATCTCGCCGCTGCCGCAGATCTGGGCGTCCAGCTCCACGCCGTCGGCGCCCTGGCGAGCCGCCTCGCGAAAGGCCGCGATCGTGTTCTCCGGAGCGTCGGCGCTGGCCCCGCGGTGTGCGAGCAGGAGCACCGCTTGGCTTCTACCATGGCTGCCGCTCCGCTTCCCGGTAAGTGCGTCTTGCGCCGGAGGAGAAGTTCCTGCATGTTCAATGCATGCGCCTCGGTGCCGGCGAGATCATCGTCATCCTCTTCGTGATCGTGGTGGTGTTCTCCGCCTCGAGAATGGGCACCCTGGGCAACGCGCTCGGTAAATTCATCTACTCGTTTCGCAAGGCGGCCAAGGGGCAGGACTTCATCGACGTGAAGCGGATGCCCGAGACCTCGCGGAGCAAGGAGCGAAAGCCCCCCGAGGACGCCACCATCGTCGACAAGAAGTAGCGTCTCTTGCAGGATTGAAAAACGTCGCGAGCAAGCCCAGCCCCATCGCGCGCGCCTAGCGCGCCGCCGCCTCGCTCGGGCCTAGCGCCCGGACCGTCACCTTGAGCCGGAAGGCGGAGAGGTTGGGCGGATACTCGTAGAACGCGAGCAGAAACGGGGCGCGCCCCCCCGGGCGAATCGGGGCTGCAGTCGCGTCCAGTCGCGCGTTCAGCGCGTCCGCTCCTTCGGAGCTTTCGATGTTGTAGAGATCCTCCGGTCCGGCGGCGGACCCGGCGAAGACTTCGCTCGAACGGACGAGCTGAGAGCCATCCAGGATCTCCGCGCGAACCCGGAGCCTGCCCGGGGCGCCGCTGGTGTTCTGGGCTTCGCCGCGGATGTAGAAGATCGGCTTGCCCGCCCGGGTGTCGTAGATTCCGTTCCAGCTCTCCACCGCCAGCGCCTCGCGGTTGGCCTTGATCAACGCGCCAATGCGGCGGACCGAGAATGCCGAGGGCTCGAGCTTCCCGTCGTTGGCGTAGATCGTCCCCGCCGCGCCGAGCACCAGCACCATTCCCGCGGCGATGGCGACGTTGACGAAAAGGCCGGTCAGAAAACCACGGATCCGGGAGACCGGCCTCTCCGCCGTCGCCTCCCGCAGGGAGCGTTGAAAGGGGCTGTTCCCGAGCAGCCGCGATGTCGGAGGGGCCGGAGGCAACAGCGCCTCTTCCGGGGGCAGCAGCTCGCGGGGTGGGGCCGCAATGACCTCCTCTTCCTCGGCAGGAGGCTCGGGCATCTCGAAGAGGGAGTGGTCCGGCTCGTCGCGGGGCGGAGAAGGAGAAAGGCTCTCCGCTTCATGCACGGGATCGGCGGCAAATTCGCTCTGGGGCAGGTCGCCGAACAGCTCATCGGCGAGGGAAGAGCCGGAATCGGGCGCCGGCGGCGGAATCGCCCCGGGCTCGTCCACTCGTCCGCCGTCCGCCGGGTGGACCTGGAAGGTGTTCTGACATTTCGAGCAGCGGACGAGGGTCCCCTGGTCGGCAATCTGCTCGTCGGCGACCTTGAACTTCGTCTGGCACTTTTCGCACTTGACGATCATCGAGGCCGGCCGGGCCTTCGAGTATAGCCTCGCCCCCAGCTTGGCGAACCATCCGCCCAATGGGCTTGCTCCCCTACATTGCCTCTGGTATCTGATTTTCAGCGCAATGCGTCAATCGGACATGACATCGAGCGACAGCGCCGCGGGGCAGCCCATGGATCAGCCGGAACAAGCCAGAGCAGCGGAGAATGGACGCGAGCTGAAGCTGATCAAGCGGTACACCAACCGCAAGCTCTACGACACCGTCGAGAGCCGCTACGTCACCCTGGATGAGATCGCGGAGATGATCAAGCAGGGGCTCGAGGTGCGGATCGTCGATAACCGATCGAAAGACGACCTCACCTCGGTCACGCTGGCCCAGATCATCTTCGAGGAAGAGAAGAAGAAGAGTCGGATGCCCCTGCTCCTGCTGCGCGAAATCATCCAGCACCCGGGGGAGTCGATCAGCGGCTTTATCCAGAAAGAGGTTACCCCGCGGGTCAATTCGATTCGCGAGGGCGCCGAGTCGCGGCTGGACAAGCTGCTCCGCCGCGACGAGAGCGCCGCGGAGTCGATGTCTCCCGCCGAGCTGATCAGAAGCTCCCAGCGGCTGCTCGAGGAGTGGCAGCGGAAGATCGACGAGCGGATCAAGCATGGCGTGGAGAACGTGATCGGCAGCCTTCCCGCCCTCGGGCGCGATCTCCAATCGCTCACCCAGCGGCTCGAAGCGCTGGAGAAGAAGCTCGACGAGCTCCACCGCAAAGGGTAGCGGAAAAGGCTAGCCGCTCGCCACTTCGGGCATCTCTGCCGCGGGCGGCTCGATCTGCGCGGCACCGGGCATCTCTGCCGCGGGCGGCTCGATCTTCGCGGCGCCGGTCATCCCTGCCGCGGGCGGTTCGATCCCCGCGGCGCTCGGTGCCCGGGCCCACAGCTCCTCGGAAATGGCGGCGACCATCCGCGCTCCGCGGCTGGAGGGAGCGTACTCCCAGATCGTCTTGCCGTGGCTCTGCGCCTCGTCCAGCTTGACGTTGAAGGCGAGCGGCGTCTTGGCGAGGGTCTCGGGGAAATAGGACTTCAGCTTGTCGAGGATCTCCTCGGCGAGGGCGGTCTTGCGATACAGGGTCGGGACGACGAGGGAGATGCGCAGCTCGCTGCGTCCATGCTCCTCGACCACGCGGCGGACCGTTTCGACGATCTCCGCGCAGCCATCCAGCGCCAAATAGGTCAGCGCCACCGGCACCACGACCTCGGTGGCGGCCAGCAGGATGTTGAAGGTGGTCAGGCCCATCGAGGGGGGCGCGTCGAAGATGATCAGATCGAAATCGAGGATCTCCGCCGCGGAGAGGCGATCGAGCAGGCGGTGGAAGCGGCGAGGATCCGAGGCGAGCGCGGTCGGAAACTCGCACATGTTCTTGTAGGAGGGGATCAGCGAGAGGTTGCTCAACCCGGTCGGTTGGATGACGTCCTCCAACCGGACCGACTCGTCGACCAGGAAGTGAAACACATTCGGGCTGATGCTTCGAACGTCAACCCCCAGCGACTTGCCGGCGTGGCCCTGGGTGTCGAGATCGAGGAGCAGCACTTTGAGACCCTTCCGGCGGGCGAAGTAGGCGGCGATGTTCACCGCGAGCGTGGTCTTGCAGGTTCCGCCCTTTTCATTGATCAGCGCGATTCGCCGCATCTTTCCCGCTACCCCTTCTTCGGCGAAAGCGCTTCGTCCACCTTCGCTTCCACCGACGAGAGCAACTGTTCCAGGTCATCCACCTTGCGGCTGAGCGCTTCCAGGTCGGCGGTCGAGGGCAGATTCATCGCCGCGAGCGCCGCGCGCAGGCTCTTGTCCACCGTCCCTTTGGCGGCCAGGGAGCGCGAGACGAGCGTCTGCAGGGCGCCGAGGAACTTCTCGTTGGAGAGAAGCTGCTGGGCGATCCGGCCGACCCGCTCCTCGCCGCTCTGCACCAGCCGCTTCATCATCGGATTGTTCTTGAGCATGGCCTCCCTTTGCGGAAGATGGCGATGCTGATCCTGCGCGTTCGACCTGTCAAGCAAGGCACAGCTTCCCGGCGCGTTGACAGGCAAGGGGTCACTCCATACGGTCCCTCGGTCCCCCCATGGCGCGGCTGCTCGACAAGCGACTCCTGATTATCACCGGCAAGGGCGGCACCGGAAAGAGCACCGTCAGCGCGGCGGCCGCGCTGGTCTCCGCCCGCGAGGGAAGGCGAACCCTGGTGTGCGAGGTGAATGCAAAAGACCGGGTGACCCAGCTGCTCGGCCTGCCGCCGGCGGGGCCGGAGCTCACCTCGCTGGCGGAGAATCTCTGGGCGGTGAACATCCGGCCCGACGATGCGATGCGCGAGTACGCCTTGATGACGCTCCGTCTGGAATCCATCTACAAGGCGGTATTCGAGAATCGCTTCGTGCGCTACTTCCTCCGGTTCGTTCCCTCGCTTCAAGAATTGGTGATGCTGGGAAAGGTGCTCTACCACCTTCAACAGAAGCTTCCCGACGGCAGCGACCGGTTCGACACCATCGTGCTGGACGCGCCGGCGACCGGGCACGCCATCTCCTTTTTGAGCGTTCCCCGCGTGCTGGCGCAAACGGTTCCCCCCGGTGCGATGCTGCGCGAGGCCGAGCGGATGCGGGCGCTGCTCGAAGACGCGGCGACGACGGCGGCGATCCTCGTCTCCTTGCCCGAGGAGATGCCGGTGACCGAGACGATCGAGCTAGGGGCGGGGCTGCGGGAGCGCGAGATCCAGCCCCAGGCGGCCGTGCTCAATTCCTTCACCGCGCCGCGATTCGGCGAATCGGATCTCGCCGCCCTCGCCGCCAGGAAAAGGCTCCTCCTGGTGGCTCGGGAGCATCGGCGCCTCTCCGAGCTGTCGCGGCAGTCGCGCGAGACGCTCGAGCGCGGGCTCAAGTTGCCAGTTTTGACCGTGGCGAGAAGGTATGAGCGTCGGTTCGCCCGCGAGGCGGTGGAGGAGATCGCCTCCGAGCTCGAGCCGGGTCTGAAGGCGGGCCGATGAGCGGTTCGGCCAGGCCGTCGCGCACCGGGGAGGCCGCCGCCGGCAATCCGCTCTCCGAGGCGCTGCGGCGCAATGACGTCCTGGTCTGCGTGGGCGAGGGCGGAGTCGGGAAGACCACCATCGCCGCGACGATCGCGCTTCGGGCGGCGGTGGAAGGCAGGAGGTCGATGGTCTGCACCATCGATCCGGCCCGCAGGCTCGCCAACTCCCTGGGGTTGTCGGAGCTGGGGAATGCCGAATCGCGCATCCCCGCCGAGCACTTGCGGGCGGCGGGACTTCCCGCCGACGCTCCGATCTACGCGATGATGCTCGACACCAAGCGAACCTGGGACGAGTTCGTCGAGCGGTACGCACCGGCGGACAAGCGGGAGCAGATCCTCGCCAGCCGCTTCTATCAATCGCTCTCCACCGCGCTCGCCGGCTCCCAGGAATACATCGCGATGGAAAAGCTGTGGCAGCTTCACTCGAGGAAGGACTATCAGCTCATCGTTCTGGACACTCCCCCGACCTCGCACGCGCTCGACTTTCTCGATGCGCCGAACCGGGTGCTCGACTTCCTGGACAACGACGCGGCGCGGTGGCTGCTCCGGCCGGCGCTGGTGGCCGGCCGCTGGGGGCTTCAGCTCTTCAGCTTCGGCGGAAGCTACATGGCCAAGACGCTGGCCAAGCTGACCGGCACCGACACGCTTCGGGAATTGGCCGAGTTCATGCTGGCGATCAGCGGGATGAACGAGAGCTTCCGCGAGCGCGCCAGCCAGGTCCGCGAGCTGCTCGCCGCGGATCGCACCTCCTTCGTCCTCGTCAGTTCGCCGCGGATCGAGGGAATCGAAGAGGTGGCGCAGTTTCAGCGGGTGCTGCAGCAGAATCACATGTCGATCGCCGCCGTGGTGCTCAACCGGGTGCAACCACCCCCGCTGCCCTCGGACTGGGCCGAGGCCGCCCGGGAGGAGGGCCCGCTGCGCGCCAAGCTCGAGGCCACCCTGGAAGAGCGGCGCCGGGCCGCGGAGCGCGACGCCGAAGCGATTGCGGCGATCCGCTCGGTCTGTGCGCCCACGCCGCTGATCGAGGTACCGGCCCTGCCCACCGACGTCCACGATCTGATCAGTTTGTGGCGAACCGGTCGCTTTCTCTTCGGCGAAGAGCGGCTGGAAGCCGCCCAATGGTAGGATTTGTCGAAACCGTCAGCTCGATGATCGGACCCTCTTTCCCGCGGAGCACCCGGCAGCTCGTCGCCGTCTTTGCCCTGGTGGCGTGCGGCGGTTGCGCGCTCTTTCGCGGAGGACGGCAGCCGGAAGCGCCCAGCCGGGAGATGGTGCTCGATCCGGTGGTGATCACCGGCGACCTCGCGCTGGAGAAGCTCAACGACGAAGAGCTGTTCGCCTCCGGCGAGTCCGCCTTCGCTGCCCAGGACTACCCGGCCGCGGCCCGCTACTTCGATCGGCTGGTCGACTTCCATCCGGGGAGCAGGCATCTCCGGCCGGCCACCTACAATGCCGGGCTCGCGCACGAAAAGTGCGGCGAGTGGGAGGACGCCCTGGCGCGGTTCAGCCAGCTCGCCGACGCCAAGAAGGGAAAAGGAGACGCCCTGGATTCGGCGTTCCGGGTGGCGGAAGTCCTCTACCACCTGGGGCGCTACGGCGAAGCGATCCAGATCCTCGATCAGCTGGCGGCGAGGACCGATCTCTCGCCCGCGGATCGGCTTCAGGCGCAGGTGCAGCGAGGCGTCTGCGAGGTGGAGGGAGGCGAACCCGAAGCGGCGGAAAAGACGTTCCGGGCGGCGCTCGCCGACTACCAGGCGATCGAGGACAAGAGCCTGGTGGACGACTACTACCCGGCCCAGGCCCAGTTCTTCCTCGGCGAGATCTACCGCCTGAGGTACCAGCCCGTGGCGTTGGATCCGGACAAGGGCGTGGACGAGCTCGCCAAGGAGCTCGAGTACAAGGCCGAGCTGCTGCTCTCCGCCCAGGGGCACTACCTGAGGGCGATCCGGATCGGCAACGGATATTGGGCCACCGCCGCGGGAGAGCGCATCGGCTCCCTCTACGAGAACCTCTACGAGCAGCTGATCGCGTCGCCCGCGCCGAAGGAGCTCAGCGCCGAGGAGATCGAAGTCTACCGGCAGGAGCTGCGCAAGAGGGTGCGGATCCTGATCGCCAAGGCGATCAACATCTACGAGCGCACCCTGGAAACGGCGGAGCGGATCGGCGCGGCCAACCCTTTCGTCCAGCGCACCCGCGAGAGCCTGCGGAAGATGAAGGAGCTGCTGATCGCCGACGCGCAGAAGGATGACGATGCGAAGAACACCAACTAGAAAACTGCTGCGCAGCCCATCTGCTTCGTTGCGGTCCCCCTGGCGTGCTCACGTACCGCCTCGTACGCTCCGCGCGCCAGGTCCCACCGCGCCTCGCATCTGGGCTTGCTCGCGACGTCTTTCAACGCCCTGCTAGGAGGAGGAATCTGGCGACACGCGGAAAAACAGCCATCGGCAAGCAGGTCCCCACACGAGCCTTCCGCCTCCGCCCACTTGCCGATGGCGCCACCGAGCCAATTGCTTCCCTCTCGATGGTGCCTCGCAGCGACTGCAGCCCGGATGCCAAACCCCGAAACTGGGAACTCGTCGTCCTTGCGCGTTGTTGAAGATGAGGAGCCAAACGTTCTTGTCTGAGCGGAAAGACGGCGCGTCCAGCCGGGAAGATTGCCGGCGTCGGGTAAGCTGGAGGCGAGATGCGAACGATGGGCCTCGATGTCGGTACGAAAACGATTGGGGTGGCGATCTCCGATGAGCTGGGCATCACCGGCCAGTCGCTCAGGACTCTGCGCCGCTCGAGCCTCCGCTCGGATCTCGCCGAGCTTCGCGAGCTCATCCAGGAGCACGCGGTGAGCCGGATCATCGTCGGCCTGCCGCTCAACATGGACGGCAGCGAAGGCCCGATGGCCGCGGGCTGTCGCGAGTTCGGCAGGGCCCTGGCGACGGCTTCCGACGTCCCGGTGGAGTACTGGGATGAACGGCTCTCCACTGTGGCCGCCGAGTGCGTGTTGCTCGAGGGCGACGTCTCCCGGCGCCGGCGGCGTGAGGTCGTCGACAGCGTCGCGGCGGCGATCATTCTGCAGGGGTGGCTGGATGCCCGCTCGATCGAGCGCGGCCGCGACCCCGAGGGCGAGGACGAGTGAAGAAGATTTTCATCTTCGCGCTGCTGCTGCTCGTTGCCGGCGCCGGCGCCGGCGGTTTTTTCTGGGCGCGGGAGTGGAGGCTGACCCGTTTTTCGACAGCCCCCTTCGGCTCGGCCGAGGCGAAGACGGTGGACATCCCCAACGGCACCGGGCCCCGCGCTCTCTCCGAGCTCCTCGCGCAATCGAAGGTCGTCGCCAACGCCGAGCTGTTCTACGCATTCCTCCGCCGGGAGAAGCTCGCGCCGCGCCTGAAGGCGGGCGAGTACGAGTTCAGCGGGCCGCTCACCCCGCGCCAGGTCGCGGAGAAGATCGCCTCCGGGCACGTGAAGCTCTACCGATTCACCGTCCCGGAAGGGTTGCGGGTGGAAGAGACGCTGCCGATCCTCGCCGAGTCGGAGCTTCGCCTCGACGCGTCCCGGCTCGCCGCGGCGGTGGCCCGGCCCGACTTCTTGAGGAAGCTGGGCGTCCCCGCTTCATCGGCGGAAGGCTTTCTCTTTCCGGACACCTACTCCTTCACCCGCGGCGCCAACGAGGAAGCGGTGCTGGCGAAGATGATCTCCCGATCGCTGGAGGAGTACCGCAAGGCGGACGCCCAGCGAAAGAAGGGAATCAACCTCGACCTGCTCCAGACGATGACCCTGGCCTCGATCATCGAAAAGGAGACCGCCGCGCCGGAGGAGAGGCCGCGCATCTCCTGCGTTTTCCACAACCGGCTGCGGCTTCGGATGAAGCTTGGGACCGACCCCACCGTTCTGTACGCGATGTGGCTGATCCGCGGGAAATGGATCAACAACATCACCTCGGAGGACTTGAGGACCGAGCACCCCTACAACACCTATACGTCCTACGGCCTGCCGCCGGGGCCGATCGCCAGCCCGGGGAGCGCATCGATTCAGGCCGCGCTCAACCCGATCGACTGCAACGATCTCTACTTCGTCTCCCGCAACAACGGGACGCACGTGTTCTGCCCCGACCTCAAGTGCCACAACGAAGCGGTCGACCTTTGGCAGCGGGAGTATTTCCGCAAGCAGAAGAACCGCGGCGGATAGGTCGTCGTGGAAGGGCATTGCGAGAGAGCTCCGAACAGCTAAACCATCGAAATGATCTGCTCCCGTGAGCTTGGCCGAACGGAGTCTTCCAAGCGATCGAAGCAGGGCTTGAGAAGAGCCGGCGACGGCGCAGGGGTCTGCGGCCTTCAAGGACGCTCCCAGCTGGCCGGCGCTCCCGCCAGGCGATAGACCCCGGCAGTACTTGACGCCATCGGCCCGCGCCCAGCCTTGGGCCGATCGCCGCTCGGGCATATCCGTTCGGATTGCCTGGTCCCCGCGAGATGAGACCGGACTCCTTCTCGGCGATTTTTGCACGGGCCGTATCCCCCGCCCCATCCCCCTATCCCCTCCGACGTCCTCTTCGTAACGCGTCGATCTGATACTGAGCGGCAGTTTAAAGACGAAAAGCCAAAGAAAAGCCGTCTTGAATCTGCCCCTCACTTGGCTGAACGGCGCTTGGCCTCGGGCCGAGTGCGAAATGCGCGGCCGTGGATTCCGCTCGCGGCGACCCCTCGCCTGGGCGTGGACGCGCTGAGGCGCAGATGCGGGGCTCCCGGGTGCGCGGGCAGGCAGTGTGCCCGACCCCATCCCGCTCGACGATCGGCGAGCTCAATTCAGCTTCCGGGGAGACGGCCCTAGCGCCGTCGGTAGACGTGGTAGGGCCGCGCGAATCCGGGGAGTTCCTCGAACCAGCGCTCCCCGAGCCGGACCCGATTGTCGAGGAGCTCGAAATCCGGGCTCTCGCCCAGCTTGCCGCCCTCGATTCGAATCAGATAGTCGGGGTTCGCGCTGCGCAGCCGCTCGGGGAAGCAGGCGCCGTCTCCGATGCAGTTGTCCCAGCGATACTTCGCCATCCTCTCCTCGGGAAGCCCGCCGAAGAAGGCGATCTGGAGGTCCGAGTACCCCGGATCGCTGTCGAGGATGATCGCCGCGTTGTGGGGCAACAGCTCCTCCTTGACGAAGCGCGCCACCCGCATGATGCCCTCGGGATTGGTGGAGGTCGGGCTGATCGGCCGCAGGGCATCCTCGAACTTCCCCTCGGAGCGGAAGGTGAACGCGCCGAGCGCGATCGGCTCGGCGATGGCAAGCGCGATCGCCACCCCGGCGATCGCCTTGCGGGCGATGGCTCCCGTTCCTTTGAAGAGCTCGTTGAAGCCGAAGTAGACGTACGGCAGCAGCAGGACGATCTGCGAGCCGGTGAAACGGGCGAGCGGCTGGAAGGTGAGCAGCACCGTGCTGCGGAAGGTGAAGTACGCCGCGGGCAGGCACGCGACCCAGAGCACCCATCGCTGCTCGGGCCGGTCGCGAAAGGCGCGGGCGATCCCGAAAATCCCGAAGGCGGCGACCAACGGGCTGAGCGTGACCAGCGCCGCGCCGGGCCAGAAGAAGAGGTTCTGCAGGCGGTAACTCAGCTGCCCCCAACGGCCCAGCTCGTCGCGGACCCAGCCCTTGTGGAACTCGGTGATGTAGAGGATCGGCGAGAAGGGGCTTCCCTGCTCGAATCCCGGCGTCGCCCGCGCCAGCTCGTTGCCGTACATCCAGAGCAGGGGAAAGGGCAGGCAGAAGAGAGCGAAGAACACCGCTCGGGTGACCGCGGCCACCCGGTCCTTGTCCCCGAAGAGCAGCGCGATGGAGAGTATCGGGATGAGGAGCCAGGCGTCGTAGCGGGTGGCGCAGGCCAGGTTCAACGCGAGCGCGGAGTAGAGAAGCGGCCGCAGCCGCCCCTCCTCCATCGCCGCGGCGAAGAAATAGAGCGAGGTCAGGACGAGGAAGAGCGCCAGCGCTTCGCTGCCGGCGGTGGTGGAGAACTGCAGATGCATGCCCCAGACGCTGAACGCCAGACAGGCCCAGACCGCCGCCCGCCGCCCCATCAGTCGCTGGGTAAGCCCGAAGAGAGGAGCGATGGAGAGAACCGCGAAGATCAGGCTGAGCAGTCGGCCGACGTGCTCCTGCGAGGGCCAGATCTGGAGGAAGATTCCCATCAGATACAGGTGCAGGGGACCGAACTGAAAGGCGCCGTCGGCGTACGAGGACATCCAAATGGGATGCGCCGCCCACCTTGCCGCGAGCTCGGTCCGGATCACCGCGTCGCCGTAGAGGTTCTCGTTGAGCGGCAGCAGGATCAGCCTGGGGAGGAGCGCCACCGACATCAGCATGAGAACCAGGGTCTGCGCGCCCGGTTCCGATTTCACTCGGGAAATGAAGCTCAGCGCGGGCGAGCCGGACCCCCTGCCCGAACCCATGCCCTTGGCACCGACCGAATCGAGGGAAGCCGAGCTCATCGTCCGGCGGAGAATACGCAGCCGACGGCCAATGCCAAGTCCCGCGTGCGTCCATTTCCTGTTCCCGGGGCGCTTTCTCGTGTCTGATGCGGATCCGATGAGCTCACCTCCCGTGCTCGAGGTCGACCGGCTCGGCAAGCGCTATCCACCGGGGTTCCGCCGTCCCTGGCGGCGCGGCCCGCCGAATCCCGGCCGCGAGGCGCTGCGGGACGTCAGCTTTCAGGCGGGTGCGGGCGAGGTCGTCGCCCTGATCGGCCCCAACGGCGCCGGCAAGAGCACTCTGCTCCGGATCCTCGCCGGCCTGCTGCTGCCGTCGGAGGGAAGCGCGAGGGTCGGGCAGCTCGACGTCGTCCGCGACCGCCCCCGATCGCGAGCGATGGTGGGGCTGGCGCTGGGCGAAGATCGCGGCCTCTCCCCGCGACTCACCGTCCGTCAGAACCTCGAATTCTTCTCCGCGCTCTACGGCCTGGGGTCGCGCGAGGCGGCGACTCGCATCGAGGAGCTGGCGCGGCGGATGGAAGCCACCGCGCTCCTGAACCGGCCGGTTCGAACGCTCTCCACCGGAGAAAAGGCGCGCGCGGTGTTGATTCGCGTTCAGCTCCACCGGCCGAAGCTTCTGCTGCTCGACGAGCTGACCCGATCGTTGGACCCGGGCGCCGCCGTTCGCGTGCGCAGCCAGATCGTCGCCGAGGCGGCCGGCCAGGGCGCCGCGGTGCTCTTCGCCAGCCACGACCTGATGGAGGTCGAGTCGATCGCGTCGCGCGTGCTGCTGCTCGCCCAGGGGCGAGCCGCCGCCTGGGGCAGCTACGCGCAGGTGAGACCGGTGGCGGCCGAGGTCTTCGCCCAGGCTCCGGAGCGAGCCGCTTAAAGGCCATGTCCCTCTTCTGGGCCTTCATCCGCCGTGATTTCCGGATCGCCGCCTCCTATCCGGCGAACTTCCTCTTCATCCTGGTCGGCGGCCTGATCAGCCTCACCGTCTTCTATTTCCTCTCCAAGACGATCGGCGACGCGACAGCCCTGAAGCGGTTCGGCGTCGACTATTTCTCCTTCGCGCTGATGGGCATCGCCATCGCCACCTGCTTGCGGTCCATGCAGACGAGCTTCGCCACCCGTCTCCGCGAGTCCCAGGCCGACGGTTCCCTGGAAATCCTTCTTTCCGCACCCTTGCCGACGTTTCAGATTGTCGGTTACCTGGCGCTCTACCCCATCGTCTCCGCCGTCCTGCGATCGCTGGCCCTCGTCCTCGGCGGCAGCTTTCTCGGAGCGCGCCTCTCGTTGAATCCGATCGCGTTTTTGGGCACACTGGTCATCTCCATGGTCCCGTTCGCGGCCCTGGGGCTCATCTCCGCGGCGGTGGTGCTCGTCTTCAAGCGGGCGGATCCACTCGCCTTCGCTCTCGACGCCGCGAGCTATCTGCTCTGCGGTGTCATCTATCCAGTGGAAGTGCTCCCCCCCGCCCTCCAGTGGGCCTCGAAGCTCCTGCCTGCGACTTACGCGCTGGGTGCGCTGCGGGCGTCCGGACTCAAATCCGCCGGCGTCGCGCAGCTGCTTCCGGCGTGGGGTGCACTGGCGCTGTTTTCCATTGTGCTCTGGCCGACCGCCGCGGCCGCGCTGGCCTGGGCGAGGCATCGCGCCGAACGAACCGGCACCCTCCCTCAATCCTGACCGGCGCATCGCGAACGCACACCGCCAGTCACCCGGCTGTGCGAAGATTTGCGGTGACCTTATAATACGCATCTGTGGCTCTTCACCCCGTGGTCAGTGGCCCCCGATATCCGCTGGCACGGCCTTCCGCGCGGTTCCATCCCGCGGCGGGGTCCCGAGGAGGCAATGGTATTCTTTGGCTCGTCTTGGGATCGAAAAAGGAAAACACATGAAGGAAGCGCTGCAGACAAGTTGGGTCACGAAGATCGCCGCGATGCAGGACCCGAAGAGCTACGCGGAGCTGAATTGGGAAGGCTCCTTCGAGGACTACCTGAATCTGGTGAAGCAGAATCCGAAGGTGACCCGCACCGCCTTTCAGAGGATCTACGACATGATCCTCACCTACGGAAAGACGGAGTACATCGACAACAAGAAGAAGTTGGTGCGTTACCACTTCTTCTCCGACGAGAAGTTCGGCGGCCGCGACGCGATCTTCGGTCTGGACGTGCCGCTGATGAAGCTGGTCAACGTGTTCAAGTCGGCGGCGCAGGGCTATGGAACGGAGCGGCGGGTGCTGCTGCTCCACGGGCCGGTGGGCTCCTCGAAGTCCACCATCGCGCGCCTGTTGAAGAAGGGAATCGAGGAGTACTCGAGAACGCCCGAAGGGGCCTCTTATACTTTTAGTTGGCTGCTGGATAAGAAAGCCAACGACGGGACGCCGTCCAAGGAGCGGATGAAGTGTCCGATGAATGAGGAGCCGCTCAACCTCATTCCGAAGGAATGGCGCCCGCGGATCTTCGCCGAGATCTCTCCGCCGGGATCCGGTTTCGGCATCCCCGAGGGAAACGAGCTCTGCCCCGCCTGTCGGTTCGTCTTCCGCGATCTGATGACCCTCTACCACGGCGAGTTCCAGAAGGTGGCGGAGCACGTCCGGGTCAACCGGCTGATCTTCTCGGAGAAGGATCGAATCGGGATCGGGACCTTCCAGCCGAAGGACGAAAAGAATCAGGACTCGACCGAGCTCACCGGCGACATCAACTATCGCAAGATCGCCGAATACGGCTCGGACTCCGATCCGCGGGCCTTCAACTTCGACGGCGAGTTCAACATCGCCAACCGCGGGATCATCGAATTCGTCGAGGTGCTCAAGCTCGACGTGGCGTTCCTCTACGACCTCCTCGGCGCCTCGCAGGAGCACAAGATCAAGCCGAAGAAGTTTCCCCAGACCGACATCGACGAGGTGATCATCGGCCACACCAACGAGCCGGAGTTCAAGAAGCTCGAGAACAACGAGTTCATGGAGGCGCTGCGCGACCGCACCGTGCGGATCGACATCCCCTACATCACCAAGCTCTCCGAGGAGCGGAAGATCTACGAGAAGGACTTCAACGCCCGCGCGATCAAGGGAAAGCACATCGCCCCGCACACGCTGGAGATGGCCGCGATGTGGGCGGTGCTCACCCGGCTCGAAGAGCCCAAGAAGCACAACCTCACCCTGCTGCAGAAGCTCAAGCTCTACAACGGCAAGACGTTGCCCAACTTCACCGAGGACAACATCAAGGAGCTGCGCAAGGAGGCATCGCGCGAGGGCCTGGACGGGATCTCACCCCGCTACATCCAGGACAAGATCTCCAACGCGCTCGTTTCCGACAAGGGCGAAGGGTGCATCAATCCGTTCATGGTGCTCAACGAGCTCGAGGCGGGGCTGCGCAGCCACTCGCTCATCCCCACCGAAGAGATGCGCAAGCGCTTTCGCGAGCTGCTCACCACGGTGAAGCAGGAATACGAGGACACCGTGAAGAACGAGGTCCAACGGGCGATCAGCGCGGACGAGGACGCGATCTCCAAGCTCTGCGGAAATTACATCGACAACATCAAGGCCTATACCCAGAAGGAGAAGGTGAAGAACAAGTACACCGGGCTCTACGAGGAGCCAGACGAGAGGCTGATGCGATCGATCGAGGAGAAGATCGACATTCCGGAGAGCCGGAAGGACGACTTCCGCCGGGAGATCATGAACTACATCGGCGCCCTGGCGGTGGAGGGCAAGAGCTTCAACTACCGGACCAACGAGCGGCTGCACAAGGCGCTCGAGCTCAAGCTCTTCGAGGACCAGAAGGACTCGATCAAGCTGAAGAACCTCGTCTCCTCGGTGGTGGACAAGGAGACCCAGGAGAAGATCGACCTGGTCAAGGACCGGATGATGAAGAACTACGGTTACTGCGAGATCTGTTCGACCGACGTCTTGAATTTCGTCGCCAGCATCTTCGCCCGCGGGGACGCGAAGGAGTAGCGTTGTCATTGAAGATCCATCAGGACCATTCGCGTTTCAAAGAGATCGTTCGCGGAAAGATCAAAGCCAATCTGAAGAAGTACGTGCAGAAGGGCGAGATGATCGGCAAGCGGGGGAAGGACGTGATCTCCATCCCGGTGCCGTTCATCGACGTGCCCCACTTCAAGTACGGCCACAAGGAACAGGGCGGGGTCGGGCAAGGGGACGGCGAGATCGGACAGCAGCTGGCGCCCGGCGCGGTGCAGCCGGGCAGCGGCAAACAGGCGGGCCAGGGCGAGGGCGACCATGCCCTCGAGGTGGACGTCTCGCTGGACGAGCTGGCGCAGATCCTCGGCGAGGAGCTGCAGCTTCCGAACATCGAGCGCCGGGGTCACGAGCGGATCGTCGCCCAGAAGATCAAGTACACCGGCATCAACACCACCGGCCCGGAGTCCCTGCGCCACTTCAAGCGGACCTACAAACAGGCCTTGCGCCGGCAGATCGCGATGGGCGCCTACGATCCGCGGGTGCCGGTGGTGGTCCCGACGCGCGAAGACCGGCGCTACCGCTCCTACAAGCTGCAGAACCTGCCCGAGACGAACGCGGTGATCATCTACATGATGGACGTCTCCGGCTCGATGGGCGATGAGCAGAAGGAGATCGTCCGGATCGAAAGCTTCTGGCTCGATACCTGGCTGCGGCATCAGTACAAGGGGATCGAGTGCCGCTACATCATCCACGACGCGGTCGCCCGCGAGGTGGATCGGGAGACGTTCTTCCACACCCGCGAGTCCGGCGGGACGATGATCTCCTCCGCCTACAAGCTGTGCCGGGAGATCGTGAAGGCGGACTACCCATCCGGCAGCTGGAACATCTACCCCTTCCACTTCTCCGACGGGGACAACTGGAGCGCCGACGACACCCGGAACTGCGTGGAGATGCTTCGCGCGGACATCCTCCCGGTGGTCAACCAATTCGCCTACGGTCAGGTGGAGAGCCCCTACGGCAGCGGGCAGTTCATCAAGGACCTGAGGGAAACGGTGGGCGATCTGGAGAACGTAGCGCTCTCCGAGATCTCGGACAAAGACGCGATCTATCAATCGATCAAAGACTTCCTCGGCCGGGGCAAGTGAGATGAGCCCAAAGAGCCTCAGCCCGCCTCTGCGGCAACTCAAGACGGAGATCGAAGGATACGCCCGGGAGTTCGGCCTCGACTTCTTCGAGACGGTCTTCGAGGTCCTCTCCTACGACGAGCTGAACATGGTGGCCGCCTACGGCGGATTCCCCAACCGCTATCCGCACTGGCGCTGGGGAATGGAGTACGAACAGCTCTCCAAGGGCTACGAGTACGGGCTGTCGAAGATCTACGAGCTCGTCATCAACAACGACCCCTGCTACGCCTACCTGCTCGAGTCGAATGCCGAGGTGGACCAGAAGCTGGTGATGGCCCACGTCTACGGGCACTGCGACTTCTTCAAGAACAACTTCTTCTTCGCGCACACGAATCGCCGGATGATCGACGAGATGGCCAATCACGCCACGAGGGTGCGGCGCTGGGTGGACAAGATCGGCGTGGAGAAGGTGGAGGACTTCATCGATCGGGCGCTCTCGCTGGAGAACCTGATCGACTACCACTCGCCCTACATCCGGCGGAAACCGGATCCCCAGCGCGCGGAAGAGGAATCCAAGTCCAATGACCGGGTGGAAGGGTTCAAGGTCACCCGCGAGTACATGCGCGGCTTCGTCAATCCCAAGGAGTTCCTACAAGAGCAGCGGCGCAAGGTCGAGGTGGAGAAGCAGAAGGCGAAGAAGATGCCCGAGCGGCCGCAGCGGGACGTCCTCCTCTTCCTGCTCGAGCACTCTCCGCTCGAGCCCTGGGAGTTCGACATCCTCGCCCTCCTCCGCGAGGAAGCCTACTACTTCGCTCCCCAGGGCCAGACCAAGATCATGAACGAGGGTTGGGCGAGCTACTGGCACTCGACGATCATGACCCGGCGGGCACTCAGGGATCAGGAGATCATCGACTACGCCGACCATCACTCGGGGACGATGGGAACCCGCCCGGGAGCGATCAACCCCTACAAGCTGGGGCTCGAGCTGTTCCGCGACATCGAGGATCGCTGGGACCGGGGACGCTTCGGCAAGGAGTGGGACGAGTGCGACGATCTGCGCGCGCGGCGGGCGTGGGATCGAAAGCTCGGACAGGGACGGGAGAAGATCTTCGAGGTGCGCAAGCACTACAACGACGTCACCTTCATCGACACTTTCTTAACCCCCGAGTTCGCCATCGAGCAGAAGCTGTTCGTCTACGGGTACAACGAGAAGCGCAATTCCTGGGAAATCATGGACCGGGAGTTTCGCAAGGTGAAGAACAAGCTTCTCTTACAACTGACCAACTTCGGCCAGCCGATCATCGAGGTGGTCGACGGGAACTACGAGAACCGGGGCGAGCTGCTGCTCGCCCACAAGCACGACGGTCAGGATCTCAAGGCGGACTACGCGCGGGACACCCTGAAGAACGTGCAGATGATCTGGCGCCGCCCCGCCAACTTGATCACCAAAGTCGAAGGCAAAGGCCTGATGCTGCGCTACGATGGTCAGAATCACTCGGAGAAAAAAGTAGAGCTTTAGGTCTTCTCGAAGCTCGCGCCCAACGAATGGTTTCCCCCACCCCCGCGCCGGTACCCAAGGCCGCAGCGATCGCGATCGCGGGCTTGCTCTGCGCCGGCTCCGCGAGCGCGGCGATCCGGCACACCGTCCTCAACCGACGGATCGAAGCGGGGCAGACCCTCGGCGGTGCGCTCAGCGCCGCGGGCATCCCCGACGCGCAGCGGGAGAGCATCCTCGGCGCGCTCCAGGGAGTGCTCGACTTCCGCCGCTGCCAGATCGGGGATCAGTTCCGCATCGCCTTCGAGGACGATCAGGTCCGATGGATCGACTATCGGCAGAGCTCGCGGGACGAGTGGCAGGTCTGGCGCGAGGGTAACCGCTACCTCGCCGCCCGGCGGAAGATCGAGATCGAGAAGCGGATCGACACGGTGGAGCTCCAGATCGACAGCTCGCTCTACCAGGCGGCGCTGGCGGCGGGCGAAGATCCCTCGTTGCCGCTCTCGATCTCCGACGTCTTCGCCTGGGACGTCGACTTCTATCAGGACGTCCGCAAGGGGGATCGCGTCCGCGCGGTGATCGAGAAGTTCGTCTCCAAGGGGCGGATGCTTCGCTACGGCGAGATCCTCGCCGCGTCCTACGAGGGGAAGAGCGTAGGCCGCAAGAAGGTCTTTCGCTACCAGCTTCCCAACGGCGAAGTCTCCTACTTTCAGGAGGACGGAAAGTCGGCGCGCAAGGCCTTCCTCCGAAGCCCGCTCAAGTACGCCAACGTGACCTCGCGCTTCGGGAGCCGCTTTCACCCGGTGCTCAAGTACGTCAAGGATCACAACGGGGTGGACTACAGCGCGGCGGTGGGCACGCCGGTCTGGGCGGTGGCGGAAGGGGTGGTCACCCGCGTGGGCGCCGACAATGCCTCGGGCAAGCACCTCTGCCTGCGCCACATGAACAGCCTGGAGACCTGCTACCTCCACCTGTCCGGGTTCGCCTCCGGGGTCCGGGCCGGCGCGAGGGTGCAGCAGAAGCAGGTCATCGCCTTCACCGGGAACACCGGGATGACCACCGCGCCACACCTCCACTTCGCGCTCAAGCGGGGCGGCCGCTTCATCAATCCCCTGACGCAGAGATTTCCCCGAGCCGAGCCGGTCCCGCTTCCACTGCGGGAGGACTTCGCTCAGAAGATTTCACCGCTCCTGGCCGGGCTGGCGGGCCACCCCGTTGCCGGAGCGATGCTTGCGGGCTCCCCTCAGGAGTAGCTGACGGGATAACTTGAGCATTTGAATCCCGATGGCCGCCATTTCCTCGTTGCCCACGCCGCCCAACCCTGAATTGGACTTGGGCACCTCGGAGCGCTCGGCCGCCCAGAGCGGGCTTGAACCGGAGTCGCTTCGCCGGGCGTTCCTCGATCACCTGAGGTTCTCGCGGGGAAAGAGCCCCGGCAACGCCACGACCTACGATCGCTTTACCGCGCTGGCGCTGACGGTCCGGGACCGGCTCGCCAACCGATGGGTGAGCACCCAGCGCGCCTACTTCGACCAAGGGGTCAAACGCGCCTACTACCTCTCCGCCGAATACCTGCTCGGGCAGATGCTGGCGAACAACCTGATGAACATGGGCCTGCTCGAGGCCGCCCACGCGGTGCTCAAGCAGGAGGGGATCGACCTCGACCAGCTCGTCGACACCGAGGAGGACGCCGGGCTGGGCAACGGCGGCCTGGGGCGGCTCGCCGCCTGCTTCCTCGACTCGATGGCGACCCTCGGGCTGCCCGGCTTCGGCTACGGCATCCGCTACGAGTTCGGAATCTTCGACCAGGACATCGTCGGCGGCCACCAGGTCGAGCGGGCCGACGAGTGGCTCAAGTTCGGCAGCCCCTGGGAAATCATCCGCCCGGAGAGGGCGGTCGCGGTCCGCTTCTTCGGCCGGGTCGAGCACGGGACCGACGCCCAGGGCAAGCCGACCAGCCGCTGGGTGGACGGCAAGACGGTGCTCGGCGTCCCCTACGACGTCCCGATCGCCGGCTACGAGCTGCGCGTGGTCAATACCCTGCGCCTCTGGGAGGCCCGGGCGAGCGAGGAATTCGACCTTCGGGTCTTCAACGACGGCGACTACGAGCGTTCGGTGGTGGAGAAGAACGCGTCGGAAGTGATCTCCAAGGTGCTCTACCCGAACGACAACTTCCTCGCCGGGAAGGAGTTGCGCCTCAAGCAGCAATACTTCTTCGTCGCCTGCTCGATCGCGGACATCGTTCGCCGGTATCTCAACACCCATTCCGACTTCCGCGATTTTCCAAACCAGGTCGCGATCCAGCTCAACGACACGCACCCGGCGATCTCGGTGGTCGAGCTGATGCGGGTCCTGGTCGACGAGAAGCAGGTCCCCTGGGAGGTCGCCTGGGAAGTCACCGAGGCGGTCTTCGGGTACACCAACCACACCCTGCTCCCCGAGGCGCTGGAGCGCTGGCCGCTCTATCTGTTCGAGCGGTTGCTGCCCCGGCACCTGGAAATCATCTACGAGATCAACTCCCGCTTCCTCCGCCAGGTCCAGTCCCGCCACTCGGTGAGCTGGGACAAGCTGCAGCGGCTCTCCATCGTCGAAGAGGGGCCCGAAAAACACCTCCGGATGACGAACCTCGCGGTGATCGGGTCGCACAGCGTGAACGGGGTGGCCGCGCTTCACACCGATTTGCTGAGGCGGACGGTGCTGCGGGATTTCGCCGAGCTGTTTCCGGAGCGCTTCAACAACAAGACCAACGGGGTGACCCCGCGCAGGTGGCTGGCGCTCTGCAACCCGCGGCTCTCGAAGCTTATCACCTCGCGAATCGGCAGCGGATGGATCACCGATCTCGACCGGCTTCGCGAGCTTCAGCCCCTGGTGGAGGATGCGCAGTTCGTCGCCGACTTCCAACGGGTCAAGCGGGCGAACAAGGAGGAGCTCGCGGCGTACCTGCGCGACCAGACGTGGCTCGATCCGCGGCCGGACGCGATCTTCGACGTGCAGATCAAGCGGATGCACGAGTACAAGCGCCAGCTGCTCAACGCGATCCACATCGTCTCGCTCTGGGCGCGGGCGAAGAGGGATCCCGCCTCGATCATCCATCCGCGGGCGTTCATCTTCGGCGGCAAGGCCGCGCCGGGGTACCACATCGCCAAGCTGATCATCCGGCTGATCAATGGAATCGCCGAGGTGGTGAACCAGGACTCGGAGAGGACCGGGATCCAGGCGGTGTTCCTGCCCAACTACCGCGTCTCGCTGGCGGAGCGGATCTTCCCCGCCGCGGACGTCTCCGAGCAGATCTCCACCGCGGGTAAAGAGGCCTCCGGCACCGGGAACATGAAATTCGCCCTGAACGGGGCGCTCACCATCGGGACCCTGGACGGAGCGAACATCGAGATCCGGGAGGCGGTGGGGCACGAGAATTTCTTTCTCTTCGGCCTCAATGCCGAGCAGGTCCAGCAGGCGCGGGGCTCATACCGACCGTATGAGGTGTATCAATCGGACCCCAGGTTGAAAGAGGCGCTGGATTTGATCGCCTCCGGCTGTTTTTCGGCCGACGACCGGTCGCTCTTCCGGCCGCTGGTCGATTCGCTGCTCAGCGACGACCCCTACTTCTGCCTGGCGGACTTCGCCTCCTACGCGGAGACCCAGGAGCGGCTGGCGCGCGCCTACTTGGACTCCCGCGGCTGGGCGAGGATGGCGATCGCCAACGTCTCCCGCGTCGGCGGCTTCTCGTCCGATCGAACGATCCGCCAGTACGCCGAGGAGATCTGGCGAATTTCTCCGGTCACCCTGTCCTCCCCACCTGGGTGATTTTCCACACGGTGGTTGGGCCGGGGTCCCGCTGGGATTGGGTGGGAGAGCGTTCAGCGACCAACATGGCGTGAAAGTGGGAGCTGGCCGTTCTCGCCGCCCAAAAGAAAAATGTTTCTTGAATCCGTTTGCGCGAGAATAGGGCCGCTATGCGGGAATCCAAGATCCTCGTAGTCGAAGACGACGACGATATTCGGGACTCGCTCAAGGAGCTGCTCGAGGAAGAGGGCTACCTGGTGGACACCGCCCCCAACGGGGAACAGGCCCTCGCCAAGCTCCGGGACCAGGAGCTGCCCCAGCTCATCCTGCTCGATCTGATGATGCCGGTGATGGACGGCTGGCAGTTTCAAAAAGAGCTGCGGAGAATTCCGAGCTACGCCAGCCTGCCGATCATCGTCATCTCCGCGAGCAAGTTTTCCCGGGAGCCGCTCAACGCCGCCGCCTTCATTCCCAAGCCGCTCGACGCCGGCGTGTTGCTCGAAACGATCGAAAGCTTCCTCACGGGTAGCGCGACCGAGCTCGAAGCGCGTTGAAAACTGCTGCGCAGCCCACCTGCTTCGTTGCGCGCGCCTGGGTGATTGGGCTTGCTCGCGACGTTTTTCAACACCCTGGCCGCCGAAGCCGAACGAGCCCCGGTCGAAGGAAGAACCCCCTCTTAGCCGAGCTCGCAGACCGGTGAGCCGAACAGCTTGTCCACCGCACCGAGGAGCTCATCGGTGACCGAAACTTTAAGGCGGGTGCCGATCAGGACCTCCGCCTCGCCCGGCATCAATACGAAGATCGCCAGTTGGGTGGGGCCGGAGTACCGGTTGGCCAGCTCGACCAACCGGGTGAGTCGATCCTCGGAGACCTCGTGCGCCGGAACTTTCAGCTCCAACCGTTTGACGCGCTTTTCGCGCGCCTCGCGCAAGAGCTGAATCTCCTCGGCGATGATCTCGCCGACCGGCTGCTCTTCGTCGCGCTGGTTCACCTGCACGGTGCCCACGACGAGCACCGGCTCATCCGCCTTGAGGAGCGGTTCCCAGTTCTCATACCCCGGCCGGGCGCTGCCGCGGGCCCACCGGCCGTCGCTGCCCATCACCGGCCGCCCGCCGTCCCGGGCGGGAAAGCAGACCACCGGCACCGAGCCGGTGAGATCCTCGAGCGTCGCCCAGGCCATTCGCTTCCCGGCCCTGGTCGGCCGCTCGCGAAGCGCGGAGATGATGCCCGCGACGGTGACGCGTTCATCCTTGCGCGCGCTCTGGATCGAGATCGCGGTGCGCGCATAGCGCCGCAATTCCTTCTGGTATTGATGCAGCGGGTGGCCGGAGACGTAGAAGCCGATCGCCTCCTTCTCGAAGGCCAGGCGCTCCTTCTCCGGCCATTCCTCCGCGGGACCGTAGTCGCCGGAGCTCGCCGGGCGCGCGGCGGAGTCCGCCGGGCCGGATCCGAACAGCCCCAGCAGCGAGCCCTGCCCCACCAGGCGGTCGCGCTGGGACGAGGACCCCCGGTCGAGCGCGCGATCGATCGACTCGAAGAGCTGGCGCCGGGCTCTCTTCTCGAAGTCGAAGGCGCCGGCCTTCACCAGGGCTTCGATCACCTTTCGATTCACCCGCCGGGAGTCCACCCGCTCGCAGAACTCGAACAGGCCCTTGAACGGCCCCGCGGCGCGCGCCTCGAGGATGGCCTCGATGGCCGACTCCCCCACCCCCTTGATCGCTCCCAGCCCGAAGCGGATCCGCCCGTCGACCACGCTGAATTCCAGGTCCGAGTGGTTGACGTCCGGGGGCAACACCTCGCGGCCGGCGGAGCGCGCCTCGGCGATGTAGGAGACCACCTTGTCGGTGTTGTCCTTTTCGGAGGTGAGCAGCGCGGCCATGAATTCGAGCGGATGATGGGCCTTGAGCCAGGCGGTCTGGATGGTGATCAGCCCGTAGGCCGCGGAGTGGGACTTGTTGAAGCCGTACTCGGCGAACTTCTCCATCAGGTCGAAGATCTCGCCCGCGATCTTGGGATCCACGCCGGTGCGCGCGCAGCCTTCGAGGAAGCCGGCCCGCTCCTGCTGCATCACCTCGGCCTTCTTCTTGCCCATCGCGCGGCGCAGGAGATCGGCGCGGCCGAGCGAATAGCCGCCGAGCACCTGCGAGATCTGCATCACCTGCTCCTGGTAGACGATCACCCCGTAGGTGTCCTGGAGCACCGGCTCGAGCTTGGGATGGGGATAGGTGACTTTCTGCCGGCCGTGCTTGCGGTCGATGAAGACATCCACCATGCCCGAATCCAGGGGCCCGGGCCGGTAGAGCGCGCCCGCCGCGATCACGTCCTCGAAGCGGGACGGCCGCAGCTTGCGAACCATCTCGGTGAAGCCGGAGGACTCCATCTGGAAGACGCCGGCGGTGTCGCCGCTGGAGATGAGCTCGTAGGTCGCGGGATCGTCGAGCGGAATCTGGTGGGGCTCGATCCGATCGCTCTCCGGGAGCGCGCGGTTGACGAGCTTGAGGGCGTGTTGGATGACGGTCAGCGTCTTCAATCCGAGGAAATCGAACTTCACCAGGCCCGCCGCCTCTACCTCGTCCTTGGCGAACTGGGTGACCAGGCCCTTCTCCCCCGGCGCCTGATAGACCGGGACGTATTCCCAGAGCGGCCGATCGGCGATCACCACGCCGGCCGCGTGCACGCCCGCCTGCCGGTGCAATCCCTCCAGCGCCATCCCGATCTCGAGGACCTCCTTCGAGCTCACCTGCTTGCCGCCCTCGGGCGCCCCGAGCATGGACGGCTTTTCGATCATCTCCTTGAGCCGCGGCTCCATCTCGATCGCCTCTTTGAGCGAGATGTTCAAGACGTCGGGAACGAGCTTGGCGATCCGATCTCCCTCCGAGTACGGCAACCCAAAGACGCGGCAGACGTCGCGCAGCACGCTCTTGGCCTTGAGCGATCCGAACGTGATGATCTGGCCGACGTTGTTCTGGCCGTACTTGCCCGAGACGTACTGGATCACCTCTTCGCGCCGGGCCTGGCAAAAATCGATGTCGAAGTCGGGCATCGAGACCCGCTCCGGATTCAAGAACCGCTCGAACAGGAGGTTGAACGGGAGGGGATCCAGGTCGGTGATCCGCAGGGCGTAGGCGACCAGCGATCCGGCGCCGGAGCCGCGCCCCGGACCGACCGGGATGGCCTGTTGCTTGGCCCAGTTGATGAAGTCCTGGACGATGAGGAAGTAGCTGGAAAAGCCCATCTTCGAGATGACCGACAGCTCCAGCTGGAGGCGGCCGACGTAGACGTCGCGATCGACTTTGTAGCGCAGCTCCTTGAACCGGCGCTCCAGCCCCTTGGTCGCCAGCTCGGCCATGTACGAATCGGGCGTATGGCCGTCCGGCACGTGAAACGAGGGAAGGAAGGCCTTGCCCAGCTTGAGCTCGAGGCTGACCATCTCCGCGATCCGCTGCGTGTTGTCCACCGCTTCCGGAGTATCGGAGAAGTAGGCGCGCATCTCCTCCGGGCTCATCACGTAGAGCCTGTCGGTGGTCTGCCGCATCCGCTTGCTGTCGGCGAGGGTCTTTCCCGAGGCGATGCACATCAAAAGCTCGTGCGCCTTCGCATCCTCCCGCTTGATGTAGTGCGCGTCCGCGGTGGCCACGAGGGGGATGTCGCAGTCTCGGGACAGCTGCTTGAGGTTGGCGTTGGCCTTCTCCTGCTCGGGCAAACCATTGGATTGGATTTCGAGGAAGAAGTGGCCGGGATCGAAGATCTCCTTGTATTCGAGCGCCGCCCTCTTGGCCTGGTCCATGTCGCCGCGCATGCAGGCGGAGGTGACCTCCCCTCCGAGGCACGCGGTCAGCGCGACCAGGCCCTTGGAATGCTCCTGGAGGGCCACCTTGTCGATCCGCGGGTGGTAGTAGAACCCGTCCACGAAGGCGGTTGAAACCAGGTACCGCAGGTTCGCGTAGCCTTCCTCATTCTTGGCGAGCAGGATGAGGTGATTGGAGATCTTGTCCGTGCGGTCGGCCCTGCCCTTGGGGCCGGCGACGTAGGCCTCGGTTCCGAGGATGGGCTTGATCCCCGCGTCCTTGGCCTTCTTGAAGAAGTCGATCGCGCCGAACATGTTTCCGTGATCGGTGACCGCGACCGAGCTCATCCCCTTGTCCTTCACCGCCTTGATCAGGTCTTTCATCCGGATCGCGCCGTCGAGGAGCGAATAGAGCGTGTGCAGGTGCAGATGGGTGAAGGACATGGGCTCCGGACGCGAAAGGGAGGTGGAAGAACAGACTGTGCATATACGCGTCAGGTCTGACGGGCACAACGCCTTGATTGTCGAAGTCCGCCGCTCGCTCCCCAAGCATTTTTGACAGCCGCGCGCGACGAAGGAGACTGCGGCGGTGAGCCACGCGTCTTGCGCGCGATCGACCCTGGTGGCGGCGAAGGTCCCGGCGGAGGATCGGCGCCGTGGCCGCTACTTCACGCCCGCGGAGCTGGTGGATTTCACCTTCCGGCTGGTGGCGCCCTGGGTTCCCCGCTCCGGACCCCTGGCGATCGTGGATCCCGCCTGCGGCGACGGCGCCTTTCTCGCACCGGCGCGGGAATTCTTTCCGCGCGCCTCCTCGTTCGGGCTGGAGATAGCCCCCGAGCTCGCCCGGGCTTGCCGCGCCAACGCGCCGGGGGCGCTTGTCCTCGCCGGCGATGCATTGCGCGGTGGCCTGGCATCGCTTCTGCCGAAGATCCCCGAGGGCGCGTTCGAGCTGTGGATCGGAAATCCGCCCTACAACGGAACCTCTCCCGTGCTCGCGGACAAGGCCGCCTACGTCTTCTTGCAGTCCCTGCTGCCCGAGGCGTTCACCCTGCCCAAGGGGACGAGCCTCCGAGACGACTACTCCTTCTTCCTTCTCGTCGCCGCCAGGCGCGTGGCGCAGAAGAACGGCGCCCTCGCGTTCGTCACGAGCTCGACGCTGCTCGACGCCTTCCTCTACGCGCCGCTGCGCGGCTCGCTGCTGGATTCGCTCGCGCTGCGCGAGGTCGTCGATCTCGGCGCAGGCCTCTTCGAGGGGACCAGGGTCCGCACCTGCGTGACCGTCTGGACCTCCCCCAGGATCGGCGCGCGCCCCCGCTTCCGGCGCCGAAGACCCGGATTGCACGGCGAGCCGCTTCGCTCATCGGATTTCGAGCCGCCGGCGCTGCTGCGTCCGCGCGCGCCCGAGTACCTCCTTCGCGCCCAGGGCGAGGCCGCCCGGAGCCTGGATGAGCGATGGCGCCGAGATGGCGAAGCCCTCCCCGCCCTGGTGCCGATCAACTTTCCCGGGCTGAAGACGCGCTTCGACGAGCTCCTCGTGGACGAGGATCCCCTCCGGCTGGTCCGCCGGCTGCGCGAGCTCGTCGAGACGCCCGCGGAGAAGCTGCCGGCCTTCGCCGATCGCCACCGGATTCCCGCGCGCTGTTGGCAGAAGCTTTCGCACCTTCACGCCTCGGTCCGCGGCCTCGAGATCGACTCCCGCCGGGTGCGGCCGTTCTGGCGCTACGCCGGGGCGAGGCATCGCCACGGCATTCCCACCAGCGCGCGCGCCTTCTGCTACCTGGATCGCCGGCTGATCCCCCGGGGAGACCATCGGCTGCGCGGAGACTATGACCCGCACGCCTGTCCGGCGAAGCTGGTCTACAACGCCCGCGAGCTGCCGCTGTCCGCCGTCTTCGTCGAGGAGAGCGGCTGCATCCACGACCACCGGCACGCCCGCTTCGCGCCGCTTTTCGCGCCGGCGCTGTTCGTGGAGGAGGGCCTCCGCCAGGCGAGAAGCGGGCGGGCGCTGGGAGGAGAAGTCCCGAATCTCTCTCCGGGGGGCCTGGCGCTCTCCGAGCGGGTCGGCGGACCGTCGGCCGTCTTCCAGATGATTTCCGACTTCATCAACTCGTCCGAGGTTCAAGAAATCTGGGCGCCGATCTACGCCACGACCCGCGAGCTGCCGGTCCCGATCCACCGCTGGCGCAGCCCGTCCATCCTCGGAGCCGCCGGAAGCTAAAAGATGGGCCTCTGATTCGGCGGGGCTTGGGAAGAGACGGCGACGGTGCAGGTGGCTTGGGCGGGCGAGATCCCTGTGGCGTCCTAGGGGCCTTCTCCCCAGAGGCTGATTT
>Ga0070708_100000351_pt1 | contig 34858 bp, 33 predicted proteins | sample KBSK5503metaG_FD_65469 | JGI IMG/M metagenome (GOLD analysis project Ga0070708, IMG submission 65469) | Corn, switchgrass and miscanthus rhizosphere microbial communities from Kellogg Biological Station, Michigan, USA - KBS K5-50-3 metaG | ecosystem: Host-associated > Plants > Roots >... | reverse complement strand
CCTCAGGCCCCGGCCGCGGCGACGTAGCCTCCTGGCGCCCCGGCCTCCGCCTTGCGCGTGCGCGGCTCCAGGATCGACTGCGTCACCGCCGAGGCCAGGGCGCCCGCCGCGATGGCCAGCCCCGCATGGCCGAAGTAGGTGTACCGGATGAAGAGCCGGTGGGCGAGGACCGCGAAAGGCGAGGTACCGGCCAGGAACCACGCGAGCCCGAATGCGGCCACGCGCCCGGACTGGCCCACGCGAGCCGGGCGCCAGCGCGCCGCGACCATCAGCGCGGCCACGGCAGCCACGAGGCAGGCCATGACGACCCGCATGGGAACGGTCGCCGCCAGCGCGCTCACGTGCGGCGGAATCGCCCAGCCCGCCTTCTCCGGGTCGACGTCGGGAACGAGGACGTTCAGGAACGACAGCAGATAGGCCGCGTATCGGGTGAGGAGCCCCTTCGGCGTGAGGTCGAACACGAACCCCGGCGTCCCGCTCGGATACAGCAGGTGGATCATCTCCCGATAGCCGACGAGCCACAGCGCGGCCACCACCCAGCCCGCCACGTACTTGCGCCACTCGCTGGAGCGGTCGAACAGCCATCCGTAAGCGGTCAGGATCGCGGGCCAGACCACCGCGGCCTCTTTGCACAGCAGCGCGAGCCCGAAGGCGCCCACGGCGAGCGCCTCCGGAAGACGCCGCTCACGGCGGCGCGCGCTCACGAACAGGAGCAGGCCCAGGAGTGAGAACGCGGCGTAGGACAGCGTGTCGAAGTTGGACGTGTACTCGAAGTCCTGCCCGTGCGCCAGTCGCGACACGAACAGGACGGGCGGGATCAGCGAGAAGAGGCCGGGCAGGAGCTCGCGGCAGAGGAGGAACAGCAGGACTCCGTTGGCGACGTGGGTCAGGGCGTCGATCGTGTGATATGCCTCGATGTCGTTGCCGAACAGCGATCGGCCCGCGAAGTAGTACAGGTTGGCGGAGAGCGGACGGTACGTCGCTTCCGCGCCGCCCTCCCAGGCGCTGGGCTCGAAGAAGCAGTCGGCGATCGAATGGATCTGCTGGCGGTTGTGGTGGAAGTGGCGCCCGTCCTCCCAGTGCCATTTCGGCAGGTTGTGGACCACGCGCGGGCCGTGAGCGACGGCGAACGCCGCCAGCACCAGCGCGACCCCCAACCACGAGGGAGGCCTGGCACTGAGCGGCTTCGAGACGGCGGCCCGGGCGAGAAGAGCGGGAAGCGACATGTCTTTCCCTTGACTCAGAGGCCCTCAGATGAGACAGTCTCATGTTTTGGGCAGGAGGAAATCGTCCCGATGACACGGATCTCCACGGCGCAGGTCGCCCTGGGTGCCCTTTGCCTGCTGACGGCCTGTGGTGGCGGCTCGCCGAGCGCGCCCGCAGCCGTCGCCGGAACCCCGGCCACTCCCGCAGCCTCGGCCTCCCCGTCTCCCAGTCCCACCCCCGTGCCCGAGTCCACGCCCACTCCCAATCCCGCGGCGTCTCCCGAGATCAACGACAATGATGCGCCCGTGTTCCGGGTGTCCGCGAACGTGTACTACGTCGACTGTGACGGTCAGATCCTGGAGCACAGCAAGGGCGCGTCGGAGATCCCACCCGGTTGCCGGGCGCACCTCGACGCCACCGCGAAGGACGAGGACGGCGTGCCGACCAACCCGCGCTACCCGGTGCAGTGGCGTTTCGGCAACCCGGGCGCTCTCGACGTCCGTGGGTCGAACCCCATGGGACCGATCGTCACCGCCCGCTTCCCGCACGAGCAGGAGATCTACGTCCACGTGGACGGGATCGACTCCAACCGGTTCTTCGTGCGCTTCAACTAGCTCGAAACAGACGATCGACGTCGAGGTCCTGCGTCCGCGGGGTGTCGAACCTCGCGATGGTATCCTCTGCCTCCGCGGAGGTGGCATGCGCCCGGTTCCCCTGGTCCTCGCCCTGTCGCTGGTGGCGCTCCCCGCGCCGGCGGTCGATCCGCCCGCCTCCTACGAGCAGATGGCCGTCGATCTCCTGCGCCAGTACCTCCAGGTCGACACCACGAACCCCCCCGGCAGCGAGCTGAAGGCGGCGCGCTTCTACAAGGAGATCCTGGACCGGGAGGGCATTCCCTCCGAGATCGACGAGTTCGCGCCCGGTCGCGCGAACCTCCTCGCGACGCTGAAGGGCTCGGGCACCCGCCGCGCCCTGATCCTCGCCAACCACATGGACGTGGTCCCCGCGGACGCGAGTCACTGGACGATGCCGCCGTTCTCGGGCGCGGTGAAGGAGGGGCTCATCTACGGCCGCGGGGCGCAGGACATGAAGTCGGAAGGCATCCTTCAGCTCGTGACGATCATCCGCGCCCAGCGTGAGGGCCTGGCCCTCGACCGCGACATTCACTTCCTGGCCACTTCCGACGAGGAGGTGGACTTCGCGGGTGCCTTGCGCGCGCTCAGCCCCGCGGGCTGGCGCGACCGGTTGGGAAGGGCGGAGTACTTCGTCACCGAAGGCGGCGAGAACGTGATCGGGGACGACGGAAAGCCGCAGTACTTCGGCATCGACACCGCCGAGAAGGGTCCCTTCTGGCTCCGGCTCACCACGAGCGGTACTCCGGGCCACGGATCGCGCCCGCTGGCCGACTCCGCGCTGAACCGGCTGGTCCGCGCCCTCGAGCGCGTGCGGCAGCACAAGACGGAGATGAAGGTGCTGCCGGTGGTCGAGCGCTTCTTCCGCGACCAGGCGGCCACCATGGATGGCCCGCGTGCGGAGTGGTATCGCGACTTGCGCAAGGCCCTGCTCGATCCGGAAGCGGCCCAGGCCCTGTACGAGGATCGCGAGGCCTCGGCGCTGCTGCGCAACACGATCTCCATCACCGTCGTCCGGGCGGGGTACAAGACCAACGTGATCCCGGGCAGCGCGGAAGCCGAGCTCGACGTCCGGCTGCTGCCGGGTGAGGATCCGCAGGCGTTCCTGTCCGAGCTGCGCGGCGTGATCGACGATCCCCAGGTCCAGATCGCCCCCATCGGGACGTTCCGCAACCCCAACGAAAGCCCGACCGACACCGAGCTGTTCCGGATCATCGAACGGACGATCCGGCGGCACTATCCCGGAGTGCCGGTCACGACCAAGATGCTGTCCGGAGCCACGGAGAGCGTGCTCGTTCGCCCTTTCGGCATCGTGGCTTACGGGTTTACGCCTCTTCTGGCGACGTCGGAAGAGGTCGCCACGGCCCACGGGGACGACGAACGGGTGCGCGAGGACACGATGCGCCGATCCGTCGCCGTCTTCTACGACGTCGTGACCGAGCTTTGCCGGCACAGGAATTGACTGGCGCCGGAGGGCGATCCCTGATATACGATGTCGGCGGAGGGCATATAACGTGAAGAGAAGGGTCGATCTCATCGATCAATTCGCCGACCTCGTCGTCGGCGCCGATGATCCCCGGCGTCTCGCGGAGCGGACGCTCGAGGTGGTCATGTCGCTTACAAACGGCCGCAGCGGCGCGGTGTTCGGGCACGAGCAGGGACGCATCGCCCTGTTCGCCTCCCGCGGCATCGACCAGCATGTCCTGGATGCGGCCAACACCGTCTGGGCCACGCAGCAAGAGATGCTCCGGTCCGGGCAGCCGTTCTACGTTCCCGACGTAAACACCGAGCGCCGGCTGCCCAAGACCGACGGCACCGGCCCCGTCAGCTTCGTGATGGTGCCGGTGATGGGCGCGGAAGGCCTGTCTGCGGTCCTTTACGTGGACAGCTTCGATCCCCACTTCTGCACGTCCCAGGATCTCGAGCGCCTGAGCAAGTTCTCCCGCATCATCGCCAAGGCCGTGGGCGAGAACGTGGGCGACGCGGGCGTCGAGCGCGCGCCGAGCCGGGCGGAAGCGTGGGAGAGCTACCTCGAGCGGACGCCGGTCGAGGACATGGAGCGCGAGAAGCTGCTCCTGCTCCTCAACCGCAACGAGTGGAACATCGCGCGCGTGGCGCGGCTGATGGGCGTGACGCGGCGGACCATCTACCTGCGCCTGCAGCGGTACAACATCCCGCGCGAGCGCGTACCCAAGACGCGTCCGCGCCGCGCGACGGCGTAGGTTGGAACGATCCAGTGAGTCCGGGCGCCGCGCGGCGGCGTCCCGGACGCTCCTGTCTCCGTTCCCGTTCCCGTCTCCGTTCCCGTACGTTCAGCCGATCTAGCGCTTCGCCTGGAGCTTCGCCCAGGTGTCCCGCAGTGTCACGGTGCGGTTGAAGACCGGCCGCTCGGCCGTGCTGTCCCGGTCCACGCAGAAGTAGCCCAGCCGCTCGAACTGCACGCGCGTGCCGGCGGGGAGTCCAACGAGGCTCGGCTCGACCCAGGCACCAGTGACGACCTCCTCCGACTTCGGGCTGAGGTCGGCCAGCAGGTCGCCGCCGTCCGCCCCGGGATCGGCCCTCGCGAACAGGTGATCGTAAAGGCGCACCTCCGCCGCCTGCGCATGGCGCGCGGAGAGCCAATGCAGGGTCGCCTTGGGCGAGCGTCCGTCGGGCGCGCCGCCCCCGCGCGTCGCCGGGTCGTACGTGCAACGCAGCTCGACCACCTGACCCGCGGCGTCCTTGATCACCTCCCGGCAGGTGATGAAGTACGCCGCGCGCAGGCGCACCTCGCGGCCGGGGGCGAGCCGGAAGAACTTCTTAGGCGGGTCCTCCAGGAAGTCGTCCCTCTCGATCCACAGCTCGCGCGCGAACGGGACCTTGCGTGTACCCGCGGACGGGTCCTCGGGGTTGTTGCCGACCTCGATCTCCTCGACCTGGCCCTCCGGGTAGTTCGTGAGGACCACGCGCAACGGCCGCAGCACCGCCATCCGCCGCGGTGACGTGCGGTTGAGCACGTCGCGCACCTCGTGCTCGAGGGCGGCGTACTCGTTCACGCTCTCACGCTTGGCCACGCCGATCCGCTCCGCGAACTGGCGCAGCGCTTCCGCAGGGAAGCCGCGGCGGCGCAGGCCGGAGATGGTGGGCATGCGCGGGTCGTCCCAGCCGCGCACGCGGCCCTCGTTGACCAGCCTCAGCAGGAAGCGCTTGGACAGCACGGTGTAGGTGAGGCTGAGGCGCGCGAACTCGTACTGGCGGGGACGCGACGGCACGGGCAGGTGCTCGATGAACCAGTCGTACAGCGGACGATGGTCCTCGAACTCGAGGGTGCAGAGCGAGTGGGTGATGCCCTCGATCGCATCGGACTGCCCGTGCGCGTAGTCGTAGCTCGGGTAGATGCACCACTTGTCGCCGGTCATGGGATGGGAGGCGTGGAGGATGCGATACATCACGGGATCGCGCAGGTTGATGTTGGGCGAAGCCATGTCGATCTTCGCGCGCAACACGCGCGCCCCGTCCGGGAACTCGCCCTTGCGCATCCGCCGGAAGAGGTCGAGGTTCTCCTCGACCGTGCGATGGCGAAACGGGCTTTCCTTCCCCGGCTCGGTCAAGGTGCCGCGGTACTCGCGGATCTGATCCGCGGTGAGATCGTCGACGTAGGCGAGCCCCTTCTGCACGAGCAGCTCCGCCCATTCGTAGAGCTGGTCGAAATAGTCGGACGCATGGTAGAGGTGCTTCCCCCAGTCGAACCCCAGCCAGCGCACGTCTTCCTTGATGGAGTCGATGTACTCCTGCTCCTCCTTGGTGGGGTTCGTGTCGTCGAAACGCAGGTGGGTGCGCCCGCCGAACTCCTGGGCCACTCCGAAGTTCAGGCAGATCGACTTGGCGTGCCCCACGTGCAGGTAGCCGTTCGGCTCCGGCGGGAACCGGGTCACGGGCGCAGGGTGCCTCCCGCTGCGGACGTCCTCGGCGACGATCTCGCGGATGAAGTCGAGGGTCTCTTCGGCGGGCGCGGGTTCGGGCGGGTTGGCCATCTTGTCCTTTTTCGCTTCTCAGGCGGCGGGGCCGGCCGCCTTGAGGGCCTGGATCGCCTGCCGCAAGCGGCGGCGCACGACCTCCTTGCCCAGGACGGCCAGCGTATCAAACAAGGGCGGAGTGGCCGCGCGTCCGGTGGCGGCCACGCGCACGGTCATGAAGACGTCCTTGGTCTCCCAGCCCGCAGCCCTGGCAAAGGCGCGCAGCGCGGCCTCGATGGCCACCGCCTCCCATTCCAGCAGCGGGTCGATCCGCTCCTCCAGCAGGAGCTGCAGTGCCTTCGCCGTCTCCGCGGGCGCGCGTCCCTTGGGCACGAGTTGCTGCATGGCCGCGGGGTCGTAGGGCACCTCGCCCGCGAAGAAGAAGGAGCCGTACTCGAAGAAGCCTTCCAGGGTGTCGATGCGCTCCTGCACCAGGGGCAGGACGCGCAGCATGTAGTCGTCGGAGAGGAGGTAGGAGCGCAACCGGGCGAGGAGCGCGGGCGGCTCCATCTTCCGCAGGTACTTCCCGTTGAGCCAGGTCAGCTTCTGAGGGTCGAAGACGGGACCCCCGAGGGAGATCCGCTCCAGCGAGAAGCCGGCCACGAACTCCTCGAGCGTGAATTCCTCCTGGTCGTTGGCCATGACCCCGCCCATGAGGGCGAGATAGTTGACGAGCGCCTCCGGGAAGAACCCGGCGCGCCGGTAGTGGTTCAGGCTGACGGGGTTCTTGCGCTTCGAGATCTTCGACTTGTCCGCGTTGCGCAGCAGGGGCAGATGGCAGAAGACGGGCATCTCCCAGTCGAAGGCGCGATAGAGCTGGACGTGCTTGGGCAGCGAGGAGAGCCATTCCTCCGCGCGGATCACGTGGGTGATGCGCATGAGGTGGTCGTCGACGACATTGGCCAGGTGATACGTCGGGAAGCCGTCGCTCTTGAGCAGGACCTGGTCGTCCATCTGCGAGCGCTCGAAGCGGATGTCGCCGCGCAGCAGGTCCAGGACCACCATCGCCTCGTCGGCGGGCATGGCCAGGCGGACCACGTGGGCCTCGCCGGTGGCGCTCCGCCGCTGCGCCTCCGCGGGAGCCAGCGTCCGGCAGCGCCCGTCGTAGCCCAGGGTCAGCTTCTTCTCGCGCTGTTCGGCCCGCAGCGCTTCCAGCCGCTCGGGCGTGCAGAAGCACGGATACGCGGCCCCGCGGCGGACGAGCTCGTCCGCGTGCTGGCGGTAGATCTCGAAACGCTCGCTCTGGCGGTAGGGGCCGTAGGGCCCGCCCACGTCCGGTCCTTCGTCCCAGGTGAGGCCCAGCCAGCGCAGGGCCTCGAAGATCATCCGCTCGCTGGCGGGCTGGCTGCGCTGACGGTCGGTGTCCTCGATGCGCAGCAGGAACTGCCCGCCCTGCTTCCGGGCGAGGGCGTAGTTGAAGAGGGCCACGTACGCGGTGCCGACGTGAGGGTCGCCGGTGGGCGACGGGGCGATGCGAGTGCGAACCGACATTCTCTCGGGGCCGTCTCCTTGCACGCGGGGGGAGGTCGGACGAAAACGTGAACTATACCACCCGCCAAGGGTCAGATCGGCTCAACGGACGGAGACGGAGACGGGGGCTCTTACCGGCGGGGCACGCTCGTCGCGCGTTCGAGCTGGAGCGTGAAGACGGTGCCTTCCGGCAGCTCCACGTCGTCCCCGCTGGAGCTGATGGCTCCTCCCGCGCCGCCGAGCAGGACGCCCACGATCGCGCCCTTCGTACCGCCGATCACCTTGCCGAGGATGCCGCCGATGGCCGCGCCGATGGCCCCCTGCTTCAAGGTCCCGCCGCTACCGATGTCCTCCTTCACCTGGACGACACGGGCGCTGAGGTCGACCGTGGTGCCGTCGTCGAGGAGCAGGCGATCGAACGAGAGGTTGAGCCTCCCGCCGCGGGCCGGCCGCTGTGCGCGCTCGACCACCGTCACCGTGCCCTGCACACGGCTACCGTCGGGGACGACGATCCGGCCGTCCACGTAGACGGGACGCGCCACCGTGGCGTCGAAGCGATCTTCCAGGCGGGCCGTGCGGGAGGACAGGGCCTGCTCGAGGCGCACGGTCATCTCCGTGCCTTCGGGCAGGACGAGGCTGCGGCCGCTGCGGCCGCTGTAGCCCCGGTTCAGGGCGTTGTCGATGTCGCCGTGAAGAACATGGATCCGGTCGCGCAGCCGGTCGACCGCGTCGCGCGTGACGCTCACGTCACGGCTGGTGCGACCACCGCGATCCATGTCGTCCCTCAACCGGTCGAGCTCCTCGCGGAGGGCATCCGCGCGGTCCTCGAACTCCCGATAACGCGGATGGCTGGTCGGAAGCGCGGCCAGGCTGTCGTCCAGGACGGCGAGGTCGTCCTGAAGCCGTTGCAGATCGTAATAACGGGCGGTCTGGGCCTGGAAGGCCGGCGCCGGCGGCGCGGCCACGGCGAGGGCCACGAACAGGAAAAGGGTGACGGAGAGCGCTCTCTTCATTGACGTTGCTCCTGCTCTTTCACGGGTCGGCCAGGCCCCCGCCTGACGGGCAGGCGGGGGCCAATGGTCGAAGAGCAAGAAACGCGCCAGCGACCCGTCAGTTCTGCTGGACCTTGACCTCGCTCGCGGAGACGTTGCACACGTTGCCGGACAGGCTGGTTGCCGTCCCCGAGACGTGCACGCGCCAGCCCGTCTGGAGCTGAGCCAGGGTGTACGTCGTATTCCCCTTGCGGATGCTCGCGCTCCCCACCTCGCAGGCGAACAGTCCCTTGCCCTGCTGGTTGACGGTGATGATGGAGCCGGACTTCGCGCTGATCGGCCCCTCGACCTCCATCTTCTGGCCGGCGGCGCAATTGGTCTTGCCCGGTCCCTGCGTATCGTCGCCCCCGTCGTCCTGGAGGATGATCTCCTGGGCGAGGACGGGCTGGACCGAACCCTCCATGGGGAGCCAGGTGCCCTTCACGTGGACGTGGCGGCCCTGGGTGACGTCTTCGATGTTGCGCGAGCGGTTGCCCTCGCGCACGGCCGTCGCGCCCGGCCGCGCGACGACGGTGTGGCCGTTGATCAGGAACCGGCTGTCGCCGGTCGGGTTGAGGGCGACGACCTGCGTGACGTTGCCCTCGATCTCGATGTCGCCATGCCCGATGCCGTTGCGCTGCTCTTCGAGCAGCACGACGCCGGAAGTGGAGACCTGCACGGTCAGCGTGATCTCCTGGTTCGGCTTCACCTCCGAGAACGACAGCCGGCCGATCTCGGTTCCGCCCGTCGTGAAGATGAGCGTGAACCCGCCTTCGGGCAGGCCGCGCAGCGTGAAGGACCCGTCACCGGCGACGGTCGTCGTGATGGAGGGATTCTCCAGCACGGTCACGGTCACGGTTGCGGCGCTGGTGGCGCCGACGCTGGCCGCGCGCAGCGTGCCCGCGCCCTGGACCGTGCCGCGGACCACGACGCCCTGGCCGTCGGAGCCCGCCGGATTGCCGCCGCACGCGGTGAGGGCGGCGGCCGCGAAGACGAGGAGTACGGCTATGGAACGAATTCGAGCACCCTGCATGGGCACACCTCCCGAGATGAACCCTTCAACGGTAGGTCACTCCACCGGGGAGGATTAGGAGCCAGATCACAGGCCGCGCCCGAGGTGGCGACCCCCACCGTCCTGACGGTGACGAGGCTCACCCGGCCCTCTATAATCGCGCCCACATGAGCACGAGAGGCGCGGGCGGGACCACCGGCGGCGTCGGCCAGTTCTTCCTGGGTCTGGCCATGGCGGTGGCGGGCGCGTACCTCATCACGAACCAGGTGACCGTCTCCTCCGGCTTCTGGGGCTACTTCGGCCCCCACACGTTCGGCCTCACGCTGCTGCCCCTCGCGTTCGGCATCGGGATGCTCTTCTTCGACGGCAAGAGCGTGATCGGTTGGGTGCTCACGGTGGGGGGCGCGGTGATCATCTTCGCCGGGGTCCTGGTCAACCTCCAGATCTATTTCCAGCCCACCTCGCTCTACAACACGGTCGTCATGCTGGTGCTGCTGGCGGGCGGGATCGGGCTGGTCGCGCGGTCGCTGCGGCCCCACGCCTGATTGACACCCTCGCGAACGCGCTTCTATACTGCTTTCGACGGCGCTATCGTCTAGGGGTTAGGACGGATGGTTCTCAGCCATCAGACCCGGGTTCGATTCCCGGTAGCGCTACCACCTTCATAGCCAATCTCTTACGTCCAATCGCAAGGCCCAAGCGGAAGACACTCAGCAGCGCCCGGGACGCGCGGGGGACGCGAGCCACAAGCCACGGCGCCGGCGCGCGAACCCGTGGGACCCTCTGGAGGAGCCCATCACCGACGAAGACCTCGCACAGCTCCGCCGCCTCTCCTGGACGGGTGACGATGACGCAGGTCGATCGGTCGCTGACCTCGTATGGGGCGATCCGTCGATCATCTCCAAGGCCGAGCCGACGCTGTGGATTGGCCTCTCTAGGACCTTCGCCGCGCGCATCGTTGCGGAGCTCGAGCGCGTGCTCCGCGCGAGGCGTCACCGTCGGTCGAGCGCTGCGGGCCGATTTCGCGGACGCGATGGACGCTGGACGCGAGGCTGATCTCCTCCTCAGCCGCCCGCTCGACCCTCCGGAGGCGAAGGCGGCGGCCACTTCCAGCGGCGCCGGGCGCGCCACCGCGCCATCGCCCTCCGCCGTGGGACACGGAGGCACGTGCGGCACGTTCGAGAGCGCCACTGACGCCCGCGCTTCTTGAACGGGAAGTCCTCAAGCTGGCGGACCGTCCGGCAGCGCGCGCACCGCCGCCTTCCCTCGCACGCCAGGTGCGAGTCGGGATCCTCAGCCGCGAGCTCGTTCGACACGCCGCAGAGACAGCGGCCGACCAGGCGCGCCGAGACCTCCGCGCCCATGCTCCCCAGCACCTGGCCGACCGACGTCCACGTCATCGGGCCTCCCGGCCGTGCCCCGCTCCCAGAATGCCCGCTTCGATCGCCTGGCCGGCCTGTGGCGCGATCGCGCGCTCTCGGCCAGGCCTCGTCCTCACCTCGCGGCGGCCGCGGCGCCGGCGGGCGATTCGGCGGAGGTCCTCCTCCTCGGTTCGGATGAAGAGCGCCATCGTGGCCTCCTCGTTCTCGCGTAGGCACCATGGCGCGTCGCGGGGCGACATATCCTCCAACGTGGAGTGCAGCCCCTGGTGGATCCACCACGCGAGGGTCAGCGCCTCGCGGCTCGGGCGGCCGGCCTTCCGGAGCCGCTCCGTGCGCTCGAAGTCGGGATGCCGCTCGAGGGCCCGCATCGCGGGCAGCAGCTCGTCGAGCCCGCGCTGGAAGTGTGCCGCCGCGGCGGCCATCCGCCGGCGCGCGTCGGTGAGGACGGGATCGGCCGAAGCGCCGCTCATGCGGTCCTCCGCGTGCGACGTCGGCGAGCCGCCGCTATCTCCGTAAGGACGTCGCCGAAGCGGGCGGTGCAGGCCCTGCAGAACCGCGGGACGTCGCCGTCCCATCCGCATGTGATGCGCGACGTTCGTCCTTCCCGCTCGAGCTTCCACGCCCGGAACTTGCTCTTCGTGGGGTCGAGGCACTGGTCCTCATCGCTTTCCATGAAGGAATCCAGGGACTCCCGGATCCACGCGGCCGGCGACGACGTCTTGTCCAAGTCGACCAGGTAGTCGAGAAACGCGCGCTGCTCCTTGGAGAGCCGCAGCTCGATGGGTCGCGGATGCGTCCTCGTCGCGCGCCGCGCGCGGGGCGCCCTCTTCTCCCTGCCGTTCGTGCTCATCGAATCCTCCCCGCCCCGGGGCGATAGCCCGAGGCTGCACCGCAGGTGTACACCTCTATGATAGTCGGCGTCAAGACGCGATTTGAGGGGGGAAAGGCGACGCGGGGGCGACGGGACGACCGTTTAGAGGCGGATTACTTCTTCCTGGCCGCCGGCTTGCGACGTGGCGTGTCCCAATACGGGCTCTTGCAGCGTGAGCAGCGGAGGGGCTTCTCGGCGGCCAGCGACACCCACTGATAACCGCACCGCTCGCACGTGAACGACCAGGCCGCGACCTTGATGCGCTTCGCCGGACTCATGGGCGAGAGTCTACCCTAATGGTGTGCCCCTACAGTGCGCACCTGAGTGACAGTCCGTCAGCGGCGCCGCCGATACTCCCGATACGCCTCCGGGTCGCTCTCGATCGCCGACTTGCTGAGGCCTGCGAGCCGCTCGGCGCCGGCCTCGTCGCCGCGCGCCCTCGCGCCCAGGGCCAGGTCCTCCGCCAGCGCGGCCAGGACCGCTTCGACTCCGGTCTGGGCCTTCCCCATCTTCAGCACGCTGCGCGCGGCCGCGACGATCGACATGGACATGACGAAGCTGGGCACGTGGCCCTTCTCGAAAGGATCCTCCTCACCCCAGCTCAGGCGCGCGCCGGCGTGCGCCTTCTCCACCAGCTCGTCCCGCCGGGCCTTTGCGGCCGGCACGAGCTCGAGGGCCTGGGCGGAGGCCTCGCGCTCGCTCAGGTCTCCGTCCTCGAGGAGGAACCGGGTCAGGGGCGCGATCTCCTCGAGCACGAGCCCATGCGCGTAGGCGGCGCGCGCACTCGTCGGCGATCTGCGGGCCCTCCGGTACTCGTCGTACAACTCCGGCTCTTCGCGGAGGACCTTGTCTATCGCCGCCTGTGCGCTCTTTTCGAAAAGTCGCCCGTAGCGCGAGCTGGCCTCGCGCTGGATCTTTTCGAAGACCTGGCCCATGCTCGGCTGCTCTGATTCACGCTCCGCGCGCTTGCGCAGGACCTCGACGTGGTCGAGCTGCTCGCCGGCCGCGCGTTTCGCGTTGGCGTCTCGTCCGCTGGCCTCCGCCTGGGCCTGGGCATAGAGGACGCGGACGGCCGCGTTCCGCCGGAGGAAGAACTCGATCGCATTGTCCTTCGCCAGGTCCGGCTCGGCCGCCTGCGCCAGGCGCTCGATTTCCTCGATCCGCGCCAAGCCGGTCAGCGCGCGCAGCCGGTCGAGGTTGACGGGCTTCCCCGTGGCCACCTTTGCGAGAAGCACGCGCGCGCCTGGGTTGGCCGGTGCGTCCACGAGGCTGATCTCCTCGAGCTTGAGGTTCCGCAGGACGCGCTTCACGCTTTCCTCTCCCTCTCGCGCAGCTCGTTCCGTTTCCTCAGCGGATCATCCGGCTCGGCCTCCTCCGCCGGCGCGCTCCCCAGCTCGAGGGCCCGCTGGTCACGGGCCACCATCGCGGCCGCGAGCTCGCCGGGCTGTGCGTCGCGGATGACGGTCTCCGGAGGCTTCCTGGGATCGTGACGGCGCCGGCGGTGCATGGCCAGGTAGTCCCCGCCCACGAACTCGACCTTGCAGTTCCCGCACCGGACGACGTCGCCCGCGACCGGCACCAGGTACCCCAGCTCGATCAGGCGCGCGTCGTGCAGGCCGCCGGCGAGCTGCAGGACCATCCCCGCGTCGGAACACTGGACGTCGCCGTAGTACCAGCCGCCCGCGTGGCGCACGAACACGCGCGCGCCGCGCCCCACCTTGCCCGCGTCCAGCACCCTCCGCAGCACTTCAGCTCTCATCGGACTCTCCCAGTCTCAGCTCGGCGACCCGGAAGGCGGCGCGACCTGGCCGCCACCCAGAACCGGCGCGGCCCGCACTATGCGAGCGCGAGCGGACGCATGCCGCCGCGCTATCCCTCGCGACACTCGAGGGGGCCGTCGCCGCCTTCCGGATCTCCGATGATTCATTCCCGTTGCTGACGTGCCCCGCACGTCGGACAGCGCGGGCCATTGCGAAAGATCTTGTTGAGCACGCGATCGAGGTCCCTCACGGCGGACTCGTTGTCCGGCGGCGCCTGCCCTGCCTTGCTCCGATCCTCGGGCCGGTCCCACCTGAGCATGTTGCGGGCCAGCGCGAGGGCGGCGACGACGCTCTTTCCGCGCGTCCCCCGACGCGAGATCCGGAGCATCTCGCCGCGGAGCCGGGCCCGGAGGCGCAAGTGCCCGAGCTCGACTACCGAGTCGAAGCGTTCCCGCGTCGTCGGCTCCTGCAGGACCTCGCGCGTCAGGTTGAGCGCGGCCAGGATCTCGTCGCCCGTACAACCGTCAGCGGCCATCCGCTCGACGGCGCGCCATGCGATGCCACGAGGTCGCCCACCACGGCCGCGGCGAGGGGTTGCACTCGAAACGCGCGATTTCCGCCGAAACTCAGACTTCAATTCCGCCCTTTATTCATGCGGGTGCGCGCATCGGCGGAGGGCGCCGCCGACGCGATCACAGGAAACCCTCTCGCGAGGGCAGCCAGGCTCCTCGGTGGCGGCCGCCGCCAAACGCTGGAAAAAAACACCGGCCGTATCGTCATGGCGCAACGGCCTTTCCATCGCGCGCCTTCGCATCGGCCTCGAGCAGCTTGGAGAGACGCGCCGCCTGCTCATGGGCAGAACCCAACCCTTCGCCGCCGCGCGCGCCTCGTCACGTCCTGGTGCGTCGCGACGAGCTGAGTGAGAGGCACGCCGTTGACGATCAGGCCATGATCGATCAGCAGCGCAATCAGCTTGCCTTCGACGCCCCGAGAGAGATCGAGGGTCGCACGCGTGCCGTCCTGCAAGTACAGCGCGAGGACGTCATGCCCGCTGTCCCGCTCTCGAGCGACCCGCGTCACCGCGCGCGAGATCATGGGTTGTCACACGCTCCCGAGCTCGACCAGGCGCGTGCCGCCCCTCGACGAGGCCGAGACGTCACGAAGGCTGTCACTCCGCGCGCGCCATGCATGAGCACGTGGTCAGTGGCCGCACTCGCGGCCGACTCCTCGTCGGGGCGGACCACCGTCCATCCACACGTGCAGGCCGCGAAGGCCACCACGTGCTGACCGCGCTCCTCCGGTGTTCGCAACGGCGCGACCCTGCGCATGGTCTCTTACGGTGCCGAGGGCTCCACGCCCTCGGCCACCTTCGTGACGGACGTCGAGCCCGTGATGCCGTCGCGGCCGCGCTCGGCGGTCATGGTGGTGGTGGTCGCCGGCAGGTCCACGATCGCCACCTTCTGGGGCCGGTCGTCGGCCAGCTTGGCCAGGCGGGCCTCGAGCTCGTTGATGCGCGCGGACAGCCGCGCCTCCGTGGCTTGGACCGCGGCCCCGATCGCGTCGCCGGCGGCCTTGCACACAAGGGCATCGCGGGCGACCAGGTCGTCCTGGGTCTTCTTCAGGGCGTCGACGACGTCGCCCATCATCTTCGCGAGCTCGCGCACAACATTGGCGACGGCGGGATCAGGTGCGGCCGTCTGCGCGGCGGTCTGCGCGGCCGTCGTTTTGGGGGGTCTCGTAGCTCGTACCACGTGACCAGCCTACGGGGTGGGCGTGGTGGCAGAACCCTTGGCGCCGGCGCGTGATTCTTCCACCAGGCGGTCCAGCACGCGCTGCACGCGCCGGTCCGGCGGTGATCCTTGCGTCGCCTCGACGGCGGACTTGACCAGGTCGAAGACGTCCTCGGGGATCTTCTCCTCGCCGGTCGCCGCGAGTGCGCACACGAGGAGCTCCCCGAACACGCCATCGCGGCTGATCGGGGGCCGCTGCTGGAGAAACACGACCCAGCACCAGGCGACGGCCGCGCAGAACAAGCGCCGCCACTCATCACGGCGCGCGCCCGCCACCAGCTTGATGCTCTCCGCCGTCTGCACGAGCTCGCGAAACCGGCGCACCTCGCGGCCGAATGCGTCGACGTCGACGTCGCGTGCATCCCGCGACGAGGAGGGCCGCAGGACCTCGAGCAGCTCCGAGATCTCGCCGAGCTGCAAGTCGTCCTCGACGCGGCCGAGATCTCGATCGAGCCGGCGCGCGAACGTCCTCAGCACCTTCGCCGAGCGGATCTTGATCCAGCGCTTGGGCAGCTCGCGGCAGTAGGCCCAATAGCCACCAGGGCGGTACAGCGCGACAAACGAGCCCACGGCGCGCAAGAGCACAGGCGCCCGGGCCACCAGATCCTCGATCCGTCGATGGCCTGCGATCGCATCTCGCAGCGCGGCCGCAGCGGCGCCGAGGTCGTCGCCGGCGTCGGGACGTTCCCTCGGCCCGGGTGGGCGCGGGGTCCGACGACGGCGTGAAGGCGTCTGCAAACCCTTCATGTAGTCCCTGAGCTGGTCGGCTTGAGGGCCTTGCCGCGCATCACCTGGTCGCGTTCGGGCAGGTCGTCGTAGATGGCGCGCCACTTGCGGGCGCCCGCGCGCCTGGCCAGGACCTGCGCCACCTTGCGGCGAGACCACCAGGGCCACTCGGTCCAGATCTCTTCGGCGGCCAACCGTTCCCGCTCGCTGGCGGCCGCCGCGATAGCGCACTGCCCTGGAGACAGGGTCATTGGGGGGACCGAGCTGCGGGCTTGAGTGACGGTTCGACCTTCTCGGGGGCGGCCGCGGCGCGTGTGCTCCGCTCCGAGCCGCTCACGGGCGCGCTCGCGTTCCGGCCGCCGACGCGACGAGCTGCAGCGGAGCCGTCGCCTCAACCGCCGGTGGCTGATCGACTGGTGGCGGCCACTCGTTCTCGACGCCGATCGGCCGCTCGTTGCCCCAGTTCCAAAGTCCGCGGTCCTGCAACTGCCTCTTCGCAGTCACGACGACGGACTCGCGCACCTCGTCGACCGTCCACCCGCCGCGGAAGTCGTCACGGAGGCGTCGTCGGATCTTTCGTGACGATCGCCCCCCGCAGCGCAGGAGGTAGGCCTCGGCCAAGTCGACCTGGTCGGCGATGAGCTGGTCTCGGGACTGGTTGCGCGCATCACCGGGCGCTCCTTCCCCGCTGGCGGGGAAGGTTGGGTAGGGGTGGTTGCGTTCCTGTCGTCCGGGCCGTTCCGGTCGTTCTGTCCCGTGGAGCGGCACGCTCGCAGGTACGCTCGCAGGTACGCTCGCAGGTACGCTCGTGCCCGCGTTAGCGTGCCTCCTGAAGGTACGCTCAGCCCACGCCCGATCTTCATCGCTCAGGTCGGCGATGACGTTTGGCCACCAGGCGCATTCGCCCGCCCGGGCCTGTGGGCCGAGCTGATACCTGTTCGTCGCGTAGCGGTCGCCCTCTTTTGCGCCCCCCGTGTAGCGCACAACGACGCCCAGCACGTGAATTCGGTCGAGAGCGAGCTGGCAGCGCGATTTGCTGATCCGCGTCTCGCGCGCGATCCCGCGGACTGAAAGCCGTTCCTCGGGTCGCTCTCCGCCGACGATGCCCTTGCCGTCCATGTGGCGTGCAAGGCACGAACCGACGAGACGATCAGGCGCTTCGAGCGGTGCTACAGGGTCCATCACGCACGCAAGCAGAAGGAATGACGGATGTCGCACCTTCGACGACTTCGGCTGCGAGTCGCGGTTCTTCGGGCGGCTCCCTGGTGCTCTCAAGCAGGCCCGCGATCGCGGCGTCGGTAATGGCGTGACATGCCGCGCCGCGGAGGCACGCGGAGCGCGCGCTCAACGAACTCGCGAATGAAGAGGGTCCGGATCTCCTCGACCTGGTGGTCGGAGAGCCGGTGCGTCCGAGCGCGCGCGTCGAGAACGCTCCACGGGTCACGACCAGCCGCGGCGACGTCCACGAGCTCGCGGGCGACGGCCGCCGGATCGAATGGTGCGGTGAAAGTCGCTAGGCTAGTGGCGTCGACCATGCCGTGCACGCCCGCCGGGATGCAGCCCGCGCGGGCGATGCTGTCTTAGGCCGCGGCCGTTTTGTTGCGCGTCGCCTCAGCCCAGGTGAGCAGCTCGGAGCGTTTCCATCGGAGAGAGCGGCTTCCGAGGCGAATCGGCTGCGCGAATCCCGGCTTGCGCTTCAGGCGATCGAATGTCGCGCGGGAGACGCGCAAGAACTCGCGCGCCTCGCTTGTGAGCAAGAGCTCGTGATCCAGGGGCAATGCGTCCTCCATTCGCGTGGAGGATGCCTCGCAGCGCGTCGGATAGGTTCTAGCGAGTCTTGACCGCTTTTGCGGAAACTCGTCGGACGGTCACTCGCGGCAGGTCCACGCTCTCCGCGACCAGGTCCTCAATGAGTCGTCCGAAGCGGTCACGATCGACCAACCGTTCGAGAACACGGAATAGGGATTCAGCCGAGATGCTCAGTCCAGACAGGGTCCGGATCTTGGCGGCCTCGTAGACGGCGACCAGCGTCAGAGCGAGGTTCCCGCGTGGTCCCGTCGTCACGCTGTGGCCGCCGCCCTCGAGCGCCGCGGCGACATTGACCTCGAGCAAACGGCGATCGAGATCGGGTGCAGGTCCTCGACGAGGGCCGAGGCGGCGCGTCCATCGTTCGTCGACGGCGCGGTCCGCCATCGCCGCGAGCTGGTCGAGGCCGAATAGGATCCGCGGCTGGGCGTTCTCGGGGGCATAAGGGCCCGCGATCGCGGCCTGTGCTTCCGCGGTGAACGCGCCTGCGAGCGAGCCGCACTTCAGGATCGCCTTTTTCAATCGCCGCGCCGCCGCTCCAACCGCCTTGAACTCGCGGACGCTCGGAAGAGGCGAATCGTCTGCGGAGGCCTGCGCTCCCTGCCGGTACACCGCGACGGCGTGAATCAGAGCGGCGACCACCTTTGCATCCTCCGCGACGGCGGGCGGAAGAGACGACAGATCGATCGCGAATTGTTCCCGGGGGCGCTGGAAGGGAACGACGCCGCGGCGCATCAAGCCCCCGCCGGCTGGGAGGCGAATTCGGCCACCTTCGCCGGCTCGCTATCGGCACGGATTCGATCGAGCACTCGCGCCCAACGCTCGAGCGCGACGCCCCGCTCTCGCAGGTACGAATGGTGGTCGTAGGTGCCGGCAAGGCCTGGCAGCGCGTGCGCGAGGACGAGCTCCTTGACCTCGAACGGCACGCCGAGGGCGGACAGCTCGGACCGCAACGTGTGGCGAAGGTCGTGGGCGCTCCAGTCGTCGGTGTGCGACAGCGCCTTCAACCGTTCGAGCGAATGCGCGATCGTCGAAAGCGGACGTCGAGGGTCGCGCGGCCCGGGCAGGAGCCACGGTGTCGACGAGTCCGAGATCTCTTCGAGGCCTCGGATCACGCCCACCGCGGCCGAGGACAGCGGCACCGTGTGAGCGCGTCGCCCTTTCATGCGCGAGGGGGGAATCGTCCAGCGTCGCGCTTTGACGTCGACCTCGTTCCGCGGCGCACAGAGGACCTCGTTCGCGCGAAGTCCGGTGAGCAACAGGAGCCGCCAGGCGGCGCCCTCGATTGGATGCGGCGCGAGATCGGCGGGCGGCTCCTTCCCGCCGCTCCGCTGCCGGAATGCTTCGACCTGGTCGACGGGGAAGCGCCCGGTCTCTTCGGCCTCGATGGCCACGAGGATGCGGCGCAGCTCGTCGTGTGACAGCGTTCGCTCGCGCTTCCGCTCGGCGGTCTTCGAAAGGCCGATGCAGGGGGACGCCGGCAGCTCCTCGCGGTCGACGGCCCAGGTAAACGCGACGCGGAGCAGCTCGAGGAGACGGTTCGCCGTGATGGGGTACTTCTCCGCGGTCGCCTCGAGGAGGGCCCGTATGTCCCGCCTGGCCACGTCCGCCGGCGGCATGGCGCCGAGGGTCGACTTCGCGATGCGATTCGACAGCAGGCCGCGCCATGACCGGAGCGTGTTCGCGCTCAGCGGACGGCGCGCGTCGCGTTCGCGCGCACGCAGGAACCGGCCGACGAGAACGGCGACGGTTCCTTCATCGCGGCGGCGCCGAGCCGTCCTCCGCTCCGCGGCGCGCGCGGCCTGGGGGTCCAACCCGCGCGCCACCTCGCCCAGCACGCCCCGCGCAGCTCGCCGCGCCTTGTCGAGCGCGATCCCGCCGTGCGTGGACGCCTCGCCCAGGCGGTAGCGCCGCGGCTGCCCGTTCGCACGGTAGCGGACGAAGTAGAAGCGGCGGCCGCCGGGCATCACGCGCAGCACGAGACCTCGGCAGTCCAGGTCGACGTACTCCGCGCGATCCGCGCCTGCAGGCGGCGCCGCCAGCGTGAGGACGTTCGCCGGCGTGAGCTTCACCCTCACGGCCGTTCCGCTGCTGGTGGCGCCCAGCCATCAGACCATGGCGGGACACGCCCGGGACACGGTCGAGACCCAATAGCGCCGTTTGCCTCACGACGAATCACGGCGGCGACGGTAGCACTCCGATCGCCTGTAAATCAAGGCCTGATCGGCGCGAAGGGTGAGGCCGCATGATGCTCTTTGCGGAGCTACTGAGGCGAACGGAAACCCGGGTCCGAACGGTTCTCAGCCATCAGACCCGGGTTCGATTCCCGGTAGCGCTACCAACGCCCATCCCTACATCCTAGGCCGCCCGACGCGAGCTCTTTCGCGGCCTCATTCGACGAATCTCGTTCCGGCTGCGTTCAGGTGCGAAGCCGTTCGGGCTTGCCGCGGGCAGGGCCCGGCGGTTCCACCGCGTAGAATCGATGACGTCGTCGGGGGCGAATCACTCCGGCCGAGCGTGAATGACTGAGATCCAACCGGAACTACCTCCCCGCCGCGCGCGGGTCTACGGTGTCATCGCCTGCCAGGGCGATTCCCTCACCTTCGGCTCCCGCGATCCGGACGGCATGAGCTACCCCCTGTTCCTTGGCCGCCGACTGTCGGAGCGGCACCAGCAGACGTGGATCACGATGAACTTCGGGGTGCCGGGCGAGGGATGGGCCGAGATCTGGCGCCGAAACTACCGCGAGCTCCTGAGCGTGCCGGAAGCGGCAGAGGTCTGCTTGTGGGCCGGGACCAATGACGCCTGGAAGGGCCGCCTGCTCGAGGACATCATCTCCGCCTGCCAGGCCGTGCTCGACCAGTGCGCCGCCGCCGGCCGTTTCGTCTACCTGGCGACCCTGCCCGGCAAGCGCGGCTTCGGGGCGCCGCGAGAGCCCTGGACGATGAACGAGACCATCGCGATCCTCAACGATACCTATCGCCGCCTGGCTCGCGAGCGCGGGCTGGCCCTCGTCGAGCTGGCGGAGATCCCGCCGTCGCTCCTGGTCGACGGCATCCACCTCGCCCAGGAGGGGAACAAGTGGGTCGCGGAGCGCTTCTTGGAGGCGATCGAGGCGCGCCGGTGAAGCGGGAGCCCCCGGCGGCCTGACCTTGCGCATCGGGATCGTGACGCCGTACGACCTCGCCGACGAGGGTGGAGTGAAGCGCCATGTCCTTCATCTCGCCGAAGGCCTGCGCCGCGGCGGCGACGAGGTGACGGTGCTCGGGCCGCTGCGCACGGGAGCCCGCGTGGACGGCGTGTGCGGGTTCGGGGGCGTGGTGGACGTCCCCGCGAACGGCGCCTCCAATCGCCTCGCGCTCTTCACGCCGCCCTGGACCCTGCGACGGTTCTTCGACGCGCACCCGTTCGACGTCGTACACGTGCACGAGCCCTACGTGCCGCTGCTCACCTACTACGCGATGTGGATGACGCCGGCGGCGGCCCACGTCGCCACCTTCCACATGTACGCGGAGGACGAGTCGCCGGTGTGGGGATACGTGCGTCGCGGCCTGGCGCGCGCGGTGGGCCGCATCGATCGCGCCATCGCCGTCTCGCCGCCGGCGGCCACGTTCGCCTCTCGCCGGTGGACTGGTCCCCTGACCGTGATTCCCAACGGGGTTCCCACCGCCGTCTTCCACCCATCCTCCCGGCCCCACGAGGCGGACGGAGCCGCGACCCGGCTGCTCTTCGTCGGCAACTGGCGCGACGATCGCAAGGGGCTGCCGCTCCTGCTCGAGGCGCATCGCCGGCTGCGGATGGAAGGCGTGCCCGTCACCCTCGATGTCGTCGGGGCCGGACCAACCGCCGCCCCCGCCGTGGACGGCGTCACCTTCCACGGCGTGGTCTCCGTGGAGGAGGATCTGGCCGAGCACTACCGGGCCTGCGACGTGTTCGTGTCGCCCGCGACGGGCCGCGAGTCCTTCGGCATCGTCGTGCTCGAAGCGATGTCGGCCGGGTGTCCGGTCGTCTGCTCGGACATCGCCGGCTATCGCGAAGTCGTCGCGCCGGCGGGCGCTCGCCTCGTTCCCCCCGCGGACGTCGGCGCGCTGGCCGACGCTCTCCGCGCCCTGGCCGCCACTCCTTCCGAGGAGCGGCAGCGGATGGGCGCGATCAACCGGCGGCGGGCGGAGGAGTTCGACTGGGCGATCCTGACGCGGCGGGTACGGCAGGAGTACGAGGCGGCGATGGCGGCGCGGCGCGGGTGAGGCGCTACCAGTCGATCGCGATGTCCCCGCGCGTGACGAGCCCCACGCTGTTCGTGAGGGCGCCGAAGCGCGACGATCCCGCCACCGCGTACACGTCGCGCGGATTGAAGTGCCCGGTCACGTTGAAGAGCTGCACCTCCAGCCGCACCTGGCGCGACTTGATGCGGAACGTACCGGAGATCGCGGCGTCGAGGGAAAGGAAGGGCGGATAAGAACGCGGGCGCGCCGGATCCACCATGAATCCGCGCGAGTCCAGGACCCAGTACGGGAACCCGGAGCGCCACTCGAGGGCCGGAGAGACCGTGAGGCCGAGGGGGAGACAGGCGGTGCCCCAGGCCAACACCCGATGCGGGACGTCGGCCTCGAGCGCTGACGTCACCGCGGGCTGGAGGAGCGGCGTATCGGTGGAGTGGAAGAGGGTCCCGAACTCGTTGAGCTCGCCCCGGCTGCGGGAGCGCACGTAACTCAGGAAGACCTGGTTCGCGTCGCCCCACTTGACGCGCCCCGTGGCCTGGACTTCCCAATACTGCGCATGGCCCGTGCTGGCGACGAGGAGGGGGCCGCTCTGCAGGCCGTCCTCACCGAGCGGGGGGACGGTCAGGGTCGGGAGGTGGGAGGAGATGCGCCGCGTCCCGCTCAACAGGAGGTCGACGCCCGTCCCGACCTGGTGGCTGATCTGCAGCGTAGCGGCGAGAGAACGCGGGGGCTCGAGCCGGCCCAGCGCGGGCGTGAGCGTGGCCGCGGCCAGGATGCGCTGCGATGCGGCATCGTAGGTGCGATCGACGCGGACGGGATGATCGCCGAAGGCCGCGGCATCGAGGGGCAAACGGCCGACGAACGTGCCGAGGCCCCCGTCGATGCTCGTGCGGCCCGACGCGTCCAGCGCATATCGGAACGCGGTCCGGACGGACGGGCTCCATCCGCCCCCGATCCGCGCGTGGTCCAGGCGCGCGCCCCCGTCGATCTGCAGGCGTTCCCCGTGGTGCCACACGTCGCGCACCGCGATCCCGGCCAGGAAATCCGAGGCCGCGATGGCCTTCTCGGGGCCGGAGGTCACGGTGCGGACCACGCGGCCGGCCTCGTCGCGCACCTCCGCCTCACCCTCGGCCACCGTACCCGTGAGCCGCGAGTCGTCCGCGCCGATGGTGACGCTGGAGTCATGAGCGTTCTCGACGGGCCCACTGTGCCGCTCCCAGGCGACGGACGCGGTCGATCGCGTGGCCTGGCGGTCGACGCGGGCGAAGGAATTCTGGGACCACCCCTCCGAGGAAAAGAGGGCGGGCCCGGAGGCGGCCGGCGAGAGGTTCATCGAGTGGGTCGAGAGGCCGGCGCGCACGACGAGCGTGGTCTCTTCACCGAGGACGTAGCGATCGATGACGAACCCGAGCGCGTCGGTCGCGGCCAGACGCGGCGAGGCGGCAGCCGAGCGCAGGGGACTGAGGCCGAGGCGGGTGGTCCGCGACGGGAACCAGAGCCCTTCGAGGGTCAGGTTGTGATGCGCGTTCAATTGGAGATCGACGCGGCCGAAGGCGGTCCCGCCGGTGATCCTGAGCTCGGGGTCGCCGGCGCGCAGCGTCACTCCGGGCACGACGAAGCGGTCGTAGTCGTACTCCGCGGAGGCGAAGTAGCGGACGGCGTTTTCGCGCGCCGCGCCGCCGAGGTGTGCGCGCGGCGAGAACCCCTCCAGCGTGCCGAAGCCCTGGCCGGTCAGCCGCGGCCGCGGCACGAACCCCTCCAGTCCCGCCTCGAACTGGTCTCCGCCCATCCGGCTCTCGATGGCGACCACGCCGCCGACGAACGAGCCGAGGGAGACCGCCATGGGGTCGCGCAGGACCTGCACCTCGTGGACGCTCTCCAGCGGGGGGTCGATCGACGAAAGGCCCGTCGCGGGATCCGTGACGTCGAGCCCGTCGAGGAACAGCGGGGCCTCGTGCGCGCGCGCGCCGCCCACGCGGAGCAGCCCGTCCGGGCCGCGCACGACGCTGGGAAGAAGGGGCAGCGACGCACGCACGTTGTGTCGGGCCGCCGGCATCCGTTGCATCATTTCGCGGCTCATCCGTCCGCCGAGGCTGGCCGCGCCCACGGCCGCAGGCCCCTCGATGGGGGCGGTGGCGTCGACGGTCGTGGTGGCGGCGGCGATGCGGAGCACGATGCGGAGGTCGCGCCCGGCGGCCACGCGGACGGTTTCGAAGCCCGTCAGGGCCACGACGACCAGGTCGCCGGGCAGAGGTCGGGAGAGCACGAAGCCGCCGTCGCTGCCCGTGCGCGTTTCGCCGACGACGGTCTCTCCGCGAACGAGGGTGACGGCCGCCGACGGCACGATCGATCCGCTCTGGTCGACGACCAGCCCCGTCGCATCGTCCGCGGCCGCCGCCGCCGGCCAGGCCGCGGTCAAGGCCACGAGCGCGGCCAGCGCCCTTGCGAAACGCATCCCCCGATACTGCACCTTTTGGCAAGCGTTTGCTCGCCCGGGTTCAGGTGCGATTCACCCGTGGTTTTCCGGGGGAGTGGCAGGGGTGCGATGGTGCGACTCGACTCAGCGGGCGACCGGACGAGGCGCGGGTGCCCCCGCCACCTCGCCTTGCGGCGACCGCCAACTGTCGAAGAGCGCCGTCTGTTGCGCGCAGTTGATCGTGCAGTAGGGCGCGCAGGCCTTGCGCGTGACGTATTCGCGCCGGATGTCCTCGCGCGTGTAGCGCTCGAGCGGCGTCCCCGTCCCGCCCCGGTATTGCGAGCAGTAGTGGACGAAGCCGAACTCGTCCACGTAGAAGTAGCGCGCGCCCGCGCGGCAGCGCCACTCGTTGGGCCGGCCCCGGGCGAGGTTGTCCTGCCAGAGCCGGTCGACGCGGTTGACGTTGAACGGCCGAAGCCGCTGCAGCTCCTCGTAGACGTCCAGCGCGCCCGGCTCCAGCGGCTGGAGCTGGCCCAGGCCGTCGTGGATGATGCCCACCGAGCTCGAGAAGCCCAGCTCGCGCGCGCGGCGCGTCACGGCCACGGCGTCGCGGGGGTTGCGGATCCCGCCCCCCACGACGGAGTTCACGTTGACGGCGAAGAGGGCGCGCTCTTTCAGCCATTTCAGCTTCGGGTCGAGAAGGCGCAGGCTCTTCATCGACACGTCGTCCGGCTCCACGTTGTCGATGCTGATCTGGAGGTGGTCGAGGCCCGCGCGGTTCAGGTCTTCGATCCGGTCCGGCGAGAGCAGATAGCCGTTGGTGATGAGGGTCGCGATCATCCCCCGCCGGCGCACCTGCGCGACGACCTGATCGATCTCGGGATGGAGGAGGGGCTCGCCGCCGCTCAGCGTCACCAGGGCCGTGCCCAGCCCGGCCAGGAGGTCCACCCTTCGGTGCAGGGCGGCCAGGGGCACCGGTTGCGACGTCGCGTCGTACTCGTTGCAGTAGGCGCAGGCGAGATTGCATCGGCGAATCGGGATGAGGTGCACCATCAGCGGGTGATGGCGATGGAGGATGGACCAGGCCAGCTTGGCCGCGATCCGGCCGGAACGCGCGGCGCGACGGACGAGCCGCTTCATCGCGTCCTCAGCGTGGCGTCCGAAGGCGGCGCGCGATCCAGACCGTCCTCTGGGCGGCGGTCAGGGACGACGTCGCGGCCAGGAGGACGAGCGTGGCCTGGGCCACCGTGCCCCGCGTCCATCCGAAACGCGCGCACAGCGCGCGGTCGAGCAGGCAGGCGAGCAGCGTGAGCAGCAACCGCTCGCCGCGCTGCATGAGGCCGCCCGCGCAGTCGACGCCCAGCACCTCGCCCCGCGCGCGCGCGTAGCTCACGAGGAGCGAGCCGGCCAGGGCGGCCGCGGCCAGGACGGCGCCGGAAGGCGTCGCGCGCAGCCAGACGGCGAAGCCGAGGAAGATGAAGGCCTCGACGAAGCGGTCGAACGTGCTGTCGATGAAGTCACCGTAATCGGACGCGGTGCCGGTGAGGCGCGCGATGCGCCCATCCAGAACGTCGCACAACCCTCCGAGGATTATGGCCCAGCCGCCCCACTCGAGCTGGCCGATCGCGATCAATCCACCGCTGGCCGCTCCCAGCGCCAGGCCCGCGTAGTTGTAGAAGTCGGGGGTGAGCCCGAACCGGACCGACCCCGTCACGCAGGGGTCGATGGCCCACATGAACCAGTGGAGGACGAAGTCGCCGGCGCCACCGAAGAAGTGCGCGCCCTTGCCGACGGCATCGCGGTCCGGGCGCGCGCCCCTGAGCGCGTACGCGACCATCGAGGCCAGCGCGAGCCCCACGAGGACCACGAAGGCGAGGAGGGCCGGGGGCAAGAAGGTCGATACCCGCGGGTCAGTGCGCCGGCGCCGGCCGCCGGCCCAGACCGCCGAGGGCCATCAGGAATCCGATCACCGCGACGGGAATGATCTGCAGCAGGTGATACGAGAGGGCAAACGCGACGGCCTGACCCTTGGGGACACCCAGCTCCAGCAGCGCCAGCACCGCGCCGACCTCGAGGGTGCCGAGGTTCGCGGGGGTGGCCACGGGCAGGGCCAGGGCGAGATTGACCGCGAGCAGGACGAACAGCGTCGGACCCAGGGGAAGGTGCAGTCCGACCGCGCGCATCGACAGCGTGGTCACGTTCACTTCCAGGAGCCAGGCCGTGACGCAGGCGGTGAAGGACCAGGCCAGCGCCCGCGGCTCGCGGGTGGCGCGCAGCCCTTCGCGCGCGTACGCGATCAGGGCCGCGGTGGAATCGCGGAGGCGCAGGCGGCCGCCCGCGCTCGGCAGCGGCGGGGCATGGGCGACGGGGCGAAGGGCGAGGACGACGACGGCGCCGGTGGCGAAAAGGGCGGCGGCCAGCCACCCCCCCGGCCGCAGCCAGAGCGGGACCGGCATCACGAAGGGAAGGAGGACGAGCCCCAGGATGACGATGGAGGCATTGACGAGGTGATCGAGGACCACCGACCCCATGATGGCGACGCGGGGGAGGCCGACGTCGCGGCCGAAGATCTCGATGCGCGCCAGCTCGCCCGCGCGGGCGGGAACGAAGGTGGACACCGTGAAGCCCATCATCATCGCCTTCAGGGCGGCGCCCAGGGTCGCGCGCGGGGCCATGGGACGGATGAGGGCGAGCCAGCGCAGCGTCTGGAAGAAGACGACGCCGAGGTTGACGGCGGCGGCGGCGGCGATCCATCGCGGGTCGGCGGTGGAGAGCGCGCTCCACACCTGCGTCCACGGGAGATCGTGGAGCATCAAGGCGGCCACGGCCGCCACCGCCGCCGCGGCCACGACGCGGGTGAGGAGGGTGCGCGCCCGCCGCTTTTCCGCCTCGCCGCTGCCGCCGTCCGCCGCCATCGCCGCCACCAGCTCGGGAGCGGAGGCGGCGCGAGGGTCCTGGGTGGGAGTCGCGAGCGGAAGCACGGCCAGGGCCCGAGACGACTCGTAGGCCGAAGAGATCACCCGCGCGACGTAGACGGCCTCGTCGAGCTCGTCGCGGCTGCGTACGCCCTCCCGGATCTGGCGCAGGAAGTCCGCGAACACGGGGGCGTACCACTCGGAGTGGCTCGAGCCGCGGCTCAGGCCGCCGGCCAGCGCGACCTTCTCCTCCGTCCCGTTCCAGACGCGCACCTCGTGCTCGTCGCCCGTGATCTCCCCGTGCGTGCCGACGAGCCGGAAGCAGATCTCCCGCCGCCCCGCGGCCCAGGTCAGCGTGACCTCGGCCATGGCGTCGTCGTGCTCGAGGAGGACGCAGGCCGTGTCCTCCACTCCGTAGTCGCGGTGCCGCAACGTCCGGACGGAGGCGCGGATGCTCCGCGCTTCGCCCATCACCGACCGGAGCTGGTAGAAGACGTGCGACCCGTGATCGACGAGGATGCCTCCGCCCGCGAGGGCGGGCGTGGTGCGCCAGGAGGGCTGCCAGCCCGCGCTGCCCTCGTTGGCGGCGGTGCGGCGCACCTCGTAGCGGGCGAGATGGACGGCGCCGATCTCGGGCAGGTGCTTGACGACGGTCTGCCACAGCGGCGAGTGATGGTACTGATGGCAGGGCATGAACACGATGCCGGTCGCGCGCACCTCGGCCGCGATGAGCTCGGCATCGGCCAGGTCCAGGGCGATCGGCTTCTCGCACACGAGGTGGATGCCGCGGCTCGCGGCCGCCCGCACGATGTCCAGGCGGGTGAATGGAGGCGTGCAGACGTCGCAGAAGTCGACGTCCTCGCGGCTCAGGAGCTCCTCCGCGCTGTCGTAGACGGCGGCGGCGGGAAAGAGGCGCCGCGCCGCTTCCCGATTCGCGGCGGACAGGTCGGCCAGAGCGACGATCTCCGCTTCCCCTCGCAGCGCCGCCTGCCGCCAGTGGGGAGCGTGGCCGCGGAGCGCGATGTGACCCGCGCCGAGGAGGGCGCCGCGGAGCATCATCGCCATCCACCCTCACGCGCGATCACGCCGAAAGCCTCGTCCACGATGTCGAGGGCGACGGCCGCCGTCTCCGCGCTGATGGAGAGGGGCGGGTTGACGCGGAAGTGCGGGTTGTAGACCATGCTCACGAGGCCGCGCTTGAGGCACTCCTGGAAGAGGCGGACGCAGACCGCCTTGTCCAGCGGCTCCCGGGTGGCCCGATCCTTGACGAGCTCGACGCCGATGAGGAGGCCGTGGCCCCGTACGTCGCCGATGAACTCGTACTTCTCCTGCAGATCGCGCAGGCGGGCCAGCATCCCCTCGCCCACGCGCGCGGAGTTGCCGACCAGCCCATCCTCCTCGATGACGGAGACCGACGCGTACACGGCGGCCCCGGCCATGGGATTCCCGCCGTAGCTCGAGCTCGAGCCCGAGGGGTTGCCCCAGGGCTTGGCGCGCGTGATCTCGTCCGTCGAAATGAGCCCGGAGACCGGGAAGCCGGAGCCGAGGCCCTTGCCGACGGTCATGATGTCCGGCTTCACTCCCGTGTGCTCGACGCCGAACCAGCGGCCGGTGCGGCCGAAGCCCGTGATCATCTCGTCCGCCACCAGCAGCGCGTCGTTCTCGTCGGCGATCGCGCGGATGGCGGGCAGGAACTCGGGAGGCGGGATGACGTTGCCGGCGGTGCCCTGCATGGGCTCGACGAGGATGGCGGCCAGAGCGCCCGTGGTGGAGTTGCGGATGACCTTGCGTGCGAAGGAGGCGCACTCGATGCCGCACGACGGGTACTTGAGGCCGAGGGGGCAGCGGTAGCAGTCGGCGTAGGGGGCCAGATAGGTGCCGGGAAGGGAAGGCCCGAGCCCGTTCTTCGTCCCGTCGCCGATCAGGGACAGCGTGCCCGCGGTCTTGCCGTGGAAGCCGCCCCAGAAGGAGAGGAACTCGAACTTCTTCGTGTAGGACTTGGCCAGGCGCATGGCCGCCTCGACCGCTTCCGATCCGCCCGAGTACAGTTGGATCTTGTCGAGGCCAGGCGGAGTGCGCCGCGCCACGCTCTCCAGCGCCGCCGCCCGGCGGGGCGTCGTGAACGACCCCACCGTGACCTCGTCGATCTGCTCCTTGAGGATCTGTCGATAGCGCGGGTGCGCATGCCCGACCGCGTTCACGCAGACCCCGCCCGCGATGTCGAGGAACCGGTTCCCGTCCACGTCCTCGATAATGGACCCCTCGGCGCGCTGGATGGCGAGGCCGGAAAGGGTCGCGATGGATTGGACGCCCGGCGCGAGATGGCGGGCCTCGGACGCGACGAAGGCGCGGCTGTGGGGCCCGGGCACTTCGGTGACGATTCGGGGGGTTTGCGCGGTCGGCTTCACCAGGTTTCCTCGCCCTCCAGGCGGCGGGCGATGATACCCCGCATCCTCCGGAATCGGGTCCGGACCCCGTTTCGGCTATGTTCAGGTACGGGGGCGATGGCCGGCCCCGGCCGGAAGGGCCGGCGCCGGACACGGAGTAGAATCCCATCGTCCCGCTGCTGAACGATCAAGAGATGTGGCTCCCTCCTGCGGCGGTGCGTGTCGGCTCGAGGCGGACGCTGCGGGCCGGGCTGATCGCCCTCGCCGCCGGCGCGACCCTGTGGGGCGCCGAGCCGAGCCGAAGCGGGCAGATGATGGCCGACCCGCCGGGCTTCCTGCGGACGCAGTTCGGCCTGGGTGCGCGCGACCTCGCCGCCCTCGATCGGGGCCAGGTGGTCGCCCGGGTCGTCGACAGTGGCGACAACTCCGAGGTCTTCGTGGTGGGGGCGGTGCGCGTCCACACGACGGTGCCGCGGGTACGCCAGCAGCTCGAGGCGTTCGAAGGCCGGCGCCGGCCGTCCGACGTCCTCCAGGTCGGTCGCCTGGGCCCCTCGCCCGCGCCCGCCGACCTCGCGGGCCTCACCCTCGACGGGGGCGACCTCAGTGCGCTCGGGAAGTGCAAGCCCGGTGATTGCGACGTTCGGCTGCCCGCGGCGGTGATCCAGCGTTTTCGACGCGAGGTCGATTGGTCCTCGCCCGAGCGCGCCCCGAAGGCGTCCGCGCTCTGGCACGAGGTCCTGGCGGGTACGGCCGCCGGCTACGTGGGGCAGGGCGACGCGACGCTGTTCCAGTACGACAACAACGACATGCCGGTGAAGGTGGGAGACAGCCTCGCGCGCGTGCTCGCGCGTTCGGGCTATATCGCGGAAGCCGCCCCCGACCTCTATCGCTACCTCGTGCACTTTCCCCAGGACCGGCCCGCCCGCGCCGAGGATTACCTCTACTGGATCAAGGAGAAGTTCTGGATCAAGACGGTGGTCAGCCTCAACCACGTGGCCATCGTGGCCGGCGACGGCCCCTCGGGCCCCTACGTCGTCGGCGCCGTGAAGCAGATCTACGCGAACCATTATTTCGAGTCGTCCGTCAGCGTCACCACCTTCGCGGAGCGCGCGCCCTACCTCCTCTACGTGAGCCGGACACGCGCGGACATCCGTGCGAGCGGCTTCAACTTCCTGGAACGCCTCGTCCTCCGGCGCCTGGTGGAGGGACGCCTGGAGGCGCAGATCCGGTCGATGCGCGATCGCCTGGAGGGGCGGGATCGTCCGAGCGCGGTGCGCCCCAGAGGTCCCGACGTCCCCGCCGGTGACGAGGCCGACCCCGGCACGAGCCCCGATCCCTAGGACCGCGCCGAAGCGTCCTTGCTCGCCGCCGTCTCCGCCGGCTTTTCGGCCAGGGGTGGCAGCGAGAACGCGAATGTGCTGCCCCCTCCCGGCGCGCTGGTGGCCCAGATGCGGCCGCCGTGCGCCTCCACGATCCCCTTGGCGATGGCGAGCCCGAGCCCGGCCCCCAGCCGCGCGGTCTGGCGCGCCTGCCAGTAGGGGTTGAACACCTGGGCCAGGTGCTCGGGCGCGATCCCGGGCCCCGTGTCCGTCACCGAGACGACGACGTTGCCGTCCTCCGTCGTCGCCGTCACCGTGACGTGCCCTTGCTCGCCGCTGAACTTGAGGGCATTGCCCACGAGGTTGGCGAGGACCTGGATGAGCCGGTGCTTGTCGCCCGTTACCTTTGGCAGGCGCTGGTCCAGATGGCAGTCGAGATGTTGCCGCTTGCGCTCCGCCTCCGCGGCCAGCCCGTCGCAGGTCTCGGTGATCACGCTGCGGATGTCCATGGGCTCGGGCTGGATGGCCAGCTTCTTTCCGGCCTCCAGCTTGGCCACGTCGAGGAGGTCGGCGATGAGGCGGTTCATGCGGTCGACGGCACGGCGCACGACCTGGATGGTGCGCGTCTCTTCCGCCGCCGGCACGTCCCCCGATTCCAGCGCGCCCACCGCGAGCGCGATCGTGTTGAGCGGATTGCGAAGGTCGTGGGAGACGATGGCCAGCACCTCGTCCCGGGTGCGCACCGCCGTCTCCGCGCTCTCGCGCGCGGCGCGCTCGCTCTCGGCCAGGGCCCGGAACCTCTCCTCGCTCTCGCGGATCTCGCGCTCGCGGCGGTGGCGCTCCGTCGCATCCGTGAAGGCGACCACGGCGCCCTGGACCTCGTCGCCGATGACGATGGGGGCGGCCGAGTAGTCGGCCAGGAAGCTGGTGCCGTCCTTGCGCCACAGCAGCTCCCCCGCGATGAGGACGCGCTCCCGCGTGGTCATCACGCGCGTCATCGGGCACTGCGATTCCGGGTAAGGGGTGCCGTCGGGACGGGTGTGGTGGACCAGCGCGTGCACCGGCCGCCCCAGGACCTCCTCCGGGGTGAACCCGAGCGTGAGCGCGGCGGCCGAGTTCAGGAAGGTGGCGCAGCCGTGTCCGTCCATCCCCCACATGCCCTGCGCGGTGGATTCGAGGAGGGCCGTCTTCTCCTTGCGCTCGCGCTCCGTCAGCTCGAGGAGGGTGACCCGGCGGAGGGCGGAAGAGACGAGGTCGCCCAGGGCCTGGGCGTGACGCACCTCGTTCGGACCGAAGGCCTCCTGCGCGGACGAGCGGAGGATGACCAGCGCTCCGAGCACCTCCGTCCCCCCCATCAACGGGACGACGAGCCCGGTGCAACGCGGGCAGCCGCCCTGGAGGTACGGAGCCATCGACTCGCCGATGGCTCCGATCTCCGTCACGACCGTGGCCTCCCCGGAGTGCAGGGCCGCGTCCGTCAACGATCCCGGGAACGGGGCGCGCGTTCCCACCGGGGGGCCGCCCTGGCCTTCGACGGCCACCACCTCCACGTCCTGGACGCGCGCCTCCTCGACGTAGGCGCCGATCCCGCGCGTCGTCTCCACCGCCGCCTGCACGACCCGCTGGGCCACCTCGCTGACGGTGACGGCGGCGGAGAGCGTGCGGGCGACGTCGCGCAGCGCGCGCTCCTCCTGCGCGCGATAGCGAAGCTGGCGGGCCTGCCGGCGTGATTGGACGCTGAGCATCGCCACGGCCACGGTCGCGGTCAGGGCAACCATGGCCAGGAAGAGGCTGACCAGGGCCTGCCGCCGCGACTCGGATTGGGTGAGGCGCGCGGTCGCTTCCTCCCACCCGCCGAGGCGGCGGTCCAGGCGGGTCGACAGCTCGAGCACGGCGTTGACCCGGCGTTGCTGGTTGGAGAGATCGGCCAGGGGATCGGCGCGTCCGATCTGGCTCTCCATGATCTGCCGGACCATCTCCCGCCAGCCCACGAGCGTGGAGCGCAGCTCGGCGGCCAGGGGTGCGAGGTCGGTGCCGGACAGCTTGCGGGCGACGGCGTCGAGGGAGCGGTCGGCGTCTTCCGCGGAGCGCTTGAACTCATCCGCGAAGCCGGTCTCGCCGGTGAGCGCCCAGGCGCGAAAGGCCAGGACTTCCCGCGCGAACGCCAGCCCGAACGCATGCAGCTCGTTGCGCACCGGGGTCACCCGCTCCGCCACCTCGCTCTGCAGGCGGGCCGTGCGTCGCGCCACCGCGCCGGGCAGGATGGCCAGGGCGAGCAGGGAGAGCACGACCAGGCCGAGCGGAACCCAGGTCTGCCACTGCGGCTGCGGGCGGTCGCCCAGGCGGCGCGTGGCCTCCGGCGGGCGCGGGAGTGGGCTGGAGGTCAACCCACTCGCACCGTCAGCATCGAGACCGATCCGCCGTCGATCCCCTCCACGGGGAAGCTGACGGCCTCGCCCTCGCGGCGCAGGCCCAGCACGTACAGCAGCGGGAGATAGTGCTCGGGTGTGGGCACGGACAGCACGGCGTCGCGCCCGAGGGTGTCGTAGGCCACGAGCGGGCCGTGATCGCCGGCCACGAGCAGCTCGCGCGCGCGCCGTTCGAAGCGCAGCGCCCACTCGAACGGTTCCACGGGGTGCCGGCCCCAGGCATACGCGTGCAGGTTGTGCACGAGGTTGCCGCTGCCGATCACGAGGACGCCGGCGTCGCGCAGCGACTTCAGCCGGCGGCCGAGGTCATAGTGGAACTTCGACGGCTGCGTCTCGTCGATCCCGAGCTGGAGGACCGGCACCGAGGCGTCCGGGAACACATGGCACAGCACAGACCACGTCCCGTGGTCGAGCCCCCATTCCTCCTCGTCGAGACCGACGGGCACCGGCGCGAGCATCTCCTGGATCTCCCGCGCCAGCGCCGGATCGCCGGGGGCGGGGTAGACGACCTCGAAGAGCTCGCGCGGAAATCCGCCGAAGTCGTGGATGGTCCGCGGAGCGCGCATCGCCGTCATCCACGTGCCCGGCAGGTACCAGTGCGCGGAGACGACCAGGATGGCCCGGGGACGCGGAAGCGCGCGCCCGATGGCCGCCCAGGCGTCGGTGTACGCGTTGTGCTGGATCGCGTTCATCGGGTTGCCGTGCCCGAAGAAGAACGCGGGCATGGTGGGCCCGGCGCGAAGCGCCTTTGTCGTTTCGTCCATGAGCGAGGTCCGCTTCCTTCCCAAAGCCTACCCCGGGGCGTGGCCGGACGGCCCCGATCCCGCGCATTTAAAGCGTGAACGTAAAACGTGCCCCGCTGACGCGGGCATCCGATGCCTTGAAATCGCGGCACGTGAAGGATAGCCTTCACAGATTCGAAAGTTCCGCCGGACGCGGCCCAGCGCCGGCGCCATCCAGGGAGATCATGTGAAAGTGAACACGCTGGCCTCAGCGCTCAAAGCAGAAGTGCGCCGGCTGGCTGCCAAGGAAGTGCAGAAGGGCTTGCGATCGCTGCGGGCAATGCAACGTCAGATGAAGAAGCTGCGGCTGGCCGCGCGCGCGAATCGGCGGGGATTGCGCGCGGTCGAGCGAAGCTTCGGGCGCCTCGAGTCGCGCGTGCCCGCCGGCGGTCGCCGCGGCCGTGGCGCACGCCTCTCCGGCGAGGACATCCGCTCGCTGCGGGCGCGCCTGCGCATGACGCGCGAGCAGTTCGCGCGCCTGCTCGGCGTGAGCCCCGGCTCGATATTCGGATGGGAGACCGGCCGCACGGTGCCGCGCGGCCGCAGCATGGCGCGCGTGCTCGAGGTGCGCAAGATGGGCGTGCGCCGGGCGCGCGCGCGCATCACGTCTCCGGCCGCGCGCCGTGGGCGCCGGCCCGGGCGCCGCCGGCGCGGCGGGCGGCGGCGCAAGGCGGCCTGAGCCGCCGCCGGGCTCAGTCCTCCCGGT
>Ga0070708_100000350_pt1 | contig 34888 bp, 31 predicted proteins | sample KBSK5503metaG_FD_65469 | JGI IMG/M metagenome (GOLD analysis project Ga0070708, IMG submission 65469) | Corn, switchgrass and miscanthus rhizosphere microbial communities from Kellogg Biological Station, Michigan, USA - KBS K5-50-3 metaG | ecosystem: Host-associated > Plants > Roots >... | reverse complement strand
ACTCGTAGTCGCCGTACTCGACCAGCTGGATGGGCGCGTCGTGCCTGCCCTGGACGTGATCCTGGGCGTTCAGCGGCGGCCTCAGCCTGCTCATGGCTTCCTCCCTGGTTGCAGCCCTTCGAGGGCCTCGAGGATTCCGTCGGCGCCCGGATTGACGCCGATGGGCGAGACGTAGCTCCAGCGGATCATCCCCTCACGGTCGATGACGAAGAGCGCGCGCTCGGACAAGCCTTCTCGTTTCCGGTACACGTCGTACGTGCGCGCGACTTCGCCCTTGGGCTCGAAGTCCGAGAGTAGCGGGAAGCGCAGGTTGCGATTCTTGGCGAACGCGAGATGGCACCAGACGCCGTCGACGGAGATCCCGAGCACCTCGGCGCCCAGCTTGCGAAACTCCGGCAACAGCTCGCTATAGATGGGCAGCTGGTCGGAGCAGACCGGGCTCCAATCGGCGGGATAAAAAGCGAGGACCACGTTGCGTCCGCGAAAATCGCGCAGCGAGACTCTCTGGTCGGGGGTCGAGTTCAGCGAAAAGTCGGGTGCTTGCTTCCCAGCTTCGAGCGCCATGGCAGCTTCTCCTCTGCAGATCGATCCCCGGTTTTCTGCATCCGGACAACGCGCATGCGCTGCGAGTCTATGCACGGGCGGAGGACGGACCAGCGCGGCGGAGTTGCAGGAAGCCGGTCGCCGACACTGACGCCGACCGGGCGTCCCGGTAGCTGCGTAGGCAATGGCACTTATCAATCCTAACGCTGGTAGGCATCTTCTCTCGCCGTCTCGCGCTCGCGTGGCGTCGCGCGTCGTGGCGCCCCGAGCCCGGCGAGGGAGGACCCCATGGCAGAGACGAATCCTCAAAGCGCGAGGCCGACGAGCGCGTCGCAGCGGTCGGAGGCCGCTGCTCAGCCATCGCGATCTGGATCGGCGCATACGCCGTCGTGTTCGGCGCCCTTCTCGTCGGGCTTTCCCTGCGCCTGAGGTCCTGGGCGTTACGGCAACAGCAGACCCAAATCCCGGCCGGCCCCGTGCCGCGGCCGGCGTAGGAAAGGCGGTCCGGACCCATGGCAGACAGGGACGAGCTCGAGGGAAAGCTGTGTGACATCGACCACCGCAGGCCAGCGGCCGTCCGCGTCACGGTGATCGAGAACGGGCAGCGGCGGACGCTGAACGTGTGCCGCGAGCACTATGCCGAGCTGCGCGCGCAGCAGGCTTCGCCGTTCGAATCGCTCTTTGGCGGATTCGGCGGCGGCCTCGGCGACGTCTTCGGCGGGTTCTTCGACGAAGGCGGCGAAGGCGGCGGCGGGTTGGGCGGCGGCGCCAGGCGCGGCAGGCGCGGAGACGGCGAGGCTGCGGGGCCCCGCCGCACGCGAGGCAGGGGTCGCGGTGCAGGGGCCGGCCGTGAATCGGTGGACCTGACCGACTACATGAGCGATCAGGCGGAGGAGATCCTCCAGGCGGCAGCTCGCACTGCTGCCGAATGGGGCGCGCGCGAGGTCGACTCCGAGCATCTGCTCTTCGCTCTCGCCGACAACGACGTCGTGCAGGCGATCTTGAGTCGCTTCAAGCTGTCCCCCGAAGAGCTGAAGCGCCAGGTGCAGGAGATCAGTCCGAAGCGCGACCGGAAGGGACCGCGTCCCGAGGGAGGGATCGGCGTCTCGCCGCGGGTGAAGGCCGCGCTGCTGGCCGCGTTCAACGCCTCGCGCGACCTGGGCCACAGCTACCTGGGCCCGGAGCACCTGCTCATCGGGCTTTCCGCGGAGGAGGGGCTCGCCAGCGAGCTCTTGCGCCGGTACGGCCTCACGCCCGAGGCGATCCGCCAGCAAACAGTGCGCGTGGTGGGCAAAGGGGCGGAGGAAGGCCGCGTCGAGGGGAAGAGCGAGACTCCCAACCTCGATAAGTACGGCCGCGATCTCACGGCGCTCGCCAAGCAGGGCAAGCTGGATCCGGTGATCGGCCGCGCGCAGGAGATCGAGACGGTCATCGAGATCCTCTCCCGCCGCAAGAAGAACAACCCGGTCCTGATCGGCGAGCCGGGCGTGGGGAAGACCGCGATCGTCGAGGGCCTCGCCCAGCGCATGCTGGCGGGAGAGGTTCCCGAGCCGCTCCGCGGCAAGCGGGTGGTCGAGCTGATCGTCACCTCCCTGGTGGCGGGCACGCAGTACCGCGGCCAGTTCGAGGAACGGGTCAAGCAGCTCCTCGACGAGATCTCCGGCCAGCAGGACAACTTGATCCTCTTCATCGACGAGCTGCACACCATCATCGGCGCCGGCGCGACCGGCGGCGAAGGCGGCCTCGACATCGCCAACGCCTTCAAGCCGATGCTGGCCCGCGGCGAGCTGCACCTCATCGGCGCGACCACGCTCAACGAGTACCAGAAGCACGTAGAGAAGGACGCGGCGCTCGAGCGGCGCTTCCAGCCCGTGCTGGTCAGCGAGCCGACCGTCGAGCAGACCATCATCATCCTGCAGGGGCTGCGCGACGTGCTCGAGGCGCACCACAAGGTGACCATCCTCGAGGATGCGATCGTCGCCGCGGCCGAGCTCTCCGACCGCTATATCCGGGGACGCTACCTTCCCGACAAGGCGATCGACATCATCGACCAGGCGGCGGCGCGCGTGAGGCTGCGCAGCACCTCGCGGCCCGTCGACCTGGTTGAGGCGGACGCCGGGCTCCAGCAGCTCAAGCGCGAGCGGGACTACGCCCGGAGCCGGAAGAACCACGACCGGACCAAGGAGCTGGAGAAGCGACTCGACGAGCGGCAGAAGGAGTACGACAGGAAAGTCGAGGAGTGGGAGAAGGTCCGGCGCTCGTCGACCGGCGAGGTCAACGTCAGCGACGTGGCGGAGATCATCTCGCGGCTCACGGGGGTGCCGGTGAACGAGCTGACGCTCGAAGAGCGCGAGCGGCTGCTCAAGATGGAGGACCGCCTGCACGAGCGCGTCATCGGCCAGGACGAGGCGGTCGAAGCGGTGAGCGAGGCGGTGCGCCTCGCCCGCGCGGGGCTGAAGGACCGCCGCCGGCCCATCGCCACCTTCTACTTCCTGGGGCCGACCGGCGTCGGGAAGACGGAGCTGGCCAAGGCGCTCGCGGAGGTCGTCTTCGGGGCCGAGGACGCCATGGTCCGCATCGACATGAGCGAGTACCAGGAGCGGCACACCGTGGCCCGCCTGATCGGCGCCCCTCCGGGGTACGTCGGCTTTGAGGAGGGCGGACAACTCACCGAGCGGGTGCGCCGCAAGCCGTACAGCGTGATCCTGCTGGACGAGTTCGAGAAGGCCCACCCCGACGTGCAGAACATCCTCCTCCAGGTCTTCGACGACGGGCGCCTCACCGACGGCAAGGGCCGCGTCATCGACTTCACCAACACCATCATCATCGCGACCAGCAACGTCGGCTCCGAGCTGATCCAGCGCAACCTGCAAGCGCCCGAGGGCGCCCGAAGCGACTACGACAAGCTGAAGGAGGACCTGCTGGTCCTCCTGCGCAAGTACTTGCGGCCGGAGTTCTTGAACCGCATCGACGAGGTCATCGTCTTCCACGCCCTGGATCGCGAGCAGATCCGGCAGATCGTCGGATTGCAGCTCGAGCGCGTGAAGCGGATGGCCCGGGCGCAGGGCATCACCCTCGAGTTCGATCAATCGCTGGTCGACCATCTGGCCGACGTCGGCTATCGCCCCGAGTACGGTGCGCGCGAGCTGCGGCGCCAGATCCGCTCCCTGGTGGAGACGCAGCTCGCCGAAGCGATGCTCAAGGGCGATCTCGGCGAGGACGACATGGTGACGTTCAAGTACGACTCCGAGGCGGACCGCGTCACCTGGGAGAAGCGGGCCGGCACGGCCGCGGAACGCGCGGCGGCGGCTCCCCCGGGCGGCGCTGGCCGGGGCCGCGACCGGGAAGAACCAACTCGGCCGGCAGTGCACTGACGACGGCGGCGGGCGGCGCGCGGTGGGCGCGCCGCCCCGCGCTTTGCTGCTACTTGGCCTCGAGCTGCCGCTCCAGCCGTTCGCGGGCCTCGGGTAGATCGAGATGCAGATAGTCCTTCTCGACCGTCGCCTCGATGCACTCCTGTACTCGCTTGGGCAGCAGTTCACGCAGGACTCCGACGAACTCCGGCGGGGCGGCCAGGACCAGGCGGTCGTATGCCTTCCGGACCAGGGCATCGTCCAGCGCCTTCGCGATCTGCCGCGCGAATTTCTCGATCTCCACTTCCTTGCGCGGCGTGGGAGGCTCCATCGCGGCGCGGGATCCCGTGCTCTGCTTCACCCGGCCGGGCTTGTCCGTCCCCAGCTCCGATTCCTTCGCGCGACTCTCCGGGTGCGTCAGCTCGGCGATCAGCTTCCAGTCCCGCCGGCCCGCCTGCGGCTCGTATATCCTCGCCGTCGCTGCGTCCGCCAGCACGATCCAGGTCCGAGCACTCACGGTTCGCTCCTCTCGCGGAGGGGACACCATGTTGCGATGGTGTCCCCACCCGCTCACATCCCAGTAGGATACGTCTCCGGCAGCTCGCCGCGCTCCCAGGTCGCGGTCCGCTCCAGCGGCTCGAGCGCGCGCGTCTCGTCGAGGTGCATGAGCGCATCGAACTGACTGGGCAGACGCGCGTGGAAGTAGTGGCTCACGCGCTCGGTCCCGGGCAAGTACACGACCCCGATGGCCCTCTGCAGATGCGGTTCGCGCAGGCCTCCCGCGGCCTCGCCCAGATCTCCCAGGGTCAAGAGGAAATTCGAAGCACCGGTGCGGTGGAAGAGGCCCTCGTAGCTCCCCGGCAGCGCGGGACGGACCTGCTTTCGCTCGGCGGGCCCTCCCCACTCGGAGGCCGCGGTGACCGTCCCAGTGTAGGTGCTGAAGCCGATCAGCCGCGCATCGACAGGGTGCCGCTCGCGCGCGAGCTGCCCGATGTTGATCTCGCCTGCCTCGCCCATCTGCGTCCCGTGCGTTGCCTCGCCGATGAGCACCAGTCGCGCGTCTCCGACGAACTCGAGGATCGGATCGAAGTCTTCCATCGAGCCCACGAGAGGATGCGCTGCCGTCGCGACCGCGTCGATCAGCATCCCGTCCGAAGCTGCCATGACGACCTCCAGCTTAGGGCCCCTTTGACGGAGCGGCCCCCTGCCCGGCTTGTCGGCGATCCGGGCAGCGACTCGTCCCGGCACCACCTTCGAGCTCAGCCAAGAGTAGGTTCGCGCGGCGCCAGGTAAAGGCCCCCGGCTCAGACCGGGCCCGACCGGGATGGCGCACGCTCGTCTTTCCTCCCTCGCCGGCCCTCGTCCTTGTCGCGGACGAGCCAGTAGGTCACGCCCAGCGACAGAGACAGGGCCGCGAGGCCGAGGAGCGCGGCGGGCGCGATCTCGAACAGATCGGCGACGATGATTTTTCTCGCCAGCGCGAGCAACGCGATGAGGATGACGATCCGGGCCTGGATGATCCCTCGCGCGCCTGGCGCCATGTACCGCAGCGTGTGGTTGAACTCGAGGGCGATCAGGAGCGTCATGATCGCGCCGAAGACTTGCTGGAAGACCGCATGGTCGAGTGGATTGAGCGCTCGGAGCAGGATGGTGTCCACCACGCCCGCGATCAGCCGGTACAGCGCCACGACGATGATGACGCCGATCACCCCTCTGAGCAGCAGCGCCACCACGACTTCGAAGCGCTCGTAGGCGGCGAGCGTCTTCCACGAGTTGCGGACGTCGGCCCAGCTGCGGAACGGTGGTTTGATCATCGTGGCTCGTTCAGCGCGCGGTCGAGGTTGAACGCCGTAGCACGGTCAGCGGTACTGAAGCGATTCAGTTCCAGCGAAAACCGTCGAAGTTCCGAGCAACTGGTTGGTGCCCAGGGGCGGAATCGAACCACCGACACGGGGATTTTCAGTCCCCTTGAGCCCGTCGAGAAGAGTGAGCCTCCCTCTGGGGACGTCCGTCAAGCACCCTGCAAGACCCGTCAAGGCAGGTACGCCGAAGCACGGTCATGCACGGTCCCCTTCACTTGGTTCCATCGTGTTCAGTCCGGACGTCTTGCTTGTCGGGAGAGCCGCGGCGGTTGCTCCGTCGCGACTCGGCCGCCTGCCGCGCCAACTTCGCGAGATGCAGGCCGGTGTGGACGTACTTCTGCGAGGTCTTGGGATCCTTGTGCCGAGCCTGAGCCATGACCGCGAGGAGTGCGGTCGGTCCGCCGTGCGCACCGAGCTCGCTGAGACATGTGTGCCGCGCCGTATGGTGGGCGGTAAGGCCATGGGGATCGATGCCTGCCTTCTTCACCGCCGTCCACCAAGACCGATAGTAGTTCGTGGCTCCGAAGATGGGTACGCCGCGGCCGATGTTCCCACGCGCCGCGATCTGCTCTTTGATCGCCCTCGCAGCCTGCGAAGGCATATGGATCGCGGGCTCCTCCTCACCTGACTTCTGGTCGGATGCGGGGATCGTGATCGACTCCTGCTCGAAGTCGATCCAGCGCAACGTCATGCGGTTGATCTCCTCCATGCGCATGCCGGTCCAGAACGCCACGACGTACCAGCGTCTTGCTTCGCCCTTCAGGTGCGCAAGGAGTGAGTTGCGCTCCTCCACGCTAAGCGCGCGGCGCTTCTTCTGCGTGCGCCGGATCGTCTTTGAGTCCGGCAGGGTCAGCTTGGGCACGGTCTGGAGCTTCCCCTGCGCCTGTGCCCACTTCAGGAGAACGGAGACGTAAGTGGTCTGCCGTGCGATCGTGGACCAGGACGTTCCGTTGTCGCGCAGCTCGCGGGTGACCCGCGTCCATCGATCCTTCGTAAGCTCGCCGAGCTTGGCAAAGCGCGAAAGAACGTGATGCCGGTAGCTCTCCTCCAGCTTCCCAATGTAGCTGGCAGCCCCCTTCCCTTCGCGCATCCGCCACGACAGGTACTCTGCCACGAGCTCGCGAAGATCGACGTCCCCACCCGCATCCGGAGAAGGCTTGCCCGCGCGCTCTAGCTCTCCGAGCCAGATGGTCCGGGCCGCGGCTTGAGCCTTTCCAGGATCGACTTCACCAGTGGATCGCCGGATGAGCTGGCCGTCGATCGTGAACCGGCACCAGAGGACGTCTCCGTCCGGCTTTGCGTAGACCTTCGGCCCGGGCCAGCGCCGCGGGCGAGTCTTGCGTGGCATGTTCCCTCCTCCATTCGTTTCTCGACGTATCGATCGAGCGCCTTGCGTGCGTACACGATGCGGCGCTTGCCGATCGGGATCGGCGGCACATGACGCCGCACCTCCTGTTGAAACAGCGTCACGCCAACGCCCAGATAGGCCGCCGCGCATTCCTCGCAAAGCGTGACGCCTCGGCACTTGTCGTGAGACCGGTGGCCAGCGCGCCGGTCCTGGACTGCAGCGCGCCGGTCCTGGACTGGATCGCCGGGCATCATGCGACCCCCTGAAGCGCGTCGGGGTGCGCGCCAAAGGCCAACAATTCATCCACCGCCTGCCGAGCATGACCTCGGCAATTGATGCGGCCAGATCGATACGCGCACTCGAGGTGCGCCCACTGCGAGTAAAGCGGCGCAGCGGCAGGTGAGTTGAACGCAAGAATGAAGCAGTCGTTCTGTGCCAGGTGCTGCAGCGTAGCGGCGAGTGCCTCGTGTTCTGCCCGTGAGAATCGCTGCGCTGTATACCCGTCGAATCCGCCGAGGTAGGGCGGATCAGAGATCACGACATCGCCCGGGCGCACAAGTTCGACGGCCGAACGCCAGTCCGGCAAGAAGACGACGCCGCGAATACGCTCTGCCGCATCACCGAGCTGCCCACGTGTGGGCAGCGGCCAGGGTCGTGCGAGGCGCGCCGGATCGGGTGGTACGTTGTGATGGCCCGCGCGGTTCACCCGCCACAAGCCGTTGAACGACATCGCCGAGAGCCATAGGAACCGGGCTGCACGCTCGCACCGTCCCGCGGGCAAGCCAGCGCGTACCGCGTTGAAACCCTCCCGCGAGCGCGGCGTCTGGGCATTGAGCTGAACCAGGCTCTTGAACAGAGCGTCCGGATCGCGCGCGAGCTCTGCGTAAAGAGCAAGAAGATCAGGATTCGCATCTGCCGCGATCTGCGGCGCGACCGTCGCAACTTCCTGCTCGAGGACTCCTGCGCCGTAGAAGAGTGAGACCAGTCTGCCGCCGCCTCCGCGGAGCTGAGCGGCAATGACAGGAGCAAGGCGGGACAGAACATGCCCCTTGGCTCCGACCCAGCGAAAGAGCCGCCTCTGTTCTGCATGCAGACGCACAGCTCTTCCTAGAACGGGATGTCGTCTTCGGCACCGGCGGGGGCGTCCTCCGGTGGCGGAGCTTCGAGCTGCTCGGCAGGCTCGCTCGTTCGCTTTGGCGCGCCTCCAAGGAAGATCACGCGGTCGGCGAGGATCTCCGTTGACCAGCGCTGGACGCCTTGACGGTCGGTCCAGGAACGAGTGCGGAGCCGCCCGCGCACGAGCACTTGACGTCCGACGTCCAAGTGCTGGGCGCAGACCGCTGCGGTTCGGCCCCAGGTCACGATCCGGTGCCATTCCGTGCGCTCCTGCGGCTTCTGTCCCTTGGCGAGAGACGTTTCATTGGTCGCGAGCGAGAGCAGCGCGTACGCGGCTTGCGCTGCCGTGTAGCGCAGCTCTGGCTTACGGCCGAGATGGCCGACGAGAGTGACTGCATTCAGCGATGACATGGCGGCTCCTTGCGAACAGGGGTGACGGCTGCATCTCGAGGGGACTTCGAGGGAGGCGGCGCGCCTGCGGTACGCGCGTAGCTGGACGTCGCGCGCGAGTGGGTCAAACACAGCGCCCAGGCGCGATCGAGTTCCCAGGCATCGGTGTAGGCGAGCGCAGCTCGGACAAGACGGCGGGCAGTGTGGCGATTGAAGTGTGGCAGAGCCTTCGCGGCAGCGCAGAGAGCGTCCTCCGCCCGTCGCAGTAACCTGCGCACGACCTGGCCGTCATCGACCTGGACGATGTCGCTGGCGAGGCGCTCATCCCTGTATCGAGCTCTCGCAGCTGCGGTGTAGCCACGAGCGACGGCGAACAGCACTTCCTGCTCGCCACCCCCGCGCTGGCCGAAAGCGAGGGCGCACGTGAGAAGCGCGTGCCGCGCGGCCCTCGGGGCGCGGTCGGCAGCGCTCTCGTCGAGCAAAGTCTCCAGGTGTCGGGGTACCCTGGCCATCACGCACCTTCGTGCAAGCTCTTCAGAGAGTGGGCGATGGCAGCGTCGAGATTGCGCATTGCCTCGCGCGTGATCTCCCCCACCGGCCGGTGCGTGGTGTTTCTCGCGAGGTCTTGAATGAGCTCACAGGCCTCGAGCGCGGCCGCGCCGGCGCGCTGAGCAGTCGTGATTGCAAGTGCGCGCGCCGCAGCGAGCGGAGCGCCTGGCACCGTGCCTGTGCCCGACATAGACGGATCCTCGAGTTTCTTCGCCGTCCGGACGGCTTGACGGCAGGTGCTGGCAATGCGCTCCAGTAGTTGGAGCGCGCGCGGCAGGATCGGTACATCGTCGATCCCAAGTGCCGCGACTGCAGCTTCCTTCCTGGCTCGCTCGACTCGGTGATACTCGACGATTGCGTCAGCTAGGACCGGAACCTGGGGGGACATTGTCGCCTCCGCTCACTCGCGGAAGCAATACTAATGTACATATGATTGTGTGTCAAGACGTGCCTTTCGTCCCCCGTGTCCCGGCTATTTACGCCACGTTCCGACCTGGCCAACGCGGTCACTCCCTGTCCGATCCAGAAGTCGACCGCGCTAGCCGCGAAGTGCTCGCGCAACGGAGCCGAGGAGCTCATCGTCCTGCGCAGGTTTGAGGACATGGCCGCTGACCTCGCCCCAACGAACCGGTGGCTTGGGTTCGCTTGAGTGGACGAGAACTGGGATCTTCCTCAACATCTCGTCCTGTGCTCGAACCGCGAGGAACTCCTCTCCATCCATGACTGGCATTCGCATGTCGAGCAGGACCAAGTCGACTGACATCGCCCGCAAGAGCCGAATTGCCTCTTGGCCGTTGCTGGCCAGCAGCACGACATAGCCGGCGCGTTCAAGCGTACGGCGCGTCATGGCCTGCACGGCCTCTACATCATCGACGATCAGCACGATCCCACCGCTGTTGTGCATCGTTTCGCCTTGGCCCTGGAGTCTCGAGATTCGCGCTGCGCCGAGAGGGACGCGGTTTCAGCGGGCGCAAATGAAGACACACTGACGGGTCTTCATATGATCCTACCTGACTGTTCCTTCACAGTCAACCCTACAGGGCCTATGGGTCCACCCGGCCTGATTGGGCAGGATGGACACGACCCTGGCGAGGAAGATCGGATCGGCTGCGAGGACCGCCCGGCGCGCGCGGTCGCTCACGCAACAGGATGCCGCCGAAACCATCGGCGTCAGCGCCGAATTCTATGGAAGGATCGAAAGAGGGCGAACGCTGCCAAGCGTGCCGACCCTCGTTAGGATCGCAGACACCCTCGGCATTCCAGCAGATGCACTACTCGGTCGAACGGGGACACAAGCTGTCACGTCGCGCCTCGAGCAGATTCCCGCAGACGCCTCGATCTCGCCTGAACTGCGAAGCCTCTTACGCCGGCTTCGCAGGCTAAGACCTCGCATGCTTCGTTTAGTTTCGGCCCTGGTCGCCGCACTCGAAGTTCGCTGATGATTCTCACCCGCTGACTAAGTGTTCGCCCTTGCCCGGACAGCCGTACACTGGCGTAGACCTGATCTCAGCCCTTGCCCTCGACGATTAGAGCCCGGCATCGCTTGCAGATTGGCTGCGGGCTGCCGTCACGCCCGCGAGGGCCAGCCGTCGAGCTTCATCGACACGAGATCACAGGAAGACCGGAACCGCTCCCTTAGATCGAAAGATGGAGCCGATAGCTCATCAACAGTAGGCTGGCAGAGCGAACGCATGTTCACGCCACCATTCGATCCTCGTCTTGAGGGAATGGGCGCGCTGCGAACGCTAAGTCGCCGCGATCATTTTGTTGCGTGAAAGTGTGCGATCTCGGGGAACTTCGCCATCGCTTCGGTGCCGTGTGCCGCGGTAAAAGCCTCGATCGCGGTCGTGAAGCTAGTCTCCATGGTCGTGACCGGCGCACGCGTCGTGACCAGACTGCTTGCCGGAACCGGGGTCGTCTTGGGCGGATCCGGCGGCGGTCGCGGGGGGGCGTTCACGTCCAACGCGGCTGAAAGGGAATTGATGCCGTTCGTGGCCCGAGCGCTGACGGTCGCAGAGTAATTCTCGCCGGCACCTCCGAACCGTTCTGCGATCATCTGAAGAAACGAAGTATGATCATACAGCAGGCTCGAGACTGAGCGTCGGCCAACAAACGGCGAGAGCACAATTGCAGGGACCCGGACACCTGTGGTTTGAAAAGCGGCGAACTGCGCACCCGAAGGTGGTGCATAGGGGACCGGCTTGGGGGGTTCATGATCAAAGAATCCGCCGTGCTCGTCGTACGTGAGGAGAATCGCCATCTTCCTCCAGCGCTCCTCGTTGCTCGTCAGCGCCTCGTACGTCTGCTTGAGAAACTGTTCGCCGAAACCGACGGGCGAGGGCGGATGGTTGTCGCAGGCGTGTCCGGAAAGGTGAACGGGCGTATCGCTGTAATCAGGCTCGACGAAGATCACCTGCGGCCAGGTGGCGGTGGACTCGTGCTGGGCGTCGAACGACAAGCTCGCCAGCGAACGGAACTTGTCCGTGAGAAGAATGGGCCACATCTTCGACATCAAAGTGAAGAACGACAGTCCCGCGCCATAGATGCGCCAACGTATGCCATGGCGCGTGAGCCAGTCGAAGACCAAATCCTGCGTTGGCAGCAATCCATTCCTGCTGACGTCGAGCACCGAATCACCGCCGAACGCCATCAACCTGTTCGGTTGAGTCGACGTCGGTAGGGGAGCGAACCAGCTGTCGCATACCAGGAACTCGTCCGCGAAGAATTCTGTCGTGGGAAGATCATCCGGCACCATCACCCTTAGGGGAGGAGGCTGCAGAACGCCAGAGGTCCCGGAGAACGTCTCATAGGCAAGTACGAAGCCGTTCATCGCGAACGTTCCAAGTGCCGGCGCGCGAGCGATCTGCGTCGTCACAAACGACCGCTCGTGAGGCAAGTCGTTCGGAAGAGGTTCATCATCGGCCTCGAATGGGGCGATCATCGAGCCGTTCTGTGAAGGATTCTGTAGATTCGGATCCGCAAGGTTCCGCAGTCCGTTTAGCTGGCGACCTCCGTACTTTGGCAAAGAGAGATGCCCGATGAGATGGTCGAACGACCTGTTCTCCATCATGATGAGGACGATCGTATCGACGCTGCCTCGCACTTCGTCTGCGGTCATGGCAGAGATCCTCAAGGTTTGCACTCTAGAATGACCAATATCGTCAGACTTCGCGGAATCGTGGGTGTTCCGCACGTTTCGCTTTGATCCAGTGGAGTGCTCAGCGTCCACGTGCCTATCACCGACAACCCTGCGAGACGGTCTGAGCTTCTCATTGTTGGGCGGAGCTCGGTCTCACGATCTCCATGTTGGACTTTGATGATTCGATTCACGTTTTCTGGTAGCTCCACTCCAGCAACAGTCAGGTCAGATCCCCAAGAGGTTGGCTTCAGTTCGTCGACGACCGTGAGCGTCGCGCTCGAGCACGTCGTGGCTGGGTCGGCCACCGATTGTCCGACGGGCTTCTTGCCGGACCCCGCTTTGACATCGACGTCGACTTCTCTCGCATCGGAGCCCCAAAAGTTATGCACGTCGAGACGGTAGGTTGTAGTGCTATGGGGCGATACTTCCCTTGTTCCCGACGCAGGCACATTTCCCAGAGCTGATGGGGGAGCTTTCGCTGAAAGAACCCCGTTGGTGGAGGCCTGCCATGACAACTGGACTGCAGAACCTGCACAAATTACGTTTGGCCTGGCAACGAAGCTCTGAACCGAAGGTCCACAACAGGCCGCGCACAACACGGCGCACAGCCCGCGTAGCTTCACACTTGCATTCATGGGACACCTCTTCAAGCGGCAATGGCCAGTTTCGCCGCTAACGTGGCACCGAACGCAGCTGCCCGTAGCGCGACTTCCACCCCGGACAACACACGTGCAAGGTTCTGTCTGGCAGCGACGTCTTTCGCGGCTTCGGTCACCACGGTCTCAAGCACATTTCCGTTGTCGTCCAGCAAGTCATCAAAATGAAGCGCGTCCTTGGACTGGTAGACGCCGAGTCGTGCCGTCAGCCGCGCAATCTCACGCTCCGTCAGCATACGGTGTTGGAAGTCCGGATCGGTCGCGTCGATAAGCTTTAGGAGGTCAATTTGCGACTGTAGCGTCGCGATTTTGCGCTTGCGTTCTTCATCCGTAAGAGGCGAACTGGAGAGCGTCTGTTTCAGTTTATCCACAAGCGCGCTTATCGCCGAGAGCGCCGCATCGCTCGTGGGGGAGGGTCCGGCCTGACTCGAGGCTTGCTGCAGAACTGCCCGCTGAGTCCCCAATTGTGTAATGATGCCCTGCAGATCCGATGCGAGCATGTGATAGTCCGCCATCGACTACTCCTTGCGATTAAGGTGGGACCAGACGTCAATAAACTTGTCTAAGTCCCCTTTTACCTTGCTCAAGTCATCTTGCGCGCGGCCGGCTTTCTCAGTAAGCAGCTGTATTGCCGGGTTCGAGCGGTCCGCCATGGCAATCTCTCCATTGAAGGCAGTCAGCTGCCGCTGCACCTCCGCAATAACATCCTGGACCGCGCCCGGGGTCTCCTGGTTGAGATACCGATGCAACTGTCTTTCTGTCTCGATTACCTGATGCACATTGCCGATCAAGGCATCCAGCAGAGACTCCAGATCCTTCCGCTGCTGGTCTCCGATGGCCATCTGGGCCCGAACGGTGCCGTCTTCGAGCGCAGCAAGCCTGTCTAGGCTGAGCAACACAACCTTGTTACGTGTCGCTTGGATGAAGGCTGCCCGATCGCCCTTCGGTGCAGTTAACACTTCGCGCACCGCGTAAACCATGTTCGCGGTCTGCACTCGGCCCTCCCGCATCGCGAGTTCCCGCACCGCCTGTTCTTCGATGGTTCGCGTTGATGCGATGAGCTGCATCATCGGCGCCTTGCTGCCCGTCAACCTTTGGTCCAGCACGCCATAGTATTTCTCTTCAACCGCATCGAGTCGACGGATGTTCTTGCCGCCCGCGCAAGCGACGTGCAGCCCGCATACCAGAATCAGCGAGGTTTTCATGGCTGGCCTCGCAGGGTTTGGATCACTCCTCCAATGACGGTGGAGTCAACCTTGGCTCCGGCCTCGGCAGCCTCGGCAATCTTCTTTCCGTCGATGGTCGCATCAATGGAAAGATACTGGTTGACGATGCCATGGAAGGCTTGCATGACATCGACCTGTTTGGAGAGCAGTTCGAGTTGTTGGTCAAGATTAGCTCGTTGTCGCCGCAGGTCGATCGCAATTGAGGGATAGGTCAGATCGTCATCCGTCTCCTTCGATGTCTGCTCGAGGGTCGCTACTAGTCTCGTCCTGATGGCTGCCTGGTCCGGAGGCGCATTCGACTGGGCATTGCGTGCGACCTTAATTCGCTCCGCGAGCGCTGCCCTCTTGGCCTCAAGTGAATCACCCGGAAGGGTCAACACCCAGAAATCAAAGTGCCTCGCCCAGAAGCCTTTTTGACCAGTGAGCCGCGCTCCGGTCTCAATGAAGTCATTTGATGTGGTGTCGGGCAAGGAGCGCTTGGCAGAGAGCGATTCCAGCTGACTTAGGACGGCCTCGTCGAGATCTTTCGAACCCATCTGTGCCACGTACGCATCACGCTGCTTTAACTCCAACGCGTCATAGTACGCAGCGACGGTCGCTCTGTACTTTGCGACCTGGTTGCTGAGCGCGATGAGGTTAGCCGCATGTTGGTGTGAGGCGTCCTTAACGCCTTGAGGCGTTACGCACGCGACTCCTAGCAACCCAAGCAGGGATACCCATGTGAGCTTCATCTCGTCCTTCCCCCTAGACGACGGTAAGAAAAACTAGGACAGCGCATCGCGCAGGTTGTGACCATGCGCGACACGAACACCGCAGACCCTCTGACGCCCCAGATTCGATTGTGGCTTTTACACGATCGGCAATGGCGATGTCTCGATCGGCCGAACGTCGGAGGGGGCTAGATTTCGAGCCTCTCAGGCCAATGATTCGAAACGTATTGACCGTCTCCAACGCAAGGAATTGACTACGCACGCATTGCGCCGATAGGGGGTCGCAATGAGCGAGGGCTCTGGGGTTGACGTTCCTGAGAGTCTGCACCTCCCCTCGGGAACGACGTTGACGGTTGCCTTCCGTTTGCCTGTCGGGTTGGGTCAGGATCAGTACCTCAGTCCCGAGCGGATCCAGCTGCTTGCCATGACACTTGGATTCGCCGGGTCTTACGTAGTGCAGGCATCTGAAAGCATCCCTATCCTGCCCGCTCGAAGCAAACGCCATCCGCATGCACTTGTCATCGGGCCGGAAATCGAGCCATCTCGGCTAAGAATCGAGCCCCTTCGATACATAGTGCTCCTGGATCAGGCGATGCTTGCGCATGCACCTGATTATGAGCGGTTCCGAAGGTGAGGCTGTACCCGAGCGCATAGAACGAGTTCTGGCGTGCCGAAGAAGGCGCCGCAGCACCGCCCTCCAGAAGAAGCCTGATGAGGCGCCACCGACCGCCGGTGCACTCACTTCCGGAGCGCGGAAGCCGCGGTGACCAGTCCGTCGATCGTCAGATCCACGCTGAAGGCCCAGGCGGCGGCCGCCGCGAAATCCTTCAGCGCGCCGGTGAAGGCGTCGCCGAAGATCATGTAGCCCACGATGGTCAACGCGATCCCGGAGACGACTGTCTGGTACCAGAGCGCTGATTTTCGCTCCTGCACGCTGACGCCGAGCACTGTCTCCACGTCGGGCGACTGCGCACGCTTCACCGGTACGAAAGGAATCTGCGTCGAGGGAGCGGACACCGGCGAGGTAACGTTGACCACGGTCCTGGCCGGACCGGCGAGTTGCGCCTCAGGCGCAAAGTCGGCCGCAATCGGGCGCGTGCGTTGCGCCTTCGGCTCCTGGGAGCCTGGCACGAGACTGCTCAGTGCCGCGGAGTAGTCGCGCTCGTCCAGCGCCTGCCGGGCGGCGTCGATCGCCTCACGCGGTACGCGCGTCTGTAGCGCGTCGATGGCGGACGAGACCGCCGCATGCAGGGCAGAAAGGGCAGCTTCGATCGTCTCCAACGAGTGCTCAGGGTCCCCGAGCGCCCTCGCTCCTTCCGCCGCCGACTTGATCTTCGCCGCATGATCGCCCGCTCCTGCTGCGGCAGCCAGACCGGCGAGCTTCTCAGTCAATCCAGCGAGCAGCACCGGTACCGGCGCGATCGCGTCGGCGAGCCGCACCCGCGCCTCGTGAACTTGCTCAAGCAGAGGAGCGATCTCCGTACCCGGCGAGACGCGAGCTATCTTTTCGATCGCCTGCAGCAACTCGAGAGACTGCAGGCCGATTACTCGCGCCAGCTTTCCCTCCGGCGCGAACAGCTCCTGCGCCCTTGCTTTGATCATTCCTCGATAGCCGGCTGCAGCTTCGGAGATCGCTTGCTCCAGACTGGGTCGCTCGTTCTTCAAGGCGGTGCTGGCGTCGTCGGGATCCACCTGCGCCTGCTCGCGCAGCTTGCTCAAGTGATAGACCTCGAACTGCACCGTCTGCGCGACGGCGGGCGGCAGCGACCAGCCGCGCAGAAGAACGCCGAGCGCCTCCTGGATCTTCCCTTGCACGTCGACCCTGCGCTGCTCAAGGTCAGTGAGCGCGGCGGCGATCTCCGCAACCAGCGCCTTCGAATCATCGCTGATCGTCTTCGGGTCACCGCCTCCGGGCGCAGTCAGGGAGGTTTCCAGCGTCTTCATCTTCGCATCGATCCTGTCGCGGAACTTCTTGTCGGGGTGGCTGGACCTTTCCCGGCCCGCGCGCTCCCAGGCTTCGGAGGCAAGCGCGCGCGCAGCGGTCAGGTCGAGGCGCTTCCGCAACCGGTCCCGCACCACGTAGCTGAACATCAGACCGACCATGAGCGCGATCACCAGCGCCCACCGGGCACACCGCGTGCGCACCTCGACCGGCACCAACACCGGAGCCTTCAGCTCTGCGGCATCCAGCTCGAGGTTGCCCTTGACCGTTCCGACGGGGAACTCTCCAGCCGGCTCGACCGCCACTTCCAGGGCACCCGCAGGCGGAACGCGGCGCTGATCGTCCTTCAACGTCGCCTTGAGCTCTCCGCGCGGCGCCCCCTGCATCGGCTCGGTCTGGCGAACCGAAAGTCTCGAGAGCTGCGATCGGTGGCCAACCTCGCGCACGAGTAGTTTCGCGTGTGACTCCCGCCAGCCCCACACGTTCTCGATGACCAGCGTGCCGGGCTGACGGACTTGCGCCTCCGGGTGACTGAGCTTCAAGCGCGCGACCGCCAGCTCGGCGTTCTTGGCGTCACGGAAGCGGATCAGGACGGAGTAGGTGCCCGGCGTCGAGGCCAGATCGAGCGGCACGGTGAGGTCGATCCGCGGCCCGCGCGGATCACCCTTGGGGATCAGCACCGCCTTGAAGTACTGCGCGAGATCGTTGCGCTGCTGATCGCCGAGCAGCACTTCGTCGGCCGACCGCTCGAGCCCCTGCTCCGGGACGCCCTCAGGTTGAAGCGGAAAGCTCAGGATCGCGCTCTCGCCGCTTGCGTAGACTTCCGGCGGCTCAGCCTGCACAAGCTTCAGCTCGACCGCGACCGCGGCGCTGGCAGCCAGGCAGCCTGCAATGATGATGAAGAGCGCTCTCGTGTTGCCCGCCGCTCCGATCATCACGTGCCCCCCTGCACGCGCGCGCGAACTGCGGCGCCTACGTATCAAAGCGGATGTCAAGGCACAACTACAAGCAAGCAGCCTGCTTAAGAACTGCCTCCTGCCTTGCTTCGCGTGGCATTCTCTGTTTTCAATGCCGAGTGGTTGCGCCGGCAGCGTTTGCAGGTCGATCGGCGCGTAGGATGATGGACAGTACAAGCATCAATGGCTCCGGTGCGAGCCGTGTTGGCGAGCATGCTGTGGCACGCTGGCGATTGAGCCGACGCCTGCTCGCCTTGCTGAAGCAGGGTCTCACGCCCGACAAGCTCGCGCTCTGCATCGCGATAGGAATCACCTGTGGGCTCTTTCCCGTCTTCGGCACGACCACGTTTCTCTGCATTGCCGCTGCATCGGTGTTCCGGCTCAATCAGGCGGCGATCCAAGTCGTTAACTATTCGTTGTACCCGGTGTACGCGTTCAGCACGCTCGCGCTCCTCGAAGGGGGCGCCTGGCTCTTTCGCGAGCCGCTCATCCCGCTAAGCGCATCGGGACTGCGGCTCTACTTCGCGGGTGGCCTGGTGGCCGCAGCGAAGACGATGGGCGTCGCTCTGTTGCACGCGTCGGTCCTCTGGCTCCTTCTCGCGCCAATCTCCGTGCTCATCCTCTATCTGCCGCTGCAGAGAGTCATCACCGCAATGGCTAGCAAGCTCGGGCATCAGCAATGAATCGGAGGAAGTCATGGCCCGCGATCGTTTGATCGAGACCAATGGCCTGGACGGCGACACGGGGGCGAGCCCGGTAGCGCCGTTCATGCTCAGTGAGCTCGGTCGCAAGACGCGGCCGCATCGCATCATCGATTCGCCCCGCGCGATGCTGGGCCTGATCGCCAAATCGCATGAGAGACACTTTGGGCCGGCTCTCCCCGACGGCGCCAGGGCCGACGACGTCGCGTCCGTTGGTTGGGCGCTGGTGTTTCACGAGGACGAATCCGAGCCAGTCCGAAACGCGATGCGGGAGTTGCTTTCCAGGCGAAGACACGGAATGGAGAAACAGGACTTCTTCCGCGAACTGATCTATCCGCGCGATTGCCCCGATGCTCCCGCGTGGCTCGATCGACTCCATGTCCGACCCGGTGAATTCGAACTCGAGAAGATTCCCTACTATCTGCTCTTCGTCGGCTCGCCTGAGCGCATCCCCTTCGAAGTCACTCGCGACCTGGCGGCCGATTATTGCGTCGGCCGGCTCTTCTTCGAGGACGAGGGCGAGTATCAAAAATACGTGCAGAACCTCTTGGCGTACGAGCAAGGGGACGTGCACACGCGCCGCGAAGTGGTGTTCTTCAATCCGGTTCACGATGACATGACGCGCCTGATCGCGAACGACCTGATCGATCCGCTACTCGCTAGTTGGACCTTCCCGGTCCCTCACAAGTTGGTCCGCGCCAAGAACGCGACTAAGGAGGCGCTGCGGAAATTGCTCGCGCCGGCGGGCGCGCCATCGCCGGCGTTGCTCTTCATCGGCGCGCATGGCGCGGTCTATCCAAATCAGCCGCCCTACCAAATCGATCGCCAGGGCGCGGTCGTCTGCCAGAGGAGGGAGGGGGAGGCGCCATCGTCCGACGCGATTGTCACCGCCGGAGATATCGATGCCGACAGCTCGGTGCGCGGCCTCGTGACTTTCTCGTTCTCCTGCTTCAGCGGGGGAACGCCTTCGCACGAATCGTGTTTGCGCGAATCCGGCCAGCTGCCGCCACGGCTCGCGCCCAGGCCATTCATCGCCAAGCTGCCGCAAGCATTGCTAGGCCGCGGCGCGCTGGCTGCCGTAGGACAGGTCGATCGCGCCTGGAGTTGCTCGTTCCAGGACGGCGAAGGCCACAGCCATGTCGAGACGTTCCGGAGGGCGCTCGAAATGTTGAAAGGCAAGCCGCTCGGACTCGCGGTGAACGCATTCAGCGGCCGCTACGCGACCAAGAGCACGCATCTTGCCACAGTGCTCGACCGCCTCGGCGTCGGTCTGGCCATCTCCAACGAGGATCTAGGTTTGCTATGGCTCGAGCGAAATGACGCGGGCGCCACACTGCTCCTCGGAGATCCGGCTGTGCGCTTGCGCGCGGAGAGCTTCGTATGAGCACGTCCACGTTCGAGGTCGAGTTGGAAGTCTACCCCGACGGGCCAGACGACGAAGACGAAGGGACCGTCCCAGGGCAGGAAGCAGCAGGCGGCCGACACAGGATCAGGCTGCGCGTCTCCGACCCGGACCTGCAATTCGACAATTCCTCGGAATGGGCCGTGGTTCAGTTTCCGGCCGAGTTGTACCAGCGCGGCGCCGTGGATCCTCTCGCTTACGGGCAAAAGCTGACGACGACGATCCTCGCTCCGGACGGCCTCCGCGAGGTGTTCAATGACGTGGTCCGGCGTAGCGCGATTGACGGCCGCGCTTGCCATTTCCGGGCCTACCTCAGCCGGCGCGATCCTTGGCTGCAAGTCATTCGCTGGGAAACGCTGCTCGACGGAAGGCGCGAGGGAACACCCACACCGCTCTTCACCAATGCGCGCACGTTCTTCTCGCGCTTCCCCAGTACGCCCCGCCAGGTGGTGCCGGTGCACTTCGGAAAGCTCGCGTCGCTGCGCGCGCTCGTCGTGGTGGCCGCGCCCCGGTTCGACCCCGACGGACCATTGCCGCCGATCGATCGCGACGAGGAGTTGACCATCGCGAACCAAGCACTCGGCGCCTTCCGACCCGAAAACGTCTCGCTCCTCAACGGACCTTCCACGCTCAACGGCATCGCCGAGAAGCTGGGGCGCGATCCGGTCGACGTCCTCTACCTGATCGGTCATGGCGTGCTCGCGGGGGACGAACCGGAGATTGTGTTGGAGGCGTCGGACGGTGGGCCCACCCAGGTCCGCGGGATCGAACTGGTGAAGATGCTCGCGGGTTTGGAGTGCAAGCCGAGCCTCGTCTTCCTCACAGTCTGCCAAAGCGCGAGCGAGCCCGCGCGCGCCCGGGGCTTCCGCGGCATCGGCCAACTTCTCGCCACCGACGTCGGGATCGGCTCGGTCATAGCCATGCAAGGGCGCGTCGGCGTTGGGAGCGCTCGCAAGTTCGTCAAGATCTTCTTCAAACAGCTCTGCACGCACGGCAACGTTCCCTGCGCCGTGGCCGAGGCGCGGCACAGCGTCTCGCTCGATCAGCAGGCCGACTGGTGGATCCCGGTGCTCTTCTTTCGCATGAAGACTTCGAACGTCGTCACCATCGATGCTCCGGACCACCCGCTCTGGAACGAGGCGGAGCGCCGGTGCAACGAGCAGGTGCGCAATATCTGGGAGCGCACGCCGGCAGCGCAGGACGACCTATACGTGCCGCGTTCGGTGGAGGCCGATTTCGAGCGCTTTGTCCTGGTGAGTGACAAGTCCACGATGGTGATCATCGGCCAGTCCGGCATGGGAAAGACCACACTCGCAGCGCGGATGATGAAGCGCTTCTCGGAAGAGGGACACCTCTGCATGTTCATCTCCAGCGCGCGCCTGCTCCGGCCGGCAGAGGAGGTGGAGCGCCTGATCGTGGAGCAGTTCACCGAAGCGACCATCTTGCCCAAGGACTTCTGGACCGAGATGAACAAGGAATGCAGCAGGCGCGGCAAGAAGCTCATCGTGATCTTCGACGCGGTCAACGAGTTCAACCCCCTTGCTGGGGCTCCAGAAGCCCGCCAAGCTGTGCTTGGGACTTCGCCGCTCGCCTTCCTCGAACGCCTGAACGCGATGGCCGAGGCGGCGCGCGCGTATCCCAACGTGAAATACCTGATCACCTCGCGTCCTGAGACGTGGCGCCGCGGGCTCGACCGGGACCTGGTTCGGATCCGCGACAGCAAAGGCGCCTACTTCGTCGCGCGCGAAGGTCTGGCGCATGAGCTGCCGCGGTTCGACGAGGTGGAGGCGCAACGTGCATACGAGAAGTACCGACGATCGGCCTATCGGATCGCCACGCCCTACAAAGAGCTCGATGCGCTGACGCGGTACCTTCTCCGCGATCCACTGCTCCTGATGGTCACCTGCCGCACCTTCCGTGGCAGGGCCATCCCTGCGGGCCTCGATACCAACGACCTGTTCGACGCGTATCGGAAGCTGCTGATTGACGAGGGGACGGTCGCAAACCAGCCGGTCGCCGAGGCGCTGGAAACGCTCGTCGCCGCGATGTTCGACGCGCGCGAGGGATCGACGCACCTGATCGTGCGCGACTCCGTTCCATCGTCCGGAGTGCTCTCCGCCTCGGAGATTGCGTACCTCCTGGAACGTAACGTGCTTCGTCTGGAGGGGCAGCAGGTGCGGCTCATGTACGATCGCTTCGCCGAGCACCTCTTTGCCGCGCGGCTGCTTCGGGAGCTGGAGCGGCGCCAAACGATCGAGGCGAAGGTGGGGATCATCTGCGGTAACCTGCCGATCGCGCAGCGCTTGAATACGGCGTTCGCCGCCCTGCAGCGCACGCTGGTCCTGTCGAGAAGTCAAAGCGTCAACCACGGGGAGTTGCTCAAAGCCGTGGCAGCGTACGACGAACGGGGACTCGCGTTGGTGGTTGCAGCGCTGGCCAGGCTGGCGATGGTCGCGAGCAGCGCCAATCCCAGCCAGGGCATCGACCTCTTGCAGGAGCTCCTGAGCGCCGCGCAACGCGACGTCGAGCGGCGGCTCGCGCGCAAGCACCGCGCGGGCGACAAGCCCCTCTTTCCGGTCATCGACGCGGTCTACCGGATCCTGCTCGACCAAGAGTATCGCAATTGGCTTGAGGAAAAGGGCTCGCTCAAGGCGGTCCACCTGCGAGTACTGCACTCATTCTTTATCTGGGGTTTCAAGCACGCGCATGCGGTGATCAGCGGAGGTGCGATCCAGTACCTCTACTTCCTCTGGCAGCGGGACAAGAGCATCGAAGATGCGATCGCCATCACCCAGCTCCTGGTCGAGCAGACGCGTCCACTGTCTCTCGGGTCGGCCCTGTCCGCGCAGAAGAACCTGGTCGCCAACACTATGGGTCTCTTCATTCTCATCCTCGCTGAAGCGCGCGACGACAAGAGCATGCAGCGGATCCTCCCCATCGCGAAGAGTTTCATCCGCCGGCTCGACCTCCGCTTCCAGAGACCCGGGCTAAGGGGAGCACTGTGGCTGTTTCCCATCCTGCTCGGCTACTACGCGATGAAGAACATCTTTGCCCACGTGCCCAACCCTATCAACCTCAAGGCGCTGAGACGGCTGCTCAGAAGCAAGAAGCATCTCGCCGATTTCGCTCAGGTCTTCTCGCTCTGCGAGCCAGGCCCGGTCGCAGCAGCGGCTTGGAGGAACATCTCTCCCGAACGGCTCGCCGTTCTGGCTCGCTCCAACAACAGCTTCGTGTTCCAGATGTTGAGCTTCGCTCTATCGGCGCGCCACGAGAGAGCGACGACCGCTGCCGAACGGGCCGAGGCGCTGCGGAGCATCGAGGCGATCTACGAGAGCACACCGACGCATGACACCGCGGAATATTGCGCTTCGATCGCGATGTATCACATCAATTACTTCGGGAACCGCGAGCTCGTCACGGAGGAGACACTGAAGATCATGGGGCATATGGCGGGTGACATCCTGCTCCGGCACAAGGGACAACTGTCGATCGACTCGGATGTGCCGGGCCAGGCGCCCGAGCAGAAGAACTTCAACATCATCGGCACCTACGGCCGGGCTCTTTGGCAGAATGGCGAGAAGCTCGGCCAGACGCGCGAGGCGCGACTGTCTAGCCGCGCGCTGAAGTATGCCGTCGATGCGCTCGAGGACGCCAAGCGGCGGAGAGACTTTGATTATTATCAATACGTCTGCGACAACATCGGCCTTCTCGGTGTGCTGATCGAGCCGCAGCAAGTGCTGGAGGTGGTCGCGCACGTGCTCAGGGACGTCGCGCTCCTCGAGTCTCAACGGGAAACCTGTTTCGAACCGCTGCCTTTCCCGGACGATCAGCGAGAGAAGCTTCGCAACATAGCGATCAACAGCCTGGCCAACATCCGAGTCCTCTACAAGCAGGAGGTAGACGCGTTCCTATTGGAGGACCTGGAAAAGCCCGATCTCCACGCGCGGGTGGCGGTGGCGCCAGCGGAGTTCAAGCTAAGCGACTTCTATAGCTGGACCTTCGAACAATTGATGTTCCGGCTGCTGACTTCCTATTACGAGCCGGTGGGCCGGCTGGCGATGACGACTATCCGAGAGGCGGTCAAGAAGCCCTCGGCTCGCAGTTGCTTGACAGCGGCGGTCCGTAAGATGATCAGCGATCTCGCGATGCTCTCGCCCTGACGATCTGCCACCGCATGGATCTGACGCTCATGACGTTCAACGCCGGCTTGCTCCATCTTCTCGGCAAGCGCGTCGCGCCGGCACCCCACGTCGACGAACGATTGGCCGCCCTCGCTCCAGCGCTGCTCGATAGCGGCGCTGACGTGATCGCGCTACAGGAGATCTACGACGAGCGCCACCGGCGCCTCCTGGTCGAGGCCCTCGCGGCGGTCTATCCGCATGTTTGCGCGCTCAGGCGCACGCGCAGCTTCGGACTGGGTAGTGGGCTCATGACCCTGTCCAAGCAACCGCATGAGGCCACGCTCCTGGTCTATCAGCACGCGTCGCTGGACGAGCGTCTGTTTGGCGAGAAGGCCGCGCAATTGCTCCGGATGACGTTCGGAAAGAAAAGAGTGACGCTGGCGAACACGCACCTGACGGCAGGAGGGGTCTTTTGGCATCCCGAGCGTTCGTCCATGGACCGGATTCGCGATCTCCAGATCGACCAACTCGTGACCGCGTTGCGATCCGCCGATACCGACATCATGCTGATACTCGGCGATTTCAATACTGGACCAGGTGTTTCGCAATCAAATTACGCCCGGCTGCTCGAGCTGGGCTTCATCGATCTCCACGCCTGGATGAAACCAAAATCCAATGAAGTGACGTGGGAACCTTGGAATCCTCTGAACCGCAACGGCCCACACCGCACCTCTCCCCCACAGCGGATCGATCACGTTCTGGTGCGGGCCGCAGATCTGCGTTCCGGGCTCGTCAAGCCCCTCGGCGTGGATATCGTCTACCGCGAGGCGCTGGTGCAAACGCGATCAGGCGAGGTGACACTTTCAGACCACTATGGGGTCCGCGTCCACGTCCGTTTGGGACGGCCATAGAATCCACGTTCGCAGGCGGCAACGTCTACTGCTCTCCGATGGCCAGTTGCTCGAGGAATGAGCTTGTCCCGGTTTGGTGGACACCGATCGAAAGGCGGATACGGTGTTGACCTGCTCTCCGAAAACTGGACGAAAAGGCGCTTGAGGATTTCGCTTGCTTGAGTCCCTCGGGAAAGGACGAGAGCGATGCGGAAGTCGCGTTTCACGGACGAGCAGATCGCCTACGCGATCCGCCAGGTCGAGCAGGGGACGCCGGCGGTGGAGCTGTGCCGCAAGATGGGGATTAGCGAGCAGACCTTCTACACCTGGAAGAAGCGCTTCGCGGGGATGGGCGTGGCGGAGCTCAGGCGGGTGCGACAGCTCGAGGACGAGAATCGGCGGCTGAAGAGCCTGATCGCAGACCTGACGCTCGACAAGGACATGCTGCAGGAGGTGCTAGGAACAAAATTCTGAGGCCCGCGGCGCTGCGCGAGCGCGCTCGTTGGCTCGCCGACGCCTTCCGTATCAGCAGGTTGCGGGCCTGCAAGCTCATCCAACTGGGTCGCTCCACGTTCTACTGGCAGAGCAAGGTGAAGGATCAGAGGCCCTTGCGCATGCGGCTGCGCGAGCTCGCCGAGGCGCGCAGGCGATTCGGATACCGGCGACTGCACGTGCTGCTCCGCCGGGAGGGCTCGAAGGTGAACGCGAAGCGGGTCTACCGCCTCTACAAGCTCGAAGGGCTGAGCGTGCGGACCAAGAAGCGGAAGAAGCGCGGCAGCCACCTGCGCGTCGTGCCGAGCCTACCCACCAGGCCGGACGAGCGCTGGAGCATGGATTTCGTGCAGGACAGCCTGATCGACGGCGCAGGTTCCGCGTGCTCACCGTCGTCGATGTCTTCACCCGCGAGTGCCTGGCCGTGCACGCCGATAGCTCGCTGTCCGGTCACAAGGTCGGTGACGTCCTCGACGGCATCGCGCTTGAGCGCGGCTACCCGGAGCAGATCACGGTAGACAACGGAACGGAATTCTACTCGCGAGCGATGGACGCCTGGGCGTATCGGCACAGGGTGAAGCTCGACTTCATCCGTCCCGGCAAGCCGATGGAGAACGGCTACATCGAGAGCTTCAATGGAAGACTTCCTCTAGCTAGAGATCGTCCAGCTTTTGGGGGCAGGTCAGACACCGTATCCGCCTTTCGATCGGTGTCCACCAAACCGGGGCAAGCTCACGATCTTTCCAGACCGAGCAAAGTACGGTGCCGCTCCGCAGGTGCAGCGGCCTGTGTTCGGGAGGGGAGGCAGGTCTGGCACGGCGGACGGCATAGCATGCGGACCCGAGGTCGACCGCCGATTGTCCCGCTGACCCCTTCGATTCAGTGCGGCAGTAGAGGAACCTCCGTCTTCGGTTCAAGAGCCCTCGGCGGCCCGTGCGCTATCCGGGTTGGCCTGACTCAAGCTCGTAGATCATGCGCCATAGCCTGTCTGTGTGGCCTCGCTCGACTAGCTCGATGGGCTTCAAGCCATCGAACGCTGGATTCGGCGTGTCCAGCCAACGCGCGACTGCGTCTTGCGGAATGACGTGGAGCAGCGCCTCCTTGAGGCGTGGATATAGCCCGTGAATGACGTGATGCGCTAAGCGCGTAACGATCGCGATTCGAGGTACGCCCGCAGCCGGTCGGCGCGACCTTCCTCGTCCGCGAGGGCGACGTAGCCGTCCGGACGGATCAGATAGAGCGCTCCACGGGCAAGTCCGTTGTTCTCGATCCCGCTGCGCCAGGCAAATTCGTGCAGCTCGACGCCTAACGACTCGCAGGCCTCGCGTACTTCCCGAGGGACGTCGCCGTAGACGTGGACCTGCCACCGGAGCGAGGTGAGCACCTTGTAGTTGTCATCCTCGCTGCCGTTCTCTGGCGGTACCCAAGGGAGTCGGTCGCCACCGCGAACGGCCCCGGCCTTGCCCTCGCTCAGCGCGCTGTCGTGGTAGGCGATCTCGATCTGTGACAAGGTGCGGAAGAGATAACGCCGCACTGTGCGGGGTCGAAACGCGATCGATACGAGGAGTGGAAACACTCTCGTGCGCATGAAGGCCGCGACGTGGCCGCTCTTCGTCGCCACCGCGAAGGCGCGGTCGGTCGTCGCAACGAGCCGGCGCGCGAAGGCGATGCGCTCCGTTTCGTAGGTGTCGAGCAACGCAGTGTTCGCCTGACCGTTCACGACCATTGCGAGCTTCCACGCGAGATTCACCGCGTCGCCGATCCCGGTATTCATTCCTTGCGCGCCAACGGGACTGTGCACGTGCGCGGCGTCGCCGCAGAGAAAGGCGCGTCCAACACGGAAGCGGCTCGCCACGCGGTGATGCACTCGGTACGTCGAGAACCAGTGCACGCGCTCGACGTCGAGGTGCAGCTGCTCGAGTGGCCGCCGCGCGACGTCGGCGAAGGTCAGCTCGTGGTCGCGTACCGCGGACGCGTCGCTTCGTACAGTGCCGACGAGCCGGACGTGCCCAGGGCCCTTCATGTCGAAGATCGCGAGCAGATCCGCTTGGTCGAGGTCGACATGTATGCCTTCGTCGACCGCCGGTCCGCGGGCGGTGACATCGGCGACGTAGAAGAGGTGCTCGTACGTTCCTCCGCCGAAGTCGACGCCGATCGCCTTCCGAACCGCGGAGCGTGCACCGTCGCAGCCGGCGACGTACGAGCAGCTGCACTCTTCCTTGCCGCCATCGGCACGGCGGAGCGTGGCGCGCATCTCGTCGCCGTCCTGCGCGAGTGCCGTCAGCTCCGTACTTCGCTCGACACGAACGCCGGACGCCGCGAGCTGCGCGATGAGCAAACGCTCATGCTCGTCCTGTGAGAAATCGAGGACGAAGGGAAAGGGCGTGAGCCCCTCGCCGACGTTCCGGAGGGGCACGCCCGTCACCCTCTTCCCACGCGCCCACAGGTTGACGCTCGGCACGATCTCACCGGCGTTGACAGCTTTGTCGGCGAAGCCGAGCTGGCGATAAAACTCGAGGGTTCGCGCGTGGACGCCGAGCGCGCGTGAAGCGCGCAGAACATCGGCGTTCTCGTCGATGATTGTGGCGCGCACACCCAGGCGCGTCAGCCAGAGCGCGAGCGCGAGGCCGGTCGGGCCCGCGCCGACCACGAGTACCTGCGTATCCTTCGACTCCGTTCCTGTCATTGAGCGTGATACCCTACTGTGGCTGATGATTGGTTCGCATTGGCTCTTAGCCGTTAGCTATTGCGCGGCGTACACCCTATCCGGGTTGGCCGGACTCAAGCTCGTAGATCATCCGCCACAGCCTATCCGTGTGACCTCGTTCGACGAGCTCGATGGGCTTCAAGTCATCGAAAGCTGGATTCGGCGTGTCTAGCCAACGCCCGATTGCGTCTTTCGGAATAACGTGAAGCAGTGCGTCCTTGAGACGTGCGGTCTCGGTGACCTTGCGGGCAATGCCTGGGGTGAATTCGGCCTCCTTGTTCTCGAGCGCCGCGATCGTCCGCGTTGAGTAGCCGGTAAGCCGCCCAAAGAGAGTCTGACTGAGGCCAAGCTCCTCGCGAAGCCGAACGACTTGGGTCGCCTTTGGCTCGATCGCCTTTCTCGAAGCTACGGTCACCGTCCTCGTATCGGTTGAACCACGGGCAACGCTCCTCGCTAACGCGACGGCGGATCCCTTGAACGCCGTTCTGCGACCCGCCCCCTTCTTCTTCGTCGCCATGAGTGGAGTTTAGACTCCACCTTCTGCGCGCGCAACTGCATGCAACTCTGCATGTCCTACTGCGTGCCCAGCGTCCTCAGTGGGAGAACAGCCCACGTAGCTTGTCCAATCCCATCGGCTGGATGTGACTTCCGGGGGCCAAGTGCCCTGGAAATACGATGAGATTCCTCCCACCACGAATCTCCGCCGACGGCACTATCAGACCCTGTACGCCGAGCGCAGCGGCCAACCGGCCGATGGCTTGCGTGAGCGCCTCGTGACCTCCGTCGTTCGCCTTACGCCAATCGACTGCTCGGAGCGACTTCTGCGTCACGCGCATCTGCCGCAACGCGGCCCGCGTGCTCAGATCGAGCGTTTTCGCGAGCCTGACATCGAATGCGGCCTCAACACGTGGAAGCTCCGTCGTGACACTGGCGCCGTAGTATTTGCCGGCCGCGGCCATTTCCCTGTGAGCGACTTCGTACGTGGTGCTCGCGTAAAAGGTCGGGAGGCCAGGCGGGTTCCAGCGACCGCCCCACCTAGCAGCGCCATCCCCGCTAACTGCATTCTCGGGACTCGAGTACTCGAGGCGCATCGCCCGATACACCGTCCCCTCGAAAGGAAGCATCAGCCCGCTGGCTATCAGAGCCTGCAACGCATCTCGAAGCGGACCATCAAGCTCGTACGGACGGAGCCGTCCCATGCGCCGTCACAGGTACCAAGACCAGGAAATGCTAAGGGGCAAGCTCAGCGACCAAGTACGCACAGTTCCGAGGAGGAACTCGACGCGTGGGGCGAGGCCAATCGTGAAGTGGTCGCCGGCCCATTCGACACCCGCCGATGGTGCGAGCAAGAGCGCCTTCTGCGACGTATCGGCGAGGCTCAGGCCGTAGCTGCGCGGACCCGTCGCGGGATCGCTGACGTCGTAGTGGGCGATGTTGGAGAAGGACCGACTCGCAAAACCAACGTCGCCGCCAGCGATGAGCCGCCAAGTGAACCCGTGCACGAATCGTCCCCGCAGCAGCACACCAACCTGCTGGGTCCGCTCCGATAAGGTCCCCGGCAGCATTCCGCCGGGCGACGGGACCTGCGCATCGGCGTGGGTGAAGGTCGTGGGCAGCTGGTAGAAAGCCGCCGCACCGACCTCGACCGAGTTCGTAAGCGCGTACCGAATTCCGAGAAGCGTCGTGAACGAGCTACCGACTTGCGAAGGAGCTCCCTGCGCATACGGCGCGCGCACGTTGATGAGCGCGACTCCCCAGCTGAGATCCGCCGTCACGGCGCCCCGCTCGGCATAGGCGGAGCTGGCCATGCTGATGACGAAGCCAGCGGCGAGAAGGGCACGGCGAAGGTTCACTTACAATCTCCTGCGCGCTTCAACGAAATGTGAGCGGCCACAGCCCAACAGTGGGCTGTGCAAGCTGGGTGGCCACCATGGCTTGGAAGACCGAGCGTGAGCCCGTAGCTGGCGAACACGACGTCGTGCGCTGGGACTGCGTGTTCACGACAACCAGGGAGGAGGCATTCGGGTCGCGGGCGTACACGTTGACGGGGAATGTGAGGCCGGTAAAAGCAGGATCAGGCACGAAAAGCAGTTGCGGCGGCGGATTCCCGTCGACGTAGGGAGTCCCGGTGCAGTCCGTCGAGGCGAAAAAGAGCGTCGCCTGAGGAAAGATCGGCTGCGTCGTAAACAGATCGACCGTCCAGATGAAGTGGGACGTTGAGGGATCCGCGTACGTGATCGTGCGGCCGGAAAGTCCGAGCATCGAGCCGAGCGCAGCTCCGTTCTTCTCAAATACCGTGAACGGGAGGCCGGCAGGACCCTGGGTGCCCTGCGGCCCTTGTGGACCCTGAGGTCCTTGCGGGCCCTGAGGTCCTGCCGGCCCTGCCGGTCCTTGGGGTCCTGCGGGCCCGGCGTCGCCGCGGCTGCTGCTGCACGCAGCGACCGCACTGGCCAGAAGCAGGATCGAGAGAAATGAGCGCATGGAAAGTGACCCTCAGTGTGGGATCGCGCGAGAGAACACAACGGTCGAAGGACTCGAGCTCGCGGGACCAAGGACTGTCGTCGCCGCCGAGCCTGGCACCAGATTGGCGGTGTTGAAGGTGAGCGAGCCGTAAAGTATTGAGTCGGCTTGCCCAAGATACAGGTACCAGGGCTGCAAGGCCGGATAGCAGGCATATGAGGCGGGACACCAACTTGGTGGACCGCTCCGATCGCAGGCACAGAACGTAGCGGAGGCAAACCCGTCATCGTAACGGCCGTTAAGGTACTGATAGCGACCGCTCGGTCCGTCCCAACTTAAGATGCTGGGAACCGCTCGCGAGGGCACCGACAGGTAGATAGCCACGCGGCCGACGACGGATCCGTTCGCTGCAGGAACAATGACACCGTTGTTGCTCGCGATCGCGGGCAACTGTTCGCCGGCGCCAACGAGCTCGAAGGAAAGTGCATTGAGCGACCACGCATCCTGGAAGGCTTCAGGGTTGATGAGGCCCTGAGGCTTTACGCACGTGGTCTTTCCGTTGGACAGGTAGACTGCGGGACTGGCGCGCCCACACGGGGACTGCGGGAAGAACTCAACGTTACAAACTCCGGCGGCTTGATAGCATTGACCGGCTAGAGGCTGATTCGGCAGGTAATCGGACCACGCCTCCCAGCGCTCGACGACCGCGGCTGGATGCGCGGGGTCTCCTGGGACACCCCCCAATTGCGACAGGAGGGACAAGGCCTTCCCTGCCGGGTTGTACGCGACGTAGCGCACGAATCGCGCCGTGTCAGTTGGGTACGTCGTGTTGTTGAACATCCCCGTATACGTGTTGTTGGCGAGCTTGAACGCGAAGACCGATCGCGGATCTCCATCGCTCGCGTACTTCGCATCCTCGTGGAACGCGACAGGTGGTGTGACAAGCTGGAACTGGAACTGCTGCGCCGGCGTGATTTGGCCGATGTTGCCGGCCGCGTCCGTCGCTGTGATCAGGACCGAGACGGTCGCCTGGGCCGTCACCTGAGCGAGCGCGGGAATCGCATCGGACGTAACGGGCAGCAGATAGCGAACCCCGGTGTACGTCGTGTCGCGGAGGAGATCGCCGGTGGCTGCCGAGAAGACCGGGCATCCTGAGCAGCTGACCGTCGCTTTGAACGTCATCGACGCAATTGGGGGATCGGTCGCCGCGTTGAACGGGATCGTGTACGGGATGAGAGGCGTGTTCGTGGTGTTCGAGCCGACGAGGTCGCTCACCGGCGGCGCTGCTCCGAACCAGCTCAACCTGGTGGTGGTCTTGCGGACGACGAGCGTGTTGTTCAGATCGACCGTGGCCTTGCTTGCGTTGCCAGGGTTGTAAGAGGCGGATGGGTTGTAGCTCCACGAGTTCACGCTATCGGGATCGGCACCCGTGAGCGCGAGTTGGAGGTTGCTCTCGTCGTAGTACGAGGCGAAAGGCGCCCACTGAGGAGAGGGCCGTGTGTTGTTCCAAAGCGAGGAGACCGCCTGCTGGTATGGCGAGCTCGTCCCGAACCCGGAGTTTCCGGCTGTAGTGACTCCATCGCTGCCAATGGCTGCATCGACTCCATACGCGACGATCACGTTGTCCAGGTAAGGAACGAGGTGGATGGAGGTGAACGTCCAGTTGTTCGTGCCCGGACTTCGTACGCCCAGAATCGGGTTGGCGGCCGAAGTCATGTTCTTCGCGTACACAGCCTGTACTCCCGACCCGGTGCCGTCGGCAGCCGTCACCGTCAGGCTGACGGTCTGACTGAGACTGTTCGTGTAGCGTGGCGGCAGCGCCGTCACCGTGATCACCGGCGGCGTGCGATCGATGATCACATCGATGGGCGCTACGCGGCAGTTGAAGACAATGTCGCACGCCGTGTACTGGACTGTGACCGGCCCGTCCGCCTGCACGCCAGGTATGGTCCACGAGCCCGAGAACGCAGGGGCGCTCGCGGTGTTCACGATGTTCAGCGAGCTCTCGACGATGCTCGCGACGGCGTTCGCATCAGTCGCGACCGCTGCCGCCGGAACGATGGCCGAGTAGTACGCGCCGGCAACAGGCTGCGTGGAGGCGATTGCTGGCGGGGTGTTGTCGACCACGACGTGCCAAGTGAGGGTCGTGCTATTCCCGGCCGAGTCCTTCGCCGTGGCCGTGAACGTGAGGGGTCCGTCGGCTACCTTGGTCGTGTCGAAGCTGCCAGCGAACTTCGTGGGCATCGTGCTGCCCGCGCCGGGCGCTACGGTCGTCGCGCCTTGCCCGACGGTGAGCGACGCTACGCCAGCCGGGCTGCTCGCCGTGACAGTGAAGTTCAACGTGCCGCTGACGAGCTGCTGACCCGAGAAGCTCACGGGTGAGTGCGTGTTCCCATCCGCGCCGACGAAACTGAGCGTGTTCGTCAGGATCGGGCCGACACCGGTATCTCGGAAGATCTGCAGATTCGCGTCCGTGGCGATCGCGAGTGCCGTCGCCTCCGCATCGGCGCCGGTCACCTGAGAGGCGTTGCGCGCGCTGGCGAGGAAGTCTCGGATTGCACCTCCCAACGCCCCGCGAACGGTCTGGCCATCGAGCGTGTACGCGTTCCCGGAACCGTTCGGAACCCCGAGCTTCCCCTGGGCGCCAACGCCGTCGAAGAAGCCGTCGTACCCGAGGTCATCGGCAAGAGCCGTCACGAGCGTGAAGGAGTTCAGCGCCCCGCCCGGGGTCAGGCCGCGCGCCGCCGAAAGGTTCCGCGCTTCCATCGATAGACCAGCCAGGACGATCGCAGCTTTCGACTCGTTGTTGATCTGGACCACGCCGATCTTCGGGTTCGTAAGGTCGGGGATTGCCCCGAGCGACTGCCAGTCGACTCCGCCGAAGTGAGCATTCAGAAGGTCTGCGGCCTGCTTGAGGGCTTCATCGACGCTGACGCCATTCGCCCGCACATAGCGGGCGGCGAGCTGCGCCACGAGATGCGAAACTGGCGAGACAACCACGCCGCTGATCACGTCACCCGCGACACGGACCTGGCTTGGCGCGATCGCAGTCAGCTCGCCACCACTCAGATTCACCGGCGTCCCGGTCGCGGGCTCCACGTAGCTACCAGCCGAGACTGCGATGAGAAGCGGACCGGTCGTGGGCTCGGTCACCTTGAGCTGAAAGCTGCCGTTCGCGTCCGCAGTCGCGGTTCCAAGTGCAGAGCCGCGCTGCGCGCCGCCGTCGAGCCGATACGCGGTAACGATCCCACTTGGCACCATGTATGCCGTGGCGGAACTGCCGCTGCCGTTCTTCGTCCGCGATGAATCCGAAAGTCCCGGCCCGCCGCCGCAGGCGGCGACCGCCAGGGCGACGGCGAGAACGGTTGGGTGCGATGAACGTTGCGGCATGAGTCTCGGCCCCTTGAGCTCGGGCTTGAAATATAAACGTATGTCCATTCCTATTGCAAGCTGGTCTCACATCGCACGCGTTACGAAGACCTCTAGGTCGGTAGGAGCGTCGAGCAACAGAACGGTGCCGTCACCGACAGACGTGCTTGCGTCCTGTCCCGGCTCGTTGACGATGGTGCGTCCCGCCCCTGTTGCGAGCGTAGCCCCAAGACTGCCTCCGCTGGCGGCCGCCAGCAGAGTGTTCGCTGCTTCCTTGGCGACCTTCGCCGGGACGCCTTCACCGCCCTTAGTCGGCACAGTGTCCGTCCTGCGGGTCGCGGCCAGTCCAGGCTTGCGCTCGACGACGTCATAGGCCAGGCCCTCGAACGCGATTTCCCGGTTGTCGGGAAGACGCAGCAGGATGAAACGGATCGTGAAGCGGTTTCCCGACGTCGCCGCGTTCCCGATGAGCACGGTTCCCGATGGGAAGATTGATCGGCCATCCAAGACGAACGGACGCATGAGCTTCGCCTCGACGGGGCCCGCGGCGACCGTGCGGCTGTCGAGGTTCGTCAGGAGGCGAGCCTTGATGTGCGCGCCGGTCGGGACGCCGAATTTCGCGTTCGCGCGCAGGGTGGCAACCTTCGTCTGGACTGGCTTGAGCCATGCTGGTTGGTCGTCATCGTCCGACGGCCGCGTGGCCTGCGCGGCGGGGCTCATCCCACGCTTTGCAACGGCGGGAGAAACGACGTTGGCGCGCCCGGAGTGCTGCTGCAACGGCGGGTCAACCCGTGCCGGATCGGAGGGCACCGACGATCTGCGGTCGGTTCCCGATACGGCGGTGTTGCCGGACGATTCAGGCCGCGGCACTGCCTCGTGCTTGGGCGCCGGCGGCAGAAGGGATGGTTCCGATGCTGGCTCGACTGGCTGCGTACGGCTGCGCGCATCAGCTGGGA
>Ga0070708_100000349_pt1 | contig 34913 bp, 30 predicted proteins | sample KBSK5503metaG_FD_65469 | JGI IMG/M metagenome (GOLD analysis project Ga0070708, IMG submission 65469) | Corn, switchgrass and miscanthus rhizosphere microbial communities from Kellogg Biological Station, Michigan, USA - KBS K5-50-3 metaG | ecosystem: Host-associated > Plants > Roots >... | reverse complement strand
CGCGAGCGCGGCGATCGCCAGCTTCAACACCGCGTTTCGCCCGACGAAATCGAACGACACGTCGACGCCCTCTCCTCCGGTCGCGGCGCGGATGGCGGCGATCGCGCCGTCGGGCTCGGCGGTCAGGTCCGCGCCGAGCCCCAGAGCACGCTGTCGCGCAGACGCGAGCGTGTCCACCGCAGCGATGAACCCGGCCCCCGACATCCGCGCGATCTGCACCGCGTGCGTGCCGAGCCCGCCGATGCCGAACACCGCGACACGCTCCCCTGCACGGACCTGTGCAACATCGACGACCGCGTTGAACGGCGTCGCGACGCAGTCGGCGAGGATCGCCCCGACCTCGAACGAAACCTCCTCGGGCAGCCGCACGCAGGCTTCCGCGGGAACCACCACGTTGTCGGCCCACGCGCCGTCGTAGTCGACGCCCAGCGTGAGCGGGGCCAGGCACGACTCGAAGCGACCGGCCTTGCACGCGACGCACTCGCGGCACGGCTTCCCCGCGAACATCGTCACACGGTCACCCAGGGCCCAGCCGGACACGGACGATCCCAACGCCGAGATCACTCCGCTCGCCTCGTGGCCCGGCGTGACCGGCGGCGGTGTTCGCACCGGCAGCGAGCCGTCCATCATGTGAAGGTCGGACGCGCAGATCCCGCACGCGGCAACCTTCACTACCACCTCGTCCGGGCCCGGCGTCGGATCGGGAAGGTCCATCACCTCGAGGGGCTTGCCGATCCCGATGAATCGAACCGCGCGCACCGAAGTCCCTACCCTGCAGCGCGCGCCGCTGCTTCGAGCGTCGCCTCGTGACCCGCGTAGCCCTCGCCGGCGTTGAACACCCCGATCGCGGGCATCGTCACGCCGGCATCGCGGTACTCGGCGATCTTGTCCGCGATCACGCGCTCGTCGCCGACGGCTGTGAACTCATCCAGCATCCGGTCGCTGATCGAGGCGAGCTGCCCCGCGAAATCCCCGGCCGTGCCGGCTTCGTCGAACGACTTCAGCTCCGCCTCGTATCCTGCCCCGGCGATGGCACGCCGGTAGAACGGCAGGTTCATGTAGACGAAGAAGTCGCCGCGGAACGCCTCGTACGCGGCCGCTCGGTTCGTCGTGAGCGCCGTCGGGACCGCCGCGACGATCTCGATCGTTGAAGGATCCCTTCCGGCGCCCAACGCCGCCGCGCGTATGGTCGGCGTCACGGTCTCGCGGATGTACGTAGGGAGGCATCCCCACAGGATGTCGCCGTCACAGAGCTCGCCGACGAGCTTCAGCATGTTCGGCGCGAGCGCAGACACGTAGATCGGCAGGTCTTTCCGCGCGCCGTACCCGACGAATCCGTACATCGCGTGGTAGAACTCACCGTCGAACGACACGCCGTCGGTCGTGAAGATCGAGCGCAGGATCGTCACGTATTCGCGCATCCGAGCGGCCGGCCGCTCCAGCTTGATCCCGTAGAAGGTCTCCATCGTCAACACGTGCGAGGGCCCTACCCCGAGGATCAGGCGTCCCCCGGTGACCTCATCGGCCGTCGCAGCTTCGATCGCGAGAGCGATCGGATGCCGGGGCAAACAGGGAATCACCCCGGTACCCAGCTTGATGCGGGACGTATCGGCCGCGTACGCCATCAACGTGAACAGCCCATCGCGACCCGACGTGTGCGTCGTGAACACCGCGTCGTAGCCGATCTTCTCTGCCGCCTGAACGCGTTTGGCGGAGGCCGCGAGGTCCTTACCCGGCGAGATGAAGCCCGCAAGTCCCACGTCTACAACCCCAGCGTCTTCGCGATGTTGTTGCGGAGGATTTCGCTAGTGCCTTCGTACAGCCGCTGCGCGCGAACCTCTCGCCAGAACCGTTCAACGCCGGTCTCGACCATGAACCCGTTGCCGCCGTACACCTGGATCGCGCGGTCCGCGACGCGGCCGACCATCTCGGTCGCGTACAGCTTCGATGCGGCAGCTTCGCGCCGTCCGTCGGCCCCATCGTCGATGCGAGAGGCCATCTCGTACACCATCGCGCGCGACGCCTCGAGCTCGCACCACGAGTCGACGATGTATTGCTGGATGTACTGGTAGTAGCCGATCGGATGACCGAACGCGACGCGAGTCTTTGCGTAAGAGGTGATCTGATCGAGCAAGTGTTGCGCGATCCCGAGCGCCGACGACGCGATATTGAGCCGTCCGCCGTTGATCCACTTCATCGCCGCGTAGAACCCCTTGCCGACCTCACCGAGCACGTTCTCGGCCGGCACCTCGACGTTGTCGAAAGTCAGCTCCGCGGGCCGGTCGACGGTCGAGGCGGTGTACTGGATCCGCGAGACCTCGAACCCCGGCGTCCCTTTGTCGACGAAGAACGCGGTGATCCCGCCGCGAGCTTGCTTCTCCGGATCCGTGACCGCGAAGACGACCGCGAAGTCCGCCTCGGCGCCGTGGGTGATGAAGTGCTTTCGGCCGTTGAGCAGGAACACGCCGTTCTTCTGCTCGGCGCGAGTGTGGATCTTCGTCGCATCCGAGCCGGCCTCGGGCTCGGTCAACGCGAAACACATCTCCCTCTCCGCGCGCATCAACGGGTCGAGGTAGCGCTTGCGCTGGTCGGAGTTGCAGTCCGACAGGATGATCGTCGGACCCTCGACCGACGGCACCACGCCGCCCCGCCCGGCGAGCAGCAGCCCCGAGCGGGCGACCTCTTCGTGCACGAGCACCTGACCGAGATAAGAGAGCCCTCCGCCGCCGAGCTCCTCCGGCATGTGCAACGTGTAGAAACCGAGCTCGACCGAGCGCTTGCGGATCTTCTTGCGCTCCTCCTCGGCGGCGGCGATCGCGCCGGTTTCCTGGAGTTCTTGTGCGTACCTCTGCTCGACGGGCCGGATCTCGCGATCGATGAAGTCGCGGATCGCGTTGCGAAGCTCGATGAGCTCGGACGGGATCTGGATGACGCTCACGGACGCCCCCTCACGATGCGGCTACTCGCCGGTAACAAGGTGTTCACAATGGTACCCGTGCGGACGCCGGTGCCGAAACCCGCCCTAACCGGACCGTAGGAACGCCTCGATGTGATCGGCGAGCGCCTCGGGCGCGCTGAACGGAACCTCGCGGCCGGCCTCGAACAGCTCGAGCGTCCCGGCAGGCAAACTCTCCGCGAGCCATCGCGCTGCTTCGAACGGCACGAGCCGGTCGCCGGAGAGATGGATCACGAGCGTCGGCGGCGTGACCTTACGTAGGAACGGACGAAGATCTTCCCGACGCGTGTGCTCGAGGATGTCGATGGCCGCTTCTCTCCCGGCGGCGGCCCAGTCCTCACGCATCGAGATCGACGCGCCGGCGGGCGGCTCGTCGCGCGTGGAGAGGTCGCCGAAGGCGGCGTTCGCAGCGGCTTCGGTGATCCCATACGGCCACTCGGGCCCGGCCGCCAACCGCGGCGTCCCGCCGATGCACACCACCGCCCGCACCAATTGAGGGAAGTGTCCGGAGAAGTGCAACGCGACCTGGCTGCCGCGGATGCCCATGCCGAGCACGACGAAATCGCGCATCCCGAGCGCGTCCACGACGGCTCCGAGATCGCGCGAGTCGCGCGCGGTCGTGTACGGGGGGCCCGGCTTATCGGAGGTTCCGGTTCCGCGCCGGTCGTAGAGCAGGACGCGGTGATGCTCGGCGATGCGGCGCACGAGCGCGCTCGTGCGCATCGACCGCGACGACAGGAACCACTGAGGGATAACGAGGAACGCCGGGTCTCCCTCGCCCATGAAGACGTAGGAAAGCTCGATGTTATGCGCTCGAACCCGGTCCACGCTTCCTCGCAGCCTAACAGGAGGGCTCGCCTCCTCTACACTCAGCCTCGGTGCTGTAAGGTCGCGGGCCGCGGGGAACACCCGAAGAGGAGGGCCCCATGCGCAAGATCCTCATCGTCGAGGACGACCCGAACGTCGCGTCGCTGGTGCGCGAGTTGCTGCTCGAGGAAGGGTTCATAGCCGTGCACTCCCCCGACGTCGACAGCGGTTGGGCGTCGCTGATCGGCGAGGATCCCGACGCCGCGATCCTCGACCTCTGGCTCTACGGCCGGGAGGGCGGGTGGGAGCTGCTCGACCGAATCCGAAACAACGAGCACTTCCACGACCTTCCCGTCGTGATTCTCACCGGCGCGACGGAGAAGGAAACGATCGACAAGGCGGCCGCCTTCGGCGCCGAGTACCTGTCGAAGCCGTTCACGCCGGCGGCCCTGATCGATCGCCTGCGACGGGCTATGCGTGCGGCCGGCCGCGTGCCCGGCGTGAGGACGCATGCGTGCGTTCTGTTGACGGCGACGTTTCACATCGAGGGCACCATCCACGTTCCGGAGGAACTCATCCGCTTCTCCGACGCATGGGAAGCGCTCGTCCGCGACCCGCGCTCGTACCTGCCGGTGACGCGGGCAACGGTGAAGACGCTCGACGGGAGGAGTGTTCTCGCGACCGCAGACCTCATCGAGGTGCGCAAAGATCAGGTAACGGTGGTCCTGCCGGGCAGCGAAGACTAGCGTTGACGCTCGACAACCGATGGGTGGGCGACCGGGGATTTGAACCCCGATGGGCGCGAGCCCACACGGACCTGAACCGTGCGCGTCTGCCAAGTTCCGCCAGTCGCCCTTGAAACGGTGAGGAAACGACCCTCTCCGCCCAGGCCGGGCAGTGTATCAGCGCACCTTCTACCCGAAGGTGCCTGCTTCGGTTCTCTCCGCGCGGATATATAGAATGCCGGGGCTTCACCATTGATCCGGGCCCCACCTGAGGAGGTCGGATGGGGATCCTGCGCGACTTCGAGCGGCGGCTCGAGACAATCGTCGAAGGATTCTTCGCGCGCGCGCTGCCCGGCGGCGGGATCCAGCCGGTCGAGCTCGGCAAGCGCATGGTTCGCGCCATGGAAGAGCAGAAGACGGTTTCGGTGGCGAACGTGTACGTCCCGAACGAGTTCACGTTCTACCTCGCAGCCAAAGACATCGACCGCCTCCGGCCGGTCGAGAACGCCTTGAGCAAGGAGCTGTCGGCCGTCGCTCGCCGCGCCGCGGCCAGCGAGGGATGGCGGTTGCTCGGTCCGCCGGCGATCCGCCTCGCCGAAGACGGCGGCGCGGCTTCCGGCACGTTCCGGGTCGAGGCCACCGTCGTCGAGGGACTCGACGAAGAGGCAGAGAAAGCGGGTCCGCACACCCAACTCATCCAGATGGCCTCCGACGCCGGAGCCGAGCTTGTTGTTGTTGGTTCGAAGCGACGGCCGTATCCGCTCGCCAAGGACGCGCTGTCGATCGGGCGCCTCGATTCCTGCGACGTCGTGCTGTCCGACGCGGGCGTCTCCCGGCGACATGCGGAAGTTCGGCGCGAGGGCGATGAGTGGGTGATCGTCGACCTCGACTCGACGAACGGTACGGCTGTGAACGGCCGCACGGTTCGGCGGCATCGCCTTGCTCAGGGAGACCGGATCGAGATCGGGGAGACGACGATCGAGTTCCACGGAGCCTGACGCGTGCCGGTCTTTGTTCTCACGATCCTCAAGTTCCTCTTCCTGGCGCTCCTCTATCTCTTCATCGCCCGGGCGATCCGCGTCATCTACCTCGACCTCGTCGGCCCGCGCGTGCCGAGGGCGCCGGCGCCGGTTCAAACTTCGGCGCCCAAGCGCAAGCGAGCCCAGCCACGCGAGCTCGTCGTCACCGCAGCCGACGGCGCGGCTCGCACCTATCCCATGGGACCTGAGCCACTTCAGATCGGGCGCTCGGAGGCGTGCCAGGTGATCCTCGAGGACACCTACGCGTCGCAGATGCACGCGCGCGTTTTCCTGAAGGACGGCGAATGGTACGTCGAGGATCTCGGCTCCACGAACGGCACGTACCTCAATCGCGTCAAGGTCCAGCAGCCGTCACCGGTCGGTGCAGGCGACGAGATCCGCATCGGCAAGACCTCACTCGAGGTGCGTCGGTGAGCGCGGCCGCGCTCCGTTCGGCTGCTCGGACCGACGTCGGGCGCGCGCGGGACCGGAACGAAGACTCTTACTTTGCCGGCGCCCACGTCTTCGCCGTCGCCGACGGACTCGGCGGGCACAACGCGGGCGACGTCGCGAGCAAACTGGCGATCGGACCGATCCAGGCGCTCGACTCGCGCGTCGACCGCGCGCGGACCGGGCAGATCTCCAAGATGCTCGAAGACACCGTTCTCGAGGCGAACCGTGCGGTGTACAAGCGCGCGCAAGCCGACGCGAGAGTGCGCGGCATGGGAACGACGCTGACGGCGATAGCGATCGCCGACTCATCCGCCCACATCGCCCACGTCGGAGACTCGCGCTGCTACCTGCTTCGCGGCGGAGCGATCTCGCAGCTCTCTTCCGATCACACGCTCGTCGCGCGGATGGTTCAAGAGGGCAAGCTCACCACCGAACAGGCGGAGGTCCACCCCCAGCGGTCGATCCTGACCCGCGCGCTCGGCGCCGAGCCCGAGGTCGAAGTCGACACGCTCGAAGTCGAAGTCCAACCCGGCGACCGCATCCTGCTCTGTTCCGACGGCCTCTCTTCGGTGATCGCCGAAGAGCGGATCCGCGCGCTACTCGTGGGAGCCGACGACCTCGAGCGCGGCTGCGCGCAACTTATCGACGAAGCCAACGCTCATGGCGGGCCCGACAACATCACGGTGATCCTCGTCGAAGTCACCGGCACCCCGCCGTCGCGCACCGGTCCGGAAGTAGCGCGGCGGGCTGCAAGGATCGAAGAGTCTGCCGGGGCAGCCGCAGCCGGAGGTCGGGCCCGGCGCCACGTTCCCGTGCGCCCCATAATCTGGACCCTCGCCGTCGTCGTTATCGCGTTGGGCGGGTGGGTTGCGGTGCGCTCGTGGATCAATCATTCGTATTTCGTCGGAGTCGAGGGCAACCGGGTTGCGATCTTCCGGGGGCTTCCGACGGAGATCGCCGGCGTCAAACTCCACTACGTTCAGGAGACGACCGGCATCCAGATCGATCAGGTGCGCGCCGACTTCCGGCAGAATCTCCACGACGGTATCCGCGCGAAGAGCCTGCAGGCCGCGCGCAAGGTCGTCGCGGGGATCCCTCTTGTCGGGGCAACGCCCAAACCTTCGCCGACCCCAACGAAGCCATGAGCCGGCGGAACGCGGAGCTCGCCCTGGTCATCCTTGCGGTGATCCTGTCCTACGGTGCCAATCTCCTGGTCGCGTTCGCGTCGAGCAAGACGGTTCCACCAGGCTTCTTCTCCTACGCGGCGGCGGTGGCCGGGATCGCGGCCGCATCTCATCTCGCCGTCCGCCGTCTCGCGCCCAACGCCGACCCGCTCCTCCTGCCGATCGGGCTGCTGCTGTCGGGGGTCGGGTACGCGATGGTGCGCCGGCTGAACCCGGCGCTCGGTGGCCCGCAGCTTTCCTGGATCGTCATCGGCATCGTCGCATTCATCGTGACCCTTGCGTTGTTGAGGGACGCTCGGCGCGTCGAGTCGTTCCGTTACTCGCTCATGCTCCTCGGCCTTGTGATGCTGCTCCTGCCCCTCGCGCCCCATATCGGGCGGACGATCTCGGGGGCACGTTTGTGGATCCGCGTGGGCCCGCTCAACTTCCAACCGGCGGAGGCCGCAAAGATCCTGCTCCCTGCCTTCCTCGCCGGCTACCTCGCGACCAAGCGCGAAGTGCTCACCGCTGCGACCACCAGACTCGGGCCGTGGATGATCCCCGCGCCCCGGCACTTCGGTCCGCTCGTGCTCGCTTGGGCGATCTCGCTCGCGGTGATGGTGTTCGAGCGGGATCTCGGTTCGTCGATGCTCTTCTTCGCGCTGTTCGTCGTCATGCTGTACGCGGCGACCTCTCGAACCGCGTACGTCGTGACCGGCGTTGGGTTGTTCGCCGGGGGGACGTACCTCGCGTACCAAGCGTTCGGCCACGTTCAGAGCCGGATCCTCGCGTGGCTCGACCCATGGAGCCGGATCAGCACGTCCGGGTTCCAGATCGCGCAATCGCTTTTCGCTCTCGGAACAGGAGGGATCGCCGGCGCGGGTCTTGGCCGGGGTCGCCCCGATCTGATCCAGCGCGGCGTCGAAACAGACTTCATCTTCGCCGCTTTCGGGGAGGAGCTCGGCATGATCGGCGCGCTGGCCATCCTGCTGCTCTTCGCCGTCCTCGTCGCACGCGGGCTCCACATCGCTTTGCGCGCGCGGGACCCGTTCACGACGCTGCTCGCGACCGGGCTTACCGTGATCGTCGGTTTCCAGACTTTCTTGATCGTCGGCGGCGTCACGCGGCTGATCCCACTGACCGGTATCACGTTACCGTTCGTGTCTTACGGCGGGTCGAGCATCCTCGCCAACTTCGTGCTGATCGCGATCCTCATGCGTCTCTCCGACGCCGAAGCGAGGGCCGCATGAACCGAGCGATACGCAAGATCGCCCTGGCGCTCGCGATCGCGTTCGCGGCGTTGGTCGCCCAGCTTGCTTGGGTCCAGGTCTTCAGCGCGACGAAACTCGCCGAAAACCCAGCGAACCGCCGGCTCTTGATCAAGGAATACTCGATCGACCGGGGCGCGATCGTCGCCGGAGACAAGCTGATCGCTCAGTCGATCAGGACGAACGACCGATTGAAGTACTTGCGGATGTACCCCCAGGGCTCGTTGTTCGCGCAGATCTCTGGGTATTACTCGATCCTGTACGGACGCTACTCCCTTGAGCAGACCTACAACGACTACTTGGTCGGCGCCGGGCCCCAGGATCGATTCTCCGCGATCGTCGACGATCTGCTCGGCCGGGATCGCAAGGGCGACTCGCTTGTCCTTTCGATCGATCCGGTGCTGCAAAAAGTCGCACGGGACGCGCTCGGGAGGCAACGCGGCGCGGCGGCCGCGATCGATCCCAAAACCGGAGAGGTGCTCGCGCTCTACGCGAATCCGTCCTACGACCCGAACCCGCTCTCATCGCACAACCTCACCGAGGCTTCGAACGCGTGGGCCAGGCTGAACGCCGACCCATTGCACCCGTTGCTGTCCCGCGCGACTCAAGAGCGCTACCCGCCGGGCTCTACGTTCAAGATCATCATGACCGCGGCCGCGCTCGAGGACGGTATGACTCCGGCGACGACCTTCCCGAACCCGAGCGTCCTGAAGCTCCCGCTGACCACGAGGACATTGTCGAACTTCGGCGGCGGAGCGTGTCGTGGGGGCGGCCATATCTCCATCGCGACGGCGCTGCGCGTCTCCTGCAACACGACGTTCGCGCAGATCGGGCTTCGGCTCGGGCCGGAGAAGATCGACGCGATGGCGCAGAAGTTCGGGTTCGGTGCGTCCCCGCTTGGGTTCGACCTTCCGGCCGCGCCGAGCTGCTTCGTCGCGATCTCCGGCGACGGGTGCGGCCCGCCGGATCTCGACAAGCCGCAAACCGCTTTCTCTGCGATCGGACAGTTCAGCGTGCGAACCACCTGCCTGCAGATGGCGATGGTCGCGGCGACCGTCTCCAACCTCGGCCGCGTTCCTCAGCCCCACGTGGTGAGAGAGATCACCGATCAATCCGGCGCAGTCGTCAAGCGGATCGTGCTGCCGTCATCCGACCCGATCTATTCCGACACCACGGCGACCGAGCTGCGCGACATGATGATCGACGTCGTCGACAACGGCACGGGACGCCCGGCGAGGATCCCGTCGTTGAAGGGTCAGATGGGCGGGAAGACCGGAACCGCGCAGACGGGTGTTGAGGGCGAGGCGCCGCACGTGTGGTTCGTTGCGTTCGCCCCGGGGATCGCAGTCGCGGTCGTGGTTGAGAACGGAGGCAACCTCGCCGACGCCGCCACCGGAGGCAAGGTCGCCGGGCCGATCGCGAAGGCGCTGATCGAAGCGAAGATCAACGAGCGGGGCCCGCGGTGACCCCGAAGGGACGCCCGGCCACCAACGGACTCGGGCCCGGCACGGTGCTCGCCGATCGTTACCGCCTGGAGAACCGCGTCGCCGCCGGCGGCATGGGCGAGGTGTGGCGCGCGACCGACACGCTGCTGGAGCGAAACGTCGCGGTGAAGTTGTTGCGCTCCTCGCTCGCCGAGGACCCGGTTGTGTCCGAGCGTTTCCGTCGCGAGGCGCTCCTCGCCGCGCAGATATCGCATCCGAACATGGCCGGCGTCTACGACTACGTCCAGAGCACGGGACGGCCCGGCATCGTGATGGAGTTCGTCGACGGCGAGACCCTCGCGGAGCGCCTCGCCCGCGAGGAGCGGCTCGGCGTCGCGGAGTCCGTGCGCATCGGGGGCGGCGTCCTCTCCGCCTTGCGTGCTGCGCACACCACCGGGATCGTGCACCGCGACGTGAAACCGGGGAACGTGATGCTCGGCGCAGCAGGCGAGGTGAAGGTGACCGACTTCGGGATCGCCCGGGCCGCGAGCGATCACATGTTGACCGAAACGGGGATGGTGATCGGCACGGCGCACTACCTCTCGCCCGAGCAGGTGGGCGGCAGCCCGGCGACGCCGGCCTCCGACTTGTACTCGGTGGGGGCGATCTTGTTCGAGATGCTCGCCGGCCGGAGGCCGTTCGAGGCCGAAACACCTATCGCCGTCGCCATGAAGCGACTGACCGAGGATCCCCCGACCGTGCGTTCGCTGCGACCCGACACGCCACAGCCCGTCGCTCGGGTGATCGCCCGAGCGCTCGCACGCGAGCCCGGCGATCGCTACGGCTCGGCAGAAGAGATGCGAGTGGCGCTCGAGGAGGCGTTCGCCGAGACCCAACCACCGACCCAACCCCAGCCGATCGGTGGGCCGACGGAGGTCCTGCCGGTCGGCGAGGCGGTCGTGACCGCCGCGGCGATGACGACGGAGGCCCTCCGCCCCCCGGTGGCGGCTCCGAAACCAAAGACTCCTCGGGCCCCCAAACCTCGGAATCGCGCGCGGGGCCGCAAGGCAGCGTTCGTTGCGATCGCCGCGCTCGTGGTCGGATCCCTGATCTTCCTCGCGCTGGCCCAGCGCGGAACGACCGTGGTCGCCGTCCCCCCATTCAAAGGAATGACGCTCCAGCAAGCGAAGGATCAGGCGGGCAAGTTGGGACTCACCCTGGTCGCGAACGCTCAAAACAGCCAACTCCCGATCGGCCAGGTGACGAACCAAGACATCCGGGCCGGCACACGAGTCGCCGCCCTCACGAAAGTCACGCTGACCGTGTCGAATGGATGGCCGGTCCCCGACGTGATGGGTCAGGACCAGGACAGAGCCGAGCAGACGCTTCGCGACCAGGGGTTCACCTTCGTGGTGATGCAGGACACCACCCAGACGGATCAGCTCGGCACCGTGATCAGTCAGAGTCCCGCCGGAAACTCCCTGTCGCAGTACGGCAGCCAAGTCGCTATCGTGGTCGCCACCGCGCCTCCCAGGCGCCATGGCAAAGGCAAAGGCGGAGGCGATTGAGCGTCAATCAACGGGTCCTTTCCGGTCGCTACGAGCTGAGCGATCCTCTCGGCTCGGGCGGGATGGCCGAGGTTTTCCTCGGCCGGGACCGCGTTCTCGGCCGAACCATCGCGGTAAAGACGCTCCTGGCTCATTTCTCCGGCGACCCGCAGTTCCTCGCTCGGTTCCGGCGTGAAGCCCAGTCGGCCGCCGCGCTCAACCATCCGAACATCGTCGGCGTCTACGACACCGGATCCGACGACGGCACGCACTACATCGTCATGGAGTACATCGAAGGGCGGACGCTCCGCGACATCATTCGCGAGGAAGGGCCACTCCTGCCCGAGCGCGCCGCGGAGATCGCCGGCGACGTCTGCGCCGCGCTTGCATTCGCGCATTCACACGGCATCGTCCACCGGGACATCAAACCGGCGAACGTCATGATGACGAAGACCGGCGAGGTGAAGGTCACCGACTTCGGCATCGCACGGGCCGCGTCCTCGGAGACGGTGACGCAGACCGCAACCGTGCTCGGGACCGCGCAATACTTCTCTCCGGAGCAAGCGCAAGCCGGCAACGTCGACGCCCGCTCGGACATCTACTCGCTCGGCGTCGTGCTCTACGAGATGCTCACCCGGCAGGTGCCGTTCACCGGTTCGTCGCCGGTCGTCATCGCCTACAAGCACGTCAAAGAAGACCCGGTCCTACCCTCGCGGTTGAACGCGGACGTCCCTCCGGCGCTCGAGTCGATCGTCATGAAGGCACTCGCGAAGAACCCCGACAACCGGTATCAGACCGCGCAGGAGATGCGGCAGGACCTCATGCGGGCCGCGACCGGCAAGCCGGTGCACGCGACGCCGCTGATGGCAGACACCTCGATCGTCGCGCCGGGCGCCTCCGACGCGACGGTGATGATGAAACGCCCCGTCGCGGTCGAGCAGGCGAAGCGCCGTCGCACAGCGGGTTGGATCATCCTCACGCTGATCATGCTCGCTATCGCGGGCGTGGTCGCGTGGGCGATCATCAGCAGCCTCAACAAAGCGCCGGTGCCCGTGAAGGTGCCGAACGTGGTCGGACTGAAAGTGGACGAGGCGAAGAGGATCCTCCAGGCAAGGGGGCTCGTCCCTGATGTAGTACCCACTCCGAGTGACACGGTCGCGGCCGGACTCGTCATCGACCAGACTCCGCCTCGAGACACCCAACTCCACAAAGGCGACCGGGTCCAGCTGACGGTCTCGACGGGCAAAGGCACGGCGGTCGTTCCCGACCTCAAAGGATTGACGAAGGAGGCCGCGATCAAGCGGCTCCAGGATGCCGGCCTCATGGACGGAGTCATCACCGAGCGCGCGAGCTCCGAAGCCGACAAAGGCAAGGTCATTGCCCAGAGCATCCCCAAGGGAACGGGCGTCACGCGCGGGACGAAGGTCGACTTCACGATCGGTAAGGGACCGGAAACCGCCGTCGTCCCCAACGTGTCCGGCCTTTCCGAGACCGATGCCCGGGCATCCCTGGCGTCCGCCGGGTTCACCAACGTGACGGTTCTCCACTCTTCGGATGGTGCGTGCGCGTCGATGCCGGATCGCGTCTGCCAGCAAAGCCCACCGGCCAATTCGGTCGCCCAGAAAAACGCCCCCGTCACGATCACCCTGGGCCAAGTCCCGACCGAGACACCGACTCCCACCCCAACGTAGCTCCCGAAACCGCTCCCAGCCCGGCCGGCGACTCTCCCTCTTTGCCGTTCGCTAGGCGAAACGGGCGGTACGGAAGGAAAACCCCCATTCGCGTAGAACTGGTTGATTCGGTGGATGGGCGGCCGCGGCCCTCGAACCGCGGAAAGGAAGGGGTGTTCGTATGAGGATGTCGCGACTCATCCTCGTTCTCGCCGTCGTCGCGAGCCTGGCGCTGGTGATGACGCCGGGGCACGCGGCGAAGAACGAGGATTGCGCGCTGGCGGGAAGCGTCACGTTGAACGGTCCGGCGAATCTGTTGACGACCGCGTACGGGACCGGGAGTTTCGCCCCATCGTCGCTCCTTCGGTGCGCGGGTCCCGTGAGCGGATCGGGTAAAGCCGGAAGTAGTTCCTTCAACTTCTGTCAGCACGACGCAACGGGTCCGAACCCGGCGTGCGGGAACGATACGAGCACTGGGGTCAATCAGACGCTCGACCCCGTGTACGACAAGATAAACAAAGGCCAAGCGAAGATCGTCGCTCACGCGATCGGCCAGGCATCGTTCGGAGGTTTCACGGGCGGCGTGAGTTGCACCCTGACCTTCGACGGCGATGCCACGGGCACGGCCGCCTTGCTCAACATCAAAACGTTCCAATGCAGCAACGGATTCAAGGCCAAGAGTATCGGGAACGCGATCGCCTTGGCGATCCCGATCATCAACAGCGTGAGCGGCTGTCCGAACGGGCCCGGTAACTTGAAGCTTTGCTTCAAGTCGCTCGAGTTCGTCGGCGTCATCGCGGTGCAGGGATGAGAGTCTGATCAAAGGGTGATCAACGCGCATCGGGAGGGACGGCGAAGCCGTCCCTCCCCTAACCTTGGCACCGCGGCGAGAGCGCTCCACTCCGCTGCGGTGTTGCTGTGCGTGCTCGGCCTGGTGCAGCCCGTCGCGAGAGCCGCCGACGGTGGCGGATTCCGCCCGGTGGGGGACCTCCCGCTTCGCGACACCGACCGAGTGATCGCCGACGACCACGCGGGGCGCATCCTTGTTCTCGGCGGGGGCGGGGTCAACGTGGGGGACGTTTATCTCCGCGTCACGCTGTACGACGCGCGACGGCTCACGCGGATCGCCGCGGCCGAGTTCCCGCCGTATTTGCCACAGGTCGTGCAGTCGACGACGCCTGAGGTGTTCGCGTTCGACGAGGATCGCCGCTTGCTTCACGTGCTCGTTTACCGCAATCGGAGCGACCAGCAAAGCTCGTCGAACCCGAACCTGGTCGCCGTCAACGTCGACACGCTGAAAGTCACGAGCGGACCGACCCCGTTGACCGTCTTCCCTCACGGGGTTCGCGTCTTCGGCGCCGCGATGTGGCCGTCCGGACGGATCGGGCTCGTCGGCCAGCTCGTTCCGCGGGCGTCGGCCCCGCAGGCGGGGGAGGTGTCCCAGCGCATCTTCGGCGTCGTCGTCGGCGAGGTCGATGCGAAGTCGACCCGCACGACGTGGGGCCCGGTTGTCGTTCGCGGTTGCCAGACTGTGATCAGCAGTCAAGACCAGGCGGCTGTGGCGGCACACGCCGGATCCGTCTACGTCGCGTGCGGAACCGGAACGATAGCGACCGCGACCGCTCCTGGGACCCCCGCCGTCGTGGCGATCGACCGGGCCTCCCCGACGACCCAGCGCTTGAACGTCCTGCCCGGCAGCTACGCGGACGGCGACTCATATCTCGATCCGGTCGCCGGGCGCTTGCTGCTCGTCGGACGAGCCGGCGACCGGCCCGCGCAAGCGGTATGGGTCTTCGACCTCGCGCACGAGGTCTACGTCGGAGAGATCGCCGCGGGCGATTTCACGATCCGAGGGTTCGGCGTCGATCCGCAACTCGGGCGGGTCTACGTCTCGATCGGGCACATCGCGGAACCCGGCCAGGTGCTCGTTTCGAGCGACCTCGGCGTCGACATACCCCAAGCGCTCGCGTTCGACGTCCCGGCGGACAGCGGCCCCATCGTCGCGATCCCATCGGCGCGTTCGGTCATCGTCCCCGTCGCCCTGGGCGATCAGAAGATCGCGTACCGCGTGTTCCACGATCAGATCCCTGCAACCACATTCAGCGCATCGACGTTGTTCGACTACTCGTCGTACGATTCGCTCGCGACCGACGCCCCCCAGTTCGCGGGCGACGTCCAGGCGTTCGGCATCAGGCTCCACAACGTCGGTGGATTCGGCGGCATCGCGAAGAACGTCTTCTACTTGGACGGCTTCCCCTACTGGCCGTTCGCCCGGACGGGGTTGAAAGACGGGGATCGCGACCTCTATCTCGCGCGGGTCGGTGCCGCGCACTTGAGTCAAGACGAGGCGAGCGCCGGCGCGATCGCGGTCGATCGCGATGACACCACGGACTCCGACTACCGGACCATCGCGGCAGACTCGCACAAGCGGCTTCCGAAAGATTGGCATTGGGGGCGCGCCGAATGCCGCGACTTCGGCCTCGGTTCCCCGCCCGGCAGCGCGGATGGAGCAGCCGTTGATTGCAACGAACGTGCGGCCAAGCTCGATGCGAGCGTGACCTACAACGCGATCCCCGGCGGACTCGTGTTCGTCGGTTCGGCATCGAGCACCGCCCATATCCATCTCGATCCGAAGCTGGGTCTCGTCGCCGAAGCCACCGCAGAGGCCCGGCACATCGCGATCGCCGGTGTGGTCCACATCGAACGGATCACCTCGACGATCACGGTCACGGCGCGCGGCGTCGCCGGGTCGGCGACCGTGCAGTACGCGAGCTCGATCGAAGGTGTGAGGGCCGGGCGCTTCACGTGCACGGCTCGGTGCGACCCGCTGGCGGTCGCGCGCGCGATCGCGTCGGCGCTTGGCGCCCAGTTCCGCGTCGAACTCCCCAAGGCGGACCTCTTCAAGACCAAAGGCGGCTCCCACGCGCACGCTCTCCGGGAAGCCTGGGGACACCAGCAAGACGTGGTCCTGTCGAGTCAGGATCCCACCGAGCTGCAGATTCCTGCGCTCAGGCTCATCTACTCCGGCGATAACGCGGTCGCTTCGCGGATGATCATCGAGTTCGCAGGGGCTATGGGCGACGCGACGTTCCTTCGCGTCGCACCGGGATCGGACTCGGGCGGCGGCCCGTCGATCGCCCCGCCGCCGATCGTGCCGTCCGTGCTGCCCACGACCGTCTCGCGCGCGCGAGTCTCAACGTCGCCGCCGGCAGGCGACTCGATCATCCGTCGGATCGTTCGCGGGTTCCGGCACGGATGGCATGTGTCTTTCGACATGGGAGCGCGCTCTGCCGCGCTGTGGCTGATCCTGCTGCTGCCTGCATTCCTCTTCGCGCGTCGCCGCCAACTCGTCGGCCTCGTTCGGGGAGATCGATGAGCGATCGACGTTTCTCCCCCGCCTGGCGCACGATGTTGATCGCCGGCGTCGTCGCGCTCGCCGGGGCGTCGGTAGCCGTCTTCCCGGCCGCGAGCCGAGGAGATCGGATCGTCGAGGAACGCGCGGCCGGGCCCGGCGGAAAGGGAACCGGAGGACCTTCCACGACGGGGACCGGTGGCCCGAGCACGGGTGGAACGACCGGCGTTGCGCCGTCCCGCGCCGGGCTCGCGTGCGCGGCGGGGCAGAACGGCGGCGCGACCGACACCGGCATCACCGCCGACACGATCAAGCTCGGCGCCACGGTCGTGGACTCGGGCATCGGCGCTTCGTTCCTGCGCGACGCCCGTTTCGCGATGATCGCGGTGAAGAACCGGGTCAATCGCGCCGGTGGGATCTGCGGGCGGAGAATCGAGCTCGTGCTGCGCGACGACGGCTGGGAGTTCGAGCGCGGCGGGGAATTCCTGCGCGACATCGTCGAGCAATCGAAGGTGTTCGCGCTCGCCGTGGTGCCGTCCTCGGAAGGCTTGCTCAACGTGTCGAAGGCCGGCTATCTCGACGCGAAAGGCGTGCCCGTGGTCGGCACGGACGGGATGCTCATCCACCAGTACACCGACCCGTACATCTGGCCGGTCGCCGCGTCGACGATCTCGACCATGCACATCATGGTCGCCCACGCCGCCAAGGTTTGGGGAGCCAAACACTTCGCGCTCGTCTACGAGTCCACCTACCACTTCGGGATCGAGGGCGCGTACGCGTTCAATCAGGCCGTCAAGCGCGTGACCGGGTCGGGCGTGCCCGGGTATTCGAATCCGGTGACCTCGCCTGGGTGCGCGCAACGGTTCTGCGGCATCAGCGCCACCGCGGGCAACTACAACCGCGAGATCGAGACCTTCAATAATTCGTGCTACGCGGAACCGAGATGCGACTTCGTTGCCCTGCTGCTCGAGCCGGCCACTGCGCTCGCTTGGATCAAGGCCGGTGCGATCATGCCACCTGACAACTTCCGGATGGGCGGCGTCCAGCCGTTGTTTACGAGCAACTTCGCTGAGGAGTGTCGGGAAAAATGCAACGGTCTCTGGCTGTGGACCGGCTACCAGCCCCCGATCGCCGGCGCCCAGGGACGACCCGAGATGCGCAACTACGTCGACGACGTCCGTCAGGCAAGCGAAGGAGCCGACTCGTCAAACACCTTCGTCGAAGGAGCCTACGTGGGAATGGAGCTGATGGTGCGTGCGCTGGAGGAGGTCGGCCCCGAGCTGACGCGCGCCAGGCTCAAAGCCGCCCTCGACTCGCTCACCTTCTCTTCCGGGCTTGCGCCGACGCTCTCGTGGAGCCCCGGCGATCATTTCGCAAACACGTCGATGCGCGCGTTCTCGATCCAGTACGTCGGCCGGTTCTCTGGATGGGCGGACGAGGCCACGCAGGTCTCTGATCCGTGGATCGGCAGGGACATCCCCTAGATGAACCAGGCGCTCATCTTCTTGCTCCTGTCGCTGCCGTTGATCGGCGCCTTCGCGATGTTCTCCCTCGGTATCGTCGTGATCCATCAAGCCTCGCGCGTGCTCAATCTCGCGCACGGCGCGATGGCCATGGTTCCCGCCTACATCACCTACGAGCTGTCGCATGCGGGGGTGCCGCTCGTGCCGGCGCTTGTGCTCGGAACGGCGTCGGGCGCGGTTCTCGGCCTGGCCGTCGAACGCGTCTTCGTCCGCGGCCTCCGCAAGCAGGGCCCGACGGGGCAGACCGTCGGCACGGTCGCCGCGCTGGGCTTGCTCATGGCCGTCGCGATCAAAATCTGGGGAACCACGCCCCGCACCGCCGTGGGCGTCTTCCCCGACGGCGGGATCCCCGTGGGAGCGTCGACCTTGCACTGGGGAGAGATCGGGCTGTTCTTCGTCGCCCTGGCGTGCGCGGCGGGGTTCTTTGCCGTGTTCCGGTACACGAGCATCGGACTCGCGATGCGCGCGGCTGCGGACAACCGTCGCGCTGCGTCACTGATGGGCATCGATCCCGAGGCGACGACGCGTCTGGCCTGGGCGATCGGCGGCGCGCTTGCCGCGCTCGCGGGGATCCTCCTCGCCGGCGTGACCGTCCTGCACCCGGTGAACCTCTCGCTGGTCGTGCTTCCGGGGTTCGTCGCCGCGCTGATCGGCGGGCTCGAAAGCTTGCCGGGGGCCCTCATCGGGGCGGCGATCGTCGGGCTCGCGCAGGGCATGGTGCCGGCGATGTCCCTCATCCCAGGCTTGCGCTCGTTCGCATCGCAGGTCGGAGCGTCCCAGCTCGTCCTCACCATCGTCGCTCTCGTCGTCATGAGCGCGCGCGGCAAGCGCATCTCCGCCGCCGACTCCCGCGGCGAGATCGGCGCGGGGGGCGGGACGGGAGCGCGTCGCGGGCCGCTGATCGGCCGACGTGCCCGGCTCGTGATCGGAGCGCTCATCGCGGCCGGGCTGCTCACGTGGCCCCTGCTCGGCGCGCCGTTCTCGTTGCTCGGCACCGCGATCCAGGCCTGCATCTTGATGATCGTCGCCGCGTCGGTGGTGATGCTCACGGGGTGGGTCGGGCAGATCTCGCTCGCTCAGGCGACGTTCGTTGGGATCGGCGCGTTCGGAACCGCGCAGATCACCCGACGGTTCGGCATCCAGTTCCCGTTCAGCTTGCCGATCGCGGCGGCGCTGGCCGGAGCGGCCGCCGCCCTGCTCGGGATGGTCGCGTTGCGCGTGCGCGGGCTCTACCTGGCGGTCGCGACGCTGGTGTTCGCGTGGATGGCCGACGAGTACCTGTTCCGTTCGGCCTGGCTCGTCGGGGCCGGGGGCAGCAGCTCGCTCCCCAACTCAACCATCGGCAAGGCCGGGTCGATCTCGTTCTTCGACCCGAGCGACCGCCGCGCGTTCTACTACGTCACCCTCGCCGCAGCGGCAGCGACGTTCTGGGCACTCGCGAACTGGCGCGACTCGCGGACGGGCCGGGCGTTCTTCGGCGTCAGAGGATCGGAGGTGGCGGCCGCGTCACTCGGGGTCGACGTCCGGCGAACGAAGTTGCTCGCCTTCGCCGCGGCGGGGTGCCTCGCGGGAGTGGCCGGCAACCTGCTGATCGTCGGCCAAGGCGCGGCATCTCCCTCCGAGTTCACGCTGTCGCGCTCGCTGTTCTTCCTTGCGGTGGCGGTCGTCGGCGGAGTGCGGAGCCTCGGCGGCGCGGTCGCCGCGGCGATGTTGTTCGCCGGGCTCGAGCAGCTCTTCTTCGACCTGCAAGCACTGGCCGGGTGGCTCGACGTCGTCAGCGCGGGCCTGCTCGCGTTCGTGCTCGTCGCATATCCGGGCGGACTCGCCGGATTCGGTCAGCTTCTCTCGCACAAGGCGTCGCGCGCCTTCGATCGCCTCCGCAAGCACCCGCCGGGCGCGGCCCACGAGACGCCGGGTGTCCTCACGCTGGGCCCGACGGTGCGCCCCGGGCTTCCCGCGGCCGGGAACGGGAACGGCTCCCGCGCGGCCGCCCCGGCGCCCGCAACCCGGCTCGACGTTGTGGTTTTGCCGGCGCCGGCGCTGCGCGTTTCCGCGCTCGAGGTGCGTTTCGGCGGCTTGACGGCGGTCGACGGCGTGTCGCTCGAAGTGCGAGAGGGTGAGATCGTCGGCCTCATCGGTCCGAACGGGGCGGGCAAGACGACCGTCTTCAACGCGGTGTCGGGTCTCGTCACGCCCTCGGCCGGCCGGGTCGAGATATTCGGCGTGGACGCGACCGGCATGGCGATGCATCGGCGGGCCGGTCTCGGCATGGCGCGCAGCTTCCAGGTCATCCAACTCCTGTCCGAGCTGAGCGTCTTCGACAACCTCCTTGCGGCGACGCACACGCAGAACCGAGCCGGCGCCCTCGCGACACTCCTCGTCACGCGCGGCGCGCTCGGCTCCGAGGACACCGCGCGTGACCGCGTGCGCGAGGTCGTCGAAGCGCTCGACCTCGCCGACATCGCCGAACGCCCGGTCGCGGGACTGCCGTTCGGCGTGCTGCGTATGGTCGAACTCGCACGCGCCCTCGTCACCGGGGCCCCGCTCCTCATGCTCGACGAGCCGGCTTCCGGCTTGGACAACGCGGAGACCGACCGGTTCGCGGAGCTGCTCTTGAAGGTACGCGGCGAGTTCGGCCGCCACGTTCTGCTGATCGAGCACGACGTGCGCTTGGTGACCGCGGTCTCGGATCGTATGTACGTGATCGATCGAGGCCGTCCCCTCGCCGACGGCTCCCCTGCCGAGGTGCAGCGCGATGAGCGTGTAGCCGCGGCGTACCTCGGTGAGGCGCCGGTGGCCGTCTAACGGGCGGCGGCCGCAGCCGGCTGGGCGCAACGGTCGAGAAAGTTCCGCAAGATCTGCATGCCTTCGATCGTCAGCACGCTCTCCGGGTGGAACTGCACGCCCTCGATCGGCAACGTGCGGTGCCGCACCGCCATCACGAGCTCGTCGCCGGTCTCGGCCGTCACCTTCAGCTCGTGCGGGAGCGAGGACCGTTCGACGACGAGTGAGTGATAGCGCGTCGCTTCGAACGGAATCGGCAGCCCGTCGAGGACGCCCTCGCCGCGGTGATAGATCTGCGACGTCTTGCCGTGCACGAGCTCCGGCGCCCGCACGATCCTCCCGCCGAAAACGTAGCCGATGCACTGATGGCCGAGGCATACACCGAGCAAAGGCGTCGTCGGGCCGAGCTCGCGGATCACTTCGTTCGCGATCCCGACATCCGACGGCTTCTCCGGCGTACCCGAACCCGGCGAGATGACGATCCCGTCGGGTGAGAACGAGCGGACCTGATCGAGCGTCCACGCGTCGTTGCGCACGACGGTGGGGGCCGCGCCGAGCTCGGCGAGCTCCTGTACGAGGTTGTAGGTGAACGAATCGTAGTTGTCGATGATCAGCACGCGAGCGCTCACGACCCGAGACTATCATCCATCCTTCCGAGGTTCGAAGGATTGGAATTGCGCGTTCGTATCGGGTTCGGGTCCGATTTCGCGAGATTCTGGACCGGGCAGACGATCTCGCAGCTCGGCAGCTCGTTCACGCTGTTCGCGCTGCCGCTGCTCGTCTTCAAGCTGACCGGATCCGCCGTCAACCTGGCGATCACGACGGCCTCGGAGATGGTCCCGTACCTGCTCTTCGGGCTCCTGATCGGGGCGCTCGCCGACCGGTTGAACCGAAAGCGGATGATGATCACGGTCGACGTCCTTCGGGCCGGGGTGATCGCCACGATCCCGGTCCTCGCGGCGCTGAACCACCTCAACGTGTGGTGGATCTACGGAGCGGGGTTCGTCGGGACGACCCTGACGATCTTCTTCGAGTCCGGCCAGTTCGCGGCGATCCCGAGCCTGGTGAACACCGACGACCTCGTCGGCGCCAACGGGAAGATCCAGGCGAGCTACTCCGCCGCCGCGGTCGCCGGCCCACTCCTCGCGGGACTCCTCGTCGCGATCATGCCCCTCTACGACGTGCTGTACGTGGATGCCGCGAGCTTCGTCGTGTCGGCCCTTTCGCTCGCGCTCATCTCCCGCAGCTTCGACTCCTCCACGACCCGCGAAGCGAGCACCATCCGCGAGGATGTGAAGGAGGGCCTCCGGTACGTGCTGCGCCACCCGGTTCTCAGGAACATCTCGTTGATGATGGCGATCATCAACCTGATCTCGGTCACGACCTTCGCACAGATCGTGTTGTTCTCGAAGGAACGCCTTGCGGCGACCGACTCGAAGGTTGCGATCCTGTTCGCCGCCGGCTCGCTGGGCGTCGTGGTCTTGTCCCTCGCCGCCGGGCCCTTGCGCAGGCGCTATGCGTTCAGCACCGTCGCGCTCAGCGCCTTGATGCTGGGTGGGTTCATGGTCGTCGCGCTTGCGTTCACCCGCTCCTACTGGGTCGCGCTACCGCTCTGGGCCGCGTACTCAGGGCTCGGCATCTTGTTCAACATCAACACCGGCAGCCTTCGGCAGGCGATCGTACCCTCTCACATGCTCGGCCGGATCATAAGCATCGCCGCGGTGCTCGCGTGGTCCGCGCAACCGATCGGCAGCCTCATCGGCGGCTACGTCATCCGTTGGACGGGCAACGTGTCGGCGGTCTACGCCGTCATCGGCGGTTCGGTCGCCCTCGTGGCGCTGGCATTCTGGATCTTCTCACCCCTCGGGCACGCCGACCGATACATACCTGCGGCCTCCGGAGCCGGCGCAGAGGGCGAGCCGAGACCCGCAGAGGCGTGAGCCGTCAGGCCTTCTCGGCTTTGGCCCGCTCTTCCTCGACCAGCGCGCGCCGGAGCACCTTGCCGACCATCGTCTTCGGCAGGTCGGAGCGGAACTCGTAGCGCTTCGGCACCTTGTACGCGGTGAGACGCTCGCGACAGAACGCCTCCATCTCGTCCTCCGTGGCCGTCTGCCCCGACTTGAGGACGATGAACGCCTTCACCGTCTCGCCGGACTTGCGGTCACGTATGCCGATCACGGCGCACTCCAAGATCTTCGGGTTCTGGTAGAGCACCTCTTCGACGTCGCGCGGGTACACGTTGAACCCGCCGACGATGATCATGTCTTTCTTCCGGTCGACGATCTTGAAGTAGCCCTCGTCGTCTACCTCGGCGATGTCGCCGGTGTAGAGCCAGCCGTCGCGGAGGACGTCTTCGGTCTCGTCCGGGCGGTTCCAGTAACCCTGCATCACCTGAGGGCCCCTGATGCACAGCTCGCCCGGGCCCGGCGGAGGAACGACCTTCGTCGGATCGTCGACGTCCACCAGCATGCAGTCCGTGTCGGGAAGCGGCAGGCCGATCGCGCCGGGCTTGCGCTTTCCGTAGATCGCGTTCGCGTGCGTCGACGGCGAGGTTTCCGACAGACCGTATCCTTCGACGAGCTTTCCGCCGGTGACCTGCTCCCACTGCTGCTGCACCTCGGCCGGGAGAGGTGCGGCACCCGACACGCACACGCGGATCGAGTCGAGCTTGTAGTTCTTCATGTCGGGGTGGTTCAGCAGATTGACGTAGAGGGTGGGCACGCCGGGAAACAGCGTCGGCTTCGTCCGGTCGATCTCCTTGAGCAGTCCTTTGATGTCGCGCGGGTTCGGAACGAGGACGAGCAGCGCCGCGCACAGGACGGACAGGTTCATGCAGATCGTCTGCCCATAGGAGTGGAACAGCGGCAGCGCCGCGATGCCGACCTCTTTTCCCGGCTGCATGTCGGTCAGCCACACGCGGTTCTGCCATGCGTTCACCACGAGGTTGGAGTGCGTGAGCATGACGCCTTTCGATACCCCGGTCGTACCGCCGGTGTACTGCAGGAGCGCGAGGTCGGTCTTCGGGTCGATCGTCGCCTGCTGCACCGGGCCCCGCGCAGCCTTCAGGAGGCTCTTCCAGAACTTCACCGGCTCGGCTTTCGATACCGGCGCCATCGCCTCTTTGCCCTTCTTCGTGAGCGGGCCGATCAATGACTTCATTCCCTTCATTCCGTCGAAGACGTTGGTGACGACGACCTCGCGAAGTTTCGGCAGCTCCGGCCGTATCCCTTTCACCTTTGCGTAGAACTGGTCGAGGGTGATGAGCACCTCGACGCCCGCGTCCTCGAGCTGATGCTGCAACTCCCGCTCGGTGTACATCGGGTTGTTCTCGACGACGATGCCGCCGAGTCGATGAGCCGCGTAGTAGGCGATCACGTTCTGCGGGATGTTCGGGAGCACGAACCCGACCGGCGTGCCCTTGGACACGCCGAGGCTCTTGAGCGCCGACGCGAACCGGTCGACCTCTTTCTTCAGCTCTGCATAGGTGGTGCGGTTGCCCATGAAGTCGAGCGCGGGTGCGTTCGGGTAGTTGCGCGCCGCATCGTCGAGGAACGCCGTCAGGGGAACGACCGGGTAATCGTAGGTCGTAGGCACGCCCGGCGGGTAGTTCTCGGTCCAGAACCGGCTCTCCCACGTGGCGGCCGTCGCTGCGCGTCGCGCAGCTTTCGGCTTCGTCGCGGGGGTCGTCGTGCGTCGCCGGCGAGCCGCGGCACGCGGCGCGGGCTTGCGTGCACGAGACGCCGGAGCCTTCGCGCTCTTCGATCCGATCGCTTTCGGCATGAGCGTTTCACCTACCTCAGATAGGGGACGAGATCTCCTCGGCGGTAATCGTATCCGCGCGCCATTGCCCACCGCTCCGAAAGCACCGGCCGGGCCCGCCCTTCGGCCACGCCTTCGATGAACGACGCTGCGTCACCGGCATCGGCGACCTCGGTGAGGCAGCGGCCCAACGCCGCCGCGTCGTGCGCGTCGCTTCCGCCACAACCGGGAAGGCCGAGCTCCCTCGCGAGCCGCTCCGCCAGCGAAACCCCACCGGTCTGGTGCAGCCGTTCGCCGTTGAGCACCTCGACGGCGTGCAGGTGTCCGGCGGCTCTGTTCGGTTCGGGGGCGATCAAGGCGCCGCCGCTCCGCCACCCGGCGGGGTGGGCCCAGATCAGCGCCGCCGGTCCTCGCCGCGAATCGGGCAGCGGCAGAGAGCATCGCAGAGGCAGCCGCGCGAGCCAGTCGAGATCGGTCGCAAGGACGACGACATGCCCGAGGTCGCACACGAACTCGCGGCCACCGATCAGCGTCACGCCACGCGACGCGAATGCGATGCGTGACGCCTCCAGATCGGCCGGGCCGTGGTCGGTCAGAGCGACCGCTTCGAGCTCGAGCGCCGCCGCGGCGTCGGCCAGCTCGTCGACGCTCGAGCGTGCGTCGCCGGAGCCCGGCAGGGCGTGAGAATGCAGGTCTGCGAACATCGGGGTGCCGTCATTCTCCACGCAGGTACCCCGGGCCTCAAACCCGCTGCGCTTGCCGGTCTCCGCATCGCGCGGCTAGCCTGAATTTCCGCCTCGCATCCAACCGTCGCCCGCGATCGGAGGGATCCCTCATGGAGGACTGGGTCGTCGCCCTGAAAGAGTACGCCCGGACCGCGCTGCGCCCGACCGAGGGCCGCGCCGACCTCGCGGGACTGGAGGCCGAGGTCGAGGTCTTCACCGATCGCTGGGGGGTTCCGCACATTTTCGCTGCGTCGGGGAACGACGCGTACGCCGCGCAGGGATACCTCCACGCCGCAGAGCGCCTTTGGGAGATGGACTTCATGCGCCGCGCGGCGCAGGGCCGGCTGGCCGAGATCGTCGGCGAGCCGGGCCTTCCGCTCGACCGGTTCTTCCGCACCCTCGGGCTTGGGCGGATCGCGCGCAACAAGGCGAAGGACTTCGACGAAGAGTCGATCGAGATCGGGAAGCACTACCACGCCGGATTCCGCGCGGCCCTCGCATCGCTGCCACCACCGGTCGAGTACCAGCTCCTCGGCCTGACGCCCGATTTCCCCGACGACGTCGACGAGGCGCGCATCGACACGGCATCGGTGTCGCTCCTCATGTCGTTCCAGCTCTCCGCGAACTGGCAATTCGAACTACTGCGGGGCGAGCTGGCCGCGCATCTTGGACCCGAGCGCGCGCGCGAACTGTCGCCGCTCATCGGACCCGAGACGCCGCTCGTCGCGGTGTCCTCGCCAGACTTCCCGAACGTCGCCCAGCAATTCCGCGATGCCGCCTACGGTGCGGGGATGCGCAGAGGGTACGGCTCGAACAACTGGGTCGTCTCCGGCTCGAAGACCACGACCGGGAAGCCGCTGCTGGCGAACGATCCGCATCTGATGGTGCAGATGCCGGCGATCTGGATGGAGATGCAGCTTTCCTGCCCCGACTTCGACGTCGCCGGCGTGACGCTGCCGGGCCTGCCCGGCGTGTCGATCGGTCACAACCGCCGGATCGCTTGGGGGTTCACCAACACCGGATCCGACGTCGCCGACCTCTACGTCGAGCGGCTGTCGGCCGACGGGAAGACCTACGAGTTCAAGGGCGCCCAGAAACGCCTGAAGCGAATCCGCGAGAAGATCTTCGTGCGCGGCGAGACCAAGCCGCGCGTCCACGAGGTGCGAGAGACGCGCCACGGCCCGCTCATCACCGCTGCGATCGCGGGCGGCACATCACCGGAAGTTCGAGAGGGCCGCGTGACCGAAACCGTCGCGCTGCGGTGGATCCAAGCCGACCTGCCGCTCTCCCAGCGAGCCGTGTCGATGCTGAACCGCGCCGCCAACTGGGAGGAGTTCCGGGCCGCGGCGCGGGAGTGGCCGATCGCCGGCCAGAACATGGTCTACGCCGACGTCGACGGCAACATCGGATACCAGTTCACCGGCGTCGTTCCTATCCGCGCGAAGGGGACCGGCGTCGCGCCCGTCCCGGGATGGACGGGCGAGTACGAGTGGAGGGGAACGATCCCCTTCGACGATCTCCCGCGGACGTTCAATCCCGAGCGCGGTTTCGTCGCGACGGCGAATCACCGCATCGTCGACGTGGATTACCCCTACCACCTGACGCACGATTGGGAGATGCCCCACCGTGCGCGGAGGATCGTGTCCATGCTGACCGAGAAGGAGCTTCTGACGCATGAGGACTTCAAACGGATGCACATGGATACCTTCTCCGGGATCGCCGCAGAGCTCGTGCCGCTCTTCCTGCATGCGGAGATCGCCGGCGAGCGCGAGGTCGAAGCGCTCAAGCACGTGCAGACCTGGGACATGCGTCTCGACACAGACTCGATCGGCGCCTCGATCTTCAACTACTGGTTCTTGCGCGTCGCCGAGGCTATGTTCGCCGAGCGACTCGGGCCCGAGCTCTGGGAAGAATACTTCCCGCGCAAGTCGTGGACGACGAATTGGGCTTACGACGCGGTCCGCAACATCATCGCGCAGCCTCAGGCGTTCTGGGTCGGAGGAGACGGCTCGGACAACGCATCCGAGCGCGACCAACTGATCGGACGAGCGCTTACCGCGGCGCTCGGGGACCTCGAGACGCGACTCGGTGCGGACATGACCGACTGGCGCTGGGGCCGTCTCCACCGCGTCCACTTCAGGCACACGATCGCGAACGCGATCCCCGCCCTCGACGGATTGCTGTCGGCCGGGCCGTTCGAGGTCGGCGGAGGAGACGACACGGTGAACCGCGGCGTGCTCCATCCCTCCGAGGGCTTCGCCGACGGCGCGATCGCCTCGTACCGGCAGATCATCGACCTGGACGACTTCGACGCCTCCGAAGGAATCATCACGACCGGCATCTCTGGGAATCCTGCGAGCGAGCATTATGCCGACCAAGCGCCGATGTGGGCGACGGGCTCCTATCACCCGCTGCCGTTCACGCGCGCGGCCGTCGAAGCGGCGAGCAAGGGAACGCTCGTTCTGGTGCCGATAGCCTCATCCTGAGCGGGTGTTCTTCGCGTCAGCCGATCGCCGGACGGTTGATAAACGTCCGGTCGAGCCAGGGGAAGACGAAGAACCACAGGACCACGGAGTAGCCGAGCAGCACAGCGAGAAGGATCGCGATCCTCGGCAGGCGTTTCGAGGGCAGGATCCTCATCTCCTCGGCACCGCCGAGATGAGGTCGGTGAACACGATCAACCGGTCCCTGGCCGTGAACTTCGGGGTGCACGTCGTCAGCACGAGCTGCTGCACGGCGTGTGAGTTGGGGTTGCCGTTCAGCACCTCCGAATGGGCGGGCGAGACGACGGTTGTGTCCATCACTCGATAGGTATACGTCGCTTTCGTTGTTTCGACGGTCACCACGTCCCCCCTGGTGAGCTGGTCCAGGTTGAAGAAGGGCGCGCTCCAGCCGGTCCGATGCCCGGCGACCGCCGCGACGCCCTTCTCTCCGAACATCTTCGTCTGGGGGTAGTGGCCGGGCCCGTACGAGAGGCGGTCGAGCGTCACCCCCTCGACCACGATCACGTCCACGTTGATCTTCGGGATGATCAACCTCGCGAGCGCTTCGACGCTGCTCCGCCGGGTGGTCCCCACGGGAAGCGTCCCGGTGAACGCCGGGTTCAGCGCCGCCGGCTGCGAGAGCTCGGCGTTGAAGTCGGCCTGCAAGTCGCGCTGGCGGGCCTTCGTCACGAGGCTCGTACCGACCAGCTCGTACAGAACGAAGAACAGGATCGACAAGCCGAGGAATATGAAGACGTTTCCGGTCCTGCGGAGGGCTTTCACGGTGTCACCTGGTGCTCGCCGGGTCGTCGGGGTCGCGTAGTGTATCATCGGAAATCTGAGCCCCCGTGACGTACCGGGCGGCGCGTTCGTTGCCTTGGTCGAAGGTCATTAGGAGGATCGGAGCGTTCGTCATGCCGGTTTCGAAGTCGAAGCGCACGCGCTACCAGGCTCCTCCGAAGGCGAAGCCGAAGCCGTCGCCGCGCTGGATCCCGATCGCCGTGCTCGTCCTCATAGGGGTCGGAGTCGTAACCCTCATCCTTTACTACCTATCCGGTACGACGAGCAGCGGTATCTTCGGGTTCTTGAACCGGTACACGACCTGGCCGCTGGTCTTCGGGTTCAGCTTCATCGCCGCGGGCTTCGCGTTGGCGACCCAATGGCGCTAGAGATCGGTACCGAACACGTAATTACAGGGGTGTAGTTTTTCCCCACCTGTGGATGGAGCTGGGGACGGTGCCGGTCTTCGGATATAGATGTACAGCGTGCGGGGCCCGCACAGACCACATCGTCCTGCCCGGTGAAGAGTCCCCGACGGCTTGTTCTGACTGCGGCGGGGCCCTCAAACGCACCTGGAGCGGCCGGGTGCACATATCGCTGGAGGGCTGGGGCTTCAAGAAAACCGACTCCTACCTCCCCGACGACCGCCCCCGGCGCGACTTCAAGGAACTGAAAGAGCGGGCCGAGCGCATGTCCGACGAGTAGTCTTCACCCCCCCAATATCTCTTCTCGCCGGGCCATCGGTTCCCCGCAATGCCGAGGCGGCTGCTCCGAACCCGCCCGAAGCAAAAGGACCTCCATGCCGCACGTCTCGCACCAAAACAGGATCCTGATGCCTTCCGGCAACGGCTCGACGGCCTCCAGAGACGCTCCGGCCACCCCCCGCCGAGGCCCCGCAAACCCACGTATGACCCCGAAGCCGACGAAGAAAATAGCCAGTCCGGCGAGCACAGCGATCACGACGCGCATGAACGACACCCCCGCCTCGCGTGCAGCTACAAGTCGGGCGTTTAGTCCAACCGCTCGATGATCGTCGCGTTCGACATGCCGCCGCCTTCGCACATCGTCTGGAGCCCGTAACGGCCGCCGCTGCGTTCCAGTTCGTGCAGCAGTGTCGTCATCAGGCGTGCGCCGCTCGCACCCAGCGGGTGGCCGAGGGCTATGGCGCCGCCATTGACGTTGACGCGTTCTTCGAAGAGTCGGTCACTCAGACCGAGGTCTTGTTTCCAAGCCAGCAGCACGGTGGCGAAAGCTTCGTTGACCTCGAATCGGTCGATGTCTCCGAGCTTCAAGCCGGCGCGGTCGAGCGCCTTCTGGGTCGCGGGGATCACAGCCGTCAGCATCAGAACCGGGTCGGCTGCCGCGACGCTGAAGGTGTGAAAACGCGCCCGCGGTTTGAGGCCCAATTCCTTCGCATTCTCTGGCGTCGTGATCAGGAGCGCCGCCGCGCCGTCGGTGATCTGCGAGGAGTTGGCGGCCGTCACGACCCACTTGATCTCGGGAAATTTCTTCGAGATGTTCTCGTCGTAGAAAGCAGGCTTCAGCGACGCGAGCTTGGAGAGCGTCGTTTCGCGCAACCCTTCATCCGTCTCGAACAGTTCGGTGTGGCCGTTCTCGCCGGCGATCTTGATCGGGTAGATCTCGCGCTGGAAACGGCCTTCGTCGGTCGCTTGCCGCGCGAGCTGTTGCGAGCGGAAGCCGAGCGCGTCCGCCTGTTCGCGCGTGAAGCCCCATCGACCCGCGATCAACTCCGCCGAGATCCCTTGCGGGACGAGGTTCCCTTCGTACCGCTCGAAGATCCGTTGCGTGAACGGGAATCCGGGGCCGTTCGCGAACGACGAGCCCATCGGCACCCGCGTCATGTGCTCGACGCCCGACGCGACGACGATGTCGTACGCGCCGGCCATCACCCCCTGCGCCGCGAAGTGCGCCGCCTGTTGGGACGAGCCGCACTGCCGATCGACTGAGGTGGACGGGACGTGGTCCGGCAACCCGGCGGCGAGCCAGGCGTTGCGCCCGACGTTGACCGCCTGTTCGCCGACCTGCATCACGCAGCCGGTGATGTTGTCGTCGATGATCGCCGGATCTACTCCCGTCCTGGCGACCAGCTCGTTCAACGTGTCACCAAGCAGGTCGACCGGGTGATGGTCCTTGAGCTTCCCGCCGCGCTTCCCGAGCGGAGTACGGACGGCACCAACGATCACAGCTTCGCGCATGCCTCAACCTCCTGGGCGACCGTCTTCGGCCGCCGATCCGGGGAACGATCCGCGCCCGTGGCTCATTCCCATCCATCGAGTGCCGCCGTCGAGCAAGCTACCCGTGGGTAACTCAGATGGTGCCACCGGCGGGCGAGGCGGTCAATCGGGCGGTCGGAGCATCCGTGAAAACTACGAGGGCCGCGCGATCCGCGACCCTCGTCGGACGAATTGGGGCTTAACGATGCCTGGCCCGCCAGCCGGTGCTTTCGACGGCCCAGGAAAGCACGACGACAAGCACCAGAACCCCTACCGCGATGAATTGCGCAGGATTGGTCCGGACGATCTCGATGATCCTCTGCAAGCGGTTCTCCCTCCACCAAGGGCCGGACGTTCTCGAGGCCGTTGTCGGCAGAACCGCAAACAAACTTGAATCGGCACATCTCCCTTGCACCTTTAGCGCCACGTTTGCCAACCTCCGGCGGCCGCGGATAGCCTTCTCGGGCTCCACCCGCCGGGTGGCCCGCAGGTTTTCGAACAAGGGGGCGCGATGGCAGTCAAGTTCCTTTCCGATGAGTGGCTGAGCGAGGTCGAAAGCCGACTCAACGCCTCCGAAGCGTTCGCCTCGGCCGCAAAAGGCCAGGCCGCGCGGCTTCAGCAGCAGGTCGCAGGCGCGCCCGGCGGCGACATCGGGTACGGGTTCGTACTGGACGGCGGCAAGGTGGCGCTCACCAAAGGTGAGATCGAGAATCCCGAAGCGACGATCTCGCAGGACTACGCGACCGCGGTCGCGATGAGCAAACAGGAGATCTCGGGACAACAGGCGTTCATGCAGGGAAAGCTCAAAGTTTCGGGGAACCTGATGAAGATCATGCAATTGCAGGGTGCCTTCACCGCGATGCCCCAGGCCCTCGAAGGATTCGAGGTGGAGTACTAAGGCCTCCGTTCGGGAGGGGGGCGGGCGTCAGCCCGCCCTCCGTTTTTCTCCGGCCCCGAACTCCTCCTCGACGAGTACGGAGACCCGCTCGGGGCCGCGCAACCCGGCCGCCTCTCTCGCGATCCGTCCCGCGGCCGCGGCGAACGACGGCTCTCCGAGGACCTTGCGCAGCGCCCTGGCGACGGCCTCGGGAGTTGGGCTGCGGCGCCGGATCTGGATGCCCGCGCCGGCGCGAGCGACGCGAAACGCGTTCTCTTGCTGGTCCCCGTGGCCCGGCACAACGACGAGCGGAACTCCGGCGCTCAACGCGCGAACAACCGTGCCGTGCCCGCCGTTACACACCACGGCGGCAACATGCGGCAACACCTCGGCGTGTCGCGCGTCGGTGGTGGTTATGTCGGGCGGAAGCTCGGCGGGGACCTCGGCGGCCCCCGCGGTGACTACCGCGCCGACACGCAGTCTCCGTACGGCTTCCAACGCGGGACCGAGGAGCCGGTCGCCGTCGTAGGCGGTGCTCGGCGCGATCATCACGAGCGGGGGTTTGCCGTCGGGTACGGCGAACCGCGCGCCGGGAACGTCGAACAGGCACGGCCCGACGACGTGCGCGTACGGCGGCCAGTCGGGGCGGTCGATCTCGAGCGACGGCAGCGTCGCGACCAGCACGAGCCGTTCGCTCAAGCCGCCGTAGAGGCCGGTGCTCGGCGAAAGCCCGAGCCGAGACCGGCCTCGATTGAGATCGTCGCGCGCGCGCTCCAGGTCCTTTCGGTTGTTCGCGCGCATCCACGCGTCGCGGAATCGCAACGGCGGGAGACGACCGGGTGAGCGTCCGTATCCGAACGGCGGCAGCGTGCGCGAGGGCGTGTGCAGCGGATGGACGACGAGCGTCGCGAACGGGATCGCCGCCGCGTCCATCGCGAGCGCGGCGCCGACGGTGATCACATCAACGATCGCCGCGTCGGGTTCGAGCCGCTCCAGCAGCGGTCGCAGCGTCTCCGCCTGCGCCGACGCGTCGTCGTAGGGGCGCAGCGCGTGGAGCGGGCTGCCTTGAACGCTCGGCAGCAACTCGAACCGCGCGCAGGCTCCGAGGGCATCGCCGGCGTGCCCGGCGCCGGAAACGAACGTCACCTCGTGGCCGCGGCGCGCGAGCTCGCGCGCTACTGCCAGCATGGGATGGCCGTGGCCGGGCCCGGGCAGCGTGGCGCAGACGATCTTCATGCGCTCGCCGGTTCCCCGAGAGCGGTTTCCGTGAGGCGGATCGCAAATGGGACCGCGTTCGCATACAGGAGCGGCAGCCAGATCGCGACCTTCCCCAAAGACGCGTGGGTGTAGCTGAAGACTCCCGCGGAAACCAGGATCGTCTCGACGAGGGGTCCGAGAACCACGAGCGCCAGGGCAGGAAGGAGATTCGCCGGGACGAGCTTGCGGAGCATGCGACGCCGCACGAGCAGAGCCGCTGCGGCCAGAACGAAGACGACGAACTCGTACCGGTGACCGGCCGCTGTGATCGCGTAGACGATCGTGACCCACACGGCTTCGGCCACACACCGGTTGCGAGATTCCGCGTCCGGCTTCGGAGAGCCGAAGCGGGCGATGCCGGTCACCCCGACGACGTAGACGAGCGCGAACTCGAGCGGTACCCAGAACGGCATCTTTCCGGCGCCGATCGAATAGATCGTCGTGTGGGTTCTGACGTGCAGCAGGTCCCACGCGGATCCGAGGACGGCGCCGGCGGCAGCCACCAGTATCAAAGCGGGCGTTCTGATCCTTCTTCGCGCGCGGATATCCGAGGTCCCCATCACGCCCCGAAGGGAACCTTCCGCCGCCGGGTTGCGTCAAACCGGAACGCAGGGCGCACCGGCGCCCGGCCATGGGAGGTGGACCATGCACCGCCGACTCCTGACCTGCTCGATCCTTGCGCTCGCGTCCCTCGCGCTCGCCGCGCCGGCGTATGCCTGCGGCGGCCTGTTGAGCCCGAACGGCTCGGTGAACCTGCTTCGAACGACCACGCTCGCGGCTTACCACAACGGCGTCGAGCACTACGTCACGTCGTTCCGATTCGTCGGAGGTGGCGGAGCCAAGTTCGGCTCGATCGTGCCACTGCCGGGCATCCCATCGAAGGTGGAGCGCGGCGGCGACTGGACGTTACAACGCCTGGAACGCGAGGTGAACCCACCTCTCAAGGGCGTGTTCGAAGCGGCCCCTACCGCGCTCGCGATCCGCGGAGAAGCCCAGGTTCTCCTCCAGACCCGTATCGATGCGCTCGACATCACCGTCCTCAAGGGCGGCGGGAGTGAGGTCGCTCTCTGGGCGGAACATCACGGGTTCACGCTTCCGCCCGACGCCCCGGAGGTCCTCGACTTCTACGCGAACCGCAGTCCGATCTTCATGGCGGCGAGCTTCGACACGAAGGCGGCCGCACGCCAAGGCTTGAGCGAAGGCGACGGCACTCCGATCCATCTCACGATCCCAACTCCCGCCCCCTGGGTGCCGCTGCGGATCCTCGGGCTCGGCAAGAAGTCCGCGGAGCTGATCCAGGCCGATGTCTTCCTGCTCACCGATCGCGCGCCCGCGATGCTGCCGGCGCCGGTGGGGTTGCGCGTCGTCGACCCGAGGACGCGAGTGAGCGGCCTCCGGCTCGAACGCTCCGAGAGCGCGAGCGACCTGCTGCTGTCTGATCTCCGGGCCGACAAAGGCATGAGCTGGATGCCCCGGCACATGTGGCTCTCGTACCTCACCGTCGGTGCCGCTGCCGCCGAGCTGCGGTACGACCTCGCGCTCGACGCGAGCGGCGCCGGGCAACCGTCCTACGTCGCGGCCGGGCTCGCGATAGGCCCCAAGAACTTCGGCGGTGCGCCTTCGGCGTCGCCGGTGTGGGCGGTTGCGCTCGCGATCGGGCTCGTCGTGGCGAGTGTCGGCGCGCTCGCGTTCGGCATGCACAGATCCGCAAACTGATGAAGCCGCGTGCGCTCGCGGCGCTCCTCCTCCTAGCGGCCGTAGCCTCCGGGTGCGGCGGCGGAGCGTCCGAGCGCGCGCAACAGGTTCGGATGCACTACTCGCGCTACCTGCCCGGCTCGATCGTGGTACCGGTCGGGACGACGGTGGAGTTCGATCTGATCAACGCCGATCCGATCGCGCACGAATTCATCATTGGGACGCACGCGGCTCAGCTCGCGCACGAGCGCGGCGATCCGCATGACCCGCACACCGGGCCCGGCGAGGCATTACTTGCAGCCGGCCAGACGCGCCACATCCGGTTCACGTTCACGAGACCGGGGACGCTCGAGTACGCGTGTCATCGGCCCGGCCATTACGCCTACGGCATGCGAGGAACGATCACGATCAC
>Ga0070708_100000345_pt1 | contig 35019 bp, 14 predicted proteins | sample KBSK5503metaG_FD_65469 | JGI IMG/M metagenome (GOLD analysis project Ga0070708, IMG submission 65469) | Corn, switchgrass and miscanthus rhizosphere microbial communities from Kellogg Biological Station, Michigan, USA - KBS K5-50-3 metaG | ecosystem: Host-associated > Plants > Roots >... | reverse complement strand
AACGCCTACGTCGAGTGGCGACTGGAAGTGGGTACTTTGACGTTCGCGACCCGAAAGGACGGGCGTGCCTACCGCCCGCGCGCAAAGAACGTCGGCGCGCAGACGATCAACAAGAGCTTGAAGCTTCTCTCTGCGGCTCTTCGACTGGCTCACGACGAAGGGCTGGTCATGAAGCTACCCAAAATCAACTATCTTCCTGAGGACGACGCGCGGGCAATTCTTCCGCCTACTGAAGAGCAATATCGCGCCATCATTCGAGGCGCCGAACAGCTTCGAGCGATCGCTCCCTTGTTGCCCGAGGTCATCGAGCTCCTCGGCCAATTCGGGCTGCGGCCCGGCGAGCTCTTTCACCTGACCTGGACTTCGGTCGATTGGACAATGGGCGTGGGCGACAATCAAGGCGCCATTCGGGTCGAAGAGCAAAAGCGCACCCGCGTCGTCGGAGGGAAAGCTTGGGTGCCGAAGAACAAGAAATTCAGATTCATTCCTTTCAGCCTGCGTGGGCGCGAGCTGTTGGAGCGACTGTACGCTGACGCGAGGCCGAGGCCCTCGGACTTGGTCATCCCGAATGACTGTGGGCTCCCGTATATCCGGCTGGACGAAGGAGAGACCAAGGGTGGAGGAGCTGGCGTCTGGAAGCGCCTGCGCGAGCTCTCGGGCGTCCCGGGGGTTTCGATGCGAGACCTTCGCCACTACTTCGCGGTCCAGAACCTCGTCAGCGGCGTTCCGCTCGCGATCGTCTCCGCCTGGATGGGCCACAGCTCGGTCCAGCTAACCGTCAAGCTCTACGGCCGCTGGGCGCACGACGCCAAGGAGCAGTGGCCTTGGGCGGCCCTGCGCGGCAGGCCGCTCCGGGACACTGCACAGAGCCGACGGGAGATTCAGCTCGTCCGTTAGAGACGTCGGGGACGACGGGCGGGCGACTCACCCACGCACGTTGGACGAGAAATCAATGCGACTTTTCCGAGAATTGACATCAAATTGCATCAGCCAGTGGCATCAATCGTGCTGATGCGGGGCGCGAAGGAGGCACGAGCCTTCGCAAACAGTGGAGATTCGTAGCGAAATATGAGCGGGAAAAGGGATTTGAACCCTCGACCCTCGCCTTGGCAAGGCGCTGACCGACTCAGGAAGTTCGGCAACTTGGCGATTTCATGGCGAGCAGGACGAGCAATACGAGCATGGCGAGCAATACGAGCGCGCAAAAATGCATCAAAAGTGCATCAGGGAGGGCTGATGCACGTCAGGGCCCGGGGATGTTCCCGACGCTCGAAGTGCTGCGCCGAACCCTACGCCGCTGGTCCATCATTCAGTCTTGGAACGGAGTTTTGGCAAACAACACCCCTCTGGTTCCCTCTGGTTGGTCGAGAAAGCACGCCGGTGGGTGACATAGACGCAACTTGGAGGAGGGGGCTTCCAGCACTCTGGCCACCTCGAATCGACCCAAAGGTTTACTACTCACGCCTGCTTTTGGGTAATCGCGCTATTCTTCGGGTCATCGCCCGCAACCTTCTCCAAAGCGTCCCGCGTGGGCCCAGGCCGCGCTACGGGGCTCGGCGATGCTCTAATTCGCGATGACGTCGTCGACGCCGGCGAAGACCCGATCTACACCGGCGAGGGGGAATTCCGCCTTGGACCCGGCTTCGGTGCATCTCCGGGATGGCGTTCACGCGACGTAATCGCACTCTTGAGGATCTTGCACCGGTCAGCTGCAACTCCGCAACGGTAGCGCTACAGCGCAGCGCTGTAGCACCCTCAGCAAAAGTGAGGTGGGCTTGGTGCCTGCCCCGAGTGCGAATGAAAGGAATCCCCCAACCCGACGCAGGAAACAACCGAGCAAGACCCTTTCCTACGCGTGACGAACGACACCACGCAAAGCGCTTCTGATTTTGTGGCAGCGCGGTGAATTTCAGCCAACTGTGGACGACCGACCTTGGCGAGAGATTTGCAGGAAACAATCTCTCTTATAACGCTCGTCTTCATGGAAGGTGGTCCGAATCCCGATGACTCGACACATGCCGCACCGGATGCCGATGACTGACAGTTTCGCGGAAATGGTCTCTGCCAATCTCCACTTACTCAAGGAACTGCGGTTGAAACTCCCGCCGTGGCTGGAGTTGGCTCCGGGCTACGAGCGCAAAGATCAGTCAAAGCTTTCGGCCTTCGAAATCCAGCGGTTTCTCTGCGCTGTGAACGTGTTGATTCAAAATGGCACCTACGGCCAACTGGTAGACATCCACGCCGAGATGCACATGCAGCACACGAACGATCGACTCTTGCCCTGGCATCGCGTGTTCCTGGTTGAACTCGAGAAAAAGCTGCGAGCGGTTCACCCGGATGTCGGCATCCCTTACTGGGATTGGACGCAGACCGCTGAGCAGGGCATTCCGACCTGGCTTCAGAGCGTCACACCGGTGGTGACCACACCGACCCGCACGATCACGGTTGTTCGTGCCCCGCAAACGCCGCAGTCGCTCGCCGTGATCGCTGCGAACGTGCAAGCCATACTGCAGATGACCGCCTTCAACCAGTTCGGCCCGGCCATCAACGGCGTCCACGGCAGCGTCCACGTTTGGGTAGGTGGCACGATGTCGAATGCCTCGACTGCCGCTGCTGACCCGATCTTCTGGATGCACCACGCCAACCTCGATCGCATCTGGGCCGCTTGGCAGAAGAGCCCGCAGGGGTCTGGCAAAAACCCGCCACTGACCGGCGCGGATGCGGTGATGGATCCGTGGAGCTATACGGAATTGGACACGCGGGATACCGCCACGTTGGGTTACAAATATGCCTGAGTCCACTGCCCTTCTACACAAAAATTGAGCGGCTCTGATGCGCTAAACGCGAAGGACGAAGGACCGCCCCTCTTTCATTCAGGAGCTTTTCAGGCGGGAGCGCGCTCAAACGCAGCGTCGGCTACTGAGCCTATCTCTTGCATGGGGAAAATGCTGACGAATCCTCGAAGGAGTTCTTCCATGAATGGACTCTTGCATGCTGCTTCCGGCCGGAATGCTTGCCTGTTTCTGATCGCCCTGGTGTGCTGTGCTTGCCGGCCTCGTGTGCCGAGCTCCACTGAAACGGCGGCACAGGGTGTCGCTGAGAATCACTGCGGAGCCGCGGCCGTCGCGTGCGCCAGCTCCGCTCGCCGCGAGCGCTCCGCCGGAGCGACGCCCCTTACCCGTCAGGCATTCGATGACCTCGGAGGAAACCATGGCGACGCGAAGACTCGCTGATCCGGCATCCGTGTGGGCCGCGCTGGTCGAGGTTGGCCTCTCCGCGAGCGGCGACGGCGACGGCAAGCCACTGCGCACGCAACTCGCCGCGTTCCAAAGGACGTGGGATCTCGAGCCCACGGGAGATGCCGACGAGCCAACAATCTCCCTGCTGGTCGACGCGCTAGAGGCGCATCGCATCGGTCAGCGGCGCAAGCACTCACACCCCTGCAGGGCGGTGCGCGGGCGCGTGGCGTCGGCGTCGGGCGAGCCGGCGTCTAGCCTGGAGGTTCAGCTCCTGGTACGCGGCTTCCGCTCGGAGGAACTCGTCGCCACCGAGCAGACCGACCGGGACGGGCGCTACGCGATCGCCTATGGCCGCGAGGAGGCGGGCCCCGGCAGCGCCATCATCATCCGCGTGCTCGACGGCAAAGCCGTCGTCGGCGAGTCGCTCCCGCTCTTCCACGCCCGCGCGCTCGTCGAGATCGACGTGGTGGTCGACGTCAGCCACCTGCACCGGCCGACCGAATACGAGCGGATCCACCTCGAAGTCGCCGAGCGAATCGGGAAGGGCGTGGCGATCGCCGACCTCGGGCCGGCGGATGTCGCGTTCCTCGCGGGCGCAACGAGCTGGTCGGCGGAGCAGCTTTCGCAACTTGTCGTCGCGGCGAAGCTGCGGGCAAAGCACGGAATCGACATGTCGTTCCCCTACGCGCTCTTCCGGGAACAGACGCTGCTCGGGTCGGTCGCGGCGCGGCTGCAGGCGCGTTTCACCATCGAGCTGGGCACACCCCTCGATCCGCTTTATTTCGACATCGTGCTCCTCGACCCGGGAGCGGTGCACGCCGGGATCGCCAAGGCGATCGCCGAACGCTTGGTGCCCGCGACACTTTCGCACGCGCTCGATAAGATCCTGGCCGGGCTCGCCAGAGACGTCGACGCCGCCAAGGCGTATTACCAAACCGACCATCCGGCGCAGGTCTTCGACGCGGTCGCCGCAGACCTCCAGGCCGGCCGCGGGCAGCAAGTGCTCGATGCGCTCTCGGAAGATGCGCGCGGCAGCATCGAGGCCATCGCCGCCCGGCTCACGCAAATCCCCTTCGCCCAAGTCGGCGCCGCACAGCCGGGCAGCGTGAGCATCGGAGATCTGATCAAGGCCAACCCGACGATCGGCACCGGTCTGACGCAGCTGGCGAGCTCGACCCTCCCGCCGGCCGACAAGACCGCAGCTTTCACTGCAGACCTGGCCAAGGCGAAGGTAGGCGACAAGACGGCGGTTGCGCAGGCCGACACCGTGCTGGGGCTGCTCCAGAAGAATCCGAACTTCGACCTCGCCCATGGCCACGTGGACAAACTGCTCGGGCCGGAGGCGGACCCGCGCCTCAAGAGCGACCTGAAGACCCTCCAGCGAGTGTTCAAGCTTGCGCCCGATCACCGGAAGGCCAGTGCGCTGCTCGACTCGGGCTTGCGCTCGTCGGCGCAAATTGCGGCGCTGGGCGAGACGCAAGCCGTCGCTCAGATCTCGGCCACGGGCGCTTTCACTGCCGCCGAAGCGAAGCGCGTCTTCCACAAGGCAGCCGACGTGCACGCCGCCTCCGGGCTGCTGGCGGCCGAGCTCCGCAGCCTTGGCGGGACGGCGGCCCACGCCCTGACTCCAATGACGGCCGACAAGCTCGAGGCCGTCTCGCGCGACAACCCGAATCTCAAAACACTCTTCAACCTCGTGGACTTGTGCGAATGCAAGGACTGCAACCGGGTTACCAGCCCAGCCGCCTACTTCGTGGATGCCCTTCAGTTTCTCAAGAGCCGGCTGGTGATAGACAAAACTTTGCTCAACCCGCTGCCGACCAGGACCGCCAAGGACGTGCTTTTCGCGCGGCGGCCTGACCTCGGCGACACCGACTTGAGCTGCGACAACACCAACGTGCCGCTGCCGTATATCGACCTGGTGTGCGAGCTGCTCGAAGAGCAGGTCGCACCCGATCCAGGCATCAACTTCAACGGCGCGCTCGTGGCGGGGAAGGCCTCGCCGGCGCTGATCGCGGCGCTTCAAGGCGCGGGGCTCGGGTTCACCGCGGCTTCGTTTCTCCAGGGCCCCGACGCGAGCGGCGCGTTCGTCGTCCGCGATGCGAAGGCGACCGCCAAGCTGGTGCGGACCGGCGTCAACCAGTGGAAGGTGCGACAGCTTCGGCAGACCTTCCGCAGCTCCGCCGAGCTGGCCGCGGCGCCGGAGTACCAGAACGACGCGGCGTACACGGCGCTGCAAGGCGCGACCTACGCGTTCCACTTGCCGTTCGACCTCGCGCACCAGGAGTCGCGTGGCCACTTCCAGCAATTCGGCGTCGCCCGCACCGAGCTGATGGGCGCGCTCGACGACGGCGCCACGCCGCTCGCGCGGGATGTGGCCGCCGAGGCGCTCGGCCTCGCCGGCGCCGAGCGCACGCTGATTGCGACTGCCGCTCCCGCCCAGCAGCACGTTTTCTGGAACACGCCGGCCAGCCCCGCCTCGGACACGCTCAAGGTGGTTGACGTTTTCCTCACCAAGACCGGACTCGACTACGCCGGCCTCCAGGATCTGCTGGCGCGCGCGTTCGTCAACCCCGACGGCAAGCTCTTCGTGAAGGACACCGGTGTCGATGTGGTCGATGCGCTCCTCGACGGGAACGTGCTCACCGAGTTTCGCTTCCTCACTTGCGACACGACGAAGAAGCAGATCGCCGGGCTCGACGACGCCGCACTCGACCGGATCCATCGTTTTCTCCGGCTCCAGCGTGCGCTGGGCTGGCCGATGGCCACGCTCGACCGAGCGGTGGCTGCAGCGCGCCTGGGAGGCGGCAAGATCGACGACGCCCTGTTGATCGCGCTCGCCGGGCTCCTGACGCTCAAGGTGCGGCTGCCGTCGCTGTCGCTCGACGACCTGATCATCCTCTATGGGCGGATCCCGCTCGAGGGCGATCCATCGCGTTACGCCCAGCTTTTCTTGAACCCCTCGGCAAACGGTTTCGTCGACCCGCTGCTTCAACCCGACGCGGTCAAGTCGCTTGCTACCAAGCTCAGCGACGTCGCCGCCACGCTCGCGATCTCGCTTAACGTCGATCCCGCCGATCTGGCGCTCTTGATCGCCCGTGCCCCGGGCGCCGACAAGCTGACCTTCGACAACCTGGCTTGGCTCTATGGACAGGTCCAGCTCTCGCGCGCGCTAACCCGGCCGGTGGCAGAACTCCTGTTGCTCGAGTCGATGATGGGCTACGACGTGTTGGCCGGATCCACGGCGACCGCGCGCTTTGTGGCCGAGAGCGACCGCTTCCGCGACGCGGGCATCAAGCCTGCCGACCTGCAATTCCTCCTGACCTTCACTGCCCCCGACCTGGCGCAGCGCGCCGTCAAGGACGGCGCCATTCTCGAGTTTCTCGCCTCGATTCAGAAGCAGCTCCAGGCGGCGTTCGACAAGGACCGCTCGCCGTTCGACTCCACGCTCCGCTCAGACGAGAACCGCGCCGGGCTCAAGGCGCTGGTGGCACAATTGCCCGGCGTCGGCACGGCCGATCTCGGCACTCTGGACGGAATCCTGGATGCCACGTTCGCTGGAAACGTCGCCGGCTTTCTCGACGGGCTCCTCGGCGCCACGGTGAACACGGCCCCGATCAAGGTTGCCGCCGCCAAGATCCCTGGCGATCTGGGCAACGCCGCGCAGCTCGAGGCGGATCGCAAGGATCTGATCTCGGTGATCTGCTCGGAGGTCTCGGCCTATCTCTACCGTCAGGCGCGAGAGACCACGGTGATCGGCGCGGCCGCGAGCGCGTTTCACCTCGCGCCGCCGATGGCCACGGCACTGCTTCGCGGCGTACAGCTCAAGCTCGGACCCGATACCAAGTCGGTGCTCGAGTGGTTAGGTGACGACTTGTTGGTCGACGAAGTACACAAGTCCACCGCCGAACCGCACCCGCCTGCGATTACCGCCTTGGCGTTCCCGCATCAGTTTGCCGCCACGCGTCTTTCGAGCCAGATGGCGCTTTTCGTCAGCTCGCTACAAATGTCGAGCGACGACGTGGCTTGGCTGTTGGCGCACGCCGCAGCGCTCGGCTGGCTACGGATCGATCGGCTGCCTTACGAGCTCGGGGGAGCAGCGATCGCCCTCGACGTTTGGGGTGCGCTCCAGGACGCGCTCGGGCTGTTCAAACGATACCCACCGGTGACGAACCCGGCGGACCCGAGCCATCCGCTCACCCTCCGCTCCGTGTTCGAGCTGGCGATCGCAAACGGCGCGCCCGGGCCGTTCCTCGACCAGCTCGCCGCGGCGACCGGCTGGGACCGAAAGACCTTGGGCGATCTCGATGCGCGCTTCAAGCTCTCCACGCCGAACCTCGGGCAATACCTCCAACCGCGCGCGCTGGTTCGGCTCGAGAAGGCGGTGGGGTTGCTGCGCAAGCTCGGCCTGGACGTCGCCGGCGGCGTCAAATCGATCAAGCCGCAACTCGACAGCTCCGACGCGCGCGCCCTCCGCCAGGCGCTGAAAGCGCGCTATCCCGAATCGCAGTGGCTCGACGTGCTCAAGACGGTCATTGACCCAATTCGCCAGAAGAAGCGCGACGCGCTGGTCGCGTACCTGCTCGCCACGAACGCTACTCTAGAGTCGAGCGACGACCTCTTCGACGACCTCTTGATCGACGTCGAGATGTGCTCCTGCGCGAACACCTCGCGCCTCGTCTCGGCGCACGGCACGCTGCAGCTCTTCGTGCAGCGCTGCCTCCTCGGCATCGAGCCGCGCGCGGTGGCCGACGTGGCCGTTGACAGCGGCTGGAGCCAGTGGACCTGGATGCGCAACTACCGGGTCTGGGAGGCGAACCGGAAGGTCTTCCTCTACCCCGAGGACTGGATCGAGCCAACGCTGCGCGACGACAAGTCGCAGCCGTTCAAGGAATTGGAGAAGGCATTGGGCAAGGGCCAGCTCACCGACCAGAGCGTCTCTGACGCTGCCATCGGCTATCTGCAGGCCCTCGACGAGATCGCCTTCCTCGAGGTGGTGGCGCTCTATTACGATGAGACCCTCTACACCCTGCACGTCTTCGCCCGCACCAAGGGGGGTGATCCGCCGCTCTACTATCACCGCACCTTTATCAAGGAACACGCCTGGACGCCCTGGGAGAAAGTCGAACTCGATATCACCGGCGACCATCTCCTGGCGTTCATTCGCAATGCGCGGCTGCACCTGGCATGGCCGCTCTTCAGCGAGCAGCCTAACGACCAGCAGGAAGTATCCGTCCCCAACAGCGCGCCGGGCACCAAGGCGCAAAAGACGCAGAAGGCGTGGAAGATCCAGCTCGCCGTCAGCGAGCTCGCCAATGGCAAGTGGCTGCAAAAGCGCGTCTCCAAAGAGGCGCTGCCCTGGCCAACCTGGTACGAGGTGCTGCCGTCACGCGACAAGTTCACCTTCGTGCCGATGGACCTCAAGGGCGCCGGCTTTTCGATCGGCTGCGCCTATGTCGACGACGGGTTCTACGCGGGCGGCGCCCAGGGGAGCGGCTCGGTCGTCGAGCTCGGCGCCTTTACGCTCACGGGTTGCAAGGGATATCCCGAGCCGATCGCGGCCTCTGGCTTCCGATTCCAATACCTGCCGCTCTTCCAGCACAGCGAGATCGACGATCTGCGCTTCTTCGAGATCCAGCCCGAGACCGCAGAGATGGACCAGCTCGCCATCATGACGTTCCTGGCCCGGCAATTCGTCACCATCTTCGAGACCACCCCGGGCCGCTTCAAAGTTACCTATCCGAGAGAAGTATCGACCATCGACTACATGCTTTTCTTGCTCGGCATCTGGCTTAGCAGGCAGGGCGGCACGCAGGGTGTTTCCCGCGTGCCTTACCTCCCACTGCCGCTCGGCACCTTCATGCCCTATTTCTACGAGGACGGAAATCGCGGCTACGTCGCGATCCCGGGGTTCTTCTCGCCACCCGATCAGGAGCATGGCGGGCGGCGCGACACGAGGTTGACCTTCTCGGATGCGCTCGCGCTGGTGCAGCGAATCATTGCGCTGGTGCAGAAGTACCTGCAGCTCCTGCTAGCCGATCCTCAGCACGACGTTGCGGCGCTCCTGGCCAAGCTGGTCGCGGATGTCGAATTCATCGCCATCCGTGAGCAGATCGCGCGCTGGGCCGGTCTGACCTATCAGATCGAGGTCGACAACTTCCATCACCCGCTGGTCTGCTTCCTTCGGGAGAAGCTCTACGCGGACGGCATTGGCTCGCTGATGAGCCGCGACACGCAGCTCCACGTCAATAACGCCTTCCAATTCAACGACTACTTCCATCCGGCGCCGATCGTCCTCGCTCCCTATGCGATCGACGACATCGATTTCACCGAGAGCGGCGCCTATTCGAGCTACAACTGGGAGCTGTTCTTCCACCTCCCGTTCCAGATCGCTACCCGACTGCGCAAGGACCAGCAATTCGAGCAGGCGATGAAATGGTTCCATTACGTCTTCGATCCGACCGACGCCTCGTCGGGGACGGCGCCCCAGAAGTATTGGAAGACGAAGCCATTCTATTTGACGACCAATGACGAGTATCGACGCGAGCGCATCGACACCATCCTGAACGGCATCGCGTCCGACCCCACCGGCGTCTCGATCAGCGAGCTCAAGTTCGCCGTCGCGCAGTGGCGCGACCATCCCTTCGAGCCATTTCTGGTGGCGCGCTCGCGTACGGTAGCGTTCCAGCAGGCCTTGCTGATGAGCTACCTCGACACTCTGATCGCCTGGGGCGATTCGCTCTTTACCCAGGGCACGATGGAGTCGGTCAACCAAGCGACACAGATGTACGTGCTCGCCGACAAGCTGCTCGGGCCCAAGCCTCGCATCGTGCCGCCGATCGCCCAGCGCCCGCCCGAGACCTTCAATTCGCTGGAGACGAAGGTCGACTTGTTCGGCAACGCATTGCTCGACTTGGAGAACCTGGTGCCCGACCTGGGGCTGCTGCCGCATGGCGGGGCAGAGCTGCCGCCGTCGCCGCTGACGCTCTCCAGCCTCTATTTCTGCCTGCCGCCCAACGAGAAGATGCTGCAGTACTGGAGTAGGGTCGACGATCGGCTCTTCAAGATCCGTCACTGCCAGGACATCAACGGCGTCGAGCGGCCGTTAGCGCTCTTCGCGCCGCCCATCGATCCGGGCGCGCTGGTGGCCGCGCTCGCGGCGGGACTCAGCCTGGCTGACGTAATCGCCGGGCTCAATTCGCCGGTGCCCTTCTACCGCTTCTCGACGATGGCGCAGAAGGCGACGGAGCTCACCCAGCAGGTCCTCGGACTCGGCTCGGCGCTGCTCTCGGCGCTGGAGAAACGCGACGGCGAGGCGTTGGCTCGACTCAAGAACGATCAGGAAGCACGCGTGCTGGCCGCGGTGATGGCGATGAAACAGCAGCAAGTGAGCGAAGCGGTCGTGCAGCTCGACTCGGTCCGCAAGTCCATCGACGTGACCACGCTCAAGAGCCAGTACTATCACTCGCGCCCGTTCATGAACGCCGCCGAAACGCTGGCGGAGCAGCTGACCCTCGAGGCCCTGGTGGCGCAGGCTGCGGCGCTGCTGCTGAACACCGGCGCGGCGATCGCGCACGCCCTCCCCTCCTTGAGCATCGGCGTGGCGGGGTTCGGCGGCTCGCCGACCTTCAGCATCGGCTTCAGCGCCGACAACATTGCCGGGGTGATGTCGGGCTTCGCGCAGGTGAAAAGCGGGGTCGGCACCGCCCTGCAGACCGGCTCGTCCCTGGCCACCACGCTCGCGTCGCACCAGCGGCGCATGGACGATTGGCAGTTCCAGGCCGCGCTGGCCGACAAAGAGCTGATCCAGCTCGGCCGCTCTCTCGACGCGGCGGTGCTCCGCCAAGACATCGCGCAGAAGGACGTCGCGCAGCAACAGGAGCAGATCGTCAACTCGGCAGAAACGCTCCGCTTTCTGCAACAGAAGTTTACCAACCAGGAGCTGTACGAATTCCTCATCGACCAACTCAGCACGGTCTACTTCCAGGCCTACCAGCTCGCCTTCGCATGTGCGCACAAAGCCGAGCGATGCTTCCAGCACGAGCTTGGCTCTTCAGAGACATTCATCGGCTTCGGCTACTGGGACAACCTGCGCAAGGGGCTGACCGCCGGCGAGCTCCTGATGGCCGACCTCAAGCGGATGGAGTCGGCGTATTATGACCAGAACCGCCGCGAGGAGGAACTCACCAAGAACATCTCGCTGGCGCAGCTCGACCCGACCGCGCTCCTGGCATTGAAGAACACCGGGAGCTGCAACTTCGGCGTGCCCGAGGTGCTCTTCGACATCGATCACCCGGGCCACTACATGCGCAGGATCAAGTCGGTGGCGCTGACGGTGCCCTGCGTGGCGGGACCGTACGCGACGGTGAGCGCGAAGCTGTCGCTGGTGGGAAACCGCTATCGCAAGAACGCCGACCTCGGAACGACGTACCCCGAGGACCCGGGGAACGATTCGCGCTTCGTCTACAACGTCGGCTCTATTCAGTCGATCTCGACGAGCCAGGCACAAAACGACAGCGGCCTCTTCGAGCTCAACTTCCGCGACGAGCGCTACCTACCCTTCGAGGGGCAGGGCGCGCTCGGAAACTGGCGGCTCGAAATGCCGCAAGCGTTCAAGCAGTTCGACTACAACACCATCACCGACGTCATCCTCCACCTGCGCTACACCGCGCGCGACGGCGGCAGCCCGCTCCGCGCCGCCGCCGAGGCGCGCATCCACGACGTGGTCGATGCGGTCGTCGGCGGCAAGGCGCCGCTCTACCAGGGCTTCAATCTGAGGGTCGAGTACCCCGACCAGTGGTTCACGCTCAAGCAGAGCGGCGCGGTGCAGATCGAGGTGAGCCTCGACCAGCTGCCCTACTTTGCCAAGGGACACGCGCCGGCAGTGCAGAGCGCGACCTGGCTGGCTCGGGTGAACGGCGATCCAGGGCTTCGAGTGTTGGGCGGGGCGGTCGCCCTCACTGCCGACCCGAACCTCAACCTGAGCAAGGGGTCGTCAGCGAACATCCCGTTCGACGCCTCCTTCTCCGTCGCGCTCGGCGATCCGAGCAAGCTGCTCGAGCTCTCGCTGGTCGTCGGCTACACGCTGGCAAGCTGATGCCGCGCGACAACGACAAGCGCCGCGGGGCGGGCGCGCCCGACGACAGCGACCCGAGAGGCGCGAGCAAGCCGACCGTAAGCGGCACGGTCGCACCTGCTCGGACGCAAGAGCGCGACGCGACCCAAGGTGAGCGTCCCGAGGGCACCACCACCGACGAAGACACCGCACCACAAGTTTCCGCGCTGCCCTCGCCCTCGCTGCCCAAGGGCGGCGGCGCGGTGCGCGGCCTGGGCGAGACGTTCAAGGTCAACGCCGCCAACGGCACCTTCCAGGTGACGGTGCCGCTGACCGCGCCCGCAGCGCGCGGACACGCGCCCGACTTGACGCTCGCCTACGACTCGGGCGCAGGCAACGGTCCTTTCGGCGAAGGCTGGGACCTCAAGCTCGGAAGCATCTCGCGCAAGACCGACAAAGTGCTGCCCCGCTACCGCGATGAAGACGTCTTCCTCGCCGGCGGCGAGGACCTGGTGCTCTCGCTCGCCCCCGACGGCGGTGCCTGGACGCAGGGCGCGCGCGATGCGGGCGCCCACCTCGTGCAGTGCTTCCGCCCACGCGTCGAGGCAGCCTACGAGCGGGTCGAGCGCTGGACGCGCAAGAGCGACGGCGATATCCACTGGCGCATCCGCTCCACCGACGGCCGCAGCAGCATCTTCGGCGAATCGGCCGAGGCCCGCATCGCCGATCCGCGCGACGCAAAGCGTGTCTTCCGCTGGCTGATCGAGCGCAGCTATGACGACCGCGGCAACCTCATCCGGTACAAGTACCGGAGCGAGGACCGCGCGAACATCGCCTCGACGCTGTGGGAGCAAAACCGCGCGCCGGCCAACACGCTGCCCGACCGCATCCTCTATGGCGTGCGCGCGCCCTACGACCCGGCCGCGGCGGCCCCCGACGACCCGGCGGCGTACTTGTTTGAGATCGTCTTCGACTACGGTGAGCGCGACGGCATCGCCGAGGGGATCGAGCCTCCGTATCTGCCGCCCGCGACCTGGACGGCGCGCGCCGACGCCTTCTCCAACTTCAAGCCCGGCTTCGAGCTGCGCTGCTATCGGCTGTGCAAGCGCATCCTCGCGTTCCTGCGCATTGGCGACTCACCCCTCCTCGTGTGCGAGACGCGGCTGCGCTACGACGGCGATCCAGCGCTGCAGAAGCTGGAGGGCGTGACCGGGGTCGGCTGGCGGGACGGCGTGCCGCTCGCGGTGCCCGAAGTGGAGCTCTCGTACACACACGCGCGGGTCGATCCCACCGTGCGCAAGATCGACCTCGGAAGCGCGGAAAACTTGCCGGCGCCGGTCGACGGCAAACGGACCCAATGGGTCGATCTCGACGGCGAAGGCCTCCCCGGTGCGCTCATCGAGGATCGCCCGGGATGGTACTACAAGCGCAACCTGGGCGGTGTGCTGGCTCCGGTCGAGGCACTGGCGTCGCGCCCGTCGCTCGATCTCGCCGGCGGTGGCCAGCTCCTCGACGTGGCCGGCGACGGCACCAAGTCGCTGGTGCTCTTCGCCGGCCCCGCGCGCGGGCAGTTCGCGCGCACCGAGGAGCTCGACTGGGCGCCCTTCCGCCCTTTCCGCTCGCTGCCCAACATCAGCTTCGACGACTCGAACCTGCGGTTCATCGACCTCGACGGCGACGGCCGCTCCGAGGTGCTCGTCACCGAGGACGAGGTGCTGCGTTGGTATCCGTCGCACGGGCGCGAGGGATTCGGCGAGGCCGAAGAAGTCCACAAGCCGCGCGACGAGGAGCGCGGTCCGGCGCTGGTCTTTGCCGACCGCGAGCAAGCCATCTACCTCGCCGACATGACCGGCGATGGCCTCACCGACCTCGTGCGCATCCGCAACGGCCAGGTCTGCTACTGGCCCAACCTGGGTTACGGTCGCTTCGGCGCCAAGGTCACCATGGGCAATGCGCCGACCTTCGAGTCGGCCTACGATTTCCAGCGTGCGCGCGTGCGGCTCGCCGACGTCGACGGCTCGGGCACGAGCGACCTGCTCTATTGCCAGGGCGATCGCGTGCGGTATTGGCTGAACCTGGCGGGCAACCGTTTTGCCGGCGAGCAGAGCATCGCCGGTCTGCCCTACGACTCCGAGGCGAGCATCGACGCCGTCGACCTGCTCGGCAACGGCACGAGCTGCCTGGTCTGGAGCTCGCCGCTGCCGTGGCATGCCCGGCAGCCGCTTCGCTACGTTGAGCTGACGGGCGGTATCAAGCCGCACTTGCTCCGGTCCATCGACAACAACCTCGGCCGCTCGGTCGAGGTAGATTACGCTTCCTCGACGAAGTTCTATGTCGCCGATCGCGCGGCGGGCCGGCCGTGGGCGACGCGGGTGCCCTTCCCGGTGCAGGTGGTCGCACGCCTAAGCACCCTCGATCGAATCGGCGGCAATCGCTTGACTGCCGACTACTCCTACCACCACGGCTTCTACGACGGGTTCGAGCGCGAATTTCGCGGCTTTGGCATGGTCGAGGTGACCGATACGCAAGCGCTGGCGCCGCTCGAGAGCCAGGGGCTCTTCCCGGGCGGCGCTGCCTACGTGCCGCCGGTGCGGACGCGGACGTGGTTCCACACCGGAGCATTCCTCGAGGGCAAGACACTGCTCGACCGTTTCCGCACGGACTGGTTCTCGCTTGATGGCGACCAGGCACGGCTCGATGCAGGCACCCTGCCGACCGGCCTCGAGCCCGAGGAGATGCGCGAGGCGCTGCGGGGGCTGCGCGGCAAGCCGCTGCGCACCGAGACGTACGCCGGCGAGGATCCGCCCATCGCGCAGACGCCGATCCCATACCGCGTGGTCGAGCACAACTACCGAGTGCGCGTTCTGCAGCCGCGCGGGACCCGACCCCACGGTGTGTTCGCCTGTGACCCGCTGGAGACGCTGGCCTATCACTACGAGCGCAACGCCACGGACCCGCGCGTCGAGCATGAGGTGGTTCTGCGCGTCGGACCCTTCGGCGCCGTCGAACAGCACGCGCGCGTCGGCTACCCACGACGCAGCGCGGCGGGCGGAATCCTCGCCAGCTATTCGGAGAACGACTCGCGGGCGCGCGCAACCGAGGCGGAGCTGTACCGTGCCAACGTCATCACCGAGACGAGGCTGTACGAGGTGACCGGGCTGGCGGCGCCAGGGCTCTCGCCCTTCGTCATCGCGCGCGCGGCGCTCAGGGCGATCCCGGCGCTCGCGGGCGGCGCCGATGACCTCTCGTTCGATAAGACCCCGGCTGGAAGTCGCCTGCAGCGGCGTCTCTTGCGGCGCACGCAGCTTCGCTACTATGGCGACGACGACGTCACGCCGCTCCCCGCCGGCTCGTTTGGCAAGCGTGCTTTGCTGCAGCTTTCGTTGCGCGCGATGCTGCCTGACGCGATGGTCGGCGCGCTGTTGCCGGCCGCGGTGGACGCGACCGCGCTCACCGGCGCCGGCTATCTGCTCGATGACGGCCTCTGGTGGTGCCCGTCGGATGCGATCGGGTACGCGGCCGTCTCGTTTTTCCAGCCGTCGCGCTTCACTGATCCGTTCGGGGCGGTCTCGCGTGTCGACTACGACGTCCTGCAGCTGGCGCCGGCCGTCATCACCAACGCGCTCTCTCAGCAGACCATCGTGGCGTGGGACTACCGGGCGCTGCAGCCCTCGCGCATTACCGACGTCAACGGCAACGCGACGCTCGCCCGCTACGACGCGCTCGGCCGCCTCCGCGACACAGCGAAGACGGGCAAGAACGGCGAAGGCGATACGGTGCTCGCGCCGACGGTGCACTACGACTACGCGCTCACCGACTTCCGCGACGCCGGCACGCCCAACCACAGCTACGTCAAGCAGCGCCTGGTGCACAGCGCCAGCGGCTTTCAGGAGTCGCTCGTCTACGCCGACGGTTTTGGCCGCGAACTGCAGACCAAGCTCAAGGCAAACCCAGGCCCGGCGCTCGCCGTGCAGAACGGTGCGCTCGTCACCGTCGTCACCGGCGATCGCTGGCTCGCCAGCGGCCGTACCGTCTACGACAACAAGGGCAACGCGGTCCGGAAGTATGAGCCGTACTACGCGGTCGGGTCGGCGTACGAGGTGGATCCGCTGCTGTCCTTCCTCGGTGTCGCCTCGGTGCACCACTACGATCCGGTCGGCCGCACGGTACGTGTCGATCACCCGGACGGCTCGTTCGAGAGCACGGTCATCGGCGCGTGGGAGACCCGCGCGTCGGACGGAAACGACAACGTCGACGAGGAGGCAAAACTGTGGGCGACCCGGTCGGGCCAGTCCGCGGCAGATCGGCGCGCCACCGACGCCACCCGTCGCCACCGGCGCACGCCGTCGCGGCGGGTGTGCGATGCGCTCGGGCGGACGACGTCGACGTTTGCCGACAACACCATCCAGCCGCCGTTGGTCGACATCCCCGACGGCGCGCACGTGCTCTTCGAGGAGCGCCGCACGCTCGACCTCGAAGGGCGACCGCTGGCAACGTTCGACGATCGCGGCCTCCACGCGGCTCTGCCCTACCCTACGGTGCGGCAGGCGTTCGACATGATGGGCCGCGCAGTACGCACCATCTCCGCGGAGGGCGGCACAACGCACTTGCTGATGGACTGCCGCTCGAAGCCCGTCTACACCCGCGACGCGCGCGGCTTCGAGTTGCGCACGACCTACGACGTGCTCCGCCGGCCTACGCAGGTGCAAGCGACCGACACGGTGAGCGCCACCAGTTGGATCGCCGAGCACACGATCTATGGCGACGATCCACTGCTGGCGCCACTCGACCCGCCGGCGAACCTGCTCGGGCGCGTATACAAATCGTTCGACCAAGCCGGCATCGTCACCACTTCTCGCTACGACTTCAAGGGCAACCCGTTGACGCAGCGCCGGCAGCTCATCGTCGCGCGCTCCGGCGCCCCCGATTGGACCGCGCCGTACCTGACACCGTTCGAGCAGCGGATGGAATACGATGCGCTCGACCGCGCCACGCGCACCGTGTTGCCGAGGCGAAACGCGATGGCCGGCAGTGAAAACGTCATCGAGCGTGCCTGGCTTCCGCACGGCCCGCTCGCGCGTGTCACGCTCACCGCGCAGCACGGCGCCGGGCCAGTCGACGTGATCTCGCAGCTCGACTATGACGCCAAAGGGCGCCGAGTGAGCGCGCGCTACGGCAACGGCGTCCAGCGAACCTGGACGTACGAGCCGCTCACGTTCCGCCTCGCATCCGCCACCTCGACGCGCAACGGCGGCGCCGAGACGCTGCAGCAGCTCACGTACACCTGGGACCCGGCCGGCAACCTCACCGAGATCGCCGACGCCGCGCAGCCCACCGTCTTCAAGAACAACAACCGGATCGATCCGCGACTCGGCTATAGCTACGACTCGATCTATCGGCTCACCGACGCGACCGGCCGCGAGTTGCACGATCCGGTGCAGCCGAACGAGGGCGAGCCCGCCCTCGGGACCTGGCCGCCAGATGGTAACGACATCATCGATTACGTCGAGCATTACGACTACGACTCGGCGGGCAACATCCTGCGCATGCAACACACCGCCAAGCACGATACGCAAGGCTGGACGCGCGGCTATTCCTATGACCCGCACTCTAATCGATTGGCGCGGACCAGCCTGCCGGGTGCGCCCGATTCGACGGTTCTGGGCGGTCAGTATGGCTACGACCTCGCCGGCAACATCGCTGCCATGCCGCACCTGCCGGCCATCGGCTGGGACGAGCACGGCTGGCATACCTCGGCGACGCGCTTCGACGGGGGGAGCGTGCATCACCGCTACGCCTCCGGAGGCGTGCGGGTCCGAAAAGTGCAGACGCGCGCCGTCGACGCCAGCGAGGTGCCGGCCTACGAGCGCATCTACCTCGGCGACTATGAGGTATACCGCGAGCTCGATGCGGGAGGTGCTGCCACCGTCGAGCGCGAGCTGCTCCACGTATTCGACGGCGACCACCGAGTACTGCTGGTGGAAACCGAGACCAGTGCACGGACGGCCGTCCCCGTCACGCGCTACCAGTTGGACAACCATCTAGGGTCAGCGGCCATCGAACTCGACGAGGCCGCCGCGCTCCTCTCATACGAGGAGTTTTTCCCCTTCGGCGCCACCGCGCTGCATCAGCGCAAGTCGATCGCCGAGGTGAGCCTCAAGCGCTACCGCTTCCTTGCCAAGGAGCGCGACGAGGAGACGGGGTTTGAATATTGCGCTTCACGCTATTACGCCGCCTGGCTCGGCCGCTGGATCAGCCCCGACTCGAAAGGCATCGAGGGCGGCCCCAACCTCTACGCCTACTCGCGCAACAGCCCCGTCGTACTCTCCGACCCGGCGGGCACGGATCCGCTCACGCCGCCGCCGTCGTCGTCACCGCCGCCACCCGATCCGCCGCAACCCAGGCTCCCCGTGGGCATGTCGAGCGTGCCGGACCCGGGCCCATGGTCCCCGTCCCTCGACCTCACGCTCGGCTCGCCAGTCTCGCAGCAGAACCTGGGGTGGAACCAAAATGCCTACGTGCCGCGCGCGATCCAGCCGTTCGTCACGTTAGAGATCACGCCGTCGGGCTCGTTGTCGTCGCCGAGCACCAGTGGCGGGCGATGGACGGGCCAGGCCGGCGGCACCGCTCACGCGCGCTTCGTCGTCAACCAAAACACGGAGCTCGGCGTCGGCGGGAGCTACAACCGCCAATTCAACGTTGACAACTCGCCCGTCACCGGCCCTGAGAACACCGGCACCGCGTTCGGCACGCTCCACATCAGCGAAACGCAGCCGAATCCCGATACGGAGCACTACGCTGGCAGCGGCCTCTTCCTCACCGGCGGCGCAGGGTTCGGCGCCGGCCCCAGCGGCTCGACCACCGGCTACGGCTCGGTCGTCGCCGCGCGTTCCTATGGGGGCAAAGACAAGATAGGCCTCGATGTGAATGGCAGCGTCGGCTTCTCCGGCTTTGCGCCCGTGCTGGGCCTGCTCAGCCGCGACGTGGTCCAGCCCCAGGCTGGCGCCAACGTCTCGATCCCGCTCAACGACAAGACCACCGTCAACGTCGAGGGAATCGCCGGGGCCAGCGTCGGCACGGGTGGTCCCGCCCCGGGTAGCACCGGTCCACGCGTGCCGTATTCGATCCGCACCGGAGTCGCTGGAGGGATCCAATTTACTTCGGGAGACTACGGCGTCGGAATCGAGGCTGGCGTGACCCTCGAGTTCGGCTCTAACGTCGGCGGCGTGCCGAACGGGCTCATCTTCAGCCCGTTCCTCAACATCGGCATCGGACTGGTCAATCGGCGACCCGACTTGTCCGGGAGCACCGGTTCCTTCCCGAGGAATTACTGACCGCGTGCCGGGTATGACATGCCCGCACTCGCTCGTGCCGCACTCCTAACCGCGCCAGCGGTATCACCGCTCGGGCCCGGAGGTGACGGCTACCGGTGGCGGCGGGCCAAGCCGCCTCGCCAGAATTCCTCCGAGCGAGAATGATTGACGTTTCTGCTGGTGGAGGGGGACGCTCCAGGCGTCATGATTCTCGGGGCGATCCGTAGGCTTCTCGCCGTCTTCCTCTGCTAGGCCGGCTTGTGCTCGAGAATCTACAGAGCTGATCAGCTAATGCGGCAGCACAACCATGCGGAACGCGATCGCTTTTCGGAAGAATGCGCGTGGTGATCAACCGCGTCTAGAATCTAGATGAGCGCGTTAGCCATTCCTGCGAGCTTTTGCGCGTTACAGTGATGATGGACGCTCGGAGGCCCATCGCCAACAAGGGACGGCCTCCCAACCGTAAATCATTGGCGCCGAATTGCTTCACCTTCCTGGGCGCAGCAGCGGATGACCGGCGCGGTGATTTCGGAAAGTGCTCCATGAGAGTCCATTACGTTTCCGGAACATCTCTGAAAGCGGCCCACCTTGAGGGGACGGTGCTCTCGCCTGACCTCCTCGCCCACCCTGGTTTGGAACGGGAGACTCACTCCGTTGGTTCTTTCAGATCCGCAGGAGCCGAAAGGGTTCTGCACTACGAGCTTCAGATCAAGCTCGGTCACGGCGGAATGGGCGTCGTATACAAGGCCCTCGACCAAAAGCTGAACCGACTCGTCGCGCTGAAGTTTCTGTCGCGGCGGATCGAACAATCGAACGTCGCTCTCGAGCGTTTTCTCCAGGAGGCCAATGCCCTCTCTGCGCTGAATCACCGCCACGTTGGGAGCATTTACGCCGTGGAAACCGCCGGTGAGCAACAGTTCCTCGTCCTTGAATACCTTCCGGGTGGGACCCTGAAAGCCAAGCTTAAACAAACTTCTAGCACCGGCGGCGTCCTCTCGACCGACGACATCCTTAAATACGCGCAGCAAACAGCAGCTGGTCTCGCGCATGCTCACGCGCGGGGGGTCGTCCATCGCGATGTGAAAACCAGCAATTTGATGCTTACCGAAGAAGATGACGTGAAGATCACCGACTTTGGGGTCGCCAAGCTGAGCCGATCTTCGCTGGCGACAATTCCGGGTAGCCTCATGGGAACAATCGCATATATGTCGCCGGAGCAAGTACTGGGGATGGATGTGGACCTACGATCGGATGTGTTCTCGTTCGGGGTTTCACTATTCGAGCTCATTACGGGCCGGCTTCCATTCGAAGCTCCGACGGATGCGGCGCTGATAACCAAGGTGACGAGTACTCCCGCACCAGAGTTGAAGGTCTTTCGCAGCGACGTTCCAGCTTGCCTGGAACGCGTCGTCCAAACAGCGCTGAGGAAACGCGTCGAGAAACGCTATCAGACAATGGATGACCTCCTCGCTGATCTCCAGGCGCCGGGACGGGGGAACCGGCTGCTCATTCAGACTCGTCTGGCGACCAAGGTCAAGGCGCGTGTTGGGCGTTCCCCAAAGAGTCGGCTTCAGATTGTGGCCGCGTTCGTTCTGCTATTCGCAGTCATTGTGACGGGTGTGCTTCTCTTCTGGTCCGTGCGCCGGGCCGTTGGTTATTTTGCGCTGCCGATCGACCAACAACTGGCGGTATTGCGTTTGAGGAATGTTACTGGGGATCGGGTCAACCAGGCTCTTTGCGACGGCTTGACAGAAGTAATTACGAACAAGCTCCGCCAACTCGTGCAGTTTCAAAGTTCCCTATCACTTGTGGCAGCAAGCGAGGTTTTAAATCAGAACGTTAGGAGTGCGCGGGCAGCCCGAAACGCCCTTGGCGCAACCCTCGTCCTGGAGGGAAGTGTCCAGCGAACCGGCGATCTCGTGATTGTCACCGTGAACCTCGTCGACACAGCTAGAGGAACGATTTTGATCGCCCGCGATGTCGAGGGGCGGATCGAGAAGTTGCCGGAACTAGAAGATTCACTGCTTGAGAAGATCGGCGAAATGCTGATGGCGCATTTAAAGCCCGAGGCTCGTCCCGCGCTTGCACAGGAGATCTGATGGTATCCCCAGGAGCAACATTGTCCAGGCACGCTGGTGGAACTCCGGTGCCCAGGCGCATCTTCCCCTGCCTGTTTCTGGTTTTTGAGGCTGACCGGCCGCTGGCCCCCTCCGTGCGCTTTTCCCTCGAAGGAGTCGATACGGTTGAAGTGGGTCGAACCAGTCAGCTCGTGGCGGAGCGCGATGGTCCGAGTGGTCGGCGGTTGATCATTGGCCTGCCAGACGCGCGCGTGTCGACGTCGCACGCCGTCCTGCGATACAGCTCGCCGTCGTGGCTCATCGAGGATACGAAATCGAAGAACGGCACGCTGATCAACGGGCGCCTGGAGAGACGTGCCGAGCTGGCTGACGGTGACCTGATCGAGCTGGGCCACAGCTTCTTCTTGTTCCGAGAGGCGCTGGCGTCTTCTGCGGAAGAATCGGCGCTCTTGAAGAGCAGCGAGACCCAAGCGGCAGCATCCGGACTGACAACCCTCGTTCCCTCGCTTGTCGCGGAGCTGAGAAAGCTCGAAGCGATCGCCGCGTCGCCAGTATCGGTGGTACTGCAGGGAGAAAGCGGTACGGGCAAGGAGATCGTCGCCACTGCCATGCACGGACTCTCCGGTCGCTCGGGTCCCTTCCTGCCCGTCAATTGCGGAGGTTTGCCAGAAACCTTGATCGAGTCGGAGCTTTTCGGCTCGTGCAAGGGCGCATTTTCGGGCGCTGATAAGGATCGTCCCGGGCTGGTGCGCAGCGCCAATCGCGGGACTCTGTTCCTCGACGAGATCGGCGAGTTGCCAGCCTCGGCGCAGACGGCCCTTTTGCGGGTCTTGCAGGGCGGTGAAATCCTGCCGATTGGCGCGACACATCCCATCCGAGTGGACGTGCGCTTCGTGACCGCGACCAATCGCAACCTCGAAATGCTGGTAGCCCGCGGGCTGTTTCGAGCGGACTTGTTGGCCCGCATCTCGGGATTTGTGGTTTGGCTTCCACCCATCCGTGAGCGCAGAGAAGACTTGGGCATCCTCATCGGTGCGCTCCTCAAGCGCCTCCTGGCCGACCGGGCCGGCGAAATCTCGTTCAGCTGCGACGCCGCGCGCGCACTGCTCCTCTACAATTGGCCACTCAACGTTCGCGAGCTCGAGAAATGGCTCGCCGCATCCATTGTTTTATCGGGCGGGCATCGGATCGAGCTCGAGCATTTGCCGCTCCGCGCCCAGCGAGGCCAAGAGATTTCGGGCGCGCCCTCGCCGAAGCCGGGTTCCGACGCGGTCCTGCAAGCCAAACGGCAGGAGTGCGAACTCCGCAAGAGAGAGGAGCTTGTCGCCGTGCTTCGAGAGCACGGCGGCAACGTCACCGCCGTGGCGCGTACTCTGGGCAAAGCGCGCCCCCAGGTGCAGCGGTGGATGAAACGGTACGGAATCGATCGCGGACGAGTCCGAACATGACTTAGCAATGATGCCGGAATGACCTTCATGACGATGCTGACTGGCATGGCAGGAATCCTGCTGCTCATCACCTTCGGCGGGAGAGAGGGCAATTCTCTTCCGCCGTGGGCGTTTCAGCACTGGATCCATTCGCACGAAGAGGATAGAGCGGGTACGGAAGTGTTCCGTTCCGCGAGATATCCATTTCCACCGGCGCGTGGTCGAACAGGGTTTGAGTTAAAGCAAAGTGGCGAGTTTATAGAGTTTCGTATTGGTTCTGATGATCGACTACCCGAAGAGGTGCGAGGGAAATGGGAGTTGAAAGAGCGGTCGAAGATTTACGTCGAGCTTGGGCGCGAACGCCGCTCCTATGTTCTCTACATCGTAAGCCTGGAAACGGACAGTGTTCGCCTCCGGCGTGAATAGTCAGTCAAAAGAGAGGAGCCCGTGTTCTTGAAAGTGTCTTTTTGCGGTGCCCCTGCATCATCGCGGAAAGGTCATGCACTTCAACGTCATTGATTCCCCCACTGCCGCCTGGACTGCGCGGCAAATCGTCGAGGCATTCCCCAATGACTCGGCGCCGCGCTATCTACTGCGTGATTGCGACCGCATCTACGGTGACGAGTTCCCGCGGCGAGTGAAGGGCATGGGCTCGGCCGAGGTTTCTCACTGCGCCAAGCTCGCACTGGCAGAACCCCCTCGCCGAACGCGTGATCGGCACCTTCCGCGTGAGCTTCTCGACCACGCCATCGTTCTGAACGGGGGGCACCTTCGTCGTCTCGGAGCCTACCTCCGGTTGTACGTTGCCAAAATCCTGTCGCCAGACTGGACGATGACCCAGCGGCGTGCGAGCTAGGGAAGCAATGTCCCCGTACTCGTTCTGGGTGCGCTGCGTGCGCGCTAAGAGCCCGCACTGACCTTGCGCTCGAGAACCTGGAGCTGCGGCCACGACTCGTCCTGCTTCGCCGCTCGAAGCGACGGCAATTCGGGGGTCTCGACCGTATCTTCTTAGTTCAGAAAGTGCGGAGACCTTGCCGGTGCGAGCGAAGTCGCACCAAGGTCGGTCGCACCGCGGTCCGGACCCCGAACATGCGAGGGCCATCTTCTGCGCCGCGCTCGCGAAGTACGCCCGCTTCCACAACGAGGTTCGGCCACACCTGGGCCTCGGACAGGAAAGCCTGTGCCGCGAATGCCCGAGGCTAACGGTCGTGTCATGGCCCTACCAGTCCTCGATGGCCTGCATCACGACTACCGAAGACCGGCGTGACACACCTCGGGCTGTGTGGATGGAGAAAGTAGCCAGCGCGGGACAAAGATATGCGCCGTCTAATCTTCCAAGTCATTTTGGGGCTGCCGGAGCGCCCGATTGCATCGGCGTGGCGAACGTGGCAGAAACCGTGCCAGGCTCGTGGAGAAAATGAGCACCGACAAATCCAAACACTCCAAACACGCGGTGACCGAGCTGCTTCAGGCGTGGAGCCAGGGCGACGAGAAGGCGCTGGAGAACCTGATGCCGCTCGTCTACGAGGAGCTGCGCCGAGTTGCCAGCAGCTACCTGCGCCAGGAACGATCTGGGCACACCCTTCAAACCACGGCGCTGATTCACGAAGCCTATCTTCGCCTCATGGAACAGAACGTGAATTGGCAAAATCGCGCCCATTTCTTCGGCGTAGCCGCTCAGGCAATGCGCAGAGTCCTCGTCGATTATGGGCGGGGACAAAAGGCAGCGAAGCGAGGTGGACCCGATTTGAAAATAGGAATCGAGGATGCGGAGGCAGTTCAGCAACCCCGGGCCCTGGATATCATCGCTTTGGACCGAGCTCTGGAGCGATTGTCCGCGTTTGATGAACGGCAAGGGCGAATCGTCGAGCTGCGCTACTTCGGTGGGCTGACCATCCAAGAGACCGCGCAGGTCTTGGGGGTCTCGCCCGCAACCGTGAAGGACGACTGGAGCTTAGCCAAGGCGTGGCTGTACCGGGAGATGGCGCAAGGCTAACGAACAGTCCATCAAGGCTCCCGCCGCGCCGCTGACGCAATCCGTTTGTATAGCCATAGCGGACGTGGCAGAAACAGCGCTTGGAAAGGCCATGCCGTCGGGCTGGGAACGAGTGAAGTTTGTTTTCAGGGAGGCGCTCGCGCTTCCTCCCGCGGAGCGAAAAGTTTTCTTGGCTCGCGAATGCGCCGACGACGAGCGTTTACGCCAGGAAATCGAATCGCTCCTCTTCGCCCACGAGAAGGCGCAACAGTTCATCGAGGTCCCGGCCATCGAGGAGCGCCTCGGACCCACGGTGGTGCGGGCTGAAGAGGCGTCCTCCGGACAAAAGCTTGGCAACTACGAGGTCCTCAAGGAAATCGGGCGCGGTGGGATGGGCGTGGTCTACCTCGCGTTCCGGGCGGATGACAGCTTTCGGAAGCGAGTGGCAATCAAGCTGGTGAAGCGGGGAATGGATACCGATGCAATCCTGCACCGGTTTCGAAATGAGCGGCAGATTCTGGCGACGCTGGAGCACCCGCACATCGCCACGCTTCTGGATGGTGGCACCACGGAAGACGGCCTTCCCTACTTCGTGATGGAGTACGTGGACGGTAAACCGCTGCTGGAATATTGCGACAGCAATCGGCTTTCGGTCGATCAACGTTTGCATCTGTTCCTGGATATTTGCAGCGCGATCCAGTACGCGCACGGACACCTCGTCGTTCACCGGGATTTGAAGCCGACCAACGTTCTCGTCACAGCCGGAGGCACCGCTAAGCTCGTCGATTTCGGAATCGCCAAGGTTTTGAATGCGGAGGTGCTCGGACAAACATCCGGTGAAACGGCGACTGCACTTCGGGTGATGACTCCCGAGTACGCAAGTCCGGAGCAGATTCGGGGCGGCCACATCACTGTGGCTACCGATATCCACGGGCTCGGTCTCTTGCTTTATGAGCTGCTGACGGGCCGGCAGCCATATCGCCGCGTCACCGGAAGCCCAGAGGAATTGCTTCGCGCCATCTGCGAACAAGAGCCGGAGAAACCGAGCGCCGCAGTCAGCCGTGTGGAGAAACCCGCAAAAGTCGATGATCGCTCGGGGGGTTGCGAACCGCCGACATTGGTGCCGAAGGACAGCATCTCAAGACTTCGCCGCGATATTTCCGGGGATCTGGACGCCATTATCCTCAAGGCGCTGCGAAAGGAACCGCAGCGTCGCTACGCCACGTGCAAGGACCTGGCCGATGATGTCTGCCGGTACTTCGATGGCCATCCAGTACTCGCCCGCACTGGAAATCTCGGCTACCGAGCCGGCAAATTCATCAGGCGAAACAGGACGCTGCTCGCTGCATTCGCCCTCATACTGGTGGCGTCTCTGATTGGGTACGCGGTCGAGAGGCAATCGCTCAATGCGCGCGTGGACGCTCAGCTCGTCGCCGCGAAATCCCTTCTTCAGGGTGTAGAGGGGAGTACGGTCAAGGCGGCGCAGTTGCGCCAGCAAGCATTAGCGCGCTTTGATGCCGGGGAAAGCGATCCAGCCGAGAACGCCTGGGACCAGATGCGGGCGCTCGAGCAGCAAATAGAGCGAGCACAGGCGCAGGCAGCTCACATCTTAGAGGCCGCTATGCTCCTCAGTACCAGCCGGCGCGACGTGCGTAACGCCTTCGCGTCGCTTCTTCATCAGCGTGCGCTCGGGGCGGAGCGTGATCGGCGAGAGGCGCAGCTCGAAGAGTTCCTTGCTCGCCTTTCGACGTACGATGAGGAAGGTGCGCTGTTAACGCAGTGGCGCGCCCCGGCGCGGGTGGCGATCCGCAGCGTTCCGCAGGGGGCCACGGTTTCGGTATCGAAGTACGAGAGAGAGGGAGGTCACCGGAGGCTAGGAGTTCCTCGACAGCTTGGCGTGACTCCGATCCTCGAAAGGGAACTCGTGCCCGGCTCATATCTCTTGATTCTGAGTGCTGCCGATCGCGCGCCAGTCCGCATGCCCATCCTACTCAATAGGGGGGAATCAATGGAACTGAGCGTTGACTTGCCGGCGTCGGTCCCAGATAACTTCGTCTATATTCCGGCCGGTAGATTCTTGTTCGGTACTTCCGAAGAGGATGCGCGACGGCGCCAATATTTACTGGCTCTGCCGATCCATCAGGTTCGCACAGACGCCTATTTGATTGGCAAAACAGAGGTCACATTCGCAGAGTGGATTTCTTTCCTGCGAGAGCTTCCGAGCGAGGAGCGCTCCCGAAGACGCTCAAAGACTGTCAATGCCTACAGTCCTGGCGCACTGGACCTGAACCGGGCCGCGCGCGGCACATGGCAGCTCACGCTGCAGCCGACAATATTCGTTTATACCGCCAAAATGGGCGAGCTAATTCACTACCAACAACGTGCCCAGCGGACCGAGCAAGATTGGCTTCGCTTTCCAGTGACCGGCATTTCGTGGGAAGACGCCGAGGCGTATACCGACTGGTCGGATAGGACCGGGCGCGTTCCCGGTGCGCGCCTATGTGATGAGCGTGAATGGGAGAGAGCCGCTCGCGGCGCCGATGACCGAATCTTCCCACACGGCGACCAACTCGGTAGCGATGACGCGAATTTCGATTCGACGTACGATCGGAAGACACTCGCTTTTGGGCCCGACGAAGTTGGCTCTCACCCTAAGTCGGTCAGCCCATTTGGGCTGTCAGACATGGCCGGAAACGTCTGGGAGCTAACCCGTTCGGCCAGATCGGAAGAAAAGATGGTCATTCGAGGTGGAAGCTGGTACCACCCCGAGCTTGCAAGTCGGAGTGACAACCGGGAACGGTTAGAGGCATCGACTCGGACCATGTACATTGGCTTTCGAGTATGCGCAAGCATGCCCAAGGGATAGTTCGCGCACTAGGCGAAGAAATTCGGGGGTAATTCCAGTGCGAAGTATGGTGATCCGGATATCGGCGGTCAATTTCCTCGATGTCGTTGAATCGCGGTAGCCATTTCGACGCGCTTTTACGCGTATGGATGTAGGGCACTCGTGTCCCAAGGAGGAAACCCATGGATGCACGGTTTGCAATCTCTATTCTGGTTGGCTTTACTACTGCCTTAGTGGCCTGCGACGCTGGCCGTTCGGAGTTGGCCGCGATCTCCCGTCGAACGACGGACGAGCCTGGGGATCCCCTCCCATATGGCGGACAACAAGGAACAGCCCTCGTGGGAGGATACTTAGAAGGTCAACATCTCGCGTGGCGGTTTGGTAGCGCCCTTGACGCAGATCACCAGTCGTTCGACTCGGTTCACCTCGATGGCACTGAGCTCGTTGCCATACGAGATGGGCAAGAATATCGAGGCCACCAGCTCGAGGGTGTAACCTTCATGGGCCACGGACTCGACATGATCATGCGCGAGGTGACCATCGATGCTTTCTTCGTGCATCGAGATCCCCATCGTATCTCAGACTCGGCCGATTACCGGGTAACTCTGGTCGGATATGGGGACCTCTGCAATGGGCTGCGGGCGATGCCGATCGGAGGCACTTGGTCGGAATTCGGAGAGCACCTGTCGCCAGACACAGTTGAGTTCACTTTCGCCTGCGCTGATGGCGTCATGTCCAAGTGCATCGATTTTGGATTCAAGCCATGGGTGGACCGACTTGGCACGTCGATTGCTGGCGTTACACAGACCCTCAACGGTCGCATGCTCCACCAGACCTGTACTCGGATGGCCCGTGCTGATTACTGTGCTGACGGCAGGTCTCATACGATGAATGACACGTGGATCCACTACTATGATATTTTCGACGAATACTTCGGCTTGTCTCCGACCGAACCTATGCCTACCGTCCATCGCGATCGGGATCACCCGGATTCTGAACGGTACAACATGTATTTTGAAGCAGCATGGCGTCCAGGGATCCCACCGCCACCTCCAAAGCAGCAATCCGCAGCGATCTGTCTAAGCAAGAAACGATGGAGCACCATTCCGTTTGACGGTTACTGCGCGCCGGGTGTGCTTCCCGATCCTCGGACGCCAGACGGAAAAACGAATGGGGCTCGTTTCTGCGACGAGGACGGTCAAACTGAAGCGAATCTAGAGGCTGCAGGCGCGCTCCTGTTCAACGACTCCGCATTCGTAGACCTGGGACTATTCCGCTGGGGTCCCAATGCATCGGGGTACTACTTTACAACTAGCGCCTTTGTCGACTTCTGGCTTCGACCAGAATTCACGACGTCTCCAGACGGATTTTTGTCGCCGGCGCGGGTTGACGGGGCGGTGTTCAACCACACGACGCGATGGATTCCCCAGGGTCTCATACCCCTTTGCTCCTTCATTCGGGGGGCGTCGGATTACTTGACCACCACCAGTACCAATTGTGTTCCACCCGATCCCATGTGGCAGTTCGATGCGATGCTAGGATCTGTTTATCCCGCCACTTATTCGGACGGTGTTCCGCTCTATTTGTATCGCGATCCAGGGGACCCCATCTTCGGACCTTACATCACTACGACCGAAGTACTGGCGCCACCATACACGCCCATCGTGATCGGAAAGTTGCCGCATCGTTAGACCTCTGCCGACTCTACTGGCACTTCGAAATTGATCGCCCACAGCTCACCGTTTTCGGATGGGAAGCCCCCAAAGATCGATGAAGCACCTTTCGGGCGCGGCGCAAGAGCCTCTTTGCATCGGAATGGCGATTGGAGCCGAGATATAGGAGGGCGAGGTTATTGAGCGTGGTCGCCTTCCGGGATCGTCACGGCCGAGCAGATTCTCTCTAATACTAATCGCTTGCCGGTATAAACGCGCAGCTCGAACCGGCGTCTCCGCGAGCGAGCCGAACCGCTGCCAAATTGTTGTAGTTGAAGGCCAGTTCGTATTTATCTCGGCGGCGGCGAAAAATACGAATAGCATGTCGGTACAGAAGCTCCGATTCGTCGTACTTTTGTTGGCCATCGAGAAGCGCGGCAAGCGCTGAAAGGTCAGCTGCGACGGTGGAATGATGGGAGCCGAGTACCCGTTCCCGCAAGGCAACCGATTGACGGTGTTAATGTCTCTCCTCGCGCATAACGTCGAAGGACGTGCTCAAGAACACCCAAGCTATGATACAAGACAACGACGACGAGCGGATCGGGATTCCTTTGGCTTTCCAGCCCCCTAAGTGTTCGACGATACATCCTTCCAGCTGCGGCGTATTTGCCTGTTGCTTTATACAACGTGCCTAGTGGTTCTGGGCAACTGCGGTCAGCAGGACTCTTCGATCATTGGTGGATGCGCTGGACGTCAGGGCCGAGTTCCGCCGCGAGGAGCGTGGAAGTGCGTTTGCGGCTTTCAGTTCAACGGCATGACGCATGCCCCCTGGCGGCACACAAGGGGAGCGCAGCACTGCGAGTCGCTCGTGCAGGGCCCGCAGGTGCCGCTCACGCAGGCCTGATTGGCGCAGTCCCGGCAACTGCTGCACCCGGTTCCGCCATCCAGGGGCGGCGAGTTGCATTCGGTCCCGGCCGACAGGATGGCCCGGTCGTAATGGACTTGCAGGCTCTGGCTCCCCACATAGCTTCCGCAGAAGAGCGAGCCGTACAAGGTAAAGGGCGCGCTGGGCGAAAACATCGCATAGGGAAGGTAGAAATTCCCCGCCAAAGTGGCGCTCGCGCTCACCGAAGCCGTGGGGCCGGCCAGGTAGACGCGCGTTTGAGCAGGCACCTCCGTCGAGCCCAAGCTCATCGACTGGCTGACCACCAGAGAGCCTCCGACGAAGACATCCAGCTCGGCTTGAGCGTCAATGGTTATAGCCAGAGAGCCACTCGGGCGCACGTCACCGCCGATAAAAAGGGCCGCTCGGCCGTGGACGACGATGGCTACTGGGGCAGAGTTGCGAATTTGGGTCAGGTAATAGCGGCCGCAGGGGAGGTCTAGCCGCAGTGCAGTGTTGACGTTCTCGAGCACCGCCGGATCCAAGCCGATTGCAGCATTGTCATTGTGCAATTGCCCATCTCGCACGATAGAGGCGACATCAATCAGCTTGGATGCATCGCAGTCGCACGGCGGCGGTACGGAAACGGGGCCATATATGACTCCACCGGATGCCTGGACGTTTGGTCCGACGGTGGCGCCTTGGGGAACGTAAAGCTTGCCTTGGATGGAGAGGTTTCCGGAAGCGTTGCCATTGACGTAAGCGTCGTCCCCAACGACGAGGGTACTGTTCGCCGATGCTGGCCCGTTCACCCGAAGCTGCTGTCGAACGTAATTGGGGCCCGGCCCTGAGGCGCTCAACCCGGAAGAGCTGCCGAACCATGCGGCACCTCCGATGTCAAACGTGCTCGAAGGAATGAAGCTACCATTCGCGCCCACGCCGCCTCCAAGACCGGCGTCCCGGGAGACCGCGCTGTTGAATGCGTCCGTCCTCAGACTGGAACTGGCGCGAATGTCAGCGCACGAGCACATCGCCCAGCGGAACGTCACCTGGGCAAGACTCCCTGAGCAGACGGTGCCGCCGTCCCCAGTGACGGTGATGGGCGGGCCTCCGGCCGGACATGACGGTGGCGAGCCTCCATCCAGGACAACGCTCGGCACGCAATTGCCCCCGGCGCAGCCTTGACCAGCGGGACATGGATGGGTGCAGGAACCGCAGTGGGCGTTGCTCGTCTGCAAATCCACGCAGCTTCCTTGACAGGCCGTTAGTCCTTGCGGGCAGCTGCCGGAGGATTGGCAGGTACCACCGGTGCAGACTTGGTTGGCGCCGCATTGAATCCCGCACCCACCGCAATTGGACGGGTCCGTCAGCACGACCGTGCATGTGCCACTGCAGAGTTGGGAATTGAGGCCGCAAACACTCGGCGTCGTCTGGCAGACTCCGGAGGCGCAGCTCAGTCCAGTGCAGCAGGACGCCTGTACGCAAGCGCCATTCAGCGGAGCGCAACCGCCTCCGTCCGGCCCGCCATCCAACCCTGCATTCGGTCCGCCATCCGAATTCACGGAGCCATCTGGATTACCATCTCCGCTGCCTACGGTGGCCTGGTTACCGCATTGACACCCGCTGAGTACGAGCGCGATTAAAAAGAGGCCAAATTTCTTCATGTCAATTGCTGAGCTTTCGAGCGGCACCGGCTGCGGCGTCTAGGCATAAGCCTACATGCCGACTCGAAGCTGAATCGAGGCCCGATGTAGGAAGGACAGCCCTTCAGGGACGCTGCCGCGAAGCTCGACCCGCTGCGCCTCCTCGACGAGATCCGCGCACCTCAGAGCACTTCACCAAACTGTCCGCCGGAGAAGTGAGCCGCGTCTGCGCGAGTAGCGACGCCTGCCTCGCGTTTCCTCGACAGTCTCTCGACCGCATGGAGGACTACCAACCATTCTGCTGACGAGTGTCGGTGACTTGGCGGTGCCCAACCGCCCGGGGGTCAGTTTGGTCGCACCGACGTGACACTGACCGCGATCGGAACGAAATCCGTGGGGATTGCCGCTTCCGGTATTCCTCTCGGAACCACGATCCAAGTCATTGTAAAACCGGAAACGGATGCGATGCCCGCAGCGACGGTCACCAGCGCACTCCGCTGGTCGGGACCGTGAATAGCTCGACCCCGACGGCCAATGTAAACCTCCCCGCTTTTGCAGCTTACTTTCTCCAAGCGAGGGCCACCTTTACGGTCCCCTCGGGTGCCCTCGGATTCAAGATCCGCGGTGAGAAAGTGAAACAAATGCGCGTCGAAACAGCCAATGGTGGCGGCTCTCAGGTGAGTTACATCTTGGAATCCGGCAAAGAGATTCCTGGCCAGCGCGCGGTGCTCGCCTCGTCTCAGGATTTGTCGACTGCTGAGAAGCAGATCCTCGCTGCAACCCAAGGCCAGACGAGCGGTCCGAACGAACTCGGAGCGAAGGTCACGACGGCTGCGTAGAGGAACAAACCGAGTTTCTATATCGTGGACCAGGATCCGATGATTGCGCCGGAACTGGAGAAGAAACTCGCGGCGCAGATGCATGCCAAGACGATCCACATTTCTTCCAGCCACGTTCCGATGCTGTCGCATCCCACCCAAGTTGCCAATTTCATTTCGGAAGCTGCCCCATTGAACTGACCGCGCCCCGCTTAATCGGCGGGGCGCGACCGACGAAATCGCCTTTCATCGTTTCTGGCGAACAGCCGAGAATTCACTGCGCCGTGCAAGCGCCTCGAGCGCTGCCCTGACCACGTCGACCCTAGGCGCTAACACGTCAACCGAGCGCGTCGGTGAGTTGCTCGACGCAACCTAGGGGGCCGTCGTCGAATAGAGTAGCGGGGTCTGGAAGAGCGGTGAGTCGCTGTTGGCGCTCGAGAGCCGGTAGTACCCGTGCTGTACGTTGAGCCGCGGATGGCCAGACGGGCTGCTGTACATGTTCGGACCGTTCCAGGTGATGACCTGCACCCCATCCACCCACAGCGTCTGGACCCCGTCCGCTCCGGTCGAGAGGTTGATATAGAACGCGAAGTCGTGCCAGTGTCCGACGTAGTCACTCAGGGGTACTTGCCAGTCGAGCATGGTACTGTAGGGGTTACCAGCATCCCACCGCCGGCACCCTGGGGTGCCGTCCGTGCACTGGGCGGTGAAGATGAGCCACGGGGTGTTGCTTCCGTCAATCTCGATGGTCAGGCCCGGCCAAGCGCCAGGCGGCGGGTTGTTGTCGACCGGATGCATCTGGAAGAGGGCGCCGCCCCATCTGTTCGGCCCCACCCCGTCGGTGATGGCGTTCGTGCACCTGTTTGGCGGGCACGTGTCGGGAATGTACGTGGACCACTTGAAGTAGGCAGACGGGATACCACACGGCTGCACCGTGCAAATCGAGGCGGGCTCGAACAGGAAGTGGCAGGTGTCGAACGTCCCCAGCGGCGGCGTGGGTCCCGGCGAGCTGTTTAGCTCGAGGCGGTTGTTCGTGATGCTCGGGTCCCCCTGACCGAGGTGGATCCAATACGCTGGGGCGCGCTCCTCGGCAGCCGCCGGGCCGTAGCTCCCGAGCTGCCAGTCGGTGGGCACAAAGCCCGGCGGGTAGGGTTGCTGCGAGTAGAGCCCTCCTCCACAGGCGCTGGATGGCGGCCAGGGGACCGTTTGCCACGAGCCGTAGCTGTAGATCGCGATCGGCGCGGTCCCGCTATACCCGTGGAAGTCGTTCCAGACGCTCACTGTGTCCTGGCTCCAGGTCGGAGGGGGCTGGTACGTGAACTGGGCCCTCACGATCGCGGGCACGCCCGCGATCGCCACAACGCAACACAACACTACAAAACGGCGCGGCTTCATGCGTTCCTCCCAAACACAACAATTAATAGAAACAGTCTCGATTACCCTTCACCCGAACTTTCGCAATCGGGCCACCGCAAGCTGTTGATTGGGGACGTCGCTGGCCAGTGGACGACAGCAGAAAGTGAAACACAAACGAACTGTAGGTCGGTGTCCGGCCTGGCAATTGTCGTCCGGCGGTAAGGCTCGGCATGACGTAAAGCGTGTAAAGCTTTGACGCGTTCAGTTCTGGGTATTTGCTCGAACATCAGCCGAGCACGAGAACGCAGGCCTGGGCGTCGGCTTCAGCGGCGAGCCGCTAAAGACAAACGCCTTCCGCTTCCGGATCTGAGCACGCCTGGGAAGCCCCTTGGCGTTGTCAGACGCGCTACCAAACGTCAGCTCCGCCCAGTTGTTGGGCGGTGGAGCGAAGGCGTTGAAGGGCCGGTCGATCTGCTACCGGCTTGGGCGAGCGAAGAGCGCGCCTGTTTACTCTATCAACGATCGAGTGGCCGGCTGGATTCCAGACTCTCCACTACAGTATGGACGGATAAGTTCCATTCTGTAAACCCGTGGTGCCTCTACAGTCCTCGCAGGATCTTGCCATGGCCCCCGGTCAGGCCCAAAGGGCAACTAGTAGAGCAACTAGTAGAAAAGGTGTACCACTCATTGCGAGCCTTGGATTGAGGACCGAATATCGCCGGTTATGGCCCAGAT
>Ga0070708_100000344_pt1 | contig 35030 bp, 31 predicted proteins | sample KBSK5503metaG_FD_65469 | JGI IMG/M metagenome (GOLD analysis project Ga0070708, IMG submission 65469) | Corn, switchgrass and miscanthus rhizosphere microbial communities from Kellogg Biological Station, Michigan, USA - KBS K5-50-3 metaG | ecosystem: Host-associated > Plants > Roots >... | reverse complement strand
CCGGTCGGCGCTGCGCTCCCAGGACAAACCCATGGCCAGGAGGAAAGACAGCTCGATGCTCGGAAATGCATCGTGGGCAACGCCGAACGACGAAGAGACAAACGTCGAGAGCGGCAATTGCGCATCGTCGGCGGTGTCGGCGAGGGCCTCGCGCACCGCGGTTGCGAAGATGAGAGGCGAGGAGCGATGCAGAAGATTCTCGCTGCTCGAGCCTTCGCCGACGCCGAGCACCTCGGTGAGGGGCACGGTCCGGTAGCGGGGTAGGCGAACGGCGGCAATCCGAGAAATCAGGTCCTCGTCGGAGGTGATGATCGTCGCCGCCGCGCCGCAGCAGGGAGCGGCGATGTCCGAGGCGTCGAAGTAGGGGGTGCGGGACGCCTTGCGGCTGAAGGGCTTGCCGGCGGCGATGCCCGCTGGATAGAAGACGCTCGCGTCAAATTTCCGTTGTGCCACCGCGGTCAGGAAGCGCTGCACCTCGTCCCGCGAAAGGCCCAGCCCCCTTCGGATGCTGTCCATCAAGAGGTCGCCTACCGCGAGCATGTCCAACCCGCGCGCCTGGTCATCCTCGCCGAGGACGCTGCGGATTTGATACTGCGAGGTGTAGCCGGAGGGGATGATCTGACCGGCGACGACGAGGATGGTGACCGGCCGGTCCACGCTCCGCGCCGCGCGGACGGCCTGGGCAAAAGCCCAGGCGCCGCTGTCGGAGGTGCCCACCACGTACTGCGCCACCAGCCGTCGCGAGAGCCGGAGCAGGGCGCGAAGTGCCTGCGGCACCAGGCCGATGTTCATTCGCTCGTTCGGATCCAGCCCGGGCATCGAGGTGACGTAGAGGTGGGTGATCGCTTCGCGGGTCCGCGAATACTCTCCGCCCACGATCTGGTGCAGCGAGGTCAGGGTGCGGTGGGCGGCGGAAGCGAACAGATCCGTGAGCCCGATCGGCGAGCTCAGCCCGAAGTCGCGCTGCCAGTCTTCCGGGCCCGCTCGCCCATCCTCACCGCGGTTGGGGAAGCGGAAGAAGAGCCGGGTGACCTCCTCCTCCGAGAGCAGAGGGTGAGGCTCCGAGAGCCAGTCGCGGCCGCGGCGATCGGCGCTGATGTGACGAGGATTGGCGGAGTACTCTCCGGCGACGACGAAGACCCGGCGAGGCATGTGTCCTTTTAGCATTTCTTCATAGCGATTCACGCAGCCATTTCCGTCCCCGACGCTGGCGGCAGGTGGTGTTCTGACCTAGAACGTCTGTAGGGAAGAGTCGTTGCGGCATTGATGGGAGGAGGTCCTTAGCGGTGTTTCCGGCCACTCGACACTCGCTGGTCGTCGAGGCGCGAAGCCCGGACTTGCAGACCCGGAAGCGCGCCTACGCCGCGCTCACCGCCGCGTACTGGAAGCCCGTCTACAAGTACCTTCGCCTCCGTTGGCGGGCGTCGATCGAAGACGCCCAGGATCTCACCCAGAGCTTTTTCCTGGCGGACTCGACCCAGCGGATGATGACCCGCTATGAGTCCGGCCGGGCCCGATTCCGGACTTTTTTGCGGACCTGCCTCGACGGCTTCGTCGCCAATGAGCGCAAGGCGGCGGTGCGGATCAAGCGCGGCGGCGAGGCGCAGTTTCTTTCACTCGAGCTGCAGGAGGTGGAGAGCGAGCTGCAGCGACAAGGATCGTGCGACGAGCTGGATCTCGAGCAGTACTTCCACCGCGAGTGGGTTCGCAGCCTCTTCGGCCTGGCCGTCGATGAGTTTCGCGCTCAGGCGAGCGGTTCCGGCAAAGCGGTGGCGTTCGCGATCTTCGAACGATACGACCTCGGAGAGCATGGGGAGGGGGAAAGACCCACCTATACCGAGCTCGGGCGGCAGTTTGGAATCCCGGTTTCCCAGGTGACGAACCACCTCGCGCTTGCCCGGCGCCGGTTTCGGGAGATCATCCTCCAGAAGCTCGAGGAGATCACCGGGAGCGAGCAGGAATTCCGGGACGAGGCGAGAGATCTGCTGGGAATCGAGCCTCGATGACCTCGCTTTCCGACGAAACCATCGATCATCTCCGCCAGGTCTCGACCCTGCCGGACCTGTCGGGGACGAAGTACGAGATCCTCGACACGCTTGGCAGCGGGGGAATGGGAACGGTCTTCCTCGCCCGCGATCGCGAGCTGCAGCGCGAAGTCGCCCTCAAAGTTGTCGCAAGCATGGCGCCGGGTCCGGGCACGACCGATCGTTTGCTATCCGAGGCTCGTATCCTGGCTCACCTGGAACATCCGGGCATCGTTCCAATTCACGATCTGGAGACGCTTCCGGACGGACGGCTGTTTTATGTGATGAAACGGGTGAAGGGCGCCCGCCTGGACGAGCACGCCGGGCAGCTCGAATCGACAGCCGATGCGCTACGCCTCTTCGAGAGGATCTGCGAGGCGGTCGCCTTCGCGCACGCCGCCGGCGTCATCCATCGGGACCTCAAGCCGCAGAACGTGATGGTGGGGCCTTTCGGCGAGGTCCTGGTGATGGACTGGGGGGTCGCCCGATTCGGCCGGCAATCCGCTGAACGGGTTGGGCTCGACTCGGCGCAGCTCGAGATCCGCGGGCAGACCGCGGCTGGGGCGATTTTGGGAACACCCGGATACATGGCGCCGGAGCAGGCCGGCGGCGCGTCGACCGTGGACGAGCGCGCCGATGTCTTCGCCCTCGGGGCCATCCTTCGCTTCCTGTTGACCGGGGAGGCGCCCCCGACGGCGAGCGAGGCCGAAGCCCACCGCGAAGACCGTCCCGATCCCCGGCGATGGAGCGGTCGCGTCCCCCAGCCGCTCGAGGCCATCTGGCGGAAGGCGATGGCGATCCGGCCGGAAGACCGATACCCGACCGTGGCCCAAATGTCCGCGGAGGTGACGCGATTTCTCACCGGCGCGCGCGTCCAGGCCTACCCGGAAAGCGCAATCGAGCGGGCGAAGCGGTTCGGCGCCAGGCATCGCACCGCAATCGTCCTGATCGCGGTCTACCTCGCGGTGAGGCTGTCGCTGATCCTCTGGGGCCGGTCCTAAAGGATTTCAGCCTTTCGTTGAACAGATCGTTGACGAAGGGAGAACAGCGATGAACAAAGTCTTTTTCGGAATCATCCTGGGCGGAGTGCTCGGGATCTTCGACGGGCTCAGCGCGCTGCTGTCGGCGCCGGAGGTGCGTCCCCAGATCGCGGGGATCGTGGTGGGGTCGACGATCAAGGGCGTTCTGACGGGGGCGTTGATCGGGTTTTTCAGCCGTAAGGTCAACTCGCTGCCGCTGGGCATCCTCTTCGGAGCGGCGGTTGGATTGGGTCTCGCCTACCTGGTGGTCCTGGCCGGCAATCCGTACTTTCTGGAGATCATGCTTCCGGGCGGCGCGCTAGGGCTGATCGTCGGTTACGCCACCCAAAAATTCGGTCGTCCCGCGCGGTCGAGAGGCGCGGTGTCGTCGCCCTCTCGCGAAGGCTGAATCCGGATGTACAGGCGAGAGGCAAATTCAAGACGCTTTTCGTCCTTAAGCTGCCGCTCAGTATCAAAGAGCGCGTTAAGAAGACCGTTGGCTATAGGTCTACGCAGGTAAAATACGCATCCGGATCGCCATCGCGGCCATCGGCGTAGGCGACGCAGGCCCTGGTGCCCACGCTCACCGAATTGATGTAGTCGCCGTAATTCGGCGCGCCTTCGCTGCCGTTCGACCAGAGGGACGGCGTGTCGGTGACGTTGATGTTCGGACTGAAGGTGGCTCCGCCATCGGTCGATTGCGAGAAGTAGAGGTTGGTGATGGTGCTTCCCGGATTGTCGCGCCGATCGTAGAAAAAGACGTTCACCCGTCCCAACGAATCGACGCTGACGGTGGGATAGAAGTGCAGCCCCGGCGTGTCGTCATGGACGAGCATGGGACTGGACCACGAGTCTCCGCCATCGACCGAACTGACGATCACCGCGCTCCCATTTCCCGCCACGACCGTGTCCCAGACAACGTAGATGTTACCCGTGTTCGGCCCGCCCGACGTGTCCACCGCCACTTGAGGAGCTTGGAGATGCCGGGTCAAACCCGGCACCTGGAACCCGGCCACCGCTCCAATGTTCCGCGCCAGACTGAATGTCTGACCGCCATCCAGTGACCGGGTGAACGAAATGCCCGGCCCCGCCTGGGAGACGACGTAGAGCTCTCCGTTGGGACCGATCGCCGGGTAGGAGCCGGTTCCCCCGAGGCCGACGGAGCGTCCTTCGTCGAAGGTGAGCCCTCCGTCATCCGACCTGTGGATCCAGATGCCGCCGGATCCGCCAAATCGGGTGTAGGTCAGATAGATCGAGCCGGTCACCTGGTCGATCGCCATTGCCTCCTTGTCGAAATTCCCAGCCGTGGCGACGATCGTCGGCTCCGACCAGCTGAAGCCGTCATTGGTCACCGTCCCGCCTCGAACCGCCACCAGCCCACTCGTATTGTTCCAGATGTCGACGAAGTAGATGGTCCCATCCGGGCCGGTGGCCAGCCATGGATCGCCTCGATGCCCCGTGCGGCCGGGAAGCGGTCCGCCGTCGGTGAACGTGCCGCCCCCGTCCAGGGAAAAGGCCCAGCCGCCCCACTGATAACCGGGTTCCTCATTTGGGCAAAAAGCTGCCCGGAAGTCGTTGTAGCCGCAAATCACCACGTCGCCGCTGATGGCCAGGGCGGTCTCGCTCTGGGTCACCCCTCGACCATCGCTGCAAGTCACCCGATTGTTGCACCGGACGTTGGGACTGACCCCCGGCGTCAATTTGGATTGAGGCAGCCTGAATTTCTGTTTTGGCTGCGGCAGTGCATCCGGGTTGGCAATCGGTATCGACCGGCCTTCGGTGTTCGCCAGACCCTGCGCCGAAATCGCGGATGAGAGGAGGGAGATCAACGCGGCCCTGGAGATCGTCATGCGGGCAGCGAACTACGCGACCCCCTGAAATGCAAGGTGCGAGTGGGATTTCGGCTGAGACTTAGAACACGTAACCGAGGGATCCTCGGACAAGCAGACTTGACCCGATTGGCGTAAAGAGCGGACCGGCGGTCATGTTCAGCCTGAGCGCGCTGCCCGGAACGAGAACCGTCGTGCTCGGGCCGACGAAGTGACGGCCGCCGGGGCCGGCATCGACGTCCCCACCGGTCACTCCCTCCAATTCCTCGCCGAGGTACTCGACGCCGCCCTGGAGCCATGGCGTGAGTCGCACCGCAGCCCCAGCGGTGGCAAACACATCGATCGAGTCACGGTTGGCGTGGAAATAGTGGGCCGCCCGGACATTCGCGACGAACCGCATCATGCCCGCTTCGGATGAGAGCAGCAGGGCCGCCTCGGCCGCATTCTGCTCCTGCCAGTCGCGCTGATAACCCGCCGACGCGGCCACGTGCAGGGGCAGACCGAAAGGGCGATCGAGCAACTTGAAGCGAACCTCCGCTCTCGCGTCGGCAAGGCCCCAGCCGCGGGTGGGAACCTGCGAGATTCCGACCGTGCCGGAGAGCTCTACCCCCTTGATCACTCCTACCGAGCTGCTCAGCCAGGAGCTGCCCTGATAGGCGTCGTCGAGGCGAGCCGTCCTGTTCTGCGGCAGTCCGTTGTAGCCGGCGCCGGTCTCGACGGCCACCTGGGCCGGTTCGAGCGTCGGCCCGGTTCGCGACAGGACGAAGGGCTGCCAGAGATCGTCGGCCTGCGCGGCCGAATTCAAAGACGCCAGAAGACATCCGAGGGTGGGCACGAGGTATCGCATGTCAGCACTCCTGTGAAATGGGACGTTCGGCGACGGATTAGGTTAAAAAGCTCTGGTCGAAGATTCTGCCGGCGCCGAACGCCGGTGAAACCGAGATGCCTATTTCGACGGCAACGAATCCTGGTTCGATGATGGATCGGGTCCGCCGCGATCAGCCGGGTAGGGGACGTGGTCTCCCTTGAGACCTCGCCAGAGGATGCGATTGAACGCGGCGCTGTCGACTTTGTCCTCCTGGCTGAAGTCCTGACCCGCCGCCGCTCTCTCCCAATAGGCAGCGTCTTGCAGAGGCCAGGCGGCCGGATTCCCGAATCCCTGGGCCGTCAGAGGGAGGGTCGCGGGTCGAGGCAGGTCGGTATCCATGAGGGGCTCCGGATAGATCGCGGTGTATCCCCAGGGCCGGGGCGTCGGGGTGGCCTCGAAGACGTCGGTCATCGGCTCGGCCAGGCCATCGGTCAGCCCCATCGGCTCCAGGCCGAGCACCTCTTCGATCGTGCGAATCATGCTGACCGTGTTGTACGGCCTCGACACGACGGTTCCCTGGCGCACGTAGGGGCCAACCACATAGGCGATGCTGCGGTGGGCGTCGACGTGATCCGGCCCGTCCTGGGCGTCGTCCTCGATGATGAAGATCAGCGTGTCCTGGGCGAACCGGCTCTGGGCGATCTTTTCCACCAGCAGACCGATGGCGTAATCGTTGTCCGCCATCTGTTTCATCGGTGTGTTCACGCGGTAGTGGGCGGAGGTGCCGAACGCGCCGAAGTGATCGTGCGGAAAGCGCACAAACTCGAGCGCGGGGAGGTCTCCGGAGGCGTCGAACTCATCGAACTCTCGCTCCCACTCCTTGAAATTGTAGTAGTCCGCGTTCTTCTGGTCGTAGCCCCGGAAGTACAAGTCGGTGATGTTCTGAAGCGCCGGTTTCGTCGGAAAGAACTGCCGGATGCCGAGCTCGTGCGCGTTGGGAACGATTTGAGGCCAAGCGGGGTGGTCCTCCGGGAGCGTGTACAGCGCAAGGTCGCCGAAGCAGCCGTAGTTGCGCACCGACAGACCCCGCCGCAGCGCCGCGTCCCACAGATATTCGGCCTCGGCCGTATCCCCGGGCGCTTCCGGGGCCGCGTCATCGATAGCGCCGGGAAGAAGGTCTGGGTCCGGCGGGGTTAAGGGTTGCACTTTCATTCTCTCCGCGAGCGTTTCCAGACCCACGTTGATGTTGCGGTTCGTTCCCTCCCAATCGTAGGTGACCCCGCGGCCCGCGTAGTTGATGAACTGGGTCTTCTCGATGATGTCGGTCGTCCGGGCCGCGGTGGTCCAGTTCCAGCCGACGCCGCTGACTTCGCCGCTGTCAAAGAATGCATCCAGGGTCACGAACTGTCTCGCCAGGGCGTGGTGATTCGGCGCAATCGCCTCCGGGAAGAGCGACTGCGTCGGATCGCCATTCCCAATCTCGAGATCCCCGAGGACCTGGTCGTAGGTCCGGTTCTCCTTGATGATGTAGATCACGTGGTGAATCCGGTTGCGCAGGAATGCCATCACCTGCTCGCCGTAGGGGTCGCGTCGATCCACAAAATGGTTGTTGACTCCAACCTGCCGGGTCAGCTGGGCCAGCTCGCGCCCGGTGGGAACCGGGAGGCTGAGCAGACCTGCCTTTTCGTTTTGCAGGACGTAGAGGTTGCGCGACCTGCAGGCGATGAGGTCGTTTGGATCCGTGGAAAGCGTATCGCGGCAGGCCCCCGCATCGGGTCCGGGCAGGCTCTTGCCGTTCACGACGAACAGCCGATTGCCGTTTGGGCTGACCGAAACGGAGTTTGGATACCACCCGGTCGGGATCAGGCCTACGGCCTGGCTTGGCCGGTCGCCGTCGGTATCGGCCTGTCCGGAGTCGCTGGCGCCGCTGACGCCTCCCAGTCGCACCACCGCGACCGAATTGGTCCCTCCGTTGGTGACGTAGAGAGTCCCCTCGTCTGGTGACAGCGCCAGGCTGTTCGGATTCGATCCCTTCCAGCCGCGGTCGTTGGGGAACAACCCGCGGGGGGCGGTGGTGGAAATCTCTTCGACGACTCCTTCGGTCGTGGTGTCAATGACAGACACGCTGTCGCTGTTTCCATTGCTCACAAAGAGACGCGTCTGTGAGCGATTGAGGATCATTCGATTCGGCTGCCCGCGCACCGCGATGCGGTTCGTGACCTGCATCGTCGAGAGGTCGACGACCACGACCTGCCGATCGCGCGTGCTGGACACGTACGCCTTATCGCTGCCGCGGATCGCGACCCAGAGAGGAAACTCGCCGCCGGCAACGCCCTTTCCGGGACGGAGGCCGACCTCGGATACGACGGAGTGCGCATTCAGATCCACGACGGTGATGGAGTCATTCTCGAAATTCGCGACGACCGCGCGCGTTCCGTTCGCCGCGACGGCAACGCCGGCCGATTGAGGCCCAACTTGAAGGCCCAGTCCCTGGCTGTGACCCAAGGCGATCGCGGGGAGCGACTCGGCCCAGGCGCCGTTCTGCTGGCGATAGATGTGGATGTTGTCATCCGGTCCGCCGCTGACGAGAAAGGCGTCGCCGGTGGGCGTCCAGGTGAGCCCGTCGAAGGTATTGGGCACCTGGATTACTTGCCGTTGCGCCGGGGGGTCGGCCACGGCGTCGAAGATAAAGACGTATTCGTTGGACTCAGACGGAATCACGACGCCGTCCGGGCCATTGTTCCGATTGTAGCCGCTGGTCAAGACGAGCAGCGTCCGTCCGTCCGGGCTCAGAGCGGTCGCCACCGCCTGGCCGGCGATGAAGTCGGGGCGATTCGGCAAACCGGGGTTCAGGCTCTGGAACGTGGCGCCGGGCGCCGCCATCGGCGTGATCGAAGCCCCAGTCGGAAGAGAAACCGGGCTGGCCCCGACCTGCTGCTCGTTCTGCTGCAAGCTGGAGCCCGGGTTGGGGTTGGATGGTGCATTGCAGGCCGCCCAGCCCAAAGACAGGCAAACCATCCATACGCGTCGTTGTGTCATGTTCCCCCCGATCGAGAAGAAGTTCGGGCGGAGGCTTACCACTCGCACTTGTCGGGGAGTCGCAACAGTTGCGTCAGTTCTTTGTAAAGAAAATGTCCCAAGCGCGCCTGAAATAGATTTGTGGCTCCGGCGTTCACGGGGTTGCTCCACCGGGGCATGGGTCTGCCTCTGATCAAATCCCTCCAGCGGGCGGAGGCAGACCCTTCTTATATTCCTTCTCGCCCAAAATCGGCAAAGCCCAAGTAGCCTCGCCTGTCAGGAATGGGTGTGAGCGAGATCGTCCGGCGGTTCAGAGAGCGCCGCCCGGCTTCGGCGGCCCGGTCGAGGGAGCAGCGTGCCGCCGCAGGTAGTCGCGAACGTATTCCGACATCAGCCGCGCGAGGCGTTCGGTGACCGAACCTGGAATGGCCGGATAGGCCCTCTCTGCGATGCAGGCGACCGGCTGTACGTTCCGGGTGGTCGAGGAGATGAAGACTTCATCGGCGCGATACAGCTCGCTGAGCGAGAAGGGACGCTCGGCGATCGGGATGCCGGATTTCGGCCCGATCTCGAGCAGGATCTCCCGCGTCACTCCGAGCAGACACCCCGAGCTTGCGGGTGGCGTGAAGACCTCTTTGCCCTGCACGCAGAAGAGGTTGGCCGCCGTGCACTCCGCGACCTCGCCGCGCTCATTGAGAAGAACGGCGTCCTCGAAGCCCTCACGGTGGGCCTGCTCGGCGCGCCAGACGTTATTCAACCAGGCGGTGACCTTGGTCCCGGTCAACGGATTGGCCGCCTGCCGGCCATCGCTCATCACCGTGAGCTGCGTGGGTCCCTCCCTGACGGGTAGATCGGTGGAAAAGATGATCAGATCGACCGCGGGGAAGGGCTCGTCGCTGTGCCACATCGTCACCCGATTGTAGACGAAATAGACGCGGAGGCATGCGCTCTGAACGTTGTTGGCGGCGATGACCCGACCGATAGCCTCGCGAACCGCGTCCGGTCCGTGAGGCAGCGGCAGCTGGATGCGCCCCGCGTCGCGGGCCAACCGATTCCAGTGCCTCTCCCACGCGAAGGGGATCCCTTCGTTGACCCGAACGGTGCTGAACAGGCCCCAACCGTTGAGCAAGCCGGCCTGCCCCGGCGATAGCCTGACCTGGGCGATTGGCAGCACGCGATCATTGTGAAAGACGAAAGGATGCATTGCGCCCTCTTTGCTGCCGCCGACCCAGGTGCCTTCACGTACCAGGCGCAATCCTCCCCGGCAAGCGCGGCGGCAGGCAAACGGGTTGGACGCGTTTGCTTCCTTCCGAGGTCGTTGATAGGTGCTTGCGATGAGCTCAACCGACGCGAGCGGGGGAGGGGCTCAGCGGCCGGCGCGTTCGCCGAGCAGGCTCGGGTTCGTCTTCGACCTGGATGGCACCCTCATCGACAGCGTCTATCAGCACGTGCTCGCCTGGCAGGAAGCGCTCGACCAGGCCGGGATCGAGCTGTCCGCCTGGCGCATTCATCGGCGGGTCGGAATGAGCGGCGGTCTGTTCGTGAGTGCGCTCCGCCGGGAGATCGGGCGTCCGTTCGACGCGAAAGAGGCCGCGCGAATGCAGCAGACCCACGCCGAGGCATATCTGCGACGCGCCGGCGAGGTACGTGCCCTTCCGGGGGCGAAGGAGCTCCTCGCGACCCTGACCCAGGCCGGCGTCCCCTGGGCGATCGCGACCAGCGGCCGCCGACGGAGCGCCGGCCAGGCCTTGAAGATTCTCGAGCTGGACCCGGAGACGCCGGTCATCACCCGGGATGACGTCGAGCGCGCCAAACCGGATCCCGACTTGTTCATCGCGGCCGCCGATCGCCTGGGCATCGAGATTCAGCACTCCATGGTGGTAGGCGACAGCGTCTGGGATCTGTTGGCCGCGCGGCGAGCGGGAGCCTTGGGGGTGGGTGTGCTTTCTGGTGGGTACGGCGAAGACGAGCTGATTCGCGCGGGCGCCTATCGGGTCTACGCGGATCCGGCCGATCTCCTCGCTCACCTCGACGAGGTCGGCGTGCGTCAGGGAATTTGAAACGCATCCCGAGGATTGGAAGCAAGCTCCCAGGCGGTCGCGGAGGCAGCTCGGTCTCGAATGACCGTTCCGAAAACCGGCGGACACGACTGGACCTGTGATACGTTGATTGCCGCCTCACCGCGGGGCCTTTTGCCTCCGCGACTCAGGAGGAATGCGTGCCGATAGACTTGTCGAATTGGATTTCCTTTCGCGACGAGGGCCTCAAGCGGCGGTACTCAAATTCGCGGATCCCGATGAATACCCTGATCGAGTCCTATCTGGACGAGAAGCTGGATCTCAAGGACGACCTTCAGGAGTTGATGAGGAAAAAAGAGCTGTTCGTCAACTATCGACTCACCGCCGACCAGGCGAAGTTCTTCTTTCAGAAATTCATTCCCTCGGTGATCCAGCACACGAAGAAAGTCGATCGCAAGCTGGTCACCGATCACTACGACCGCGGCAACGATTTCTTCGAGGCATTCCTCGGTGACGTGATGGTCTACACGTCCGCGGTGTTCAAGAGCCGCAAGGACGATGTCGAGACCGCGCAGCGTCAAAAGCTCGACTACGTGGCGGGGAAGCTGCAGCTCAAGCCCAACGAGCGGCTGCTCGACGTCGGTTGTGGTTGGGGCACCCTGGTTGCCCACATGGCGCAGCGATACGGAGTGGACGCCACCGGCGTCACCATCAGCAAGAAGCAGGCGGATTTCGGCAGCCAGCGGATCGCCGAGAAGAAACTGTCTTCGAAAGCCCGCATCCTGACGCTCGACTACCGGGAGATTCCGGCCGCGACCTACGACAAGATCTCAGTCCTTGAGATGGCCGAGCATGTAGGCATCAAGCACTTCCAGAAGTTCCTCCGGCAATTGAGCGGACTGCTCGCCGACAACGGAGTCCTCTTCCTGCAAATCGCCGGGCTGCGGCGAAACTGGGATCCCGAGGATTTCACCTGGGGGATGTTCATGTCCAAGTACATCTTCCCCGGGGCAGACGCGTCGCTGCCGCTCTCTTATGTGACCAACCAGCTGGAGAAGGCGGGCTTCGAGATCCACAGCGTGGAGAACATCGGCATCCACTATTCGTGCACCATCGACGGCTGGTATCAGAATTGGATCCGCAACCGGGAGACGATTCTCGCGGCCTACGGGGAGCGCTGGTTCCGGCTCTGGTACGTGTTCCTCGGGTGGTCGGTGCTGATCGCGGAGCAAGGCCGGTCCACATGCTTCCAGATCGTGGCGAACAAGAACCTGCCGGCCTTCAATCGCCATCGCTGGATCGGCGAGAAGGTCCCCCTTGCCGAGTTCGCGCCTCGACCACAGCCGGTGCCGCCGATGGCTGCCAGCGGATTCCCGGTCCCGCCGGTGGACGGCATGCGCGCCAAGGCCCCGTCCAGCGAATCCTAGAGGGGCGGTCGGCCATCCCGGGGGCCAATCCGGGCTAAGTCGCGGCCGACCCCGGGGGGATTTGAAGCGTGCGGAGGCCGGGGCCCATCCAAAGTGAAGGGTCCGGTGTACCTCCCAAAAGCGAGCGTCGAGAGAAACGTCGGACTGCTCGCGCTCTTGACGAGGAACCATGGACTTCAAAACACCGGATCGGCGCAGCTTCCTGCAGCTTCTCGGGCTTGGCGTGGGTGGCGTCGTCTTCAGCTCGGGACTCGGCGGCGTCGCCGGTTGCGCCTCCACGCCCAGGAAGCCGGACGGCGCGGACGACTTCTACTTCCTCCAGCTCTCCGACACGCATTGGGGGTTCAAGGGTCCTCCGAACCCCGAGGCGGACGTGACGCTCAAGAACACCGTTTCCCTGGTGAACGCGATCCAGCGGCAGCCCGACTTCATCGTGTTCACCGGCGACCTGACGCACACCACCGACGATGCCGACGAGCGGCGAAAGCGACTGGCCGAGTTCAACCAGATCGTCAAGCAGCTCAAGGTCACGGACCTGCGATTTATGGCGGGTGAGCACGACGCATCCCTCGATGCCGGGGCGGCGTACCAGGAGCTCTTCGGACAGCTCCACTACACCTTCGACCACAAGGGGATTCATTTCATCGTCCTGGACAACGTCTCCGATCCGGTGGGAGCGATCGGGACGAATCAGCTCGCCTGGCTGCGGTCGGATCTGGACAAACTGGATGTGGAACAGCCGATCGTCGTCCTCACCCATCGGCCCTTGTTCCCGCTGTACCCGTCCTGGGACTGGACGACCAAGGATGGAGACGAGGCGATCGCCCTGCTCCAGAATCATCGCAACGTCACCGTCTTCTACGGTCACATCCACCAGGAACATCACCAGATGACCGGCCGGATTGCCCATCACTCCGCCCGGTCGCTGATTTTCCCATTGCCTGCCCCGGGATCGGTCCCGAAACGCGCGCCGCTGGCGTGGGAGGCCGCTCATCCCAACCGGGGGCTCGGCTACCGCGGCATCGACGCGCAAGCCGGTCGCGACTTTCGAATCGACGAGTATCCGATCGGCCCGGCATGAAAATGGTCTTCGCCCGCGCCGTCCTCGGCGTCATTTTGATGCTCGGCGTCCCGGCCCGGGGAGGCGACGTACCCGCCCCCGCCGCGCAGGAGCAGCTGATCAAGGTCACCGCGAAGCGCTTCGAGTATTCGCCGAGCGTCATCCAGGTGAAGCTCAACGTTCCCGTGGTCCTCGAGCTGAGCACTCTCGATCGCCTCCACGGCTTCGAGGTTCCCGAGCTCGCCCTCCGGGCCGAGATCAAGCCCGGAGAGGTAACGAAGATCCGGTTCGTTCCAGACAAGATCGGCACCTTCGCCTTTCACTGCAACGTCTTTTGTGGAAGCGGCCACGAAGACATGACCGGCCAAATCGTCGTCACCAAGTAGCCGCGCCAACCGCCGGAGCATTCCCGCCGGCGCGGAGCCGGCAGCCGCCGCACCGAGCCTTATTGCTGGCACCCGCTTCGAAAATCTCACAAGATTGCTGCTTCCATCAGCGGTGGCGCACTCGCGGTGCGATCCCAGTGGAAGGGGCATGGACGCTCTGGACAATTGGAGGCAGGAGAAGCAGGCGGCATTCTTGTATCGCGTGATCGCCGAGGTCGAGCCTTCTCCCCTCCGCAAAGCGCTCTTCACCGCGCTCGCCGAGGAGGCCGATTCTCAGGCGGCCATCTGGGCCGAGCAGGCTCAGGCGGCAGGCCAGACGGTCGACCGCGACTTCAAGCCCAGCGCGCGCGTTCGACTCGTGGCTCAACTCGTCCGCCGATTCGGCGTCCGGCCGGTGCGCACGGTCCTCGCGGCGATGAAAGTCCGGGGGATGGCCATCTACGACGGAGGTGGCCGGGTTCATCCCGTGAGGACGGAGCAGGGTCATCCGATGCCCACCTCGGTCTCCGAGGTTGGGCGCCGGCACCATACCCGCGACGGTGGCACGAGCCTGCGGGCGGCGGTCTTCGGCGTGAACGACGGGCTGGTGTCGAACGCGAGCTTGATCCTCGGAATCACCGGAGCCAGCGCGACCAACCGGATCATCGTGGTCTCGGGAACGGCGGGCCTTCTGGCGGGCGCGTTCTCCATGGCCGCCGGGGAGTACATCTCGGTCCGCTCGCAACGAGAGATGTTCGAGAAGCAGATTGCCGCCGAGCGGGAGGAGCTCGCCAAATACCCGGAAGAGGAGGCCGCCGAGCTGGCGCTGATCTACCACGCGCGCGGGCTGTCGAAAGAGGACGCCAAGCGGATCGCCAATCAGCTCATTTCCGATCCCAAGAATGCCCTCGACACGTTGGCCCGGGAGGAGCTCGGGCTCAATCCCGATGAGCTCGGGTCGCCCTGGCAAGCGGCGGCGACCTCGCTGGTTTCGTTCGCGTTCGGCGCATTCATTCCGCTGATTCCGTTCATTCTCGCGCAAGGGCCGATCGCCCTCGAGGCTTCGATCGCCCTGGCGGCGGCCTCGCTCTTCGGCGTGGGCGCGACGATCAGCCTGTTCACCGGACGAAGCGCTCTCTGGGGCGGGTTGCGAATGCTTCTGATCGGAGCCGCCGCCGGCGGCGGAACCTATTTGATCGGGCGCGCTCTCGGCGTGGCGATCGGCTGAATTCTCAAATAACGCAGCGGCGCGAATCCCCCGAGTCGCGCGACGCCCCCGAGCTGAAGCGACATCCCCTGGCCGAGCGAATCACTCCGCTGTAGCTAGCTAGGCCGTAGCGGCCAGGCGTGAATGGATCCAATCGGCGAAGACCTGCAGCCTCACGTCGCCGCCGGCTTCGCCGACCGCCTGGATGCCGATCGGCAGACCCTTCCGCCCTTTCCCGACCGGCAAGCTGATGCAAGGCAGGTGGAGCATCGTCCAGATCCGGTTGAACACCGGATCCCCGGTGGCTTCGAGGCCCGCCGGAGCTTCGCCCGGGGCGCTCGGGGTAATCAACACCTCGTGCTTGGCGAAGATGGGAAGCATTTGACGCCGGCACTCTTCGGCCTGCCGCAGGGCGGAGCGATACGCCTCGGGTGAGCAGGCATCCGCTTCTTCGAAGAGCTCGTGGAGTTTCCGCCCCAGCGCATCGGGGTGGCGCTCCCGTTCGAGCTTCAGTGCCTGCGAAGCCTCCACCGCCATCACCCGCCTTTGCGCTTCGAACAGGCCATGAAAGGAATCGCCCAGCTCGATCTCCTCGACGTGTGCACCCGCATCGCGCAGACGAGCGACCGACTCGAGGACGACGCGCTGAGAATCTGGATCCGCCAGGGGCCACTGCTCGGTGCGGCACAGGCCGATGCGGGGTGGCCCCCGAAGGATGGGAAGCGGCCTCTGCTTGCCTCGGATTGCCTGGGAGATTAACGGAAGGTCGGACACGGAACGGGCAAAGATGCCGAGCGTGTCCAACGATGGGGCCAGGGGTCTGATTCCAGCCATCGGGAGCTCGCCGAAGGTCGGCTTGTATCCGAGCACGCCGCAGAATGATGCCGGGCGGATGATGGATCCGGCTGTTTGGGTCCCAAGGCTGGCAGGCACCATGAACGCCGCGACCGCCGCGGCCGAACCACTCGACGAGCCGCCGGGCGTGTGGTCCGGGTGGTGGGGGTTTCGCGTCTTGCCGGGCGTGAAGTACGCAAACTCCGTGGTCACCGTCTTGCCCAGGATCAGCGCTCCGGAGCGGCGAAGGGCCGCGACGCACTCGGCGTCGGCGAGCGGTCGATGGCCCCGGTAGATCGACGAGCCGTATTCGGAGGGCATGTCTGCGGTCTCGATGATGTCCTTGATCGCGATCGGAAGTCCGAACAATGGCCCGGTCGGTTTGGAATCGAGAGCGCGCGCCCGCGCGAGCACCTGTTCGGGATCGATGAATTGCCAGGCCCCCAGCGCCGCTTCCCGTGAATTGATTCGATTCAGGCAGGCGCGCGCCAGCTCCTCGGAGCTGATTTCGCGCCGGGAAAGCAGGCCCACCGCCTCGGCCGCGGCCAACTGGTGGAGCGCCGTCATACTTCCCACCACCGCCTGGCGATCTGCACGTAGGCCTCCACCGCCTGGCCGATTCGATCGAGCTCGCAATACTCATCCGTCTGGTGCGCCATCGCCATGTCTCCGGGACCGAGAACGATGGTCGGAATGCCGCCGTACGCGGGGGTCAGCGCGCTGGCGTCGGTGAAGTAGGGCGCGGCCTCCGCTTCGGGAGGGGAACCGAGGATCCCGGTCATGATCTCGAAGACGTCCTCCACCCAACCGTTGTCGACGGGCGTCAGCACCGCGGGCACGTCGACGATCGGCTCGAGGGCGACCTCCTCGCCCAGAGCGGCCTGCAGTCGGCGGCGCAAGGCCGCGTGCTCCTGACCGGGGATGGTGCGGATGTCGATTCCGATCTCGGCGCGATCCGGAACCGAGTTGATGTTCAGCCCGCCGGTGATGGTACCCACGTTCAAGGTCGGCTGACCCAGCAGAGGGTCGGGCGCCACGTCGAAGCGGAACTGCTCCAGGGCGCTGACGGCGTGGGCCGCCGCATAGATCGCATTGACCCCCTTTTCCGGCATCGACCCGTGCGCGGTCACCCCCGAAGTCCGCCCACGCAGCCAGAAGGCCCCCTTGTGCCCGACGAGGGGACGGTTCGAGCTCGGCTCGGCGACGATCAGAGCGCCCGCCTGGCCGAGCATCGCCCTCTGGCGGGCGAGGTGAAACGCTCCTTCGCAACCGCTCTCTTCCCCCGCGAGAATGAGCAAAACCAGACCTGAGTGGCTGCGCGCCAACTTGGCGAGATCGAGCGCGGCGACGACGAACGCGGCGACCCCGCTCTTCATGTCGCTCGATCCGCGACCGTAGAGCCTGCTGTTCAGAACGTCGCCGCTGAATGGATCGCGAGACCAGGGCGCGCCGCCCAGCGGCACGGTGTCGATGTGGCCGGTGAATGCGAGCGCAGGATCGGCGGAGGAGCCTTCGACCCTGGCCACCACGCTCGTGCGATTGGGCGCGAACTCGTCGAACTCGACGGAGAAGCCCCCGGCTTCGAGCAGGCGTGCGAGGTGCTCGGCGCAACCCTTCTCGGGATGGGTGGGATTGATGGTGTTGAATCGAAGCAATTCCTGAGTCAACTCGATAGCCCGGGTCGAAAGGTTCATGCTCGCGCTCCGCCAGTGCCGCCAAAGTACGCCTCTTTCACGCGGTCGTCGCGGGCAAGCTCGGCCGCCGTCCCCTGGGCGACCACCCGCCCCTTGGAAAGGACGTAACCGCGGTCCGCGATCCCCAGGGTCTGGTGCACGTTCTGCTCGACGAGGAAGATGGTCACGCCCTGCTCGTTGATCCGCCGGAGCATCGCGAAGTTCTCCCGGACCAGGATGGGCGACAACCCGAGCGACGGCTCATCGACGAGGAGGAGCTTGGGCTCGCTCATCAGCCCCCGCCCGATGGAAAGCATCGCCTGCTCACCCCCGGAGAGCGTTCCGCCCAGCTGGGCGCGTCGCTCCGCCAACCGGGGGAACCAGCTGAAGACGCGATCCAGCCGGGAGGCGATGCGGGCGGGGTCGGTTTCGAGGTAGGAGCCGACGCGGAGGTTTTCCAGGATGGTGAGCTTGGGGAACACCCTCCGCCCTTCGGGGATGCAGGCGATGCCCTGGGCGACGATCCGATGGGTCGGGATGCCGACCAGGTCCACCTGCCCAAAGAGCACGCGTCCGCGGCGGGGCGGCGTCAACCCGAGGATGGAGCGGATCAGCGTGGTCTTTCCCGAGCCGTTGGATCCGAGCAGGCAGGTGATGCTTCGCGGAGCGACCGAGAGAGAGACGTCCTCGAGGACGTCCGCTCGATCGTACCCGGCGAAGAGGTTCTCCACCCGCAGCTCGGCGTCGGAAGCGTTCATGAGATTCCCAGATAGGCTTGGCGCACCAGTGGGTTTTGCGCCACCTGGGCATAGGTGCCCTCGCAGAGCTTCTTGCCGTAATCGAGGACCACGCAGCGATCGGTGCAGCGCTCGATCACCGACATCTCGTGCTCGATCAGCACGATGGTGAGACGGCCGAAACGGCGCTTCACCTCCAGGATGTCGTCCATCAACCGGCTGGTCTCCTCTCGAGTCATTCCGGCGGAAGGCTCGTCGAGGAGGAGCAGTCGCGGCCGGCTGATCATCGCGCGACAGATCTCGATCCGCCGGCGGTCGATCAACGAGATTCCGCCGACCGCCTCGAGCATGCGATCGGCGAGCGAGCGGTTGAAAACCTGGATCAACTCGCGCGCCTCCGCGAAGTTTTCGGAGACCTGCCGGCGAAGGCCCGCCCGGTGGAAGAGGTTGAGCCAGGGCCCGTGATCGAGCCGCGAGTGATTGCCCACCATGATGTTGTCGAAAACCGAGAGCGGCAGACAGAGCCGGGAGCGCTGAAAGGTGCGCGAGATACCGACGCGATAGATCTGCTGCGGGCGAAGGCCGGTGACGCGCGCCCCGGCGAACTCGACCGATCCGCCGCTCGCCGGATAGATCCCGGTCAGGACATTGAAGAAGGTCGTCTTTCCCGATCCGTTGGGTCCAATCAGCCCGAGGATTTCTCCCTCCGCGACGTCGAAGCTCAGCCGATCGATGGCCAGGAGCCCCCCGAACCGGCGGCTCAGATCTCTGCAAGAGAGCAGGGTGGGGGAGGCGCTCACGCGAGGCCCCGGAAGTAGCGCCGCAGCGGCCTGGGGACCAGGCCCTGGGGTCGGTAGCGAAGGACCACGATCACCAGCGCGGCGAAGAGCAGGAACCGGTATTCCTGGAGAATTTGAAGCTTCTCCGGCAACACCACCACGATGAAGGCCGCGAGCGCCACGCCCCACGCGTTGCCGATTCCGCCGAGAAGGACAATCGAGACGAACGTCAGCGATTCCGCGAAGGTGAAGTTGTTCGGGGCGATGAAACCGACCATGAAGGCGGACAGCGCTCCCGCGGTGCCGATCAGGAAATTGCCGAGCGTGAACGCGACGATTTTCCAACGCGCGATCTCCAGGCCGAAGGCCGCGGCGGCGGTCTCGTCCAGACGGACGGCGTCGAGGGCAAGCCCGAGCCAGGAGCGATCCAGGCCCCGGACCAGGGCAAAGGCGATCGCGAGCAGCGCCACCGCGGCGATGACGTAGTTGATGTAGAAGGAGCCGTGAAAGGGGCCGATCGCCAGCTCTTCGTTGAACTGCCAGCCGAACAGCTGGAAGCCCTGGAGCTTGAGGCCTTGTGGACCACCGAGCGAGTCGTTCACCTCGGCGAAGGTCCGGAAGAGCAGCCCGAAGGCAATGGTGATCAACGCCGCGTAATGGCCGCGCGTTCGCAGCAGAGGGAGGAGCAGCAGGGAGCCGATCAACGACGAAACGGCCCCGCCCAGCGCCACCGCGACGATGTGCGGAATGGGCGAATGAGCGCTGAGAATTGCGGCGGTGTATCCACCCACGCCGAAGAACGCGGCTCCGGCGAAGTTCGCCACTCCCGCCGAGCCGAATTGGAGGTGCAGGCCAAGGCAGGCGAGCGTCGCCAGCAGCACCCGGCCGATGAGAAACACGGTGAAGTGGTCGTCGCGGAACAAAACGCAAAGCAGGAGGGTGAAGGCGACCCCGGCCAAGGCCCCGGTCTCTTCATGCTCCGACGCAGCCTGCAAAAAAGGGCGCAGGCCCTTCAACCGGCGGATCGCCACGACCAGCGCGCCCGCTGCCAAGAGCAGCGCGAGCATGCCTCTCTGCGATTCCACCGCGAGGAAGAGTGCGGCTCCCGCCGCGAACACCGCCGCGACCGCTGATGCAGAGACTCGTCCCCGGGAAATGGCAGCTGGCATCAGACCCGTTCGCTGACCCTTTCCCCGATCAGGCCGGTTGGCCGCCAGGCCATGAAGACGATCACCGCCGCGAAAGCGAAGACGTCTTTGTATGCGCTCGCGAACGGGAGGGCGACCGCGCCGATGGTCTGCAGCGCGGCGAAAAGGAAACCGCCCAGAATCGCACCGTACATGTTGCCCAGTCCGCCGATGATCGCCGAGCTGAACCCGATCACCCCCAGCAGCAGGCCCATGCCAAAATTGATCTCGTTGTAATACAGACCATTCATCACTCCGGCGATCCCCGCCAACACCGAGCCGAGCGCGAAGGTGAGCAACACCATCCGCTCGAAGTTGATCCCGGAAGTGCGCGCGGTCTCTTCATCCTGGGCCACCGCGCGGATGGCGAGACCCAGGCGCGTCCGGGTGATGATCAGGTGCATCCCGACGATCAGCAGCCCCCCGGTGGCGAGAAGGACGATGTTGTCGAGCCGTAGAGTCAGGCTGCCGATCTGGAAGGCGCGGGCCCCGAGCAGCCCGGGGAACCGATGGGGCTGAGATCCTCCCGGATAGAAGAGGCGGATCGATTCGCGGACCACCGTACCGGCCATCAGAGTGATGAGCAGCGTGTTCAGCGAGGGGGCCGAGCGCAGCGGCAGCACGAGAAACCGGCCGATCACCGCACCCAGGACCGCCATCGAGGACGCGGCCGCGATCGCCACGACCAGGGTGATCCACCACGTTCCGCCCCCGTCGATGTGTTCGAGGAAGGAATAGATCGCCAATCCAGCGAAAGCTCCGCCGGTCACCAGATCGCCGTGGGAGAACTTGATTACGTCGAGCACGCCGAAGAAGAGCGTGAAGCCCACCGCGACCAGCGCGTACATCATTCCCAGCATCATGCCGTTGATCACGTACTGTGCGAGCAGGCCAATGCTCATCTCGCCCGTCGACCCAGGTAGCTGACTAATCCATCCAAACCATCTCCCGGCCCACCGAGGCCGCCGGTGGCCGGCGGATCAACGCTCACTTGCCGCGGAGCTTGCGCTTGCCGCTGGCGTACTCGCTGTCCTCCCAAACCACCCACTTTCCATCCTGGACGACGTACTTGGTGATCGCCGCCACGGTGTTCTGGCCATGGTCGTCGAAGGTGATTTTGCCGACGATCGAATCGCGGTCCTTGACCTTGGCGAGCTCGGCGATGATTTTTCGGCGATCGGGGCCGACCTTCTCGATGGTGTCCATCAGGAGCTCCGCCGCCGCGAAGGCAAATGGGCCGTAGGCCTCCGGCGAGCCGGTGTATTTCTGCTCGGCGTATTTTTCGGCGAAGAATTTACCGCCGGGCAACTTTTCCAGCGGCGCTCCCTCGCGAAAAGCCAGTGCGCCCTCGGCCAGTGGCCCGAGCCCTTTGATGAAATCATCGGAGAGGATGCCCGACGTCCCCTGGAAGGCGGCGTCGATGCCGAGCTTGTCCATCTGCGAGCGGATCCGGACTCCGATCGGAGTGAGCCCGCCGAAGTAGAGCGCCTGTGGTCTCAGCGGTTTGATCTGGGTGAGCTCGGCGGTGAAATCCTGCTGGTCGGCGGTCACCCCGAAGGTCGCGCTGATTTGACCACCGTGCTTCTTCACGTCCTCGCTGAAATACTTGTTGTGACCTTTTCCGTAATCGGTGGTGTCGTGGATCACCGCCCACTTCCGATAACCCTGGCCAAACATGAAGTTCGCCGCGGTGTCGTTCTGGTTGATCATCGTGCCGTTCACCCGATGAATCTCGGGATAATTGTGGCCATAGGTGATGTCCGGCAGCACGGCGCCCCAAACGATGGTGGGCAGGCCAAACTTGTGGAAGGTATCCACGGTGGCGATCGCGACCACCGAGCAGTAGTGCGTCACGCCCGCGACGATCGATTTGTCCGCGGCCGCCTTGGTCGCCACTTGAACGCCGGTGTCCGGCTTGCACTCGTCGTCGAGGACGACCAGCTCGTACTGGTACCTGGCTTTTGGATTGGAATTGCGCAGTTTCACCGCCAGGTCGGTGGAGTTTCTGCCCCCGATGCCGTTGGCGGAATTGCCGCCGGTGAGCGATCCGATGAAGGCGATCTTGACGGTTTCCTTCGCACCGACCGGCAACGCGATAATCGCAACGGCGAAAACCGCGGTTGCCAGAAAAACACGACGAATCGTCCGTTTGGGCATTCGGCCCGTATAGCAAAAGCTCCCGAGCCTGCCCAGGCAAGATGCGGCTAAGTTCCCGTCGGACAGGAGTGCCGCGCGGGCTCAAAACCTGTGCAAGCTATTCGGTCCGATTGGCCAGCTCGACCAGGTTCTCGTCGGGGTCGTAGAGATAAATCGAGCGCAGTTGGCCGCGGGCCCCGGTCCGTTGAACGGGACCAAGAATGACCCGAACGCCGTGCCGGGCCAGGTGTTGCATCCATTCCTCCACCGGCTGATCGACGAGAAAACAAATGTCGGCCGATCCCGGCGTGGCGTGCTTCACGTTCGGATCGAGCACCCGACTGGAGGGATGAAGGTTCAGCTTCTGAGCGCCAAAATGGAGGGCGGTTCTACCGTCGGCGAAGGTGCGGGCCTCCATTCCGAGCACCTCGGTGTAGAACGAAACCGTCTTGCCGATGTCTTTCACGGTCAAAACGACATGGTCTATCGAGGTGACGCGCACGATGACCGTTCCTTATAGACGAGAGCGATTGAGCGAGACCTGGGAGCGGCGGTAGTCCGTCGAATCCTGGACGATCCTGTAGCGCGCGCCGTAATACACCCACGCGGAAGCCCGGAGTGGTCTTGACCCTGGATAGTCATCGAGGCTAAAGCGCAAGGAGTCTCATGCAGTGCGACAAAACGCTCACCTCGAAACCGGGAAGAAGACGGCTTCGCCGTCATTTGGCTCAGGCGGCGCTGGTCTCGGTGTTCGTGGCCGGGCAGCTGCTGGGAACGCTCCACTTCGTTCTTGTCGAGCACGTCATCTGCCTGGAGCACGGCGAGATGACGCATGCGGCGAAGGTCGCAGAACCCACCGATTGGATCCCTTCCAGTCCACTTGGCGAAATCGCCCGCTTCGAGAGTGGACGGCCGGGAGCCTATTGGGCGGTTGACGATCACGCGCACTGCCTCGTCCAGGCGCTTCGCCGGGAGACGGCGACGCGCACCAGAGTCTCCACTCCAGCGACCACCGAGGGACGTTGCGCGCTCGATCATCCGTTGACCGCGTCTCACCCCTCTGAAGAGTCGGCGTTGTTCATGCTCGCGCCGAAGCACTCGCCACCGCTCTGAATTGATTTCTCGGGATTGATCGGGAAAGCGGCGCCTGCGCGTCGGGGAAATCTCCCGCTCGGGCAATCCATCAACCGGTAAGTCTCGTTGGTACGCCGAAGTGCCGATTTCTTGCAGGCATCTCGGCGCGTGGTCCAAGAATTCATGCAGCTCGTAGAAGTTGTCGTGCAGCGTCAGCAGGAATACACGTCGAGGATGAACGAATCGCCAACAGTCTATGGATTGTCGACAGGGCCCCGGTGGAGGTCGCCCGCGATTGCCGTGCTGTGCCTGCTCGCCAGTTTCCGGGAAGCCCGCGGGCAGCAATCCGCTCCCGAGCCGGTGACCCCGCCCGAGGTGGTCCAGAGGGTCGACGCGGTCTACCCGCCCGAAGCGATGGCCGCTCGCCAGGAAGGGACGGTGGTGCTTCTGGTGACGGTGGGCGCCGACGGGAGCGTGACCGACGTGTCGGTCGCGCAATCCGGCGGGGAGGCGCTTGACCGGGCGGCGATCGAGGCCCTTCGGCAATGGAAATTCACTCCTGCCCGCCGGGGAGACCAGGCGATTTCCAGTAGGATCCGCATTCCAGTCCTTTTCGCCTTACCGCCGGCCGGAGGCGTCTCGGCGCCGCCGCAGACTCAACCGGCGCCCCGCCCCGAGAACAAGCCGCCGGAACCGGTCGCAGCCCCTCTTGCTCCTGCCCAGCCCGAGATCCCCGGGGGTGAGGAAGCCATCGACGTCACGGTGCGCGGCCGGCCCAGACCGGTGAGCCGGGGCTCTTCCGATTTTCAGCTCGACATCGGGGCGCTGGCCACCGTTCCACGGCAAAACGCCTCCGAGCTGCTCAAGCTCGCCCCGGGAATTCTCCTCACCAACGAAGGAGGAGAGGCACACGCGGAACAAGTGTTCCTTCGAGGCTTCGACGCGCGCGAGGGCCAGGACATCGAGTTCACTGCCGGAGGCGTGCCGATCAACGAGGCCGGCAACCTCCACGGCAACGGATACGCCGATACCCATTTCATCATTCCCGAGCTGGTAGCCTCGCTGCGGGTCCTCGAGGGCCCGTTCGACCCGCGGCAAGGCAATTTCGCCGTCGCCGGAAGCGCCGACTACGAGCTTGGTCTTGCCCAGCGGGGAATCACCGGCAAGTTCACCGCCGGATCCTACGGCACGACGAGAACTCTTCTCCTCTGGGGTCCTTCAGGAGCAAGCGACGGGACGTTCGCCGGCGCGGACATCTACAAGACCAACGGGTATGGCCAGAACCGGGATGGCCACCGGGCCTCGATGATGGCCCAGTACGAGGGCAGCTCCGGCGCGCACACGTTTCGAATCGGCGCAACGGCGTATACCGCCAGCTTTCACGCCGCCGGGGTTCTGCGCGACGACGATTTCCAGAGCGGGCGGGTCGGTTTCTTCGACACCTACGATCCTCTGCAGGGCGAAGACACGTCTCGCTATTCGATCTGGGGCGCCTTGGATTCGCGCTATCGAACCCTGCTCGTCCGCAATCAGGTCTTCGCGATTGTCCGGCCGATGCGGCTCCGCGAGAACTTCACCGGGTTCCTGCTGGATCCACAGCAGCCGCAACAAAATCCCCATCCTCAACGCGGCGACCTGATCGATCTGGAAATGATGGAGACAACCGTTGGAGCCCGGGGCTCGGCGCGGGCCTCCACTCAATTCATCGGCCTGCCCCAGGAGATCGAGGTCGGGTACTTCGCGAGGGGCGACTTCGCGAACGGCTCCCAGCGGCGCGTCGAAGCCGCCACCGGGCATCCCTACCATCTGGACACCGATCTCGATTCCAGGCTCGGCAATCTCGGGCTGTACGGCGACGCGAATCTCCGTGCCACACCGTGGCTGGCGCTTAGGGGGGGACTGCGCGGTGACCTTTTCACCTATGACGTGCTGAACAAGTGCGCCGTCCAATCGGTGGCGCATCCTTCCCGTACCAATCCTCCCGACGACCAGTCTTGTTTGAGCCAGCAAGACTTCGGCGCCTACCGCGAACCGGTTCAACGGGTGAGCACGGTCGGCAGCGCATTCGAGCCGCGAGGCTCGCTCATCGTGGGACCCTTCTGGGGCGTCAACGGTTCGGTAGGTTATGGGCGCGGCGTGCGATCGATAGATCCCATTTACATCACCCAGGACGCCAAGACTCCCTTCGCCAGCGCCGATTCGATCGAGGCGGGGCTCGATTTCAATCGGAGGGTCCTCAACTATGAATTCAGCGCCCGATCCACCGTCTTCCGCACCCGGGTGGACAAGGACCTCATCTTTTCAGAGACGGCCGGGCGAAACATTCTCGGCGGGGCGACGACGCGTACGGGAAGCGCGAATGCGGTTCGGTTGACCGGACGGTTCCTCGACCTAGCGGCAAACTTCACCTACGTGAAGGCGACGTTCGACGATACCGGGCTGCTCATCCCGTACATCCCCGATAAAGTATTCCGCTTCGATGGCGTGCTCTTCGGGAATCTTCCGTACGTAACGATTCGCCCCGCTGGGAGACCGTTCCGGGGTTCGCTGTCGAGCGGCATCACCTACGTTTCGCCGCGACCGCTCCCACAGAACGAGCGGGGGAACACGATCTTCACCGTCGACGTCAACGCCACCCTGGGCTGGTCCTTTCTGGAGATTGGCTTGGCCTGTACGAACCTGTTCGACGCCCGGTACCGGTTGGGCGAATACAATTTTGCCTCGGACTTCCACAGTCAGGGATTTCCAACCCTCGTTCCGGTGCGCCACTTCACGGCCGGGGCGCCGAGAGAATTCTTCTTCACCGTCGCCCTCAACTTTGGAGGCGAGAAATGAGAACCGTTCTGTTTGTGATTGGGATTGGGCTTGCGCTTCCGCTCGGCTTCTCCTGCGGCGGAAATACGGGTGGGGGACGGGTGAGCTTCCGCGCCTCGGCTCTTGGACCACCAACGGCGACCGGCACGTCGCTCGAGTTTACCAACGGAGTCGGGTATCACGTCGCTCTCACCCGCGCCCAATTGCACATCGGTTCCGTCTATTTGAACCAGACGGTTCCATCCTCGGGGTCGCAGGCGACGGCGTGCATCCTCCCCGGTATCTACGTGGCCGAGCTGCTCGGCTCGTTGGACGTGAATGCGCTTTCGCCCTCGCCCCAGCCATTTCCGGTCGCCGGTGAGGCCAACGCGATCCAGGCAAGGGCCGGCGAGCTTTGGCTTACCGGAGGTGACGTCAATACCATCGACGACTCAACGGTGATCTTGAGCGCCGCCGGCACCGCGGATAGGGCATCGGTCAGCTACCCATTCGAGGCCTCCATCACCATCGGTCGGAATCGGTTCATTCCCTCGGCTGATCCCGCATTCCCCAGCCTGAATCCGATCTGTAAGCAGCGCATCGTGTCGCCGATTCCTATCGATTTGACCCCGCATAGCAACGGCGAGTTACGAATAAGGCTCGACCCCCGCGTCTGGTTTGCCGCGGTCGACTTCTCGACCCTTCCCCGGGTCTCGGTTTCTCCGCTGCTCTATCGGTTCACGGATTCCGCGCAGACCTCGGCGGACATCAATCTCTACAACGGAATGCGTACGACAATCGGCGCCTATCAATTCACCTGGCAGTAATTGCACTAAATAAGGAGCGAAGAATGCGCGCAATAACAGCAATACTGGTCCTTGGCCTCGTTGCAATGATTGGCTGTGGGAACTCGACGAACAACAACGGCGGGACCGTTCAGTTTACCGCGTCCGGCGAAGTCCTCGCGCTTGGCGGCTACAAATTCCCTCCAGCGAATTCCGGCGATCCCGTCTTCGTCGATGGTTGGGAGATTGTCTTCGACGAGCTGCTGGTGACGTTCGACAACATCACCCTCTCTGAGAACCCGGACAAGTCGCCGACGGATCAATCGCAGACCGACCAGGCGGTGGCGCGGGTCAGCGGGCCATGGGCAGTTGACTTGCACAAGGGCGGACCTCTGCCCGGGAAGGGCGGGACCGGCGAGCAGGCGCTGCTCGTCGCGACGGTCCCGAACCAGAACCTGAACGGAAATAAGCCGTTCGATGAGACGAAACGCTACGCCTTCGGCTTCGACATCGTGGCGGCCACCAACTCGGCGAACAAACTCAACCTCGACGCGACCGGACTCACCGACTACAACATGATGGTCGCCAATGGCTTGACCGTCCTTTACAGCGGCACGGCGACGTTCAAGGGGACCAATTGCGTGAATACCAATCCCGCCTACCGCTACGACCAGCTTCCAACCACGGTCAAATTCAAGTTCGGATTCAAGTCGCCGACGACGTATGTCAACTGCCAGAACCCGGACAATGATCCCGCCGGGCACTTCGCCAACGAAGAGCATCAGCGAGGCGTTCAGATCAAGACCAATCAGACGACCATCGCGCAGGCGACCGTTCACACCGATCACCCCTTCTGGGAGAGCTTCGTGCACGACAGTCCGGCGCATTTCGACCAGCTGGCGGCACGAGCCGTGCCCGTCAGCGGTACGCCGACGGTCACGCTCGATAATGTGACGGGAGTCAACTACACGGCCTTCACGGATACGAGCAACCGCGCACTTCCCTGGAGATCATGCATTCCACCTGCCGACTACATGTTCCCCGACAGCTCGACGCAGATGCACTTCGATAGCTTGAGAATCCAGTACGACCCGGCCGGCAACCCGAGCCAGGTCATGCGCGACTACCGGGATTACATGACCTATAACCAGAGCACGCAGGGGCACCTCAATTCCAATGGCCTGTGCTTCGTGAGTCGGCACTATCCCTCACCGCCGTAATTGATGCAGATTAAATATCAAGTGACGGCGGTTTCCGATTACGCCGCCGGACATCGGAGCGAGCTTTGAACACAATTGATGCGGTCAAGGAAATTCTCTTGCGGGGCGGAGCCTCGTGGGTGCTTTGGTTTCTCGGGATACTCTCCGTCCTCAGCATCGGGGTGATGGTCGAACGCTGGCTCTTCTACCGCTCTCGCGGCGGCGATCTGAAAGCGCTGGCCCAGATGCTCGACGCCCGGCTGGCAGCGGGCGATCGTCAGGCCGCCGTTCAGGAGCTGGCGCGGTCGCGGTCCTTAGCGGCGGCGATTGCGGCCGCGGGCTTGCGACTCGCGGATCGAGGGCCTGAGGCAGCGGACAAGGCAATGCAGAGCGCGGTGGCCCTGGAGCGAGGCCGGCTGGAGCGGTGGCTGGCCTACCTGGGAACGCTGGGCAACAACGCCCCCTTCATCGGCCTGTTCGGAACGGTGATAGGCGTGATCCGGGCCTTCGAGGAGCTTGGGCACGGGGCGCCGGGGCACGCAGGGGCGCCGACCTCTGCCGCGGCCTCGCAGGTGGCTTCACAGGCGGTCATGGCCAGCATCGCCGAGGCGCTGGTCGCCACCGCGGTGGGCATCCTGGTAGCACTTCCGGCCGTGGCCGCCTTCAACTACTTTCAGCGCCGGATTGCATCGCTCCTGTCCGGCACCGAGGTCCTCTCCAATCTCGTCCTCGCCTATCTCTCCGAGAACCACGTCGAGCGGCCGGGAGGCGGCGGGCAGTCGCAACCCCTTCCCGGCACAGTGGAGAGGCCGCGCGACTCCGTTACCCGGCTGAGCCCGAGCGTGGGATAGACCCATGGCATCGACCTCACAGAACGCCGATGGCATCATCGCCGGCATCAACGTCACCCCGATGGTCGACATCACCCTGGTGCTGCTGATCATCTTCATCGTCACCGCGAAGATCATCGTGACCCCCGCGGTCCCCCTGGACTTGCCACGGGCGAGCCAGAGTGAGGAGATCCAGGTGGTGTTCTCAGTCATCGTTCCAGCCACTGGACCCACCCTGGTGAACGGCGAGCCGATGGCCACCGACGAGGCGCTGCTTCTGCTCGCCGGCAAGGCAGTGGGACAGGATCCCGAGGTCCGGGCCGTCATCAATGCCGATGGCGCGGTTCCCCATCGCCGGATCATTCACACGTTGGACCTGCTCAAGACCGCCGGGATCGCCAAAGTCGCGTTCGGCGCACTTCCACCCGACGAAGGGAACCGGTGAATCAACCGTTGCCCCAGAGCCAAGCGCCGCGCTCGGACCAACGCCCTCGCGTCGTCGATGTCGTGTTCTCTGCGGCGACGCCGGAGCGTCGACTGTCGATGCTCGTCCCCATGCTGGTGGCGCTGGCCATCCACGTGGCCGTGTTGGCGTGGGCGGTTCGTTCCCCGCGCTCGCTCGAGTCCTGGTCTGCCGCGGTGGCGGCGCGCGTTCATGCGGAGCTCTCCCGGGAGCAGTTTGTGGAGCTGGCCAAGCCGCCCCCTCCGCCGCCCCCCGAGCAAAAGCCGCCGCCCCCTCCGCCCAGTCTTCCCAAGGCCCGGGCCGTGCAACATGGTCCGCCCACCCGACGGCCGCCGCCGCCCGCTCAGGCGGGCAACATCATCGCCCGGGAGCCGAACCCCAGCGCGCCGGCGGATCTCACTGGCGAAACCTTCGTCACCGGGAAAGCGAGCACGTATGCCGGCGGCGTGACCACCTCGACCGGCACCAACCCCAACGCCGTCCAGAGCCGCGAGGTCGACCCCCGTGCGCCGCCGGGCGCGCCCGACCTCTCGAGAGCCGTTTCGCTCGAAGATCAAGATTGGAGAACTTGCCCGTGGCCGCGCGAAGCTCAGGATGAGCCGATCAACGAGCAAACCGTGGTCCTGCGCGTGGTCGTTCGGCCCGATGGCACCGTGGAGTCGGTCAAAATCCTCGCCGACCCTGGCCATGGCTTCGGCCCGCAGGCTTACGACTGCGCGTTGCGGACGAAGTTCTCGCCGGCCCTCGACCGCCAGGGACGGCCGCTCAAGGCGCAGTCTCCGCCGCTTCGGGTGAGGTTCACCCGATGAGCCCCCGGCACCCGGGGCGAGGCCTCACCAGCCCGGCCCAGCCGTGGTTGCTCGCCGCTATCGCCATCGTCGCGGCGGGGGTCGGCTCGTGCCGCGGACGTCCTGCCACCCCTTCCGAGTGCGAGGAGATCGTCGATCGCATCGTCCAGCTCGAGCTGGAGGAGAAGGGTTATCGAGACCCCGTCCTGGCGGATCGGAAGTGGCGGGAGATCCGCAATCTGCTCGGCCCCGAGCTGAAAGAGTGTCAGGGAAAGCGCCTCCGGCCCGACGCCCTACGCTGCGTCCGCCTGGCGAGGAATGTGGAAAAGATCAGCCACGAGTGCCTTCGCTGAGGAATCGGCCTGACCCCCCAGCTCCGGAATAGCCCGCCTTTGTTGCTCGGCGAACTGGCGGTGTTCCGGGAAGCGTCCGCCCGAGCACGGTTCCGGCCCAATGCACATCTTGGCGTTTCGTCTGGAGGAAACATGACAGCTGGCGACGTCTGGCCGGGAAGCCCATCCCCTCTGGGGGCAACCTTCGATGGGCGCGGGACCAACTTCGCCGTTTTCTCGAGCGTGGCGACGAAGATCGAGATTTGTACCTTCGATCAATCCAATCCTTCGCGCGAGCTTCGTCGATTCGAGCTGCCCGAGGTCAGTGGCTACATCTGGCACGGATACGTTCCCGAGCTCGGCCCGGGCACGCTCTACGGGCTTCGCGTCCATGGGCCGTATGAACCGGAGCAGGGTCACCGCTGCAATCCGAGCAAGCTCCTCGTCGATCCGTACGCCAAGGCGATCGAGGGGCGCGTCGATTGGTCGCAGCCCATTCTGAGCTACGTGCCAGGCCACGCGAAGGAGGATCTGGCGCTCGACTCTCGCGACAGCGCCGCCGGCGTGCCCAAGTGCATGGTCATCTCCGATGCCTTCGATTGGGGAGATGACCGACTTCCGGACCTGCCCTGGCGCAAGACGATCATTTACGAAGTCCACGTGAAGGGGTTCACCAAGCGGCATCCGCAGATCCCCGAGCCTCTGCGTGGAACCTACGCCGGCTTTTCCTCCCCGGCGGCAATCGAGCACCTGAAGAAGCTGGGTGTTACCGCGGTCCAGCTGTTGCCCGTCCACACCGCCGCCGACGACTCCTTTCTGCAGCAGAAGGGACTGAGCAACTACTGGGGCTACAACACGCTCGGTTTCTTTTCACCACAAAAGTCCTATTCGAGCGACCAGCGGCCGGGGGCGGAGGTCGGCGAGTTCAAGCAGATGGTCAAGACCCTGCACTCGGCGGGAATCGAGGTGCTGCTCGACGTCGTCTACAACCACACCTGCGAGGGGAATCACCTCGGGCCGACGCTCTCGCTCAAGGGCATCGACAATGCCGCCTACTACTGGCTGATGCTCGACCGCCCCAGGTTCTACCTGGATTTCACCGGAACCGGAAACAGCGTTCGCGCTTCGAACCCCGCCACGGCGCGCCTGCTGGTGGACTCGTTGAGGTACTGGGCAACCGAAATGCACGTGGATGGGTTCCGCTTCGATCTGGCTGCCACGCTGGGCCGGACGGGGAAGGGCGACTTCGATCCGGCGGCGGCCTTTTTCCAGATCATCATCCAGGATCCGGTCCTCTCCCGACTGAAGCTGATCGCCGAACCGTGGGACGTCGGCACCGGCGGATATCAGATCGGGAACTTCCCGCCGCCCTGGCGCGAGCTCAATGGAAAGTACCGCGACGCGATCCGGCGCTTCTGGAAGGGCGACGACAACCTGGCCGGCGAGGTCGGTTATCGGCTGACCGGATCCTCGGACGTCTATCAGTGGAACAACCGCCGTCCGCACGCGAGCGTGAACTTCGTCACCTCGCACGACGGCTTCACCCTCAAGGACCTCGTCAGCTATGGCCACAAGCACAACGAGGCCAACGGGGAGCAGAACCGGGACGGCGCCGACGACAACCAGTCCTGGAACCACGGCGTCGAGGGTGACACCGACAATCCCGAGATCAACGCCGTCCGGGACCGACAGCAACACAACCTGCTCGGAACGCTCTTGGTATCCCTCGGCGTTCCCCTGATCGCCGCGGGCGACGAGATGGGGAAGACGCAGCGGGGCAACAACAATGCCTACGCCCAGGACAACGAGATTTCGTGGCTTGACTGGAACCTGGACGAGGCCGGGCGGAAGTTGCTCGAGTTCACGGCGCGGATGATCCATTTCCGCCATCAGCAGCCGGTACTCCAGCGCCGCCGATTCTTCCTCGGAGATCACATCTGGGATTCGCGGATGAGGGATCTGGCCTGGTTCCGGCCCGACGGAACGGAGATGTCCCCCGAGGACTGGCAGAAGCCGTTCGTCCGGTCCCTGGCATTCCTGCTCGGCGGAGACGCGACCGCGATGGTCGACGAAAAAGGAAAGCACATCGTCGGCGAGCCGCTCCTGGTATTGCTCAATGCCCACCACGAACCGATCCGATTCGCCCTGCCCGGCAGCGAATGGGGCGTGAGCTGGGAGGTGGTCACCTATACCGGCGACGGGATCTCCGCCGACGGGCTCAAAGTGGATCGCGCCTTCGAGCTGATCGGCCGGTCGATGGCGGTCCTGCTACTTGCGCGTGCAGGCAAATGATCTCGGCCGCGGCCCACCTTACGGATAGGTGGCGAAGAGGTCGCTGAGATTGGTCGCGTTCGCTGCGTCGCCCAGCAACGGCGTGACGCCGAAGATTTCCTGAAAGGTCCGCAGCGTCGAGCTGTGCGTGTAACGGATGGAGCTCTGGTAGCCTCCGCCGACGGCAAAGGGCGAGAGCACGATCATCCCGATCGGACCATTGTCGCCCTCTCCCTCGTCCCAGGTAATGAAGAGAGCTCCGCCGTTGGCGAAGGCATCCGAATTCAAGATCTGCGGAATCTCGCGCGAAAGCCAGAGGTCGCCGTTCATGATGCTGTCGGGCGTCTCGCACCCGCTCGAATCGTGCATATCGTGGCACTGGTCCGGGGTGATGAAGATGTATTGAGACACATTTCCAGCGGCGAGGTCGCCGGCGAGCTCGGGGTAGGGCCTGACGTTCTGGATGCAGTGGGGCGACTGAGGATCGATGGTATCGGTGAGATCGTCGAAATAGACGAAAGGGTTGTGCTTGGGCGCGTAATGGCCTCTGACCGTCAGCGGGCAATCCGTGCCGGTGATGCCCTCCTGATAGGTCTTCCAGGAGATGCCGGCGTTCTCGAACTGCGTGGCCAGGTGATCCGAGGTTGCCTGATGGTGCACCGCCGGGAGCGCGTCATCCCTGATGCCGAAGCTGGTTCCCGCTTCGAGCCAGAGATAGTTCGGCAGGCTCGGATGGATCCCCGGCGGATTGAAGTACTGTGTCGCGGAGGAGGACTGGGGCAGCAGCGTTCCGTTGATGTACGGGGCGCTGGGGCTGTCGGCAATAGTGTCACCAGTTGGTGATCACTTGAGCAGCTTTACACAGGCCCGCAGCACCTCGAGGCGGGCAAACTTCTTGTCCGTCGCGGAGATTGCGTGCCATGGAGCGTCCGGGCGGTGCGTTCGATCGAACATGTCCTGGATCGCGTCCTCGTAATCCTTCCACTTCTTCCGATTGCGCCAATCGTCCTTGGTGATCTTGTACCGCTTCATCGGATCGTGCTCGCGATCGAGAAAACGCTCGAGCTGGGTCTTGCGGTCGATGTGCAGGAAAAATTTCGCGATCGGAATTCCGTCGTCGGTGAGCGTCTTTTCGAACGCATCGATCTCGTCGTAGGCCCGGCGCCACTCCTCCTTCGTCGCGAACTTTTCAATCCGCTCGACCAGCACTCTTCCGTACCAGGTGCGATCGAAGATCGCGATCTCGCCCTTCTCCGGGACCCGGTGCCAGAAACGCCAGAGATAGTGCTGCCGCACCTCTTCGTCCCTCGGCGCCGAGATCGGCCAGACCTTGTAGCCCCGCGGATCCATGTCCTGGGTCAGCCGCTTGATCGCGCCGCCTTTGCCCGCTGCATCCCATCCTTCGAAGGCGATGATCGCGCGGCGATTCTTCTGGAAGGTCTTGATCTGCAGCTTGAGAAGCTCACGCTGCAGGGAGGTCAGCTCGCGGTCGTAGTCGATGTCCGGATCGAGCTTGGTGCGCAGGTCCACCCGATCGAGGCGCAAGGTGCCAGGGGGATAGACTTCGAATCGATAGCACCCAGGTCGCGGACGGCTCACCGGCGGGCTCATATCACGCAGGTACGGTCAGGTGTGGAAAACGAGCCGCACCCCCGTGGGACGATTCGCCCGCGAAGGGTGGGTTCGGGATAACGTTGTCCCGCCGAATCGAGGCAGAACGGGATCAGAGCGGGGATCGAGTGGCTGCGGGTGCGCGGTGGTGGGTGTCTTGCACCGTGCCGTGTTCAGATCGGATGCGCCTTCGGAGGTTCCAGGGTCGACGAGGTGGTTGAGTCTCAGCCTCCGTGTTCAGACAAAACTTCTGCCAGCGATAGCGCGAACAGCTCGAGCGGCTGCGTTGCACTAACTCGTCACCAAGTTGCAGGTCCCGCGATGCAACGTTCAGATTATTTCTCAAATTGAGAAAAAATCTGAACGCCAGTGGTGGCCCGGGCCGCCACCAAAAACGGTCATCGGATGCGAGGTGTGTGACATTTGCGGCCCCGGCGGGCCAAAAATGTCCACAGTTCGCTGCTGTCGCCGGCGCTCGTTCCGAGTGGTGGCCCGGGCTGGCCCCCGGGCCATCAGGCTGCTTGCGCGTTGGGAATTCTTGATGGCCCGGGCCATCAGGAAGCAGGCGCGTTGAGAATTCTTGATGGCCCGGGCCATCGCGCGTTGGAAAGGATTCCCATCGCTTGGAATCGATCCAAACTGAAGAACGTGGTTTTGGGTCGACGTCGACCCGATCGAGCCGGGCAGAAATGCGATCCAGGTAGATCCACAAGCGATCGGGCGCACGAGTGCCGTTTTTGGGTCGTCGACCCGACCAGGCGTT